>ERZ791671.826-NODE-826-length-15835-cov-2.14677_pt1 | contig 15835 bp, 11 predicted proteins | sample MGYA00510052_ERZ791671 | MGnify/ENA primary metagenome ERZ791671 (study PRJEB30046, sample SAMN00715231) | human gut metagenome | study: EMG produced TPA metagenomics assembly of the A metagenome-wide association study of gut microbiota in type 2... | reverse complement strand
ACGCTCCCGGCATGCAGCTCTGATACGTCAGAGCTGCATGTTTTTTGCATAAAACATCCTGCTGTTTTCTTGAAATGTTCTTGACAATTCACAAAATTTGATTCTAGAATATATAGAGTATCATACTATGAGTACGGGAAAGGATATCCATGACAGTCAAACACATTACAAAACGACAGTTGCAGACGGAAGCGAACCGCCAGTATATTATGAACGTAGCCCAGGACCTGTTTTCCCATAATGGCTATGAAAAGACATCCATGAAAGAAATCAGTACGGCAGCAAAGCTTCCCATCGGCTCCTTATATTACCATTTTAAGAATAAAGAAGATTTGCTGCTCCAGATATGCATCTCTATTGCCCGGACCCCTATGCCCAATCTGTCGCAGGATGTGGTGCAAAAGGCCAGAAAACCGTATCAGCACCTGTTCAAGGAAATCGATATGTATGGGGATCTGTGGGCCAATGCCGGTGAAGCTTTCGCCTATAACGTGTACCGGACATTCGAATATATCTATGATACGGAACACAGTTATTTGTCCATAGACTTTTATAATAACATGCTCAATTTCATCAAAGTGGCCCAGAGCATCGGTACCTTCGACGATACGATTTCTGCAGAAGAAGCGACGGAGTATTTGTTCATGATTATCCGTACCCTGATTTATGAATGGTCCCAGACGCGGCACCATCATGAAGATATCTGGCTTTGCGGCAAATATCTTCCACGGATTTTAAAAACATTCGTCAAAGAGTAAAACGCCCGGCCGGGCGTTTTTCTGATAAAAGGAGCGTTTATGCTATGAAACCTTTTGTACATCTTCATGTGCATACCCAGTACAGCCTCTTTGATGGGATGTGCCGCATTCCGGAAATGGTATCCCGGGCCAAGGAACTGGGAATGCCGGCAGTGGCGATTACCGATCATGGTAATATGTACGGCGTCATCCACCTCTATAAAGAAGCACAGGCGCAGGGAATCAAGCCCATCCTGGGGTGTGAAGTCTACATGACACGGGGCAGCCGCATGGATCATCCGGCTAAGGAACGTCTTTGCCATCTGATCCTGCTGGCAAAAAATAATGAAGGCTATCATAATCTGATTAAAATTGTTTCCAAAGGATTTATTGATGGGGAAAACAACTATCACCGTCCCCGCGTTGACTACGATCTCCTGAAAACCTATCACACCGGGCTCATCGCTCTCAGTGCGTGCATTGAAGGGCAGATCCAGCAGAATCTCATCAATCGCAATGAAGCAGGAGCACGGCGTGCGCTGGAAGAACTGGTATCGATATTCGGGAAAGAGGACTTCTATCTGGAAGTGCAGAACCACGGACTGCCGGAAGAAAAACTGGTGCGCCATATTTTTAAAGACTGGGCCCGGGAATACGGTCTGAAATTAGTGGCCACGAACGACTATCATTATATTTACAAAACGGACGCCCCGGCACAGGAAGTCAAACTCTGTATTTCTACAGGCTCTACACTGGATGATCCTAACCATTTCCGCTTTTCCAATGATGAATTTTATATGAAAGACGGCGACGAAATGGCGGCTTTGTTTGCCGATATGCCGGAAGCCCTCGACACGACACTGGAAATTGCCGATAAATGTAATGTGACGATTTCCTTTGATGAACGGCATTTGCCTAAATTTCCTGTACCGGACGGCGAAACGGATACGTCATATCTGCGCAAACTTTGTGAAGAAGCGCTTCCCAGACGATATCATCCCGTGACCGAAGAGGTGCGGAAACGGCTCGATTATGAACTGGGTGTCATTGAAACTATGGGATTCCCCTCGTATTTCCTAATCGTCTGGGACTATGTCAAATTCGCCAGAGACCATGACATTCCCGTCGGTCCCGGCCGTGGTTCTGCCGCCGGTTCCGTTGTAGCCTATCTGCTGGGGATTACCGGGCTGGATCCGCTCAAATACCATCTTCTTTTCGAACGATTCCTCAATCCGGAACGGGTCACCATGCCGGATATTGATATGGACTTCTGCTACGAAAACCGCAGCAAGGTCATCGATTACGTCACGCAGAAATATGGGCAGGATCATGTAGCCCAGATTATCACTTTTGGTACCCTGGCTGCCCGTGCGGTCCTGCACGATGTGGGGCGGGTCATGGACATGCCTCTCAGTGAAGTGAACCGCATCGTCAAAATGGTGCCGGCCGAGCTGGGCATTACCCTCGATAAAGCCCTCGATGAAAGCAAGGAATTCCGCGGTGAATACGAAAAAGACGAACAGGTGCATCAGCTCGTTACCTACGGGAAAATCCTCGAAGGTCTGCCACGCCACTCGTCTACCCACGCAGCAGGGGTGGTCATTTCGGCTGCTCCTGTCGATGACTATGTGCCGGTCCAGTTTTCCAAAGAACATTATCTGACGACCCAGTATGATAAAGACCTCGTAGAAGAACTGGGCCTGCTGAAAATGGACTTTCTCGGCCTGCGTACACTGACCGTCATCGGGGATACGATCAAGCTCATCAAGGCCAACCGCGGCATCGACCTCGATATCAATGCCATTCCTCTCGATGATCCGGAAACGGGGAAACTGCTCACGGAAGGTGATACGGCCGGCGTATTCCAGATGGAATCGGAGGGTATAACCAACCTGGTCAAGGAACTGGCACCGACTCATTTCGAAGATATGATCCCCACGGTGGCCCTGTACCGGCCGGGTCCTCTGGGAAGCGGCATGGTAACGGATTTTATCAAGCGAAGCCATGGTGAAACAAAGGTAACGTATCTCCACCCGCTGCTGGAACCCATCCTGAAAGATACGTACGGTGTCATCCTCTATCAGGAACAGGTCATGCAGATTGCTTCGGCTATGGGTGGCTTTACGTTGGGGCAGGCCGACCTGTTGCGCCGCGCCATGGGTAAGAAAAAGGAAAAAATCCTGGTGGCACAGCGTAAGAATTTCCTGGCTGGCACACAGAAAAATCATATTCCTGATGATATAGCCAATAAAGTATTCGACCTCATGGTTTACTTTGCCGGTTATGGGTTCAACAAGTCCCATTCCGCAGCCTATGCCTATATTGCCTGGCAGACGGCTTATCTGAAAGCCCATTTCCGTCCGGAATTCATGGCGGCCACCATGACCAGTGTCATCAATGATATCAGCAAAATCAGTTATTATATCCAGGAATGCAAGCGCCATGGCGTGCCTGTTTTGTCTCCTGATGTCAATGCCAGTGTCTATATGTTTTCTGTACAGGGAGAGAGCATCCGTTTTGGCCTGTCCGGCGTCAAGAGCGTAGGGCAGAACGCCATCACGGAAATTGTGAATAAACGGGAACAGGACGGACCTTATCAGTCGCTGGAAGATTTTTGCAGCCGCGTTGATTTTCATCTGGTCAATAAACGGGCCATGGAAAGTCTCATTAAATGCGGGGCTATGGACTCGTTTGGCAAACACCGGTCCCAGCTCATGTCGGTTCTCGACCAGGCCATGGCACTGGGGTCACTGTATCAGAAAGAACGCGATTCAGGACAGATGGGCCTCTTTGACATGGAAGAGGAAAAACAGGTATCGTCACTGACCTATCCTGCCGTTCCGGAATATCCGATTGAAATGCGGCTGGCTATGGAAAAAGAGTATGACGGCTTTTATTTTTCCGGGCATCCCCTCGATGCGTTCCATGATATCATGGACAGATTGACGCCTTTATCGGCACTATATGGAGAACATAAAGAGCAGTATGATGGGCGGGTCATGGAAGTAGGCGGACTGATTACGACCCGGCGTCAGGTCCTCACCAAGCACAAGGACACGATGGCGATTCTGACACTGGAAGATTATACCCACACGATCAGCATCGTCGTATTTCCCAAGACATACGGGCGCTATGGCAGCCTCACTGCCACCGATCTGGCTGTCCGTATCACCGGGCGGGCCGATATCAACGACGAAAACACCCAGATTGTGGCAGAACGTATCGCGCCACTGGGAGAAGAAAAGGCGGAGGCTCCCATTGCCAGTGCCCATGCAGCCATCCATACAGGAGCTATGTGGCAGCCCGGAGGAGGAACGAAATTGTTCATTAAAATCCCGGCCCACCTGGAACGGACGGATCTGAGCTCGACCATTGCAGGGGTCCTGAAAAAATATCCGGGAACGGTCAAGGTCTATTTTCACCTCATGGGAAGTCGCAAGACGATACTGACCAACGAACAGTACTGGATTACGCCGGATGAAGACCTCCATCGCGAACTCCAGGCCCTGCTGGAACCGGGGTCTCTGGTGTTGAAGTAAAGAGGAGATGGTGGATTCACCCCTTGACAAACAGGACACAACCTATTAAAATGTCGGATATATGGAAAAGCAATGAACAAGACGGTCTGCAGATACTTCTTGGCAGCGAACCGGGGACAGTGTGAGCCCGGGAAAGAGAGTCTGCAGGCGGATCACTTGGGAGCTGCAGCCGCGTTCCGGCTGACGGGTAGCGCCGTTATACTGCTATGAGAGTGGCTGCACAGCAGTCAATAGGGTGGTACCACGGTGATTACGTCTTCGTCCCTTTGGGATGGAGACGTTATTTTTTTACTTTTGAAGGAGGAAATACAATGGATTACGGTAAAACGCTTCATTTACCAGAAACCGACTTTCCCATGCGCGGCAATCTGCCGAAACGCGAACCAGATATGATCAAATTCTGGCAGGAAAACAAAATCTATGAAAAACGCTTGAAGAAGAGACAGGGCTGCAAGAAATTCATTTTGCACGATGGCCCTCCGTACGCCAATGGCAAACTCCATATCGGCCATGCGTTAAATAAATGCCTGAAAGACTTCATCCTGAAATACAAGACCCAGACCGGTCATTATACCAAATATATCCCTGGCTGGGATACGCACGGCCTGCCTATCGAACATGCCGTCATCAAAGATACGGGTCTCAACCGTCATGAAATCGCACCGCTTGACCTGCGGGCCAAATGTCGTGAATACGCTCTCCAGAACGTCGATATGCAGCGCAAGGATTTCATCCGTTTTGGCGTCCTCGGCGACTGGGAACATCCTTACCTGACATTGCAGAAGCCGGTCGAAGTCGCACAGATCGGGGTATTTGGAGAAATGGCCAAGAAAGGCTATATCTACAAAGGCCTGAAGACCGTATACTGGTGCCCTCATTGTGAAACGGCACTGGCTGAAGCCGAAATCGAATATAAAGACGATAAATCGTTCTCTATTTACGTAAAATTCAAATCGGTAGATCTCAACTGCCATATGCCGAAAGGTGCCGATCCGGAAAAGGTATTTGCCCTCATCTGGACGACGACACCCTGGACCATTCCCTGCAACGTGGCTATCAGTGCCAACGAAGAATTTGACTATGTCTGGGTCCGGGTAGGTGATGAATATCTGCTCATGGCCAAAGATTTGGTTGAACCGACCATGAAGGCCGGCAAAGTAGAAGATTACGAAGTACTGCCGGATGTCATGAAAGGCAAACAGCTCGAAGGCCTCGTATTCCAGCATCCTCTTTATGCGGACCGTAAAGTGCCTGTTATCCTGGGCGACCATGTCACTCTGGAAGCCGGTACGGGCCTCGTCCACACGGCTCCGGACCATGGCGAAGATGACTTCAATGTCTGCATGAAATATGCTGCCTGGGGTTTGAAACCGCTGGGCACAGTAGATGGAACCGGCCGTTACACCGATAAGGTTCCCGGATTTGAAGGCCAGTTCGTATTTGATTCCAACGTGCCGGTCATCAAAAAACTGGCAGAAATCAATGCCCTCTTTGCCAAGAGCACGTTCCGTCATCAGTATCCGCACTGCTGGCGCTGCAAACAGCCGATTATTTATCGTGCAACAGAACAGTGGTTTGCTTCCGTCGATGGGTTCCGCCAGGAAGCGCTCGACGCTATTGACAAAGTACGCTGGATTCCGTCCTGGGGCCATGACCGTATTTACAATATGATCCGCGACCGCGGTGACTGGTGCATTTCCCGTCAGCGTGTCTGGGGCGTGCCCATTCCTATCTTCTACTGCAAGAACTGCGGCGAACACATCATCAACGACGAAACAATTTCTCATCTGCAGAAGATGTTTGCTGAAGAAGGCTCCAACACATGGTGGATGCATGACGTCAAAGAACTCCTGCCCGAAGGCTATAAGTGCCCGCACTGTGGCGGTACGGAATTCCGCAAAGAAGAAGACACCATGGATGTCTGGTTCGATTCCGGCTGCACTCATCAGGGTGTCATGAAAAATGACCCTGATTCGGGATATCCTGTCGATATGTACCTCGAAGGATCCGACCAGCACCGCGGCTGGTTCAACAGCTCTCTTCTGACTTCCGTTGCTATCAACGGCATCGCTCCTTACCGTCAGGTCCTGACCCATGGCTTTACTGTCGATGGTGAAGGCCGCAAGATGAGTAAATCCGTCGGCAATACGGTCGCTCCGCAGGAAGTTATCGAAAAATACGGTGCCGATGTCATGCGTCTCTGGGTTGCATCAGCTGACTATCAGGGTGATATCCGCCTCTCGCCGAAAATCCTGAAACAGCTTTCCGACGTATATCGTAAGATCCGCAATACCTTCCGCTATCTCCTGGGCAACCTGGCCGATTACAATCCGGCAACGGATGCTGTCGCTTATGAAGACATGTCCGAACTGGATAAATGGGCACTCCTGCGCATGGAACAGGTATTGGAAACGGTAACCGATGCTTATGAAAATTACCAGTTCCACGTCATGTATCATGCTATTCACAATTTCTGCACCGTCGATCTGAGTGCTATCTACATGGATATCATCAAAGACCGTCTTTACACGGAAAAAGCCGATGCCAAGATCCGCCGCAGCGCCCAGACGGCCATGTATCAGATTCTCGATACACTGGTCAAAATCCTCGCTCCTGTCCTGTCCTTTACAACCGAAGAAGTATGGCAGAACATGCCCGCTGTAGAAGGAAAAGAAGAAAGCGTACTGCTTACGGACTGGCCGGAAAAACATCCGGAATATCTCAATGCCGATATGGAAAAACGGTGGAATACGCTCCTGTCGTACCGCAGTGATTTCATGCGTGCTCTGGAAGTTGCCCGTAAAGATCATAAAATCGGCCATCCTCTCGACGCAGCCGTTACGATTTATGCCGATGGAGAAGACTATGATTTCCTCAGCCAGTGGCAGAAACGCCTGGCGACACTGCTTATCGTCAGTGAAGTCACTCTCGTAAAAGGAGATGCCCCGGCTGATGCTATGGCTGGTGAACACCATGCAGACACGAAGGTTGTCGTAGAACCGTCGTCCCATGAAAAATGCGAACGCTGCTGGAAACATGATGCCAGTGTCGGTTCCGACCCGGACCATCCGACATTATGTGCCCGCTGCGCTGCTGTATTGAAAAAATAATATCCTGCCGGAATTACCGGCAACAAAAGGAGCTGTCGCATAAAGACAGCTCCTTTTTGAGTTTTAAGTTGTCAGTTTGTAGTGGATTAAAAAGTTTAATTCATTTTCTATAAACTACAAACTATACAGCAAAAGGGACTGCACATGATGACATCATGCGACAGTCCCTTTTGATTTCTTAGCGGCCACAGATTCTGTCTGGCACTTATGTGGAGATAATATATTGTACCCATGACTGAAAGTTTAGAATTACGCAATGAGAATAACAATTTTATATAACATATATAGATACGAGTGTTGACATAGATGCAAGTAAGTAGTATGCTACATACAAGCGAAGACGATAAGGAGGTGATTCATATGGTGATAACCAAGATTTCCATCAAAGAGCAGGTGTATGAATATCTGAAATCAGCTATTGTCCGGGGAACTCTCGCTCCACATACGATTTATTCTGAACAGATGATCGCTGACGAATTGCAGGTATCGCGGACCCCCGTACGGGAAGCGATACAACTCCTAAAGCATGAAAACCTGGTCGAAATTTATAGCAACCGCGGTTTTGGTGTCAAAGCTATCTCATCAGAAGATATAGACGAAATCATCGAGGCCCGTCTGGCTATCGAGGAATTCGGCATACGCAGGCTGGTACGGGACTGCCGCTCAGAAAAAGGGCAGATGGCATTAGATCAACTGGCTTTGTGTATCGAAAAGACGAAGAAAGCTGCGAAATCACATCATCAATATGAATTTTCCGAATCGGACGTAGCGTTTCACAGGCTGCTGGTCGCCTTTACAGAAAATCCGTATCTGATGCAGGTTTCTGATATGATCCATACGAAGCAGGAACAGGCAACTGTCCATTCTCTCCATGATACAGACCGTATGGCAAAGGCAATCAGGGAGCATGAATGTATTTTGACGTTTCTGCGTGCCGGTGATGAAACAGGGGCAGTCAGAGCCTTTGAAGAGCATATGCAGGTTACCAGCGAAATCCTGCACACAGCTGAAACCGTAGCAGACAATTAAAATTTTATTATATTGCTGGTCAAGGAGGTCATTACTATGTTAAAAGTAGGGTTTGTAGGTCTGGGTATTATGGGTAAACCGATGGTCATGAATATGCTGAAAGCCGGCATTGATGTCACCGTATCCGATTTGAAACAGGAACTGGTCGATGAAGTCGTTGCGGCCGGCGGTAAATCGGCAGCTTCGGTCAAAGAACTGGCTAAAGGCAAAGATGCCGTATTTACTATTCTGCCGACAGCAGCTATCGTACAGGACGTACTCACGAAAGAAGACGGCATCCTGGCCGGCGTCGATGCAGGTACAGTCGTCGTCGATTGCAGCTCCGTTTCTCCTATCGAATCCAAACAATGCCGTGATCTGGCGGCTGCCAAAAACTGTCCCTTCCTCGATGCTCCTGTCAGCGGCGGCGAAGAAGGCGCTATTAATGGTACCCTGGCATTCATGATCGGTGGCGATGAAAAAGCTGCTGAAAAAATCAAAGATGCTTTCGAAGCCATGGGTTCCAGCTGGATCGTCGTCGGCCCGACCGGCAGTGGCTCTGTCACGAAACTGGCCAATCAGATTATGGTAAATGTCAATATCTGTGCCGTTGCCGAAGCACTGGTACTGGCCCAGAAAGCCGGCGCAGATCCGAAGAAAGTATTTGAAGCCGTCCGCTGCGGCCTGGCTGGCAGCACCGTTCTGGAAACGAAAGCACCGAAGATGTTCAACCGTGATTTTAAAGCCGGCGGCACCATCAAGGTCAACCTGAAGGATATCACGAATGTCATGAATACAGCCCGCGATCTGCAGGTACCACTGTTCCTGTCCGGAATCGTACAGCAGATCCAGCTCAGCCTTAAACAGTCCGGTCATATTATGGATGACCATGCCGGCTACGTTCAGTTCTACGAACAGATTTCCGGTGTCACTGTCAAAACGGAAGAAAAATAAGAAGTGCAGAAGAGGAGATTATCATGGCGAAAGTATTAAAAGAAGAATTATTCAATACCCTTCCGGCTGTACAGGTGAATGAAGAAGAAATCACGAAAGAACTGCTGAAAGAATTACAGGAATTCCATAAAAAAATCGTCGTCCTCGACGATGATCCCACAGGGACCCAGACAGTACACGACATATCTGTATACACGGAATGGACGGAAGATGCCCTGACCCAGGGCTTTGACGAAGCCAATTCAGAATTTTATGTATTGACTAACTCCCGGGCTTTCTCACGCCAGCATACAACGGAAGTACATCAGACGATAGCACAGCGGGTATCGGCTATTGCCAAAAAGACCGGCAAAGATTTCATCGTCATCAGCCGTAGTGATTCCACGCTGCGCGGCCACTATCCGCTGGAAACGCAGGTCCTCAAAGATACACTGGAAGCGAATGGCGCTCCTGTCATCGACGGGGAAGTCCTGATGCCATTCTTTAAAGAAGGCGGCCGCTTTACGATTGGAAACGTTCATTACGTACAGGAAGGGGACTATCTGGTACCGGCCAATGAAACGGAATTTGCCCAGGACAGCACCTTTGGATATACGGCGGCGACTATGCCCGAATATATCGAAGAAAAAACGGGCGGTGCGTATAAGGCTGACAGTGTTACCTGCATTGCCCTGGAAGATCTGCGGGCCGGTAATATAGATAAAGTGGCAGCCCAGCTGGAAGCGGTCCATGATTTCAACAAAGTCATCGTCAATTGCACCGATTACATTGATGTCAAAGTATTTGCCCTGGCATTGCTCAAGGCAATGAAAGCGGGACGTCATTTCATGTTCCGTTCCGCAGCGGCTCTGACCAAAGTACTGGGTGGCGTATCGGATAAACCTCTGCTGACGAAAGAAGAATTGGTCGTAGCCGGCAACACGAATGGCGGCCTCATCATCATCGGCTCCCATGTCAAGAAGACGACCCAGCAGCTGGAAAAATTGAAAGAACTGGATAATATTGATTTTATCGAATTCAATCATCTCATGGTCCTGGAAAGTGATGAAAAACTGGAAGAAGAAATCCAGCGCGTCATCAATAAAACAGAAGCGAACCTGAAAAACGGCATTACGACCGCCGTTATGACAGGCCGCAAGCTGTTGAAAATGGATACGAAAGAAGAATCTCTCCGCGTGTCTGTCAAGATTTCCGATGCACTGGTCAGCATTGTGACACGCCTGTCTGACCAGCCGAAATTCATCATTGCCAAAGGCGGTATTACGTCCAGCGATGTGGCGACTAAAGGCCTGTCTATCAAGAAAGCACTGGTTCTCGGTCAGGTGGCTCCTGGCATTCCTGCGTGGAAAGCCGGAAGCGAAAGCAAATTCCCTGGCATGAGCTATGTCGTATTTCCGGGCAATGTCGGGGCTGTGACGACTCTGCGTGATGTCGTGGCCATGATGAATGCCTGAGATAGGAGTCATCTATGCTTATTAATCTCCGGGACATGCTGCATTATGCAGAAGAAAAAAATATAGCCGTCCCTTCCTTCAATGTCTATAATGTGGAATCTGTCCAGGCTGTCTGGCAGGCGGCGACGAAAAAAGATTCACCTGTCATCATTGCGTTTGGTGAGTCCTATGATAGTCATATGCCGATTGAATCGGCGGCGGCTTTGATATTGTCTTATGTCCGCGATGCACAATTGCCAGTGGTGCTTCATCTGGACCATTGCCGGAGTCAGCGGAATATCCTGCGCGCTTTGCGGGCTGGTTTTACCTCTGTCATGTTCGACGGATCAGTAAAGCCGCTGGCTGACAATATTGAAGATACGAAGGCTATTGTACGTATGGCACATGATCTCCATGTCAGCGTCGAAGGCGAATTAGGCTATATGAATGAAGAAGACGGTACAGGCAGTGTTGCTCCTGGTACAGGATACACGACCGTCGCTGCGGCCCGCCAGTATGCTGAGGAAAGCGGTGTCGATGCCCTGGCCATAGCCATCGGAAATGCCCACGGTATTTATAAGGGTACGCCCAGTCTGGATCTGGACCGCCTCGATGATATCCGGCAGGCTGTCACGGTCCCACTGGTCCTCCATGGCAGTTCGGGAATTCCTGTAGCGTTGCTGCAGGAAGCTATCCGCCGGGGAATCCGCAAAATCAATGTAAATACGGAAGTATCGACGACGGGAATTCAGGCTGCACGGGATTTCCTCGCTACTCATATGGATCCCAATACACGATTCGAAAAAATGACAAAAGCTGCCGAAACGGCGATGAGTCAGGTCGTACAGACGTATATTGATATTTGTGCATTGAAAAAATAATCATAGTACACGAAAAAGGCGCTGTCTTCATTGGAACAGCGCCTTTTCGTGTACTATGAAATCTTCCGTTTCATTTACTCAATATGGTATTCGAGATATAGTTTTTTCCGTACCTCTTCGTTTTCAATGGCTAAATCCAGATCTTGAAGGCGGCCATCGGCTTTTAATAATTTTAGTAAAGTCGTCAGCCGGCTTTCTCCCTCCCGGCGGCCTTCCTGACGCCCTTCCTGGCGTTCTTCCATGCTCCATTTTTCCATTTCTCTGCACATGGCATTCACCTCCTCAGGATTATTTTTGTAACGGAAAACTTATTGTTTTTGCTAGAAATTATTTATATACAATTCAAGTATATCATAAAAATAGAAAGAGAACAAATGTTTTATCTGTAGCAGACAGAATGGCATTTCGGCTTTTAATACGTAATGTAATTATACATGCTTATATAGCATAACTCGTCGCGTTTTTATATATTATGGTCATAATATATATTACTGTTTGACAAGCGTATTAAATGGGTTATAATATATTTATGAAAAGAAAGAAATCATCTAGTTTATCATCTATTGTACCTATAATTTAGTATCCTAGTACTGTAGAAATTGATTCCCAGACATGCTATGTTTCTATTGTCAGAACAGGAGACAGCTCCTTTGGATTCCGCCCCCCGTTTTCAACGTATCAAACAGAAAACATCCTGAGAACCAAAGGAGAGGAAGTGTAACCATGGACGCACTGAAAAAAGCTGTACCACTGCTGACAACGGTTGTTATTATCGGACTGGCTGCTGCAGTTATTTATTTTGAATAAGCAATGGAGAACGGGCTGCCTGTAAAGACAGCCTGTTTTTGATATAGGTGCAGTAGCAGTAGCCGCACTGGCTCTGATTCTTTAATATTCACAGATACTTTCATACATCCATATAAACATAAAATGCGCCGGAGAGGGGAAGCTCCGGCGCATTTTATGTTTATATGGAAAAACCGCGGCATAGAATATATCCTGTGCCGCGGCTTTTTTTTAACTTATTTATTGCTGTCAGCGATGCATTCGTTCAGATCTGCAATCAGAGCGTCTACGTCAATGCCGTGTGCGCCGGCACCTTCGCCAATGGTTTCAAAATGAGCGGCCATGCAGCCGATGCAGCCGAGACCATAAGCCTGGAATATCTGCACGATTTGTGGATATTTCTGGACAGCTTCGATGATACCTGTGTCTTTGGTAATAACTGGCATGTGAATTCCTCCTTAAAAATTCTTTTCCGAACGTTTTGAAAGAACTCCGGACTGGATTCATTATATCATACTTTATCTCCTTTGGCAGGTGGTAAATGCAACGAAATTGCAGAAAATTCTAACTTTTTTTTTAAGGATGATGAGTCATAGCAAGTAGATTTCACGACAGCATATACACATCGTACAGACATTATATATAACAATTATTTATTTCTATATAATAATTTTATTATAACACATCATTTCACGATTAAGTTAAACGTAAAACGTAAACATAAAGAATAGAGTAAATAAACTTTTTGTTTTATATAAAATAATAAAATATAGTAGCATGGTTCGTATATTTTTAGTTTTTATATAAAAATCAGAAAAGGAAGGAACATATTTCATACATTTGTCCATTTGCGATAATATTTATTCGTCGATTATGATTATTATGCTATTTTTATTTTATATCTGTATTATATTTTGTCTATAAAAGTATTAACACTATGTTATTTGACCCGGAACACAGATTAAGGTGTAAAATAGTGATGATTTTTTACAATATCATTACAAACATATTGCAAATACAAACGAGAAAAGAATTTACATCACAAAACTGTAAATAAGGTGGGAGGCTTTATGAACAAAATTTACAAAGTCATTTACAGCAAAGTACGGAATTGCTATATCGTCGTATCGGAACTGGCGAAAAGCCATGATTCAGCTCATGGTACACGCAGTCGCAGCGGATGTGCCCGCAAAGCGGCCGTCCTGGCAGCCTTTGTCCTGACGACATCGCTCCTTGCTGTCCCGGACTGGGCTCAGGCAGCGACAGCTACAAACAGTGGGAATCCGTCTGCTGGACATGCTGTTAATATTGAAACGAATGAATCAACTAAAGATGCTACAGATAATTCAGGTACGTTAGCACAAGGTTCAGGTGCTTATGCTACTTACGATTCCCAGGGCAATTTGATTATGGGCAAGGACAATGAAGTCGTTCCCATCCAGACCGGCAATGCCCGGGTCGATAGCAAACCGGAAAATGTGGTCATGGGGACCCGGAACGGCGTAGGCAAATTCATCCATTCCACGGAAACCAAGAAACCTGTTAGCGGAGACGATTCCTATGCCTATCAGAAGCTCGATACGGAATGGATTACGGTACAAGTCTATAATCCCAATACCGGAAAATACGATGATAAACAGGTGGAAGTCTACAAGCTGACACCGGGCCAGTACATGGATGATGAGTATAACGTCCGGACAAAATATCCGGAGCGGAGCAAATACAATTCCGATGAGGATTACAAAAAGGCCGTGGAAGTCTACAACAATGTGGCCACCTATTACAGCCAGGATGCGACCCGCCAGTCCTATTACGTCAGCGGGGCTACCGCAGTGGGTGTAGATAATGTAGCCGAGGGAGACCGTTCCACGGCCATTGGCAACAAGGCTAAGGTCCTGAATTCTGTCAGCAGCTACTACGTGGATGCTTATGGAAAACTGACCAGCAACCAAGCGGATGCCCGCTTTTGGCTGGATGAACAAGGGAACATTACTAGCAACCGCGAGGGATACTATGCCTCCGACGGGGCCTTTGTGGACCGCTATTACATGGTGCCCCGTCTCATCGACTCCACTGATGCCGTGGCCATAGGCAGTGATGTGACTGCCGAGGGACGGTCCGCGGTGGCCATCGGCCATCAATCCTACGCCAAGGAATACAGCGTAGCCATCGGGGAAAACAGCGTGACCGACTACATGGGCGTGGCTATCGGCAAGGACAACAAGGCCAAATACGCCAGCACGGCCATCGGCCATACCAACAGCGCTAATGGATACTATACGGCAACATTGGGGGTCAATAATACAGCTCGTGCAGATGAAAGCACCGCAATCGGCTATGGTAACAGCGTGGATGGCCAGCAGCAGAACGGCGGCACCACGCCGAAAGCAGCTTATACCCATGTACTGGGTTCCAATAATACCGTGAAAGGCAATTATAATGCCGTATTCGGCGATACCAACACGGTAACCGGGGCCTATGCCCTGGCTCTGGGCGGCCACAACAAAATCAGTGGGGAAAATACGGTGGGCGCTGACGGGGATTACGGCATCGCCATCGGCTATGGCAATACGTGGAAAAGAATGCCCTGGCCCTGGGGCTGAACAGCAACTCCATCCACGACGGAAGTATCGCCATCGGGAAGTCGGTTAATACGACAGGGGATAATAACAATGGGGCCACTGATTCCATTGCCATTGGCACCAAAGCGACCGTCCATATGAAGAATGGTATTGTTTTGGGTAATGAGGCCTACGCCGGGAACAATGGAAATAATAGTGAAGGCGCCATTGCCATCGGCCATCAGGCAAACTCTGCTGCCGGCGAAAGCATCGCCATCGGGACGAAAGCCACTACCGGCAACAACGTTGGTTCCACAGGCATGACGAATATCGGGGCCATCGCCATCGGTTCTAATACTAATGCAGATACCGTCTATGACATTGCCATGGGTGTAGGAGCCAGTACGACGAATACAGTGAATGGCGGTGCCATCGCCCTGGGCCATAATGCTACCATCGAACAGGGCGGACAGGCTTCGGCGGCCATCGGGGATTCTGCTAGGGTCAAGATGAACCTCCATGATGCAGTAGCCCTGGGCAGCCAAGCCTATGCAGACCGGGAAGCCAACCATGACGGCGGATATGATCCGGCTGCCAAAAGCATTGCCCATGGGGATAGCAGCAGTTCCACCAAAAATCCGGTGTGGAATTCTACTTTGGCAGCCGTTTCCGTAGGTTCTTCTGAACATGATGTCTGGGATGGGTCGAAAAGTGTCCACTATGCTCAGCAGACCCGCCAGATCACCAATGTAGCCGCCGGGAAAGAAGATACGGATGCCGTCAACGTGGCCCAGCTGAAACAGGTGGTTAATCTGGTCAACAATGG
>ERZ791671.802-NODE-802-length-16474-cov-9.84749_pt1 | contig 16474 bp, 10 predicted proteins | sample MGYA00510052_ERZ791671 | MGnify/ENA primary metagenome ERZ791671 (study PRJEB30046, sample SAMN00715231) | human gut metagenome | study: EMG produced TPA metagenomics assembly of the A metagenome-wide association study of gut microbiota in type 2... | reverse complement strand
GAAGCGACATTCAGTTGCTGCGCATTCAGTATTGACACACCGCAGAGCGCCAATACAATAAAAAGTTTTCTCATTGTTTTTTATTGTTAGATGGTTATTTAATATCTTTTTTTTCTGTTCGTTCGCTTCTGTATTCTTTGGGCGATGTATTGTATAATTTAGTAAATTCCCGGTAGAAATACGACTTGTTGGAGAAGCCTGATTTATACATGATCTCGGTGACGGTGAGCTTGGTAGTCTTTAGCAACCCGGCAGCATATTCCAGGCGGATGGTACGGACAAATTCGCTTGGGGTCTTTTCTGTTAATTCTTTGAGTTTGCGATACAATCCTGCTTTGCTCACTCCTATAAAGTCTGCTAGAGAATCCGGATTCATGGATTCATCGTCAATATTATCTTCAATGAACTTGATAATCTTGTTTAGTAATAGCTCATCTTCTTTGTGCATGGTGATTCCATCTCTTACAATAAGAGAAGAACGGCCCGATTTGAAATACTCTTTCATCAGAGAATATTTATTAATCATATTCTCTACTGCACTCAACACATGCCTTGGATGGAAAGGCTTCGGGATATACAGATCTGTACCATGATTATAAGCATTGATTTGGTCTTCAATAGAGTTTTTGGCAGAGATGTGGATAACAGGAATGTGCATTGTCCGTTCATTAGATTTCAATATGTCTGTCAGTGTAATACCATCTAGTTTAGGCATTAACACATCGCTGATAATGATGTCCGGTTGTTTTTGCTCTACTTCTTTCAGTGCCTCTTCTCCATTGCCAGCTTCGCGAACCTGATAGTAGGGAAGCAGAATATCTTTCAACAGTTCCCGGATATTCTTTTCGTCTTCTACAATCAGTATGGTAATTTCTTTCTGCTTAGGAATGAAAAGCATTTCACTGACCTCTGTTTCTTCTTCTGTAGGCTGACTTTCTTTTTCGGTATTCACGTGCATAGGAGGCAGGGATACATTGAATTCTACATATTCTCCCAAAGTACTTTCTATAGTGATTTCTCCACCTAATAATTCAGTCAGGCTTTTGGTTAGGTTCAGACCCACTCCGGTACTCCCGGCATGCTTCAGCTTACTGCTCTCGAAAATCTTAAAGCGACTGAATATTTCGCTCGTTTGCTTCTCAGTCAATCCCTTACCAGAGTTGCGTATACGGAAATGTAATGTTCCGGTAGTGGCATTCTGTCTTATTTCAGCATGAATATATCCTCCGGACGGTGTATATTTGAATGCGTTAGATAATAAGTTGAATATAATTTTCTCCAGCGAATTCCGGTCTGTAGTAAAAGACGACACTTCTTTACTTTTGAAACTAAAGTCTATTTTATTCTCTTCAGCAATTTCAGTATAGTTGTCTGACACATAATCAACGAGTAGGTGAATATCTACTTTCTCTGCATAGATAGCTGTATGTCCCGATTCTGCTTTCCGAAACTCCATTAGTTCGTTGATGAGTTTCTGCATCCGGTCGGCATTGTTCTTGATGATGTAGATATACCTTTTCGTATAACTGTCAAGGTCTGCTTTTTCCAGCAGATGCTGTGCCGGACCATATATCAGTGTTAGCGGAGTGAAGAACTCATGTGCCACGTTCGTAAAGAAGTTCAACTTCGATTCATGAATACGTTGTTGATTTTGCTTTTCAATATGTTCTAGTAAAATCTGGCGATTCAGTCGGATACGATTCTTGATGACAGACTGTGTTATATAAATAGCAATAGCAATTAAAATAAAATAGATAATAAAGGCAGTAGTACTTAGCCACCAGGGATAGGCGACATCCAGATGAAGAGAGTAGATTTGATTGCTCCATACACGGTCACCATTAGTACATTTTACTTCCAATTTATATTTCCCCGGAGGAAGTTTGGTGATGACGATATTGGGGTTGTTTTCGTTGTAAATCCATTCATCAGCGAAGTCAATAATCCGATAACTAAATTCGCAGTTCTCGTTGTTGATAAAGTCGTGTGTTGTGAACCCTAATGTAAGGTAAGGTTCGTCATAGGCAAGCCGGAGCGTATGATTAAGAATACGCTCGTAAATGTTTTGGCTGGTGTTATTAATTTTTAGACTATTCAAACTTAGAGTAGCAATATGGTCCCGTAAATGTATTTTGTTCTCATCGAAATAGTTCAGCCCACTGACTCCTCCGAAATACAACCATCCTGCTTTATCCTTAAAAATCGCTCCATCGGAAAATTCATCATTTTGTAATCCGTTTCTGGAAGAATAGTTAGTAATCTTTCCCGAAGATAGATTGATAAAAGAGATACCTTGATTGGTACTTGCCCAGATATTACCGTTTTCATCTTTTAGAATACCGTGAATCGTATTGTTGGGCAGTCCGTTATGATCCGTATATTCCATAATAGATGGCGGAATGTCTGCCGGAAACAATCGATTGAGGCCGTAACTGGTGCCTACCCAAATGCTGGCAGAATCTCCTTTGGTCAGATAGAGTATATCGTTGTTGGTTAGGGATAAAGTAGAGTCTATCTCATGAATTTGTTGGAAACATTCGGATGTGATATCGAACTTATTGATTCCGCCGCCTCGTGTGCCTAGCCAAAGTCCATTTTCATTATACCCGGCAATGACCGAATAAATGATGTTATTACTTGGTGAGGAAGGTCCGGGAGATTTATATTGTTTCATTTCTGTCACTTTATAACTTTTTCCTTCCCTTTGCAAGCTTAGTTTGATAAGTCCATAGCCGGAAGTGCCCAACCATAATAGTGAGTCGTTATGAGTGAACAGGATGCTGTATACAGCTTTGAAAGTCGGATATTCAGCAGGAATATTTAACTTCTTTACCTGACTGCTATTAAGTGGAATATAATTGATGCCCGTTCCCTCGGTCCCGATAAATATGTCTCCGGACATATTTTTTCGGATAGTATAGACAGAATTGGAAATCAATCCGTTGTCGGTTGACAGATAAGGTTCGACCTGCCGTTTCTGTTTGTCAAGCAGCAAAATTCCTTCTCCTTTGGTTCCCACGAGTATATTACCATTATCTTCTTCGCAAAAACAACGTACGGGATAATCAGTTTTTATGGTGTGGAATGGAGAACTGTGTTCATAGACTTCCAATACTCCTTGCCCGTCGGTGCCTACCCAGAGTATATTCTGCGAACCGATGTAGATGGTGAAAATGGATGCTTTCGCTGGTAATTGAGGTAATTCCGTTGAAGTATTATCTTCCAGATTATACCTGATACATCCCCCTTCGATAAAGCTGATGAGAAGATACTCTTTGTGACAGATAACTTGCGAAACCGTTTTATTTTCCGGAATATCTATGCTATTCAGTATGCGGTTGTCCAAAGAAACGGTTAATGTCCGGTCATCGTTAATGATAAGATAATCTTGAGAAAGATAAATGCCGGAAATGAAAGCAGGTTGTTTGATTTCTTTTTTGAACGAGAGTTCGAGATTAGAGCTATGGACAGATAGTTGATAATGTAATAATTGTCCATGTTCTGTGAGGAAGAATACTTGGTCTTTGGCATCAATAACGAAGTTTTTGATGCCATCAGGAAGATTATTTTTCAATGGAACAAAGTCCTGTTTCCGGTCGTCAAAATAGAATAAACCTTGTTCTTTCACATAGCAGATAATGTATTTGCCGGAAGTGATACCCAGTAGGAATGATTTCTCTTGTTTGGGCGGATTGTTCTGCGTACCTAAATAATAAGGAGTAAATTGCTGTGTGGAACGTTTCCACCGGTTGACGCCATAGTCGGTAGATACCCACAATACAGAGTCATTTTGCTCGATAATTTGCCAGACCACATTGTTACTGATAGATCCTGCATTTTTTTTATTATAAGAATAGGTTTTAAAGCTACGTCCGTTGTAGGCATTCAGCCCGTCCCATGTTCCTACCCAAAGCGTATGTTCCGAATCTTCTAGAAAACAATTCACTGAATTATTGGATAACCCGTCTGCATTCGAAATCTGTTTCACTACATTTTGGGAATGTAATAAAACAGGCATCAGGCATGAATAAATAAGGATGCAGATGTAGCGGAAATATGAGTGCTTTCGTAGAATCATGTCGCAAAGATAGAGAGGAAAAATAAGAAAACAAAGATAAAAATATGCTGTACAACACCTGTATACCCTTTTGAGAATATAGTGCACCTTTTCCGTTGTTGTGCAGGGTAGCTTTGTCACCAGAAATAAAAACAACACATATTTATTTAATAATTTGAAAATGGATATTGCAAAACGATTTCATCAAAACCCATTGTTGAAACCCTCCGACCTACAATCAGGAATAGAAGGTATGGAAATCACCTGTTTTCTGAATCCCGGCGTGTTCCGTTTCGACGGAAAAATTTGGTTATTACTGCGAGTGGCCGAACGGCCTGTGCAGAAACAGGGAGTTATTAGTTTTCCCGTATATAATAAAGATGGAAAAATAGAAGTGCTCTCTTTCGATGAGAATGACCCGAAACTGGATGCTTCTGATCCTCGTGTGATAGGATATGCAGGGCAGAATTATCTGACTACTATGTCTTATCTCCGACTGGTGTCGAGTGAAGACGGAATTCACTTCAAGGAAGAACCGGATTATCCTCCTATTTTTGGTAAAGGAGCATTAGAGGCTTTTGGCATTGAAGATTGCCGGGTGGCCACTACTGCCGATGGTTATTATCTTACGTTTACGGAAGTCTCTTCTGTAGCTGTTGGTGTAGGGCTGATTCATACTTATGACTGGAAAAACTATGCTCGTTATGGCATGATTTTCCCTCCTCATAATAAAGATTGCGCGCTGTTTGAAGAGAAAGTGAACGGAAAATATCTTGCACTGCATCGTCCGAGTAGCCCAGAGTTGGGTGGCAACTATATTTGGCTTGCCGAATCACCCGACCGGCTGCATTGGGGCAACCATTGTTGCATTGCAACTACCCGTCCTGATAGTTGGGACTGTGCCCGCGTGGGTGCAGGAGCGGCACCTATTCGTACAGAGGAAGGGTGGTTGGAAATTTATCATGGTGCGGACTATCAAAACCGTTATTGTCTGGGAGCTCTTCTACTTGATTTAAATGATCCTTCAAAGGTAATTGCCCGAAGTAAAGAACCTATCATGGAGCCTGTTGCTCCTTACGAACAAACCGGATTTTTCGGGAATGTAGTTTTCACCAACGGACATTTGGTAGAGGGAGATAAGATAAGGCTTTATTATGGTGCCAGTGATGAAGTAATCTGTGGGGCGGAGTTGTCTATTGCAGAGATTCTCTGTTCATTAAAGTCGTAATATAAATAAGATAGATAATGAATAAACTAAAAAGAGAGTATCAGTTCTTCAAACAGCAAACTTCTAATGTACGGGTCTTGCTGATGACTAATCTTCTTTATGCGCTGGTGCTTCCTGTAGTTGAGATTTTCGTGGGCGCTTATGTGATGCGCCATACCAGTGAACCGGTTTCGGTGGCTTTTTATCAGCTTTTCATATACATTGGTATCATCACTACCTCATTTGTGAATGGTTTCTTGTTGCGACATGTGAGTGTGAAGATTCTGTATGCAGGAGGGATATTAGTTAGTGGATTGTCGATGTTTGCCATGATGTTGGTAAAGTCATTAGGCTTTGTGGAATTGAGTATAGCCGGATTTGTACTTGGAGCTGCATCGGGCTTCTTCTGGACCAATCGCTATCTGCTGACTCTGAATAACACGACAGATGATAGTCGTAACTACTTCTTCGGGCTGGAGTCTTTTTTCTTTTCCATTACTTCGATTACTGTACCTTTATTGATTGGAGCATTTATCAGTCAGATAGATGGCAGAGAAATAATGGGATGCCTGATTGATATTAATGGAGCCTATCGGTTGGTGACGGTTGGAGTAATCATAGTGACTTTGTTTGCTGTAGCCGTTTTATGGCGTGGTAAGTTCGCTAATCCGGTGCAGAAGAATTTTCTGTATTTCCGGTTTTGCACACTTTGGAAAAAAATGTTGTTGCTGGCTTCCCTGAAAGGAATGGTACAGGGATTTCTGGTGACTGCTCCTGCTATTCTGGTTCTGAAGTTAGTAGGTGATGAAGATGTACTGGGTTTAATACAGGGAATCAGTGGTACACTGACAGCTGTTTTGGTTTATGTATTGGGACGAATAACCAAACCTGAAGACCGATCGAAAGTATTTATAGCCGGGCTACTTGTCTTTTTTATCGGTACTCTGTTCAACGGAATCTTGTTTTCAGTCACCGGAGTGATTATCTTTGTCCTCTGTAAGGTGATCTTTCAGCCATTGTTTGACTTACCTTATTACCCTATTATGATGCAAACCATCGATGCAGTAGTAAAAATCGAAAAAAGAAATGAATATACCTATATTTTAAGCCATGAGTTCGGACTATTTCTGGGACGTGCTTTTGGACTAATACTTTTTATGGTACTCGCATTTGTCATATCACAGGATTTTGCATTGAAGTATGCATTGATCCTGGTGGGAGCTTTGCAGTTGATTGCCTATCCATTAGCCCGGAACATCATCAGACAGAATCAAGCTATTCGCTAATATTTCAAAATCGTTAAATCGTCGTTGCAAACGAATGAATTATTATGTTGTACAGCACCTATATACTCTTTTGAGAATATAGTACACTCTATTTTTTGCGGGGTACGATAGTTTTGCCGGCAGAAAAACGATGAACGACCGATTTGGGAAAACTAAAAAAAACGACGTATGATAAAACTAAAATCTGTAATCTATTTAATCAGTATGATGACACTAGCTGGATGCTCCGGACAAAAACAGGCATCCGTAGCTGTCGAAGAACAGAGCGGACAATGGATACTCGGCCCTTTTGTCCGCCCGGAAGGGGTGAATCCGGTGATTTCTCCGCAACCGACTACTTTCCAATGCCCGATGCGCAAGCAGCCGGTAAGATGGGAAGAGAGTGACACTTTCAATCCGGCGGCAACCGTCAAAGACGGAAAGATTGTGGTACTCTACCGCGCGGAAGACAACTCGGCGCAAGGCATCGGAAAGAGGACATCCCGCATTGGCTATGCGGAAAGTACGGACGGAGTAACGATGAGCCAAGCGGACGCACCGGTACTCTTTCCTTCCGAAGACGATTTTAAAGAAATAGAATGGGAAGGTGGTTGCGAAGACCCGCGTGTGGCAATGACGGAAGACGGATTGTACGTCATGCTTTATACAGCCTGGAACCGCAATCTTCCCCGCTTGGCGGTGGCTACTTCCAGAGACTTGAAAAACTGGACGAAACACGGACTCGCTTTTGCGAAAGCGTACAACGGGCGTTTTGCCAATATAGCAAGCAAATCGGCTTCTATTGTCACCGGAGTGAAAGACGGCAGACTGGTCATTGAGAAAGTGGACGGCAAATACTTTATGTACTGGGGGGAGAATGCGGTATGTGCCGCAACTTCCGATAACCTGACCGACTGGACTCCGGTACTGAATGAAAACAACGAACTAAGAGAGATAGCCAAACCCCGCAGCGGGTATTTCGACAGCCGCCTGACTGAGTGTGGCCCACCGGCTATCAAAACCGTGAACGGTATTGTATTATTATACAATGGCAAGAACGGGTATAAGGAAGAAAGGGACTCAGCATATCCCGCAGGCGCTTATTGTGCAGGGCAGTTCCTGTTTGACGCCAACGACCCTTATAAAGTACTCGACCGCCTGGATAAACCCTTCTTTGTGCCCGAAGCCGCTTTCGAGAAAAGCGGCCAGTACAAGGACGGAACGGTGTTTATCGAAGGGCTGGCTTACTTTAAAAACAAATTATATCTCTATTATGGCTGTGCCGATTCGCAGGTTGCAGTAGCGATATGTGATGATAATATAGATTCGAAACTTAAAACACATAACTAATTTAATCTATGAAACATGCATGTAAAATGAACACGGTTGTCTTAAAGTCGTTCAATGACCGGCTGAAGATAGCTACTGTTTCAGCTTTAATGGCAGGGACTTTTCTGTGTGTATCGTTTACGGTATATGCGGAAAGCCCTTCGGTATCGGGTATCGAACAGACCGTTCGGAATATCACGGTGAAAGGTGTGGTTGTTGATGCCGGCGGAGAACCGGTTATCGGGGCTTCGGTGCAACTGAAAGGTGCTGCCGGTGTGGGGACGATTACCGATGTGGACGGTAAGTTTACCTTGTCGGTTCCCGCTAATGGAGTGTTACAGATTTCCTATATCGGATACAAAACAACAGAAGTGCGGGTGAACGGACAAGCCGGACTGAAAGTAACTTTGCAGGAAGATACCGAGACACTGGACGAGGTAGTGGTGGTAGGTTACGGTATTCAGAAAAAGGCTTCCGTGACCGGTTCGGTAGCTGCCATCTCTTCGGACAAGTTGATGGAAGTAAAAGCTCCCAGTGTGACGAATATGCTCGCCGGACGTTTGCCGGGCTTGCGTGCCGTACAGCGTAGCGGTAGCCCCGGTGATGATGGAGCTTCCGTCGATATTCGCGGATATGGAAGCATGCTGGTGATTGTAGACGGCATCGAGCGTGATTATACGCAGCTCGACCCGAATGATATCGAGTCCATCTCTATCCTGAAAGATGCCGCCGCAGCGGTCTACGGTTTTAAAGGTTCAAACGGTGTTCTGCTGGTTACTACCAAGAAAGGGACGGAACAGAAGGTAAAGATAGAATATAACGGCTATGTAGGCTTTCAGAAAGTGACCCGCTATCCGGAGATGATGAATGCTTATGAGTATGCCTCTCTTTACAATGAAGCGATTCACAATGCCAACCCGTGGCGCGGAGCTTCCGCTTACTCGCAAGAACAACTGGAAGCTTACCGGAATGGTACGGCAGGTACGGACTGGTGGAGTGAGACGATGCGTAGCACCGCTCCCCAGACTTCACATAACTTGAGCCTGACAGGCGGTACGGAAAAAGTGAAATATTATATGTCTATCGGATATATGGACCAGGGCGGTATTATCCGTTCGGGCGACTGGAATTACCAACGTTACAACGTCCGTTCCAACCTGAGCGTGGAAGTGGCTAAGGGACTGAACGTGGAACTGCGTTTGAGCGGACGCTTCGACAACCGCAAAAAGCCTTACAATGGCGATAACCTGTTCCGTTCGGCACAAATGGCTATCCCGACTTACTCCATGTATGCCAATGACAACCCGGATTATTGGGGAGCCGTAGGAGATATGGCGAACCCCGTGCATGTTTCCAATTCGGACGACAGTGGTTATGAAGACCGCCTGCGTCGCGAATTTAACAGCTCGTTGGCTATTACCTGGCAGCTTCCCTGGGTGAAAGGACTGATGGCGAAAGCATTGGTTGCCTACGACTATACGAACAAGGAATGGAAAACGTGGCGGAAAGACCTCTCGGAATATACGTATGATTATGCGAATGAAGAGTATATAGAGAAAGTGGTTAATACCGCGCATCTGGAATCGAAACTGGAAAACTATGACAAACCGACCTATCAGTTCTCTATGAATTACAACAATACGTTTGCTAAAAAGCATAATATCGGTGCCATGCTCGTATGGGAAATGTATAATGACAAGAAGAACTGGGTGACCGGGACACGTGACTTTGCAATCGGGCTGATTCCTGACCTGGACTATGGGGATAAGACGAACCAGGAAGCTTCCGGTAAGACACAGGAAACAGCTCATGCCGGCTTGGTGGGACGTCTGAACTATGATTTCTCTAACCGTTATCTGGTGGAATTCAATTTCCGCTATGACGGAACCTATAAATTCCGTGCAGGTAATCGTTGGGGATTCTTTCCGGGTGTTTCATTGGGATGGCGTGTTTCCGAAGAAGCTTTTTTCAAGAAACTGTTGCCCGATATGGATAATCTGAAAATCCGTGCTTCGTACGCCAAAGTGGGAGATGAAGGAGATTTCGACGCGTTCCAGTATCTGGATGGATATACGTCTCACGGAAGCTATATCATGGGCAGCAACGGAGTGACTTCGGGCATGACTACGGTAGGTATGGCAAACCCGTGGCTGACCTGGTATGAATCGAAGATAATGAACATCGGCTTTGAGGCGTCTTACCACAGGAGACTGATTTCTGTGGAGTTCGACTGGTTCCGCAGAAACCGTTCCGGTCTGCCTGCCACCCGTGTAGGCTCATTGCCTACTATCTTCGGAGAATCAATGCCGCAGGAGAACCTGAATTCTGATATTAACACCGGATTCGAGATTGTAGTCGGGCATAAGAACCGGATTGGCAATTTCAATTATAATGTGTCGGCCAACTTCTCTACTACCCGGATTAAGTATGACTATGTAGAGCGGGCGGCTTCCACCAATATGTATGACGATTGGCGTAATAACACCAACGGGCGTTACAAGGATATCCGCTGGGGAAAGAAAGTAATCGGGCAGTTTACTTCTTTCGAGGAGATTTTGAACTCACCGGTTCAGGATAAGGACGGTAACCGTTCGCTGATGCCGGGTGATTTGAAATTCGAAGACTACAATGGCGACGGTATTATCGATGATAACGATACGCAACCACTCGGACACGGTGCCACTCCTCGTATGTACTACGGGCTGAATATGTCCGGAGAATACAAAGGGTTCGACCTGACTGTCTTCTTCCAGGGAGCTGCCGGACACGATATTTATGTCAGCGGGGATATTCTCGACCCGTTTATCCAGCAAGGTTTGGGTAATGGGTTGGCCATCATGACCGACCGCTGGCACCGGGAAGACCCGACCGACCCTTATAGTAAATGGATTTCGGGATATATGCCTGCCGCACGCGTGGCAGGTGTCGCCGATAACCGTTCCGGTAACTCATGGTCATTGCACAACGCAAGTTACCTGCGCCTGAAAACCCTGGAACTGGGATACACGCTTCCTGAAGCCTTGACCAAAAAGGCGGCTATCGACCGGGTGCGTTTCTATATCAACTGCAACAATCTGCTGACTTTCACCAAGCGTGACGGACTGATGAAGAACGTCGACCCCGAAAGCAATTCCAGCGGAATACGCTACTACCCGCAGATGAAGACGTATAACTTTGGCGTAAATGTAACCTTCTAAAACCAGTAAAGACAATGAATAGGAATTATCTGAAATATATATTGATAGGCGGGGTATCCATCTTCGTATGGACGGGGTGCGATGATTACCTGAACCGTGAGAGTACCAGTGGTGTCAATACACCGGATTTGATTTGGCAAAATCCGAAAGCAATCACAGCCGTTTTGGCGGATATGTATGACTCGGGGCTGAAACTGGATGAGTTCGACGACTGGTATGGAAGCAAGAAAGCGAACCTGGCGAATCAGACCAGCCTTTCGGATGAGGCTACCGCCAGTTATCAGAAAGAGAGCGCATTCGACAAGTCGAACTCTACTTATTCTTATGGCGACTATGTATTCAATGACGACATGGTGACCCGCTATAAGCAAATCCGTATTGTAAATAACTTCCTGCTGAATATTGAGAAAACTTCCGTATTGAGTGAGGATGAGAAAGAAGAACTCGGCGCAGAAGCCCGTTTTATCCGTGCTATGCAGTACTTCGGACTGGTGAAGCGTTATGGGGGTGTTCCTTTGCAGACTGTCCCGCAAGAATATACCGCAGGAAATACGGAAGCTCTTTACCAGGCTCGTGATACGGAAGCCGCGACCTATGATTTCATTATCAATGAATGTAAAGCTATCTATGAATCATTGCCGGAAGTACGCAGCAGTGATGCCAAATACCGCGCAAATCGTGGAACGGTGCTTGCCTTGTGGTCACGTGCCGCACTGTATGCCGGTACTATCGCTAAGTATTCCAAAACGCTGACTCTGACAGGCGAGGCTGTTTCCAAAGGATATGTGTATATTCCCGAGACAGAAGCGGAACGTTACTTTGACGAATGTTACACTGCTTCATCGAAGATTCTGGATGAAATGGTTCCCCGTGTGTATAGCTTGTATAAATCGACCGGTACGGAAGCGGAAGAGCTGGCGCAGAACTTTTACAATCTCTTTTCCAAAGCAGTGAATGGGGATAACGGAGAATATATTTTCCAGAAACAGTATAATGTGGCTGCCGGTAAAGGACATATGTGGGATAAACTGAATGTTCCTTTCTCTTATCGTGGCGACGGTTGGGGATGCGGCATGTCTCCGGTACTGGAAATGGTAGAGGAATTTGAATATATTGACGGTACGGAAGGGAAGCTGAAGATGAAAGACAGCGGTGGAAAAGCTATCAGCTATGATAGCCCGTATGATATCTTTAAGAATAAAGACCCTCGTTTATTAGGTTCGGTTTACCTGCCCGGTGCTGATTATAAAGGATACGGCGGCGGTAAAATCGAATGGATACGCGGTGTCATCAACGGACAGGATGGGATAGGAACCAAGTATGAAGCTTCCGCCCAACCGGATAAGGAGAACAAGGTCGTAATAGACGGACAGACTTATAATACTTCGGGAAAAGACGGTGGCTCGTTAAGTGTAGGCGACGCCAGCAAGACGGGTTTCTATCAGCGTAAATTCCTGGATGAAAGTCTGACGGACTATACGGACATCGACGCAAAACGTTCTTCTACTCCCTGGGTGGTTTTCCGTCTGGCAGAAATCTATCTGAATCGTGCAGAGGCTTGCATGGAATTGAATCAGCACCTAGACGTGGCATTGAAAGATATCAATGAGATTCGCGGCAGGGCAGGCATCAAACTATTGACTGCCGGTAACCTGACGCTGGATAAAGTGCGCCATGAACGGAAAGTGGAACTTGCTTTTGAGAAGCATCGTTACTGGGATTTGAAACGTTGGCGCCTGGCTCATCTGGATGTAAGCAAAGGTGGTTTGACCAATTTCCGCGGCACGGCTCTCTGTCCGTATTACAATGTCAAGAGCGGCAAGTACACCTTTGAAACCGGTGTGCCCGAAAAGAGAAAGCGTCTTTTCCTTGAAAAGAACTACTATACGGTGTTCCGTGCCGAGGACTTGAGTACGAATCCGTTGATGGTACAGAATCCGGGTTACGGTAATTGATACGTCCAATTGTAAGTTTAAAGAAGAAACGATATGAATAAAATAATAAACATAGGATTGACTGCATTATTCGCCTGTTTCGTGGCGGCATGCGAAAATGACATCGATAATTATGATGCACCGAACGGTGGCGTGTATGGCACTATCTATGATAAGGAAACGAATGAACCGGTTCCTATGCCTGTGCCGGGAAGTAGCGGTGTGATGATGAGTTTGTACGAGCAGAATACGGGGGCTACCGCCTCTGTTGATTTCCGTGTCCGCCAGGATGGAACGTTTGAGCATACGAAGGTGTTCAATGGCAGCTATCGTATTCAGGCAAAGGATGGCCCTTTTGTCGGGGTATGTGAGGGATATGTCACCGTAAACGGACAAACGCAGGTTGATTTGTACACAATCCCGTTCTCGCGTATTAGCCTTGATGTGTCTGTATCGGCAGATAATAAGTTGACACTGACCTATGATGCGAAAACATCGAACGAGACATTGCAACTGACGGATGTTTCCGTTATATGGAATTATGCTCCGGGAGTGGATGTGAACAATGCAAACCATGCCACCCTCTCTTCACTGGGGACAAAGGCCAGTGGCACGCACGTCATCGACCTGATGAGTGATACTGAATTTATAGAGAATCATTATAAGATTGTTTCCAACAAGAATAGGGTGTATGTACGTGTTGCGGCTACGGTGACAGCAGAAAGCAAACCGTATGTGAATTACAGCCGGGTAGTGGAAGTAATTGTGAATGATATAAGATAAACGATAAAAAAGAAGGTAACAATGAAATATAAATTCTATTTATTACTGCTACTGTTGGCGGGCGGTTTGTTTGCCGGTTGCAGTTCGGACGATGACGGTGTGACCCCGCCGGACGAAAAGGACGGGGTATTGGTAAAAGTCATGTCTTACAATATATATAGCGGGCAGAAAGCTTATTCCGGGAAAAAGGGAATGGAAGCGATTGCCCAAGTGATTAAAAAGATAAATCCGGATTTGGCAGGTTTGCAGGAGTTTGAGACGAAGACTAACAAGGTGGAGAAAGCGGATATTATCGCCCTGATGAAAGAAGTGACCGGAATGCCTTATGCTTTCTTTGTCAAAACCCGCGATGTGGATGGTGGTGAATATGGAAACCTAATTCTCTCGAAATATCCGATAAGTGATGAAGTGAATTATGATTTGCCGAGAATAGAGACAGTGGAAGATGTCTACCCGCGTTCGATGGGAGTAGTGAAAACAGAAAAAGATGGAAAGGGTTTCTATTTCGGAGTGACGCACCTGTCTCATGTGGGCAACGAAACTAACCGTATCAACCAGACTACAACGATTATCGAAAAGACAAAGGGCTTGGATGAGCCAATGATATTGACTGGTGATTTCAATGCTTTAGCCGACTCCGGCCCGATGAAGATATTGTATGAACGTTTTGAAATCGGTTGCTTGAACGGGAACTATGGACTGACAACGGGAACGCCCGTTCCGGTGAAAGCGATTGATTTCGTATTGTACACTCCGGATGAAGGAATGTCTCCGAAAGCCTATGATGTGTATTATGATGCTTATGTAGAATCAGACCACTTTCCGGTGGTAGCTACGTTTAGTATAAACGATTAACCTAAAAAGACAGAAACATGAAAACATTGATACTTCATTTGAAACGGTTTTCTATCTATTCCCTGATGTTTGCGTCAGTCGGTTTTGCCGCTTGCGAGGATGAGAACCGGCAGGATATGACGCCTGAAATAGGTGAGGGCGAGGCCACTCCCAAAATCACTATGTACACACCGACAGCCGGTGGGAAGTCTACAAGCCTGACTTTATACGGTACGCATTTCGGCACGGATTTGGATAATATCCGCGTGACAGTCAACGGGGTGGACGCCGAAGTGACGGGTGCGTTGGGGAATATTATTACTGCCAATGTACAGAGAGGTTCCGGCTCCGGTCCGGTGAAAGTGTATATCGGTCAGGGAGAAGCTGCGCAAGAACTGACATATAAAACGGAGTTTGAGTATTCTCAGTCTCCTATTGTAAGTACTTATATCGGCAGTTATGTTCCTTCCGCAAAAACGGAGAAGAAAGAGGGGGCCCTCATGGAAGCGGTTCTTTGGAAACCGGGTTCTATCGCTTTCGATAAGGAAGGTGCTTTGTATATCGTGGAAGATGATGACCGTGATATCCGTATCGCGAAAAATAATCAGGTCGCTACTTTCTTACGCGGAGATGGAACCGGTGGAACTGTATTCAGAATGATGAATATCGCTTTCTCATCGGATGGCAATACTTTATTCTTGTCCAATGATGCCAACGCTTCGGGCAATGCGCATATTGCAACAATGCCATGGAGCAATGATACGCATCAGTATGATGCTGCTAATCTGTCTGCAATATGGTCAGTCACTCCCTCTTTGGGAAATGGAGTTACTAATGTAGGTGTGCATCCTGTCACGGGAGAGGTTTTCTCCGTAGCTCATGGAAATGCCATGATTTACAAATATGACCCGGAGCAGAATACGATGGTGGCAACCGGTGTGCAACTTCCCGATGCAGAAGATAAAAATGCGGCGAAAGTAAAAATCCGCTGTATTCTTTTTGACAAGGCAGGAACTACCGTGTATATGAGTTCACAGGAAAAAGATGTGATTTATAAAGGGGATTACGACATGTTGACAGGCGAATTCTCTAATCTCCATATTTGGGTAGGGCAGTATGAGAAAGCAGGTTTTACAGAAGGTCAGGGAAATGAAGCCAAACTGGAAGAGCCTTGCCAGATGGATTTGGATGAAGAGGGAAATATTTATGTAGCAGTCCGCAAAAAGCATCGTATAGCGAAAATCACCCCTGACGGCATGTTGACAAATTACACAGGTACGGGCACTTCCGGTACGACGGACGGTCCGTTGGATAAAGCGCAATTCAACCATCCGGAAGGTGTACAGTTCGGTCCGGACGGAGCATTGTATATTTCAGATTATTGGAATCATAAGATTCGTAAGATAGAAAAGGATTAATTTTGTATCAGGTAGAAAAGATTGTTTTTCAGGATAACATTCACTTATTAATTGGTCGTATATGAATTTTAGAATATGCATTTCATTGTTTCTATTGTGTTGTTTGTTACAACCCTCAACGGCACAGAAACCTGTGACAAAACCGAAAGAGGTCACAGTAAAAGCTATGACTTACAACACGTATAGCGGTCGTAAACAAGGAATTGATAAGATAGCCGAAGTCATTAAAAAAGAGAACCCGGATATCGTTTCACTCCAGGAAATAGAAAGAAACACGGAGATTAACCCTTGGGACAGGGTCGACGCATTATATTTTTTACTATCTTACAACTTGTATTTTATTTTTATATTATTGACTATTAGTGTATTATCTATTGTATATGTCGATTATTTTCCTTATCTTTATAAGATATATTAAAACATAAACTAACATGAAAATTGGCATAATTG
>ERZ791671.787-NODE-787-length-16815-cov-2.8293_pt1 | contig 16815 bp, 19 predicted proteins | sample MGYA00510052_ERZ791671 | MGnify/ENA primary metagenome ERZ791671 (study PRJEB30046, sample SAMN00715231) | human gut metagenome | study: EMG produced TPA metagenomics assembly of the A metagenome-wide association study of gut microbiota in type 2... | reverse complement strand
CCCCGCCGCCGCAGATAAGCCTTTCACAAGTTCTTGAATTCTAATCCGACGGGAGGCATCAGGGCCTCCCGTCCTAATCACAATCGCTTAGTATGAAAGAGAACAAACCCTGCCTTTTGTTATTGAATGACATCCACATCTCGAAAGACAACATCCCTGCATTCCAGGCCAACTGGCAGGAGGCCATGGGGATTTGCAGGGAACGGGATATCCGGGAAGTGGTTGTCGGAGGAGACCTGTTCTTTTCCCGTGCCGCCCAGACACTCGATGTCCTGCTGGCCGTCAGGGATATGCTTGTATCCGCCGCGGACCATGGCATCCATGTCACGCTGGCGGAAGGGAACCACGACAAGGTGAACCAGGAATCCCTGCGCGGATATTGTCATGTCTTCGACCGGCATCCGAATGTGACTGTCGTGGATGAGTACCTGACCCTGTGCCGCCCGGAATGGAAGTTCACGCTCCATGTAATGAGCTATTTTCCGGAAGACGGCTCTTTTGCCGAAAGGCTCGGACGATTGGCTGCGGAAGCGCTTTCCGGAAAACCGGAGCACTTCCTCTACATCCATGAGGGTATCAACGGGGCATTGGCACAGCCTTCGGAGAAGGAGCTGCCTGCCAGGATATTCTCTCCTTTCGACAAGGTCTTTGTCGGCCATTACCACAACCGTACCGTCATTCCGGGGACGGGAATCGAATATATCGGTTCCTCGCGCCAGCACAACTTCGGGGAGGACGAGGAGAAAGGATACACGGTGCTGTACACGGACGGCACGCACGAGTTTGTCAAGAACCGCGTGAACATGCGGTACCGTGTCATGGATGTGCCGGCGGAACGTGCCGGGCTGCACCTGATGGACGAGCTGCGTGAAATGGAGGCCGACGGCCGCTACAAGGTCAAGGTGCGTATCCATGCACCTGCCGCCGCGATGAAATCGGTGGACAAGGCCGTCTTGCTGGAAGCCGGAGCGGCGAAGGTGGAACTGGTTGCCGATGACGAGCAGCCGCCGGAAGCGGTATCCTCTTCGCTCTTCGAGAAATTCGACCGCCGCATCCGGGAAACCTACGAGGACTTCTGCCGGGAGAAACAGATCGAGGATGTGTCGATGGGATTGGAGTATTTATCTAAAATAGAAAACAGATCATGTGGAAATTAAAGACGATAGAAGCCGAAAATCTCTGCGCCTTCCGTTCGCTGTCCTACACGCTGCGGCAAGGCGTGACGACATTGATTTTCGGCGATAACCGGGACAATGACTCCCAGCAGTCGAACGGGGCCGGCAAGTCTGCCCTGTTGGAATGCATCGCCGTGGGTATCACGGGCAGCCCGCTTAGAAAGATACGCTCAGAGGAGATTATCAACGATGCGGCGGAAGAATGCCGCGTCGCCTTACATTTCATCAACGATTCCGCCGCCGAGGAACTGCTCGTCAACCGCCGTATCCCGCGCAAGGGGGCCTCCTCTGTCAGCTGCACGCTTTACCGTGGGGGCAGGCAGGTGATGACCGACGAGGCGGTACAACCTTCGGTTGACGCCTATAATCGGTATATTCTTGACAAACTGGGTGTCACACGCGACGAGCTGCTCAACAATTTCATCCTTTCCAAATACCGGTATGAGGATTTCCTCTCGTCATCGGACAAGGAGAAGAAAGAGGTCATCAACCGCTTTTCCAACGGTATCCTGGTGGATGAAGCCATAGCCCAAGTGGAGGAAGACATCGTGCCGCTCTCTGAAAAGAAACGGCAGGTGGAACTGGAACTGGCCGGGTTGGACGGGCGTATCGGGATGTTACAGGAGCAGATACGCAAGGAGGAGGAAGCCGGAGCCGAGCGGGGGCGTACCCGTGTGGAACGTATCATGGGACTGGAAACGGCCATAGCGGCCAAGAGGGAGCAGATCCGTACCGGGCACGAGAACGTGGACAGGCTTGAGGAACAGCTTGCCGGAGTGCAGCGGGCGGACGAGGCTTTGCAGGAACTGGAAGCCGGAGATACCGCATTGGAAGCATGTCTGGAAAAGATAGCGGAAATGATGTCCCTCTTTCCCGATGCCCGGCAGACGGACTGGGACAAGGTCATTGCCGAAAAGAAAGGACGGTTACAGACCGCCACAGAGCGGTTGAAGGATTGCGATGCCGTCTTGAAACAGGCGGAACAGGAACTGAAAAACAGGACTGACGGCTGGGAACAGTTCAAGAAGGAGTATGCCGCATTCTGTGAGGCATACAGGGATCAGTCCGATACGACTGCGGAGAGACTGCGGGAAATCGACATCCGTCTGCGCGACCTGTCCGGCAGCATCGAGGAACTGCGCCATAAACGGCGTATCGTTTCTGCCGGTATTGACGGCCTCTCGAACAAACTGGCCGGCTCCATCACCTGTCCTTTCTGCGGGTATGAGTTTCTGGTGGCAGAACCACAGTTCGACATCAAGGCCGGCATGAAGGAACTGAAGCTCCGTCAACGGCAGCTCACGGAAATCAACGGCCGTATCGATGAGAAGCAGGAGGAGACGGATGCCGTGGAGTTGCAGCAGAACCGGCTGAACCATGAGCGCCGGATATTGGAAGGCAGACGCACCGGATGGGAGGAGCAGCTGGCCGGGCACGAACGGGCCGTCAGGAATGCCACCCGCCACGTGGAAGAGGTGGAAAGCGGGCATAAACGCATCGCTTCCGAAATTACCGCCCTGCAAAGTGAAATCGAAGGTGTCCGCCGCAAGGTATTCGACGAGGTGTTCGGATTCATAGACGAGCGCAATGCCGCACTGAACCGCGGCATACGGGTAGGCAAGGAAGATATACAGGCTGCGGCCTGCGCCATCGACACTTTGCAGGCCACGATCCGGGAGCTGGATGAGGCGGCTTCACCCGACCTCATACAATCGCTCAAGGACACTCTCCGTGAAACGCGCGGAAAGTCTAACGAGGCGGCAGGGCGCAAGACGGCCGTCGATACCCGGGTCCGTGCACTGGAGATACAGCGGGAACGGTTCGTGCAGTTCAAGACCTATCTGGCCAACACGAAAATCGAGGCGCTCAGCCGTATCACCAACGAGTTCCTGCAAGACATCCGTATCCGCTTCGACGGGTATACCATTCTCAAGAGCGGTAAGGTAAGGGAGAAAATCTCCATCTCGCTGTTGCGCGACGGCATGGACTGCGGCTCGTTCGGCAAGTTCTCGGCAGGCGAAGCCGCCCGTGTGAATTTGGCGACCATCCTTGCCATGCAGAAACTCGTGAACAGCAACTGCGACGGGGACAAAGGACTGGACCTGCTCGTGCTGGACGAGATACTTGAGGCGGTCGATGAAGCGGGGCTGGCCTCCATGTTCGAGGCGCTGAACTCGCTCGGCGGTACCGTGCTGGTCGTCTCGCACGGGAATGTGGCGGAGGGGTATCCGCATAAACTGGTAATCGTGAAAGAGAATGGCGAATCAAGACTCGGAGAATAGCGTACTGACCCGGGAGCAGGTACTGGCGCTGGACATTGCCACGCATACCGGATACTTCTCCCTGCATGAGGCCGGGACATGGAACTTCACCGAAAGCAAACGGCGCAACGGCAACAAGATGCACGGCGCTTTCAGGACTACGCTGCTCTCGCTACTCCGTCGTTACGGCATCCGCCGCGTCGTGGCCGAGGATGTGAGCGTGAACCGCCATTTCTACGACATGCGGCGGCTCTCGGAACTCAGGGGCGTCCTGCTCGAAGTGTGCGATGAACTGGATATCCCGGAACCGGAGTTCGTCAACCCGGCTGTCCTCAAGAAATGGGCGACGGGAGACGGACACGCCACCAAGACGCAGATGGTCGCGGCCTGCAAGGACAGGTACGGTATTGTCCCGGTGGATGACAACGCGGCGGATGCCTGCCACCTCTTCTACTATTACATCCGCAGGCACAGGCTGTGACAAGCCGACAACGGTTTGGATTTTTTTCGGGCGGCGGTAATGCTGCCGCCCGTTTTTTCAATTGACGCTCACGGTAGCTGACAGATTAGGACATGAGATTCATTATCAACCTTTTCAGTCAGTGGAAACGTGGAAAAGAAAGATGTGTTTATTGCGGTTCTCCAGCCTGAAGACGAATCCGCGAGACAGAGGGCGGAACTTCTCAGAAAATATGTGATGCCGCACAAGAATCTGATATACAGCATTTGTATCAAATATACCTATAACCAGGAGGACATCGAGGACAACTACCTCGAGGCGTTGGCCAACTTCTTCAAGTATATGGACAGTTATGACCCGGCCCGTCCGGTAAAGACCTGGATCTATGCCGTGACCAAACGGCTTGTGGCGGACCTGAACAACCGCAACAGGAACCGCATGCCCCCGGACGACAATATCGACATTTCGGAAATATCCTCTTCGCTGTCGGATGAGGACGAACCGTCGGGAAACAGCATGGGGATGGACAACTACCGCGAGTTCTATAACGATGACATCCTCTGGGCACTGGACCGGCTCAAACCGATTTACCGGGAAGCCCTGCTCTTGCAGCAGGCTGGTTACAAACTCGGGGAAATCATGGAAATCACCTATAACAACGGTACTTTGCAGACCAGGAACGTAGAAACGGTAAAAAGCCGCATCTTCCTAGCCAAGACGCAGCTGCGCAAACTATTGACACGCGATGGAGAGAAAAGAATGGATTGACGGATGCCGGAGGCTCTTTACACGGCTGGTCCGCACCACGGTGTGGGCGGATTTTGTGTTCCCTACCGGCGGCAAGTCGGACAGGCAGCTCGGGATGTGTTTCGACGGCTTGTGCCGGGAGGTCGTCTCCGTCAGTGCGGAACGCCTGTCCGACTTCTGTATCTGCCAGACATATGCCATTTCCGGATATGATACCGCGTATCGCAGGAAATGGAACGTCTCGCATTCATTCGGAAAGAAAGCCATCGACCGCTATCTCCGCTCGGGAAAGGAACGCCGCTACCGGGAGGACCGGTGGCTGAAGAGTTTCGGGCTGTCACGGCATGATTTGGCGCGGGCAGTGGAAGACCGCCGCAGCCATCCGTTCGGGCGTTTTATTTATCCGGAATACGAGGAGACGACCAAGCGGCGACTGCTCTCCACCGAAGCGGGATATCTCATCTGTGCGCTCTCCACGCTGATGTGGACGCCTTTCTCCCCGTCATGCTCAAAATGTGCGAAAGCGGAGCCGTGCCGCAGAAGGACACAGGCGCGCTATCCGGAACTGTACCGTATCCGCTGTGAGGCGTGGCGGAAAAAGGAGGCGAAGCCATGAGTGCCGTCAATCCGCTCAGTGCCGAGTTCCTGTATGAACTCTATGCCACGGCGCTCAGACAGGAACCGTTGTGTGCTGTCCTAGCCCGGCATATGCGTAAGGAATACCTGCCGGACCGTTCGTTCCAGCAGGTACAGGAGGCGATAGCCGTACACTTCAAGACATACAAGACACCGCCGTCGTATGCCGTGCTGGCACAGACCTTCCATGAGGATTACGACGCCATCGAGCTGATAGACACTTTCCGGGAGTATGACGAGGGACAGAGTGCCGAGGTGATGACCGACATGCTGGAGTCCTACATCAAGGGGGTCCGGTTGCAGTCGGTCTATGCGGAGGTCGGGAAACTGTATAACGAGAACAAACAGGACAAGGCGGAGAAGACTCTTCGGGAATATGCCGAGTGGCTGGCAGGGTTCACGCTGAAGAGCACCTCGTTCGTCGATGTGGCCGCGACTTTCAAGGAGCGTTTCGAGAGGAACCGCCGGCGCGAGGAGGAAGAGGAACGCTCGGCCGCCCCTCGTGTGTCCCGCTTCTATATCCCGTATCTGGATGCGCTCAATGCCGGACGTAACCTGCGAGGTCAGCTGACCTGTTTCCTGGCCAGCACAGGCGTGGGAAAGTCACACATCGCCAAATGGATCGGTGTCAGGGCGGATATCGATGACGGGCTGCATGTGCTGCATTTCCAGCTGGAAGGTTCGGAAGAAGAGGCGTTGAACGCCTATTCCGGCGGACTGATTTCCAGGAACGCCTACTATTACGAGCGGGGAAAGATTTCGGATACGGAGATGAGACATCTGGAAAAACTGGTCGCCTCGTATGCCGGAAGCATCACGGTGCGCAGTTACCCGCGTTTCAATGCCCAGGTCTCGACACTCGACATCAAGAACGGCATTTCGGAATACAGGAAGCTCAAAGGATATAATCCGGACATCGTGATTGTGGATTCGATGGACTTGCTGACGGATGCCACCCGCCGTTCATGGGGAGCCGACCATGAACGGGCGAAGCGTATCGCGGTGGCTAATGACCTGAAGGACCTGGCGGCGGACGAAAAGGTATGGATGGTGGTGACTTACCAGTCTACCATCGAAGACCGGGAGTGGCTGAATGACGAGCGGAACGTGCTGACCGAGTACAACTGTTCGGAGGCCAAAGGTCTGGCCCGCCCGTGCACGCACCTTGTTTCGCTCAACCAGTCATCGGCTGAAAGAAAGGAGAACGTTATGCGCCTGCACGTGGCCAAAAGCCGGTTCTTCAAGAAAGGAGACACTATCAGGATTGCCACCGACTACGACAATGAGGTGTTCTATGACGGGCAGAGGACACTGAATCTGAACAGGGAATAAAAAGCCATCGATCCGGATGCGGTGTGTCGGTGGCTTTTTGACTTGTAACGACTGGAATGTTGAGAATATATGGCAGCTTACATGCGTAAAACCAATTCCGGACAGATACGATTTTTATTGTATGCCCTTTGTATTCCGCCATATCGTCCGTTCCCCATGTTATCAACAGCAGGTTTTCACATTTCAATTCCTCTGCCGCCTCCAAGGCTTTCAGTTTCCGCTCACGGGTCTTGGCGTTCGAGATATCATACGACCTTTGTTCGAGGAAAGTTCGAATGACCTCGCAAATACAAATCCATTATCTGTAGTAATTGGAAAACGATACTTTTCATTCAGTATATTTATTGTACTGCACAAAAAATACGCTTTTTTTATGTAGAGAGTGATCATTTTAGAAAAGTACATCTCTACACCTGAAAATCAGCCAATGCTGATTTTCAATCTCCTTATTTATATATTGTTTTATCGATTGGACAAAAGCAGTCTTTTTTGTCCAGCCGGGAAGACAATTTCTCTTTTCCTTTGGGTGGAACAGACCTTCCATGATTCTGCCGGTCTATTTTTATTGGGCTAATCCGGATTCTTTTTCCAAACATTTCAAACCAACCTGTAGCGGTCACGACTATACCTTAATATGGAACTGTCGGTACAGGAATATCAATATCTGGTTTCGGAGATAACCCGCGAGACGGGTGCCAAACGGGACGGGAGCGGTAAGAACCTTATCGTTCCGCGCTGCCCGTTCTGCGGAAAGTCGGGCGGTAAGTTCGGTATCTACATCGGCAAGGCGACTGCCCACCGCTGGCCTTTCATGGCCCACTGCTTCTCCTGCGGGGCATCCACCCGTACATTGGAGCAACTTCTGGCGGCTATCGGTCGCATGGACCTGATGGTTTTGCAGACAGCTGACATTGCCGCACCGTTGAACCTGCACCTGCTGGAGAAGGACGAGGCGGAAGAAATAGACGACGAACTGGTGCCGGTCGAATTGCCGGACTTTTACAAGCGCACTTTCCGGCATCCGTATTTGCAGCGGCGCGGCTTCTGTTTCGACGATTACGAGTATTTCCCGGTCGGGATAACCGGCAGGCTCAATCCGCGCTACGCTGACTATGTCGTTTTTCCGGTCATCGATGACTGTACGGTTGTCGGCTATGTCTCCCGCCATACCTGGCCGAAAGAGGATATAGACGCCCACAACCGCAAGACCAGACATAGCGGCGGGTACAAGATCCTGCGTTACCGGAACTCCACGGAAAACGACTTTTCCAGACTCCTTTATAACTACGATGCCGTCCGTATGGATGAAACCGATACGGTCATCCTCGCGGAAGGTATTTTCGATGTCATCGCCCTGACCCGCAGACTCGAACTCTATGACAATTCCCATGTCGCAGCCGTGGCCACTTTCGGAAAGAAAATATCCGATGTACAGATCTACAAGCTGCAATCGAAAGGCGTCAGAACTGTAGTCATCGGTTACGATGGTGATGCCGTCGAGTCGGTAAAGCGGACGGCGGAACGGCTGAAACCCTATTTCGAGGTTTTCATCGCGGACATTGCCGATGCCGCCAAAGACTGGGACGAACTCACGGAAGCGGAAATCTACGGGATTTTCGCCTGCCGCCTGCTGTCCGTCCTTGAATACAAACTCAAAAAAGTACAGGAAAGATGATACAAGAACTTTTCTCATGGCTCGATGCACAACGGATAACCTATATCCCGGTCGATACGGAAGTGGTGGATATTCCCGGCTTCGGGCGGCTTTTCACGGCCGACCTGTCGGGAGTGGAATCCATTTTCCGCAGCGACGGGGACAAGCTCGTGTTCAACCTGATGGAAAGTCCGGATGTGCTGATGGAAGAAGGAATCTTCCATGTGGCCTTCCCGTTCGGCAGGAACTGGTACTATTATGACTTGCGGGAAGAATTCCGTTTCAACCTGCTGAGATATATCGGCCGACCCAAGCCTCCAGTACACGATGTACCTTTCGTGAACCTCGGCATCCATACCTCCTACGAACTGCTGAACGCCTGCGGCTCGCCGGAAGATTTGTGCCGCAAGGCGAAATGGCTCGGGCATACGGCTGTCGGCATCTGCGACCGTAATACAATGGCCGCCACGCTGAACCTTCAGAAGGAGTGCGCCAATACCGGGCTGAAACATATATTCGGCTACTCGCTGACAATGACGCACGAAGAAGAACGTGTCGGGCTGAAGATTTATGCCTTGGATAACGAGGGACTGCATAATCTGCTGCGCATCCAACGGGCCGTCATGGTCGATTCGGAAGACAACACCCTCCGCTATGAACAGCTGCTGATGTATGCCGCAGGTTGTGTGCCGGTCTTTGCCACCCGTTCAGTCTACTGGATGACCGGACATCCCAAACAGGTGGAGCGTATCCGAAAAGGTGCCGAAGCGGTCTATTACCAGATTGATGCCAACGAATACAAGGCGGACCGCATTGACAGGGAGCAACTGGAAGCCCTGAAATATTATTTCGGCAACTGTTATGATGCCGACACGGATTCATTTACAGTAGAACCAGTCCTGATTCCGGACTGCTACTACATGGACAAGGACGATGCAGGGTACAGAATCGTGGTGAACAAGATTGCCACGGGAACCGCCCATGAACAGAGCGATGACCAGTATTTCAAGACAGCGGATGAATTGTATGACACGCTCCGTCCTCTGTTCTCCGGGCAATGGGACTTCGATTCCCTGTTTAGGCGCATGTGCCGTCCCACGGTGGAGATTGCCGGACGTGCGGACGCCTCATTCGAGACCGGGCGAATGTTCATGCCGGAATACCGTATGCGACCGGAAGAGCGGGAACGGTATGGTGACCGCCGTACGATGTTCCTCCGACTGCTTGACGACGGGCTGGACCGGAAAGTGCCGGAACCGGAGCGGGAACGCTATCGGGAACGGCTGGACGAGGAAGTCTATATCATTGAATCGACCGACAATGTGGACTATTTCCTGGTGCAGTGGGATATGGTGCGGGAGGCGCACCGGAGAGGCATCGCAACTGGTATAGGTCGCGGTTCCGCCGGGGGCTCGCTGGTTTCCTACTTGCTTGGCATAACCTCCATCGACCCGCTGAAATACGACCTTATCTTCTCGCGCTTCCTCGTGCCGGAACGCTGCGGGCTCAGCTGGAAAGACGAACTGACGGTGCTTGCCCCGGACATCACACTCGGCAAGGGCGAACGCTATGTGGAGATGGAATCTGAAGGCAAGACTTACCGTCTGTGCACGGATGCCCGGATGCGGGTAATCCGTAACGGAGAAGAGCGGACGATATACGCAGATGAATTGATGTGTGGCGACGAAATCCTTTTTGACCGCCGAGATTGCTTGTGGAACCTAAAGGAACTCGAAACCCATGAATCCGACCTACGAACACCACCGTCCCTATGACGGTTGCGACCTTTACCGGGGCGATGCACTCGATGTGCTGCCCCTGCTGGCTGAAGAAGGCATCACTGCCGACATGGTATTGTCAGACCCTCCATACGGTACGACACATTGTCGATGGGACGCCGTGATAGACATCCCCGGGATGTGGAATGCTGTACAGGGCATATCCAGACCTGACACTCCCGTACTGCTGTTCTGCCAGCATCCTTTTACGAGCCTGCTGGGCAGCTCCAATCTCCGCAGGCTGCGGTATGCCTGGGTATGGGAGAAGACGCAGGCGACAGGCTTCCTAAACGCCAGGCGTATGCCGATGAAGGCGCACGAGGACATTCTGGTCTTTTACGACAGGTTGCCGAAGTATCATCCGATCAAGATGGACGGGCACAAGCGCAAGGTCGTGATGGCCGAACACCAGCGGAAATGCGATGCCGGCGAGATATACCGGAAGCACGATAATTTCCGGGATTACATATCCACGGAACGCTATCCGCGCAGTGTGCTGAAATTCAAGACGGACAAGCAGCTCTCCTGCCTGCACGCGACACAGAAACCTGTCGCCCTGCTGGAATACCTGATACGCACCTACACCGACGAAGGAGACATCGTCCTCGACTTTGCGATGGGCAGCGGCAGTACAGCCGTGGCCTGCCGGAATACGGGACGCCGGTTCATCGGCGTGGAGATAGACCTGGGAATTTTTCAGACAGCACTAAACCGTATAACCCATGGCTGACACCCGGGAAATCTGGGTGGATATCAAGAACTATGAAGGAAAGTACAAGATCAGCAACCTCGGGCGTGTCAAGAGTCTGGAACGGCAAGTTTCGCATGACGGTATCACCTGGACACAACCCGAACGTATCATGTGTCATTGGTGTGGGACGACTTCGCTCTATGACTGTGTCCGACTCTACAAGGGCGGTGTCGGAAAGAAGTTCTCCGTGCACCGTCTGGTGGCACAGCACTTCCTGCCCGACTGGAATCCGGGACTGGAGGTGAACCATATCGACGGGAACCGCGACAACAACCGTGCGGATAACCTGGAAATGTGTACGCACCAGCGGAATATGGAACATGCCATAGCGGGTGGCCTCAAACGGGATTACGGCGAGAAAAGCGTGAACGCCAAACTGACCAACGGGCAGGCGGAAGAGATACGGGTGAGGTATTCCTCCGGCCAGGCTTCCCAGAACAGCCTGGCAAAACAGTACGGTGTCAGCCGCCAGACGGTAAGCGCGATAATACGATACAAGAAATATATCAGATGAAAGTAACACATATAAGAATCAGGAAAGCAGACGGACCGCTGACGGTCATGGATGCCTTTGTGGACAAAGGACTGACAGAAGGCGGCCACGCTTCGCTGCCGGACATAGATGTCGACTATGCCTCCGACCGGCGGCAGGAGATCAAGGATTACCTGGAAGAACGGTACAACGCGGACGGCCGCCAGCGTGTCTTTTCCGCCGGCACCTTTACCACGATGAAACTGAAAGCCGCCTTGAAGGACGTGGCACGCGTACACCGCGTGCCTCACTCCATCGTGAACTATATTACCGCCATGATAGATGACGGCACGGACTGGACAGGACTGTTCAGACAGGCTGCCTTCAACAGAAAACTTCGGGACTTTATCCAGACCTATCCGCTGGTCATCGAGGACGTGCAAGGATTGCTCGGACAGCCCAAAGCGGCCTCCATACACGCCTCGGCCATCGTTGTCACACCGGACACGCGGGACGGCAGGCCCGCCGAATGCTTCGATTTCCTGCCGGTCCGTAAGATGGACGGGGCACTGGTATCGGAGTTCGACGGCTATTCGGTCGATGAGATCGGATTGTTGAAGGAGGATGTGCTGGCGACAAAGGAACTTGCCAAACTGAGTGCCGTCATCGCGTTGGTCAACCGGAATTTCGGGCAGGAACTTACTATCGGGCGTATTACGCAGGATATGCTGGAAGACGGGAAGACCTACCGACTGCTCTCGGACGGCAACACGCAGAATGTGTTCCAGTTCTCTTCGCCGGGCATTACCCGGTTTATCCAGGATGTACAGCCGGAGTGTATCGAGGACCTGATCGCCATCAATGCCCTGTACCGTCCCGCCACACTCGACATCGGTGCCACCGATGATTATGTCCGTTTCAGGCGTGGCGAAGTGGCCCCGGTCTATAACTACGGCTGTTATGAAGCAACGAAGAACACTTTCGGAATCATGGTCTACCAGGAGCAGTTCATGTCCGTTGCTCATACGCTCGGGGGATTCGACCTCGGGAAGACCGACTATCTGCGCAAGGCCATAGGAAAGAAGAAAGCCGACCTGATGGCCACGCTGAAGGCGGATTTCATTGCCGGAGCCGTCGGGAACGGATGCCCGGACTATGAGGCGGAGGAAATCTGGCACAAGATAGAGGTAGCCGGGAAATATTCGTTCAACCGTTCCCATGCCGCGGCATACGCCCTTACAGCCTATTGCGGGGCATGGCTCAAGGCCAATTACCCCTCGGCATTCTACACGGTGGCATTGCAATGGGCGGACGACAAGGAGATTCCTTCGTTGATGGCGGAGATGGAACGCTGCTCGTCGGCCAAGATCGTGCCGCCGGACATCAACCGCTCCGGGACGGAGTTCTTCACCGACTATGCCACCGATGAAATCTTCTGGTCGCTTACCCGTATCAAACAGGTCGGTGTCAAGACAGTGGAATACATCGTCACGGAACGCGACCGGGGCGGGGCATATACCGGTATCGAGAACTTCATCCACCGCATATTCCGTTACAAACTCAAGAAATACAGTTACTGGGACGACCCCGACAACGCGGAAGAGGCCGTGAAAGTCCCCGTGAACGCCCGGCATGTCAAGCACATGATCCTTGCCGGATGCTTCGACCGTATCGAAAAAGTCGGGGCGGTTACCGAACGCTGCGCGCTGCTCGAACGCGCAGCACGGGAACTGGGATTCTCCCTTTCTGAAAAAGACTTCCCGCAGGACATGCGCGGGCGGCATTTCTTCTGGTCGCAGCAGCAGATTGCCGTGTCGGGCATAGGCAGCATCGATTATCGCCGCATCTTCAACAATTCGGAAGCCCGCAGGCAGGTCAAGGGAAAAGCCTCTTACCTGACCCTGGACGAGGTGGCACGGGACGAGAACGACGGCAGGCGTGCGACTGTCTGCGCCACGGTGGTGGATGTAACCGAACATACCTACAAGGACAGGGAGACGGGAAGCCGGAAGCGTTTCGCCAAGCTGACACTCTCCCAGAACAACCGTCTGGCGGAATGTGTATGCTGGAACGACTATTACATGGAACACCACACCGTGATCCAGTCGCTCAAAGACCGGGTGGTCATCCTCACTGCCGTCATCCGTTACAGCGACTACAACGGATGCAATACATTACAGACCTATAGGAACTCATTGTTATTCATTCAATCCTGAAAAGATATGGCACCCAAGACAGAACAGAAGATATATGTAGGCATCGGGCTGGACTTCGAGACCGGAGGGCTGGACTGCCGTGAATGCGCCTGTACACAGATCGCCCTGCAAGCCGTCCGTTTCGACACATGGCAGGTATTCGACCGCTATCAGGCGTATATCGCCCCCTACGGGAAACAGGACGCGGGGCTTCCCCGACGCAAGGTGTTGCGTACCCGCCATGAACAGGCGAAAGAACCGGAATATGTCCCGATGAAGTACGAACAGACGGCATTGGACTATTCCGCCATTACCATGGAGATGCTGCGCACACAGGGTGTGGACATGAAGAAAGTCGCCGGAGAAGTCATCGCCTTCGCCAAACGCAGCACCCTCTCGAAGGGCTATCAGTGCAAGCCCGTGCTGGTCGGACAGAACATCGCTTTCGATATCGGATTCCTGCAACAGCTGATGAACTATGCCGGACTGGCCGCCGAGTTTGAAAAGACCTTTTCCGGTACCAAGGACTATTACGGCAACTTCCAGCCGCACTACATCGACACGCTTGTCATGGGACGGTTGGCTTTTGCCGCTGATCCGGAGGTTACTTCGTATAAACTGGAACTGGTAGCCTCAAAATTGGGGGTGGAACTGGACGATGCCCACGATGCGGCTGCGGATGTGACGGCCACGCTTGACATCCTGGGGGTCTATACCTCCCGTCTGCGCCAGACGGAAGGGGCGGCAATCGCTACGCAGAAGAAAGAGAAAACCCGTAAATATTTCAAGATATGAGTATGGACACGAATAAGGAAGCCCAAGGCATTGACCGGGAACAGATTCCCGAGACCATTACATTCCGTACGGCGGACCGGATGACCTACGGGGCGCTGGGCTATGACGGGAACGAACTGATGGCGTTCATATCGGGCTACGACCTGGAAATCAAGTTCAACCTGCGGCTCATCAACTCGCTAGCGGATGCGGAGGCGTGTGCCGATGCGTTGGCCCAGGTATTCTATGACGCATTAATGGAGCAGTTGCTCAATGAAAAGGCGGATTTTGTAAAACCTCCGGGATACAAACCCGCTACTCTTTCAGAAAAGGAAGGAAGAACCGATGTCAGACAAGATAACGAACACGCAGGATAGGCCGGAAGAGAAACCGCTCACGGAGCAGGAGCTGCAATTCTGCAACCTCTATGTGAACGGCGGGCTGGAATATGCCGGACGGCCGAAAAAATGCTTTGTGGAGGTATTCGGTGAGGATACGGTGAAGAACCCGTATGCTTCGGCCAATTACCTGATGAACAAACCGCATGTGCTGGCACATATCAAGGCATTGCTCTCCTCGGAACGGTTCGAGATGGAGACGATGGCTGTAAAGCTGCAGGTGACCGAGACTCTCAAGGCAATCATGGACGAGACGGCCACTTCGGACTATACAGACCGTTTCGGTGTGCCGCTCTCTCCGGCACCGCTCAGGGCCGTGTCGGTCAATGCCGCCAAGGCGCTGATGGATATCTTCCCCATCAGGCACAAGGAGGAGAACCGCCTGCGTATCGAAGGCAGCGACGGCAATGTTATCTTCAATGTAATCGTACCCCAAAATCCTGTAAAAGATGGCGAAGCGGAAACGTAAAATCACTAAGGAAGAAATCGCCTGGTGGGTCTATCTGGCGATGATGATCGCGCTTGTCATCTATGGGTTCCGGGATAGTGCGGCAGCCGAGACTCTGCTGAGGGCTATCAGGGACGCATTCTCACTTTTAATGGAATAAGATATGGAACAACTCAAAGAATTTGTAATGAAGTACTTCAAGATCATTGTCGTGGTACTCTCGTTCTCGCTGACACTGTACATACAGCATGTCAACAACACCGCCCAAATTGCAGAACTGGAAACCAAATGTATCGGTTTGGAAGTGGAAATCAAGAACCAGTATGACCGTATCAACGCCATGAAGCTGGACAAGTCCGTGTTCGAGGCAACCATGATGCAGCTCAACACGGTACAGAATGACCTGCACGAAATCCGTGCCGATATCCGTGAACTTCTCAAATGTCAGGGAACGCACAAGTAAAAACATCGTGGAAAGACCAGTTATGAAAAAGAATGCATACGTTACCATCATCGCTTCGCCTGAACTCTCCGAAATGAGGTTGGACGAACTGGTCGGTCGCCGTGGACTGGTCGTTGAAGACCTCCCGCAGAACCGAAAAAAGAACCGGGGCGGCCTTGTATTGTTGGAAGAAATCTATATGGATGAATTTCTGTGGTTCATCCCCGAAGAATCAGTATCATATGAGTAGATTAAACAGAATACTTCTGGCAACGGTGTTGCTGCTCTGTAGCATCCTCTGGCTGCAGCACCGGCGGACAATACGCCTCACGGAAGAACGCGACCGATTCCGCATGAACAGCACCGCACTGCTTTCCGATGTGAAGCGGATGCAGATCGATTCAGCGACGATGGTCCTCGATGCCAAGGCATTGCGGCTGACTATAGATGAGTATAAAGAGTTCCGTGCCAAGGATGCCGAGACCATCGAAAGGCTAGGCGTGAAAATCAGGAACCTCGAAGTGGCTGCACGGCATGAAGTCGAAGTGAAAGCCCCGATAGATGCCGCCATCCGTGACACGCTCATTATCCGTGATACCGTTCCACTGCTGCGGCAGAAGGTGGAGATGGTTACACCGTATATCCAACTTACCGGGTTGATCGAGAACAAACGGCTCAAAGGCGACATCAAAGTTCCGGTAACCCTCAATCAGGCGGTTTGGGTAGAATACAAGGGATGGTGGTTCTGGAAGCGTGTAAAGGCTATCCATCAGTCCATTTCCAGTGACAACCCGTATGTGGAAATCAGGTATTCGGAATATATACGCATACAGTGAAAGAACATGTGTCTTTTATATGTGAAAGTTCCTGTGACGCCGGTGCGCCAAGGGACTTTTTGCTTTTAGATGTGTTAAAGGCAGATGAATATTCATGCAATGGTTTCCCCGGGATTAGTTTTCAGGTGAAAAATTAAATAACAGATATATTCATGGCAACAATAAAAGTTAAATTCCGTGCCTCTTCCGTCGAGATGAAGGAAGGCTCGCTCTACTATCAAGTGATTCACAACCGTCTGGCAAGACAAGTACATACCGGCTACAAGCTTTTTCCCTCGGAATGGGATGCCGGCATTTCCGAGATCGTGATGGATTCCGGCACGGAAGGGGGGGCGCAGGAATTACCTGCTCTCCGTGAAGACTGCCTAGCAGAAAACTTGTCCCGTTTGAGAAGCATCATCGCACAGCAGGGATGTTTTTAGAAAGCCTTTCAAGCTCCCGTCCGTGTTTCGAAAC
>ERZ791671.761-NODE-761-length-17309-cov-2.29541_pt1 | contig 17309 bp, 17 predicted proteins | sample MGYA00510052_ERZ791671 | MGnify/ENA primary metagenome ERZ791671 (study PRJEB30046, sample SAMN00715231) | human gut metagenome | study: EMG produced TPA metagenomics assembly of the A metagenome-wide association study of gut microbiota in type 2... | reverse complement strand
AGGCGTGGCGCCCAACATAGTGCCGGATAAGGCGGTGGTATGGTATTACATGAGAGCATTTTCCAGGGAAGTGGTGGAAAATGTGTATGAACGTCTTGTGAAGGTGGCAAAAGGCGCGGCCATGATGACGGAGACAGAGCTGGAAATAGAATTCCTTGGAGGCTGCTATAACACCCAGAACAATCATGTGCTGGCCGGTGTGGTGGCAGAAGCCATGAACGAGATTCCGCAGGAACCATGGACACAGGAGGAACTGGACTTTGCGGCAGCCCTGGATGAACAGACTGCGGACGCTGCCAGGGCAACCACGAAAAAATATGGCCTGTCTGCGGATACACATTTGTACACCGGACCGGGCCAGGTGACCTGCTTTAACAGCTACGGCTCCACCGATGTGGGGGATGTGATGCATCTGGTTCCAACCGCCTATTTCTTTACGGCCTGCACCAACATGGGGGCGCCTGCCCACAGCTGGCAGTTTGCATCCTGCGCGGGAAGCTCCATCGGTGAAAAGGGAATGATTTACGCAGCTAAGGTAATGGCGTTATACGGCCTTAAGCTCATTGAAAAGCCGGAACTGATTGCACAGGCTAAAGAGGAATTTGACAGACAGATGGAGGGCCGCAGCTACAAGTGCCCGATACCGGATGGAATGACGATGCCCTGGTAAGGAGGATTGACATGGTGGATTTTTTAAAGGAAGCAGAAGGAATTGAGCAGGAAGTGATTGGGTGGAGACGTCATGTCCACCAATATCCGGAGCTTCTCATGGACCTGCCGGAAACAGCTGCATTTGTGGAGCGGGAACTTAAAAATATGGGGTATGAGCCGGAGTACATATGCCAGTCTGGAATCGTTGCTGTGCTGGACAGCCAAAAGCCGGGTAAGACGCTGCTTCTCAGAGCGGATATGGATGCCCTGCCCATCGGGGAAGAAAGCGGTCTTGAATATGCCAGCAAACATCCCGGAATCAGCCATGCCTGCGGCCATGATACCCATATAGCCATGCTTCTGGGAGCGGCAAAGCTCCTGATGAAGCACAAGGACCTTCTGAGGGGCAAAGTCAAGTTTATGTTTCAGCCCGGGGAGGAGGGCGGAGGAGGCGCACGCACCATGGTGGAAGCAGGGGTGCTGCGTTCGCCGGATGTGGATGCATGCATGGCCTTCCACCAGGTGGTGGCAAGGGATCATGTGCCTACGGGAATTATCGGATATACCCGCGGACCCATGATGGCCTCCGCCGATATGTTCCGGATCACGGTCCGGGGCAAAAGCGCCCATGGGGCCAGTCCTGAATCCGGGGTCAACCCGGTGCAGATTCTGTGCCAGATATACAATGGCCTTCAGTCCATCGAATGCTCGGAAAAGCCCAGGGGAAGCGCGCTGGCCCTGACCATTGGACAGATTAGCGCGGGCAGGGCAGGGAATGTGATACCGGAGCAGGGATTTATGTGCGGAAGTATCCGGGCTTATGAGGAGAATGTGAGAAGCCTGGCCAAGAGGCGTCTGAAGGAGATTTCAGAACAGACAGCAGCCATGTACGGGGGCCGGGCAGAGGTGGAATTTCCAAGCGAACTGCCGGCCACGGTCAATGACCTCCAGGTGGGCGATGAGATGTTCGGCTATGTAAAGGAGCTGGTTGGAGAGGAAGGAACCATGATGCTTCCCCAGATAATGGGAGGGGAAGATTTTGCGGAGGTTCTGAAGGAGGCGCCCGGCGTTCTGTTCAGGGTCAGCCTGGGGGACAAGCAGGAGGGGTATCCCTATATCAGCCACAACTCCAAGGTCATATTCAATGAAAGCGGCATGAAGCATGCAGTGGCTGCGTTTGCCCACTGTGCGGTCAGATGGCTGAATGCCCATTAAAAGTGAACGGGACGGAAATAAGGGTTAAGACGGATTGACAAAAAAGTGAGACGGACGGGGTGTTCCCCGGGACGTCTCACTTTTTGCTGTTTTGTGTTCTCTCTGTTATCAGCGTTATCAGATACGGCTTCCTGCTGTATTCTGCTGTTTTCCTGTATGTAGTCCATTATGGAATATGTCCCGCTGATCCGGAACCATTTCCGGCGGATCCAAATCATATCCTGCCGTTCATGAAATAAGTTCGGGATGAAACTGGTAAATCTTTTCCGGCCTTCCCCTTGTAAAGGACGGCTGCCGTTCCAGCTCCAGGAAAATACCGGTGGCGGAAAGCCTGCCAAGGAGGCGGTTGGCGCTGCGGGGGGTAATGTGCAGGGCTGCTGCCAGGGCCTGGGAAGTGATGCAGTCCCGGTCCATGGCGGACAGCGCTGTGAGAAGGCGGTCCGCATAGGATACGGAGATGCCGGCTTTTTGGGACAGCTGACGGCTCCGGGAGGTAAGCGGTGCGGAGGTGTCAGGGTCTTTGGAAAGCTGGGGAGCCATGACAGAGGCGCCGTCGGAAAACTGCTGGTTTAAGGCCGTGATGGCGTTCTGGTTCTGTACAATGGTTTTCAGATGTATCTCCTGCAGCAGCAGGGTGACGGATTCCTGCAGTATCTCATATTTGGGGTAGACGAAATAGGTGTTTACCCCGGCGTCCAGTAAATCCTGTATAATATTGCTGAAGCGGGTCACGGAGTATTGGATTTTCTTCTCATTCCAAAGGCGTATGTGTTTGAGTTTGATTTTCTTTTCCATCTCGCACAGCTGCTCCAGGGAATAGGTGGAGGTGTTCTGGTACACCTTGTATATGAGCTGGTTAAACTGGCCCCGCTCCAGGTACTGGTGCAGGGGAACTGTTTCCGGCAGCCATTCCAGCAGGTCGAAATACCCCCTCTCCAGATAAAAGTCCTGTTCTTTAAACTGCACCTGGAAAAAGGTCTCGTAGTAGCAGAGGGCGTTGCTGCCGAAGGAAACAATGGGCTTGGTGAGTACCGGCACCCTGCGGCAGATGGCGGCCCTGGGGACAGGTCCGCTGACCAGGAAACCGTCGTAGGATTTCTCCAATTCCAGATATAATTCCCCTGCATGGGCAAAATCATTGTAGATATAATAAGATAATTCACAGTCAAGGGAAAGGGAATTAAAATAGGACTCCACATAGTCCTTCAAAAAACGGGTTAGTATTACTGCTATCTTCATCGCGGATATCTCCTGTCAATATACTGTCTCCAAAGGGGCAGGGTATTAATTTTCACTCCATTTCCAGAGTATGTCCCGGTTCACGGTCTCGTAGAACATCCTTCGTATCCGGGCAGGGTCCTTAGTCTGTCCAAGTATCCACATGATTTTGGTGACCACGGCCTCCAGGGTCATGTCATAGGCTTCCAGCAGGCCGAATTCCTGTTTGATGCTCCGGCCCACCTCATAGACGGACATGTCGCTGCCCTCATTGGTGACCTGGGTGGTCATAATGACGGTCTTTCCAAGGCCTGTCCACCGGGCGATGGCGCCGTGGTAATCCCCGTCCTGGTAGGAAGGCAGGCCGCCTACCCCAAAGGATTCTATGATGACGGCGTCGTAATGCTCCGCCATGTAATCAAGCAGAGAAGCGTCCATGGAGGGAATCAGCTTCATGAGCCCCACATCCCCGTCCATTTGACGGTAAAAGCAGACCGGCTCTTTGTCCCTGTCCTTGTCGTCCAGGTAAAATATAATCTGACCGTCCTGGATGATGGCAACATACGGAAAGTTGATGCTGGAAAAGGCGTGATAGCTTTTTGTCCACTCCTTCTTTCCTCTGGTGCCCGCAATGACCTTGCCGTCAAAGACAATGTTTACGCCGTGGGCGCCGGGACAGGAGGCAAAGAGAAGGCTGTCGGCCAGGTTGGTTCTGGCGTCCGTATTCTCCATGTCGATGGGCTTCTGGGCCCCGGTGATGATGATGGGCTTTGGCGAATGCTGAATCAGGTAGGACAGGGCGGCTGCGGTATAGGCCATGGTGTCCGTGCCGTGGGTGATGACAAAGCCGTCGTATTGGCTGTAGTTTTCCTCAATCGCCTTTTCTACTGCCAGCCAGTGGCAGGGCTGTATGTTGGTGCTGTCTATGTTCATCAGCTGGATGGAGTGGATTTCACAGTAGCTTTGGCTGTCAGGCACATAGGACAGGATTTCATCCGATGTAATGACGGGCTTAAGCCCCTTATCCGTGCGCTTGCAGGCAATGGTGCCGCCTGTTCCCAGTAAGAGTATGCGTTTCATATTGTGCCCCCTTAATCATGTGTGTTTAAGTTACTGTTAAGTATAACCTGTTTGCAAAAACATATAATAACAGCAGCAGCGTCTTTACTGCCGTATAACCTTTCGTACTGCTTACAATTATATTAAGAATATGATAAATTTACAATCCCTTGATTGATTTTAAATCTGACTATGATACAATAAGAATAAGTAACCAATTTTCTCCATATTCTGTGCAGATGAAAGGAGATTTACATGTCCCTTATTTGGCTTATCGCGTTTGTGGTTTTTCTGGTAGTGGAAGGAGTTACCACATCTCTGACCAGCATCTGGTTTGCAGGGGGTTCCCTGGCCGCGCTGGTGGTGCAGGTGTGCGGAGGCGGTCTGTATCCCCAGCTGGCAGTGTTTGTGGCAGTGTCCTTCATGTTGTTTCTTATGGTCCGTCCCTTTGCTTACAAGTACCTGTACGGCAAGCGGACAAAAACCAATGTTGACAGTCTTACAGGCCGCAAGGCTGTGGTCAAGGACCGTATTGATAATGTGGCAGGTACAGGGACCGCCATTCTGGCCGGTGAGACCTGGCTTGCCAGGGCGGCAGAGGAGGGGGATACCTTTGAAGCAGGTGATGTGGTGGTTATATCCGCTGTCAGCGGGGCAAAGCTGCTGGTAGCTGCGGCGAAGCAGGAACATGAAGTTGAAAAAGCATAAAGAAACATAAGGAGGATTCATATGTTTGGAGCAATCGGAGGATTCATCACGTTCATCATCATTGCAGTCATTATTTTATTTGTTCTGTCCACCTGTATCAGAGTTGTGCCTCAGGCTCAGGCTCTGGTGGTGGAGAGGCTGGGTGCCTACCTGGGCACATACAGCGTGGGCATTCATTTCCTGGTTCCCTTCATCGACCGTGTGGCCAAGAAGGTAAACCTGAAGGAGCAGGTGGAGGACTTTCCGCCCCAGCCGGTTATCACCAAGGATAACGTAACCATGCAGATTGATACGGTGGTATTTTTCTACATTACGGATCCGAAGCTGTATGCCTATGGCGTGGAGCGCCCGTTACTTGCCATTGAGAACCTGACAGCCACCACCCTGCGTAATATCATCGGTGACCTGGAGCTGGACGAAACGCTGACCTCCAGGGAGACCATCAATGCCAAGATGCAGGAGTCCCTGGATATTGCCACGGACCCATGGGGCATCAAAGTGACCAGGGTAGAGCTTAAGAACATTATTCCTCCGGCAGCCATCCAGGAGGCCATGGAAAAACAGATGAAGGCAGAGCGCGAGCGCCGTGAATCCATCCTGAGGGCAGAGGGCGAGAAGAAGTCCATGGTTCTGGTGGCGGAAGGCCACAAAGAGTCAGCTGTGCTGAATGCGGAGGGTGAGAAAGAAGCAGCTATTCTTGCCGCCGAGGCAGAGAAGGAGAAGAAGATTAGAGAGGCGGAAGGCCAAGCAGAGGCCATCCGTTCCGTACAGAAGGCTACGGCAGACGGTATCCGCTTTATCAAGGAGGCTGGGGCTGACAATGCAGTTCTCCAGCTTAAGAGTCTGGAAGCATTCCAGGCAGCTGCCAACGGAAAGGCTAATAAGATTATCATTCCTTCGGATATCCAGGGAATTGCAGGCCTGGTAAAGTCCATAGCAGAGGTAGCCTCAAAAGATGAGGCTGCGGAATAAAAGGCCGCAGAATAAAATCCAGTGGACAAAAGCCGGTCCATGATATAAGATAGGAATTGAAGGTAGTACCCATCAGCTGACCTAACTGGTGGGTGCTGTTTTATTCTTTATGATTTTTTACGAAAATGTACAGACATGAGGTGCAGGTATGGAGGGAAAGGGTGTAAAGGAAGCATTTTCGGACAGCTGCTGCTGTTTTTCTTTCCCATATTGTTCGGGACATTTTTCCAGCAGCTTTATAATACGGCGGATGCCATGGTGGTGGGCCGCTTTGTGGGAAAGCAGGCCCTGGCCGCAGTAGGAGGAAGCACCAGCACCCTGATTAACCTGCTGGTGGGTTTCTTTGTGGGATTGTCCAGCGGTGCCACGGTGGTCATATCTCAGTTTTACGGTGCCAGGAAGGCGGATAAGGTCCACTGGGCCGTACATACATCCATTGCTTTTTCCGTTATTGGGGGCATTATCTTTATGATTGTGGGACTGGTGGGATCGCCCTGGGCCCTGGAGGCCATGAAAACGCCGGAGGATGTCATGGGCCATGCGGTGGTGTATATCCGGATCTATTTCCTGGGAATCATAGTCAACCTGGTCTACAACATGGGCGCCGGAATCCTGCGTGCTGTCGGAGATTCCAGGCGGCCCCTGTATTTCCTCATTGCCAGCTGTTTTACCAACATCATTCTGGATGTGCTGCTGGTGGCAGTGCTGGGGATGGGAGTGGCGGGCGCTGCCCTGGCTACCATCACTTCCCAGCTTTTAAGCGCAGTCCTGGTGGTCCTGGCCCTTATGAAAACCGATGATATGTATAAGCTGGAATGGAAGAAGGTGCGCATTGACCAGAGGATGCTCCAGAGAATTGTGCGTATCGGTATCCCCGCGGGAATGCAGTCCGTCATGTATAATATATCCAATGTCATCATCCAGGCCGGCGTCAATACCCTGGGAACCGACAATGTGACTGCGTGGGCCACCTACGGCAAGGTGGACGGTCTCTACTGGATGATGATCAATGCCCTTATCTGCCACTACCTTTGTGGGACAGAACTTCGGAGCCGGCCGCCTGGACCGCGTGCGCAAGGGAGCCGGTGCCTGCATGGTGATCGGTGTGGTGCTGACAGCGTCCGTGGGAGTGGTCCTGTATAACGGCGGCCATCTGCTGGTGGAGCTGTTTACCACGGACCAGCAGGTCCAGGCCATCAGTATGGATTTGCTGCATTTCATGGTTCCTACCTTTATTACCTATATTGCCATTGAGATACTATCCGGTACCCTGAGGGGGGTGGGGGACGCATGGATGCCCCTTATCATTACGGGCATCGGCGTGTGCGCGGTCCGGGTGCTGTGGATTATGTTTGTTCTGCCTCATTACCACACCATCATCGGCGCTGCCTTCTGCTATCCTTTGACCTGGAGCCTGACCACGGTTGCCTTTGTGATTTATTATTACTTTTTCAGCAGTCTCAGACGCTGGAAGCTTAAGCCGCTTAAAAAACGCTTCGGCGTGTATAAGCCATTCTGAGATGGGAAGACTTTCTGTATAAAATGACAGGAGGTGCCCATATGACCACTAAGGAAGTTATGTTTGATTCGGTGGAGGATGTAAAGCGGTTTGTCCAGCAGAGCGAGAAGCAGCCGGAAGATATCGACGTGTGCTGCGGCAGCTGCATGGTGGACGGAAAGTCCATACTGGGAATTCTCAGCCTGGGGATTCATAAAAAATTGAATGTTGTGATTCATGACTGAGAGGTGAAAAGGACGTTCCGGATTTAAGGGCGTCCTTTTTCAATGGGCTTGCCTGCCGGTTGGTACTGCATTGCTGCTGTATTGCCGATTTGAAAGGAAGGTTTTACAATGAACCGTTCCTGTGATACAATAGACACTAAATATATTTTTACAGACTGGACGTTTAGGATTAACAGACCGTAAAGGACGGAGGCTAAATGCATGATTCAGGATATTGCGCCGCATACATATGACCCTGTATTCAGGAGGAAGAAGCCGGAAGACAGGGATTACCTGCTCCACTACGAATATAATAAGGTAATGCTTATCAAAAGCGGAAGGGGGAGTGTGATTCCCACCTTCGGGGAACTGGGGGCGGAAGGAGATTTTTCGGCACAGGCCGAGTACCTGTTTTCCATTGATGACAGGGCCTATTACTGTGTGACGGATATGAAAGTGCCGGAATTCGGAGGATTCTATATGGAGCCTCTGACTGTGTTCCGGAATTTTGAACCTCTGCACCAGGCATTTGCGGGGATAACGGGCAGCCAGCTCTACCGGTGGATGCAGAGCAGACGGTTCTGCGGCGGCTGCGGAGCGAAGACAGAACCCAGCCTGAAGGAGCGCGCCCTGGTCTGTCCTTCCTGCGGACAGACGGAGTACCCTAAAATCAGTCCGGCTGTCATCGTGGCCATTACCAATGGGGACAAGCTGCTCATGTCCCGCTATGCCAGAGGCGCTTACCGAAACTATGCGCTGATTGCCGGATTTGTGGAAATCGGAGAGACCTTTGAGGACTGCGTGCGCAGGGAGGTCATGGAGGAAGTGGGCCTCAGGGTGAAGAATATCCGCTACTATAAAAGCCAGCCCTGGGCATTTTCCGATACGGAGATGGTGGGATTTACGGCAGAGCTGGACGGGGATGACACCATATGTCTGGAGGAAGAGGAGCTGTGCGAGGCCGGCTGGTTTACACGGGATGAAATCGTGGAATACGGACCTTATATCAGCGTGGGACATGAGATGATGAAGGCGTTTAAGGATGGAAAGATATAGCAGACAGCTGCATATAAAAGGAGAAGTGACTATGAACCGTAAGGATTATATTTTATTTGACCTGGATGGAACTCTGACAGACCCTAAGGAGGGAATCACCAAATCGGTGCAGCATGCACTGGAGCATTTCGGCATACAGACAGATGATCTGGATAGCCTGACACCTTTCATCGGGCCGCCTCTGAGGGACAGCTTCAAGAGGTATTACGGCTTTTCCGATGAGCAGGCATGGGAGGGGGTGCAGGCATACCGGGAGTATTTCAGCGTCCGGGGCTGGGTCCAGAACAAGGAGTATCCCGGCATAAAGGAAATGCTGGAAGCCCTGAAGGAAGCAGGAAGAGTGCTGTTAGTGGCAACCTCCAAACCGGAGGAGTTTGCCAAGAAGATACTGGATCACTTTGACATGGCAGAGTATTTTGATTTCATCGGCGGTGCCGATATGGGGGAAACCCGGGTGCGCAAGGCGGATGTAATCCGGTATGTGCTGGAACAGTGCGGCCTGGAGTCGGACGATGAGACAATCGGACGCTGTGTAATGGTGGGAGACAGGGAGCACGATGTCCTGGGGGCCAGGGAGTGCGGCATGGAATGCGTGGGCGTACTCTACGGATATGGGGACCGCCAGGAGATGGATGCGTGCAGGCCTGCCTGGATTGCAGAGACGGTGAAGGATTTAAGGGATTTGCTTCTGTCACTATAACTTGAGCTCATAATAACCATTCCTATTATGCAATTGACAAATAGAACAATGGTTGCTATGATTGAAATTACTATTAAGAAGGCAGCTGCTTTGGCGCTTGCCATCAAATGAGAGGGTGGGATTAGATGGACGACAGAATCGTGTTATCGCTGCTTGTGGACAATACTGCAGGGGTGCTGGCCCGCGTAGCAGGGCTGTTCAGCCGCCGCGGATACAATATTGAGAGTCTGACTGTAGGTGTCACCGCTGACCCGCGGTACTCCAGGATGACCGTGGTTTCCCTGGGAGACCAGACCGTCCTGGAACAGATAAAGAACCAGCTCAATAAACTGGAGGATGTAAGGGATATCAAGGAGCTGCAGCCGGACCGTTCCGTATACAGGGAACTGATGATGGTGAAGGTGCGTGCCAATGCCAGCGACCGCCAGTCTGTCAGCGCCATATCCAGTATCTTCCGCGCCACCATCGTGGATGTGGGAAAGGATTCACTGACCGTTATGCTGACAGGAGACCAGTCCAAGCTGGATGCGCTTATTAACCTGCTGGAGGATTATGAAATCCTGGAGCTGGCCAGAACCGGCCTTACTGGCCTGGAGCGGGGCGCAGAGGATATCAGGATGCTTCCGTAAAACAGAGGCTTAAGGGGGCGGCCAAAGGCGGACAGAGAGTCGTCGGTTTTGTTGCCTTAAACATATATTATTTAAGATTTAAGTTCAAAGGAATTGAAGGAGGAAAAAAGCAATGCCAAAGATTTATTATCAGGAAGATTGTAATTTGTCATTACTGGAGGGCAAGACCATTGCTGTGATCGGTTACGGCAGCCAGGGACATGCACATGCTTTAAACTTAAAGGAGTCAGGATGCAATGTAATCGTAGGATTGTATGAGGGCAGCCGTTCCTGGAAGAAAGCACAGGAGCAGGGATTCGAGGTATATACAGCAGCAGAGGCATCCAAGAAAGCAGATGTCATCATGATTCTGATCAACGATGAGAAGCAGGCAGCCATGTATAAGGAGTCCATCGCGCCAAACCTGCGCCCTGGAATGATGCTGATGTTTGCCCATGGCTTCGCTATCCACTTCGGACAGATTGTTCCGCCTAAGGATGTGGACGTTACCATGATCGCTCCCAAGGCACCGGGACATACCGTGAGAAGCGAATATCAGAGGGGCAGAGGAACCCCATGTCTGGTTGCTGTTTACCAGGATGCCACAGGCAAGGCCATGGATATGGCGCTGGCTTATGGACAGGGAATCGGCGGCGCAAGGGCAGGTATCCTGGAGACTACCTTCAGAGTAGAGACCGAGACCGACCTGTTTGGTGAGCAGGCAGTGCTCTGCGGCGGCGTGTGCGCCCTGATGAAGGCCGGATTTGAGACCCTGGTGGAAGCAGGCTATGCTCCTGAGAATGCATACTTTGAGTGTGTGCATGAGATGAAGCTGATTGTGGATCTGATTTATGAGAGCGGTTTTGCAGGCATGCGTTATTCCATTTCCAATACAGCTGAGTACGGCGATTATATCACCGGACCAAAGATTGTAACCGACGAGACAAAGAAGGCCATGAAGAAGATTCTGTCCGATATCCAGGACGGCTCCTTTGCAAAAGAGTGGCTTCTTGAGAACCAGGTTGGCTGCCCGCATTTCAATGCCATGAGGAAGAACGAGGCAGAGCAGCCTCTTGAGAAGGTGGGAGCTGAGCTGAGAAAGCTTTACAGCTGGAATGATACGGACAAACTGATCAACAACTAATTAATAACTAATGCTACATAGACTGTGTCCGCGGATCTTGGCGGATACAGGTAAGAATAAAGAACAGGCGGATGCCCCGGAAAAATCCGGGGAATCCGCCTGTTTTATATATGCAGAATAACGGGCATGATACGTACGGGAATATGTACGTCCTGAATATCAGTACAAAAACTCCAGAAATGTTTTTAGGGCCATGGCCTGGTTGGCCGGGTGATAGGCGAAGCCGATGGTCCTGCGGTGGATGGGGATATCCAGAGGAATCTCCACCAGCATGCCGCTGTCCAGCTCCTTCTGCACCAACTCCTTGATGACGCAGGCAATACCCAGGCCAATCTTGGCAAACTCAATCAGCAGGTCCATGGTGGTCACTTCCAGAATCTGATGGGGAAAGATGTTGTTTTCCGCCATGTATTCGTCCACATGGTGGCGGGTCATGTTGCTGGTGTCAAGAAGCATGATATTTCCGGTCTCAAACAGGCTGGTGTCCTGCCCTTCCCTCAGGTACAGGTTCTCCAGATAATTGGGGGTGGTGACAAAGGTGTCCTGGATATCCATGACCGGGATAAAGGCCAGGTCACGGCGCACCGAAGGCTCGGCAACCAGGCCCAGGTCGATCTTCTGCTGTTCCAGCCGGGCCAGGGTCTGGGCCGTGGCCTGGCTCTCTATGGTGACCTTCATGTGGGGATACTGGTCAATGAAGGTCTTAAGATAGGGAAGCAGAATATATTTGCACAGTGTGTTGCTCACACCGATCCGCAAGTGGCCGATGTCGAATTCCTGAATCCGCTTCAGTTCCTGCTCGCCCCGGTCCAGGGCGTCAAATGCCTCCCTGGTATGTTCAAATAATATTTCACCCTCAGAGGTGAGCTGCACTCCGCGGGAGCTTCGGGTAAACAGGGACAGGCCAAGGCTGTCCTCCAGCTTGCTGATGGCCTTGCTGATGGCTGGCTGGCTGATGTAAAGTTCCTTTGCTGCCTTGGAAATGTTGCCGGCTTTGGCCACTTCATAAAATATCTTGTATTGGGACAGGTTCTGTTCCATGGAATCCCCTCCTGCTATATAACATTTTTTCATATATCCCATTCATATTATGTATTTTTATTATAACAATACATATGCTAAAATGTAAAGCATGGATGAAATAATTTCAAAGAATTAATAGAGAAGGATATTGAAGGAGGAAATAAGTTATGGGAATGACCATGAGCCAGAAAATCCTGGCTGCCCACGCAGGACTTGAGGAAGTGAAGGCGGGACAGCTTATAGAGGCGGATTTGGATTTAGTGCTGGGAAACGACATCACTTCTCCGGTTGCCATTAACGAGATGAAGAAGATGGACAGAAAGACCGTATTTGATAAGGATAAGATTGCCCTGGTTATGGACCATTTTATCCCGAACAAGGATATAAAGTCGGCTGAGAACTGCAAGTGCTGCAGGGAGTTTGCCTGCCGCCATGAGATAACCAATTATTTCGATGTGGGCGACATGGGAATTGAGCATGCCCTTCTTCCTGAAAAGGGATTGGTGGTGGCCGGAGACGCGGTCATTGGCGCGGATTCCCACACATGTACATACGGAGCCCTGGGAGCGTTTTCCACAGGCGTGGGGAGCACGGATATGGCAGGCCGGCATGGTGACCGGCAAGGCCTGGTTCAAGGTGCCCTCCGCCATTAAATTCCAGCTGGTGGGCAAGCCCGCGAAGTGGGTCAGCGGCAAGGATGTAATCTTACATATTATAGGTATGATTGGTGTGGACGGAGCCCTGTATAAATCCATGGAGTTTGTGGGAGAGGGAATCAGGAATCTTTCCATGGACGACCGCTTTACCATCTGCAACATGGCAATTGAGGCCGGCGGAAAGAACGGAATCTTCCCTGTGGATGAGCTGGCTGTGGAGTATATGAAGGAGCATTCCAAACGTGAATTTACCGTATACGAGGCGGATGAGGACGCGGAGTATGATGAGACATATGTGATTGATTTGTCCGAATTAAAGCCCACGGTATCCTTCCCCCATCTTCCCTCCAATACCAGGACCATTGACCAGGTAGGAGAGGTAAAGGTGGACCAGGCGGTTATCGGTTCCTGTACCAACGGCCGTATTGAGGATATGAGAATCGCGGCGGAGGTATTAAAGGGCAGAAAGATTGCAAAGGGTGTGCGCTGCATCGTGATTCCGGCCACCCAGTCCATCTACCTTCAGGCCATGAAGGAAGGGCTTCTGGAGATTTTCATTGAGGCCGGAGCCGTGGTGAGCACGCCTACCTGCGGTCCCTGTCTGGGCGGCTACATGGGTATCCTTGCGGCCGGGGAGAGATGTATCTCCACAACAAACCGTAACTTTGTGGGACGTATGGGACACGTGGATTCAGAGGTATATCTGGCCAGCCCGGCCGTGGCTGCCGCAAGTGCCGTGGCGGGTAAAATCATCTGCCCCTGCCAGCTGGATTAACGGAACAAAGGCAATATCATTGTGAAAGGAAAAGGAGACTGAACATGAAAGCATGCGGACACGTTTTTAAATACGGCGACAATGTGGATACGGATGTCATTATCCCGGCCAGATATTTAAACGCCACCCAGGGCGACGAGCTGGCTAAACATTGTATGGAGGATATTGATAAGGAATTTGTGAATCAGGTCCAGAAGGGGGACATCATTGTGGCCAACAAGAATTTTGGCTGCGGTTCTTCCAGGGAACATGCGCCTCTGGCCATCAAGTGCGCGGGAGTGAGCTGCGTTATCGCGGAGACATTTGCCCGTATCTTCTACCGGAATTCCATTAACATCGGCCTTCCCATCATTGAGTGTGGGTCGGCGGCCAGATCCATAGAGGCAGGGGATGAGGTGGAGGTCGATTTTGACAGCGGAATCATCACCAACAAGACAAAGGGAGAGACGTATAAGGGCCAGTCCTTCCCGCCCTTCATGCAGAAAATCATATCGGCAGGCGGCCTGGTGAATTACATTAACGGACAATAGAAAAAAAGAAAGCAGCCCATGTGCGGCAGGGAGGATATGCTCCTTTCAGAATAAAAATTCTGACGCGCCGGGCTGCTTTTTTGCTGCTTTTTGAGCATGATTTGCTGCTCGTTGAGCATGAATTTTTCATGGCGGTTTGGTTATGGGGCTGGTCATGAGGGACCGCGGCCGGGACATGAGGGATCGCGGCGAGGGACCGCGGCCGCTACGTTGCCAGACGCAGAAAAGCGTCCATCTCCCTGGTGACCCATTTATCCTTGTGGTAAACAATCTGACGCCAGGTTCTCATGTAAAAATCCCTGACATCCAGGACGGCCAGCTCCCCGTTGATAATATCCTGGTGTATGGTGAATTCCGGAAGAAAGGAAACTCCCAGGTTCTTTCTCAGCAGGCTGATGATGAATTCCGTGTTGCCAATCTCCAGAAAGGGGTGTATCTCCTTGCCCTGGGCCGCCAGATACTGGTCCAGGATGAAACGGTAGCTGGCGTTTCGCTCGGTGAGGATAAAGGGCTGGTCTATGACCAGGTCCAGGTCCAGGCTGTCCCTGCCCACAAAGGGATGGCCGGAGGCAGTGACGAACACGATGTCCTCCGGCTCCTCCAGGACTTTTATCCATTTGCTGTCATACATACGCTTATCCAGGAAATACACTATATCAATGGCATTGCTGTTCATCATCTCCAGCAGCGTCTCGGGGGAGTCGGTGATGAGCCTTACGTTGACCTTGGGGTAGAGCCGGTGGTATTCCCTTAAAAGCTCCGGGAATATGGTGGCGCAAATGGATTCAATGGTCCCCAGGCACAGGCTTCCGGTTAGCTCCGATACATGGGTGACCGCATCCCTGGCATGTTCCAGCTCCTTCATGACGGAGACAGCGTGTTCATAGAACAGGGCTCCCTGGTGGGTCAGGGTGGTCTGTTTGCCGATGCGGTCGAAGAGATGGACGTTCAGCTCCTGCTCCAGCTGCTTGATTTGGATGGTGACGGCTGCCTGGGAATAACCCAGCTGCTTGGCTGCCTTGGAAAAGCTCTTTAACTGCGCCACCTGGATAAAGGCGGCAATCTCCCGTAGCTCCATATTATGTGCTTCCTTTGCTCATTTTGTATAAAAATTTTTAAACGATATCATAAAAACATTAAATTTTACAACCATATGGTTTTATGCTACATTAATACTAATCAGAAATCAATACAAAATGTATAGTAATTTTCCGGATAATCAATTAAAATGAGAAAGGAATCACAATCATCATGGAGAAAACAAATGTTAAGTACGGAGCTTATGTTCAAATTCTGAAGGAGGAGCTGCTTCCGGCCATGGGATGTACGGAGCCCATTGCCCTTGCCTATGCGGCGGCCACGGCCAGGAAAGTGCTGGGAGAGCTGCCGGACCGTGTTGTGGTGGGAGCCAGCGGAAGCATCATCAAGAATGTGAAGTCAGTCATCGTGCCTAACACGAATCATCTGAAGGGGATTCCGGCAGCAGCAGCAGCAGGAATCGTTGCGGGAGATTCGGACAAAGAACTGGAGGTGATTGCAGAAGTTACGCCAGATGAAACCAGACAGATGAAGGAATTCCTGGATAACACGGAAATCAGGGTGGAGCATGTGGATAACGGCATTACCTTTGATATCATCGTAACTCTGTATAAGGGGGATTCCTACGCCAAGGTCCGCATCGCCAATTATCATACCAATATCGTGCTGATCGAAAAGAATGGGGAGATTCTTAAGCAGGTAGAGGTGGCCGGTGAGGAGGAGGAAGGTCTGACCGACAGAAGCCTGCTCAACATGGAGGATATCTGGGATTTTATCAATACAGTGGACATTGAGGATATCCGGGAAGTGCTGGACCGTCAGATTAAGTACAACTGGGCCATTGCCCAGGAGGGGTTAAAAGGGGATTACGGCGCCAATATCGGCTCTGTTCTTCTGGAAATGTCTGGAAATGACGTCCGCACCAGGGCCAAGGCCATGGCAGCAGCAGGTTCTGACGCCAGGATGAATGGCTGTGAACTGCCGGTCATCATCAATTCGGGAAGCGGCAACCAGGGTATCACTGCCTCTGTTCCCGTGCTGGTATATGCGGAGGAATTTAAGGTGGATGAGGATAAGAAGTACAGGGCCCTGGCTCTGTCCAACCTGACAGCCATCCATCAGAAAACGCCCATCGGCAGGCTTTCCGCTTACTGCGGAGCTGTCAGCGCCGGGGCAGGCGCCGGAGCAGGGATTGCTTACCTGTGCGGCGGCGGTTTTAAAGAAGTCGTACATACGGTTGTAAACGCCCTTGCCATTGTGTCGGGCATTGTCTGCGATGGGGCAAAGGCTTCCTGTGCAGCCAAGATTGCCTCGGCAGTGGACGCGGGAATTCTGGGCTACAACATGTATATACGCGGTCAGCAGTTTTACGGGGGAGACGGCATCGTCACCAAGGGTGTCGAGGCCACACTTAAGAACGTTGGTCGCCTTGGAAAAGAAGGGATGAAGGAGACCAATGAGGAAATCATAAAAATCATGATTGGAGAATAAGTATGAAAAAAATAACAGGCAGTTTACCGTTTCGGTTGCTTCTGGGCGTTATCCTGGGCATCATAGTCGGCCAGCTGGCCGGAAGCGGCCTTATGCATGTTGTTGTGACAATCAAATACATCCTGAATCAGGTCATTGTTTTCTGTGTGCCTCTTATCATTATCGGATTCATTGCCCCTTCCATCACAAGGCTGGGCAACAATGCATCCAAAATGCTGGGAGTTGCAATTATTATTGCCTATGTTTCATCGATCGGAGCAGCCCTTTTTTCTATGACGGCAGGTTTCCTTATGATTCCCCACCTGTCCATTGCCACTGAGGTGGAGGGATTAAAGGATTTGCCGGCAATCGTGTTCCAGTTAGATATACCTCAAATTATGCCTGTGATGAGCGCCCTGGTGTTCTCACTGCTTCTGGGCCTGGCCGCCACATGGACCAGGGCCGCGGTGGTTACTCAGGTGCTGGAGGAGTTCCAGCAGATTGTGCTGTCCATTGTTACCAAGGTGGTAATTCCCATCCTTCCTGTGTTTATCGCATTTACATTCTGCGCCCTTTCCTATGAGGGGACTATTACAAAACAGCTTCCTGTGTTCCTTCAGGTAGTCATCATTGTCATGATTGGCCATTATATCTGGCTGGCCCTGCTGTATGCCATCGGCGGCGTCTATTCAGGCAAGAATCCGTTTGATGTCATAAAGAATTACGGCCCTGCCTATATTACCGCGGTAGGCACGATGTCGTCC
>ERZ791671.760-NODE-760-length-17379-cov-2.37318_pt1 | contig 17379 bp, 12 predicted proteins | sample MGYA00510052_ERZ791671 | MGnify/ENA primary metagenome ERZ791671 (study PRJEB30046, sample SAMN00715231) | human gut metagenome | study: EMG produced TPA metagenomics assembly of the A metagenome-wide association study of gut microbiota in type 2... | reverse complement strand
TTCTGCCACCATTTCAACAGCCTTGTCGAGCCAACTAATGGCAGTAGGCATCATATCTCGAATAAGACCACTGATGCGGCCCATCACGTCGATACGAGGGCGTTGTAATTCATCTAGTGAAATGACCTCGAGCCCTGAAATACGACCGTTAGATTGCCATTTAGGACGTACCCCCAACAAGTAGAGGAATTCACCTAAACATTGGCCATGACTTCTAGAGTTGCTACTAGCCCATAAGATAATCCCTATCGTCTCGGGATAGCGCTGTTCATTTAAAATATAATCAGCTATAACTTGATCTGCAAGCTCTATACCTAATTGGTAGGCTATCTTTGTCGGCAAGGCTCTTTCATCTAAACCATAAAAGTTACGACCCGTAGGTAATACATCGACTTGACCACTCGATGGGGCTCCACCGGGGCCAGGTTCAACATAGGTTCCTTGTAACGCTTTAGAGATAGAACTGAGCTCATTTTTGGTTTGATCTAATTTAGGTATATACTCACGGACTATGGCATCTACCAAAGGCTCTAAACTTTGAGGCGCCTTATAATCTGGTTTATATATAATATTAGACACAAACGCTCGTAATTCCTGCCAAATTCGATCGATAATCACATTATTACGAATTCCGTCATCATTGATTTCGCCAGCATGTTGCTCTAGATACGACCAATCATACCCTAACTCAGCGGCTAGCGTTTCAAGACCTGATGCAATATCCCCTTGAGGGGTCCGTATGATAGCAGTAATAAATTCTTCTAAATCTGTCCCCTCAGGGCCTCGACCCAAGATATGTAAACCATTGCGCATTTGCATATGTTTCAAATCACTTAGCTTTTCGTGAACTTCTGTAATAATATCGTCCACCACCATAGTAAGCCCCTTTTCTTCATCGATAAGATGACAGGCCAGGGCCTTTTCGCGAATCACTTCGCCTATGTCAGCTACACTCTCAGGATGCTCCTGTTCAAAATGACTATGCTCATCTAGTAAAGCTTCTAGCTCTTCAAATTCATCGTAGAGCCCCGCCGTCGTCATCGGTGGCGATAAGTGACCGACTAAGCAAGCAGAGCTACGCCGCTTAGCCTGTATGCCTTCCCCAATGATGGTTGTCCAGTACGGGTAGATATTCGGCAAACTAGAAATACCGATTTCAGGATAACAGCTAGCACTGAGACCAGCCCCCTTACCTGGTAGCCATTCTAAGGAGCCATGTGTGCCTACATGAATGACTGCATCAGCTTGAAAGACATTCCGAACCCAGTGGTAAAAGGCCAAATATTGATGCGGTGGAGGTAAGCAAGGATCGTGATAAATGGCGGATACATTCTCCCCGAACCCGCGCGGTGGTTGCACCGTAATCCACAGATTGCCATTTGAAAAACCTGGTATGATGACTTCATCATCATAGACAAATACATCTCCTGGGGCTTCCCCCCAAGATGTAACCATAGCTTGTTGCGTATCTGCTGGCAGTGTTTCAAAGTATGCTTTGTAATCCTTACTGCTCAAGCGACCTTCAGCCGAGGCTAGCAACTCATCAGTAAGCATGGAGCGGTCGTTTGTCATGTGGGATGTAACAATGTCCATTAAATCTGCACTCGTATCAGGCACAGAATCTATCGTATAGCCTTCCTCTTTCATCTGTTCTAATAATCGTAGCACCGACTCAGGTGTATCAAGGCCTGCTGCAGAACCAATATTAGAATTCTTAGGCGGATAGTTATGTAAAACAATGGCTATCTTTCGCTCAGATACAGGAATATGGCGCAGCTTAGACCATTTAATAGCTCGCTGAACGACGGCCGCAATGCGCTCTTTCACGGGTAAATACACATAGTGACCACGCTCATCAAAGGTCTGACAGGCCACTACACCGCCTTGAATAACACCATCTAACTCAGGCTGTGATATGGATAAATTCACATCTAACGGCGTAACTCCTTGAGGATTCTCAACCCAGGACTTCTCATCCATGTATATGGTATACCCTTGAATGATAGGTACGTCCTGTAATTTTAGCTCCTCCAAGGTTTGAGCCCCTAAGGACTGGAAGGAGAATTTACAAGTATTGATAAGCACGTCAAAGGGGAATACATCCTTCCCAAAAAGATGGTTCATGGACAATTTCATATTCGGAATGCCTACGCGAGGATTCGAACCGTATTGCCCATAAAAGATAATCGGATTGTACTGATGTTTATAAATTTCTTCAAATAAGGCCTGTTGATAATAAATATCCCCCATAATCCACTCGTCACGGTAAAAGTACACCGCGATGGACGGCCAATCAGGGTTCCCTTCGGCATCCATAAACTCATCATAGGTCTCGTAGATATTGCCTGCTCGCCCCATAATGGCTTGCCACGGAATTCGGTCAGGTTCTTCCCATTCAGAAATTGGTTTTGTACTGAAAGCACCGTTAATGAGCCGCACATAGTTCATGATGCCACTAGTACGACGATAACTTTCAAGACGAATCCGTTTATCCTCATCTATATTACGATACAGAATATCCGTTTTCTTAGGCTCTACCACATCGATCCAGTATTTTGGATGATGCGCATATAGCCATCGTTCAAGGCGTTCTAAGAATGGCGAATCTAAGCCAACCCCCATGTTTGTTACGAGTACTACATCGGCAGCACGAAGGCGACTTTCAAAATCACCGTCCCAGCGAGGCGGCTTTTTCATATTGCAAATATCCACCTCGCCTTGTATCAATTCAGGGTAGGTAGCAACGGCCTTTTCTATATATTGGATTTGTTTTCCTAAGTTAGAAATATACATGAGTCGACTCATGATCTACCTCCGAGACACTCGCAAAATACGATCTGCCGTAATAGTATCCATGGCATAATAACTGCCATTCATCAATTTACATAATTCCTTAGCCAATCCAAATTTGATAAAGCCCGTTTCCGTATCAATAACGATACAATCTACAGGCAAAGTACCAAGGATACGAGCCCATTGCTTGGACTCTGCTACAGGGTCCTCAGAATCACCCGACGTAGCTCGACCATCGGTGATACATATAATCTGAATTCGTTCCGCCCGATGGGCACGCAACAATCTATCGCACAGGGTATAGGCCATCCGTAAACCTTGAGCTAATGGCGTCTTACCACCTGTAGGCATAGAGGCTAACAGTCGCTCTGCTCGCTCTACGCTGCGCGTGAAAGGCAATAACACCTCTGCCGACTCCTTGCGGAACGCAATGAGCCCTACCGAATCACGGTGGATATAGGAGTCTCTCAAAAGCCTTAGAATAGCCGCTTTAGTAGCCTCCATGCGATGACGCGCCGCCATAGACCCACTGGCATCTACTACGAAGAGCTGGTATGCACCAATGCGCTTTTCACGGGCTTTTCGGCGGTAATCCTGAGGTTTTATCACTAAAGATAATCCCTTGCCGCCTTGTTGCTTTAATTGCTGGGACTGAGTAGATAGCTTTTCTTGTTCCGTTTTAGTAGCAGCCCGCCATCGTTGATAGGGTGCTGCTGCACGCAATGTATCGACCAGCGCTAAGTCCTCTAGCGCATGTTCATCTTGGTAAGCTCGAATCATACGCCCTCTCGTATCCTTTGTTTTAGTCATGAGGCGACGACCTGAGCCCTTGCGATACTGACGGTCTACTATTTTAGAGGATTCTAGTTTCCATTGAAAGAACTGGTTAGCTATACGGGCAACAGTATCGGGCAAACATAAAGAAGATATTCCATTAGATGCGTCACTATGAGTATTCATTGAATCAGAAGTTCCCCACTCATTCGCTGTAGAATCTAATGTTTCTGGATGATTGGATGTCCATGATTTACCATCATCAAAATCTATATCACTTGAGCCGTCATGACCATCGCTATTTAAATTATCCCGCCCATTAGTATTTAACTCGTCAGAATGGGATTCATCACGCTTGGAATCTCCGGAATCAAAGTTATTAGAGTCGTCTACATCCGAATCATCCGTTGCTGATTCGGTATTCTCCTGCAACTGGTTTTGGTCACTCGCACTATTAGATGCCTCTCCTTGTGAAGTCTGAGACTCAGGTGTATCATTGCGTTTCATGCGATGAGGTAGTACATAGAGAGCGGCTTGTTCCGCATGCGACGGCTTACAGTAAGAGCTGCCATCAATAACTGCTAGGGATTTCATAACTTGTAATAATACATACTCTGCTCCATGACCTACGGTTCGAGCTTGCAATGCATAGGATATAGCCAGTGAAAGCATAGCATCAGGAACAACTATAGATTGAACTCGTTTAGGATCTATTAGGCTCAATAAATCCTCAGATGAAGGCTCAATTTCATCTCGCCTTCGTCGTAACACCTTCACCTTAGATTGTAGTGTAGGTGCATCCATAGATACATGCACATCTACGAGTTCCCACTCCGCATCATCTAAAGTTCTATCCTCATGATTTATGGTCAGTATCAGTAGTATTTGACGACGTTTCGCTTCTACCAATAGTACATGACGGACTTCAGGCGATAAAACGTGAGCATCATCGACGACCCAGCATCGAATACTCATATCACCTAACAAGCCAGATGCCATAACCATCTTGCCCTGTGCAAGGGATGCTTCAAAATCGATGGACTCTTGTAGTTGTGAAGTATCTATATAAACAGGTATCAAACGATATGGAATTTGCCATTTCTCGAGGCACTGACGAAGTACATAGCTTTTACCAACACCGGTACCTCCAGAAATAACAATGGTATGAATCTGGTCGTTTACAAGGCCTATTTTGAGGGCCTCTTGTACAGATGTTTCCATAACTAGCCCTCAAGCACTGCCGATACCACTGTATCAATGCGCCCCTCATCGTAACCTTGTTCTTCAAATGGCAAGCGACGTAAGCGATGTTTTAACGCTAATCGTGCCGCCACCTTGAGGTCTTCCGCTGTAATTTGGTTGCGACTGTGAAAGGCTGCATGAGCACGAGCCGTATGCATCATCGTAATGTCTGGGCGATGTCCATCAACGCCGACACCTATGCTGATACTCGCTATTTGCAACAACACATCATCAGATGGGATGATGCCTGGCAATACTTCACGAGCTTGTAATAAACGTTCGTGCAGGCTACGTTCTGATTCCTTGTAAGACGCTACAAAGCTTTCAGCATTGTCACCAAAGGCGAGGCGACGCTTGATTACCTCCATACGTTGTACCGGGTCCTGTTCTCCATAGACCATAACAGATAGTCCGAAACGGTCTAGCAGTTGAGGTCTAAGGTCGCCTTCTTCAGGATTCATCGTTCCTACGAGGATAAAACGAGATGGATGAGAATGGCTCACCCCTTCCCGCTCTACCGTATTCACCCCCATAGCCGCCACGTCTAGCAAAATATCTACAATGTGGTCATCTAATAGATTAACCTCATCTACGTAAAGAATATTTTGATGGGCTGCGTGTAAAATACCCGGTTCAAAGGCTTTTACACCCTCTTGCAATGCCTTTTCCAAATTTATGGATCCTACAACGCGATCTTCTGTAGCATTGATAGGTAGCTCAACAACAGACATCGCTGATGCGCCTGTTTCCATAGGAGGTAACAGATTCGCTAACGCACGTACAGCCGTAGACTTAGCAGTGCCTTTTTCGCCTTCAATTAAGACACCGCCGATTGATGGGTTTATGGCATTGAGCAACAAGGCCAATTTCATTTCATCTTGACCAACAATAGCAGTAAATGGATATAGCATACACCTAACCTCACTCAGATTCGCAATACAAAATAGTCACCATACATAATAAATCAATAACCCCTAGGAAAACGCTAAGTATCGTAATCCATTCTAACTATTTCAGATTTGGATCAATAGACATTTCTGATGTAACTTCGGTTTGTTTGAAGTCATCAATCTTTGTAGTTCCTTTTGGGAATACAAAGATACGTTGTTGTTTAAAGTACGGATCGTCATAGACCGCAGCCGATAAACGGAACGCATTTCGTAAATTTTCTGCCGTCAATACATCTCGAGGTGCACCTACATCAACGATGTGACCATCACTCACCAAAACGAGTTTGGTGCAATATTTGGCAGCTAACTCTAAGTCATGAACGACGATTAAAATCGTTTTGCCTTCGTCACATAATCGGCGGCCTTCATGGAAAATGTCGTCAGCGTAGACTAAATCGAGAGCAGCCGTCGGTTCATCTAGTAATAGGACCTCTGTTTGTTGAGCTAATGCCTTTGCTAAGAATACCCGTTGTCGCTCACCGCCACTCAGGTTTTGTACGGAGCGATTACGCAGATGATAAACACCGACCTCTTTCATAGCCTGTTCAACGATAACCTTATCTTCTGGTCCCTCTTGTTGCCACCATTTAAGATACGGATAACGAGCGGTCATCACAATATCGATGGCTTCATAATCGAAGGAAACATTTACGGACTGTTGCATATACGCCACATGATGAGCGATTTCCTTGTCGCTCAAAGAAGCGATGCTTTTACCATCCCACAAAACATCGCCACCAGACGTAGGATAGAGACCACGCAAGGTTTTTAATAACGTTGTTTTACCGGAGCCATTAGGCCCGATAATGCCGACAAACTCACCACTATCAATAGAAAAGGACGCATCCTTCAGAATGGTGGTTTCCCCTAATGTGACGGATAGAAATTGAACATCTAGTTTCATTAGGCCCCTCCTTTACTACGCAAGCGATGAAGTAAGTATAAGAAATACGGTGCCCCTAAGAGTGCCGTCATAATACCTACGCGAATTTCAACCGGTTGAGCGATGACGCGGCCTAATGTATCGCAGAATACGAGGAATAAGGCACCTCCAACAGCCGCCATAGGCAATAGTATTCTATGATCTGGCCCAACCAAAAGCCGTACAATATGGGGTAAGCCGATGGATCCGCTGACACATACAGCGGTAGCTGTAACTACGGATGCTAGAAATAGGAATACCATGCGATATGCCATAACAGGCAAGCCTAAGGCACGCGCCTCTGTATCACCCAGAACGAGCACATTCAAGTGACGACCGAGCATCATCAATATAACGCTGCCCGTCATGATAGGACCCACGGCGAGCAAAACGTGATCCCAACGGCGGAAATCTAGGCCCCCCACCATCCAGAATAAGAATTCACGCAACCGGTACTCATTGATCATGGTCAAGATGCCCGATGTAAAAGCGCCGAGCAGCATACTAACAGCTACACCCGCCAGCAACAAGGTTGTGGTATCGAGCTTGTTATTACGCCAAGTTAACAAAATAGTAATTCCAACGGATACAAAGGCCCCTACGAAGGCAAAAGCAGGCATGTAAAACATACTAAGGGATGTTACGCCAAGAGCAATGGCGATAACCGCACCGAGAGATGCCCCAGCGGATACGCCCATAATACCTGGATCTGCCAATGGATTGGAGAATACCCCTTGCATAACCGCACCAGCCAATGCCAAGGCGCCTCCCACGAGAAGTCCAATGATAAGGCGTGGCATGCGGATAAACCACAGTACAGCCTCTTGTTCAGCCGTAATGGGCTCCGTGAAGCTCACAGGTATGCCCATGCCATTTAAAATACTTTGCACGCCCCCTCCGATAGGGATCATAATGGTCCCTACATGGAGTGCCAATAAACTCACAATACATAGCAATACCCCAATCAGAGTTATGGCCATGATGCGTTGTTTCTGTCTAGTCATGAGAATTCCTTTCTAATTGAGGATACACAGTATGCATAATGGCTAGCATCGCTTCACCAATATGCTGATTCATTGTATACAGGTACGCTGCTGGTAAGGGTTTAACTCGATTTTCCTTAATAGCAGGTAGATTTTGAAAGGCCGGATTCTTTAAATATCTATCCGCCAAATTCTTGTCCATTCCCTTATAGGATGGAATAAAAATATAGTCTGGATTCATGGCTAGCACACGCTCCTCCCCAAAAGGTATTCGTGGTGGTAAACCAATTCGATCAGGTGCATTATAGATGCTCATATAGTGACACATATCATCAAAAAGGCTTCCTGTGCCCGTGTATCCGTCCATAGATGACACAAAGAGAACCGTCTTGCGCTGCTCAAGTGGAATAGATTCCGCTAGGTGCTTTATTTCATCTATTTCACGGTGAATCTTCCGATTGTAAAAGCTACCCTTTTCATCTTCCCCGATAATATGAGCAATCTCCATCACATTCTGAATCACTCCGTCCACCGTAGAAGGAGTAGGTACCACAACAGTGGCTATACCCATGTGCCGTAAACCATAGATAACATCAGCCGATATATAATCTGGCGCTATAACGAGATCCGGTTTCAAGGCTATAATTTTCTCCAAAGGATACGAGCTCAACACAGGTTTTACCAACTTTGCGCGCTTTGCCTCTAGCGAATATTCCTCATAGGTAGACAATTTATTAATGCCTGCTAAACGCTCTGGTTCTATAAGTCCTAATAAAATTGTATCAAATGCAGAGGACAGTGATAAAATCCGCTTTGGATGCTCTGGAACAGCAACTTGAACGCCATCGTGACTTTCAACATAACGAGTATATGGCGTTACACCATCCTCAGATTGAGGTCCACAACCTGTTAAACATACACAAAGGAGTATCATCAAACATATGAAAAATCCAATTTTCTTGTTCATGATGATACTCCTTGTATAGTTCTAATTAGCGATTACATAAAGTCTAGAATTTTTGAGTATAGCTGAGTTGGTAATTAAATGGTTCATCCCAGTATTCCCAGTCGCCGTTTGAAATAACATTATGACGGTTTAACAAGTTACGTGCATCTAGCCGCAAGGATGAGTTTTCATTGAACTGATAGCCTACGTATGCATTCCAAGCTATAAGATTTGGGTTTGTACCGCCATCGCGGTTCTTCATCCGTTTTGTGACAAAGTTGATGCTAGTACCTGCAGTCCAGGTTGAGCTATTGTAATGGATACCCCCTGTAAATTGCAATTTAGGGTTAGCTTGTTTCCAATAGGTCTTATCGATTTCTCGTTGTTTAGGATTGGAATACGATGCTCCCACAGTCATCTTCAAATGATCTGTTAATTTACGGCCATATTGAGCTTCGATACCAACATTTCTATAACGACCACCATTTACGCGAATCGTGTTTTTACCATTGCTATCTGGTTTCCAAGAGAAGAAGTTTTTAAAGTTCATATAGAAGAGCGCTACTTTCCAGCTGTCTTTGTTAGTAATGTGTTTATAGCCTAATTCGTAATTCCAACCTTCTTCAGGTTTCAAATTGCGTCCACTAACAGAGGCATAGCCTTTATTAATTTTCTTGAAAGTATCGCTTAAGTTCGGCATTCTAAAGGCTTTACCAACATTTATATACATAGATGATTCCTTGTTAATACGATGTTGTAATTGGAACTGAGGAATTAATACGCGTTGATTTTTCACAGGGTCTTTAATATCCGAATAACGCAAGCCTAAAATACTCGTCCATTTAGGATTGATTTGATAAGAGTATGTACCATAAACGGCATAACTATTGCGATGTGGATTTCCATAGTACGGACCAGATGTGGTGCGATATGTTTCTCGTTTACCAAGTACACCCGCAATAAAATAGTCCTTACCACCGCGGAAATCCCATTCATGTTGTACATCAAAACCATATTGTCGAGCAATATAGTTATTATCACTCAACGTATATGCCTTTTTGCTATGTACGCGACTTTTACCATACAAATCTCTATCATTGTAGAAGATTGTACCTGTAGTATTGCCATCTTTATAAACTAAAGACGCATTGTTTTTAGTATCTTTATAAGCATATGTTGTAGAGTGAAGCTTTTGCTTAATAGGATTCGTTTCTGTACTCAACTGTCCAAAAGAAGAATTACCTTCAAAGCGGCTAAAGTTCAAAGTCAACTTATCATTTAATTTACCGCTCATAAATACACCTAAAGAATTCCCTTTGTTACGAGCTGTATAATATTCATAGCCTCTAGCATAACCACCGATATCGGAGCGGATAGGGGTTTCAGGATCTTGAGCGCCAAAGAAGTTACGTTCCACACCTATTAAGAAGCGAGGCGTCCCATAGTTAATTTTATAAGTTTGGCGGCCCATATTACCAAAACCTATCGTAGCAGAGCCCCCTTCTTTACTTGGAGTCTTAGTAATTACATTGATAACACCACTCATAGCATCAGCGCCATATAAAGCAGACGCTGCACCTTTTAATACTTCAATGCGTTCAATAGAGCTAGTCGGAATAGAGCTAAGTCCGCCCTTGCCATTGAGGTTCATCGGTACCCCATTCATGAGAATCAAAGAGCCCCGTTCAAGACCACGGATATTCACACGGCTATCCATAGCCCCATATTCAAGACCGGATGCACCATAGGAAAAAGACGTAATGCCGGGTACCATATTAACCGCATCAAATGCATTTTTGGCACCACTATTAGCTAAGTCCTTTTGAGTAATAACATCCATCGCAGCCGGCGTATCTAAATCTAAAAGAGCCATGCGATTTGCTGTTACATTAATAGTATGGATTTCAGATACTCCATTAGATTCACTCGATGCAGCTGTAGTGGGAGTCTTATCAGCACTTACCTCTGCTGCATATCCATTCACAGACAATCCTATCAATGCTAAACCCACAAGTATAGATATACGATGCTTAATTTGTTGTCTCATACCAAATGCCTCACTTAACACATATATACATTCACACAATTATATAAACTACATATTTGTATTATTACACATTTATTTGGCCCGCACAAAACCCATACCCCTACCGCTACTGCATTCTCGGGGGATTGTATCATTAATACATATTAAAATTTTTGTGTATAACTTAATTCATAATTGAATGGTGCATCCCAGTATTCATAATCTCCATTGGATACCACATTATGACGATTCAAAAGATTGCGTGCATCGAGGCGTAATGTAGCATCTTTATTAAAGTGATACCCAACGTAAGCATTCCAAAGAGCAATGTTAGGGTTCAAGCCACCATCGCGATTGCGCAAACGTTTGGTTACAAAGTTCAAAGATGTGCCTGCATCCCACGTAGAGCTTTTATAATGAACACCGGTTGTAAACTGTAACTTAGGAGCCGCTTGTTTCCAATAGGTTTCATTCATTTCCTTTTGTTTTGGATTAGAATAAGAACCACTTACACTCATTTTGAGTCGATCTGACAAATGTCTACTATACTCAGCTTCAATCCCAACATTGTGGAATTTACCACCGTTTACGCGAACGGTTGGGCGACCATTTACAACAGGTTGCCATTGGAAGAAGTTCTTGAAGTCCATATAGAACACGTCCACCTTCCAGCTATCCTTCTTATTAAGGCGTTTATAACCTAATTCATAGTTCCAACCCTCTTCAGGCTTAAGATTTTTACCACTTACTGCTGTGTATTGGCGGTTTACACTGCGGAATGTATCACTCAAGCTAGGCATCGTATACGCTTTCCCTATATTTAAGTACATGGAGGAATCTTTATTGATGGTATGCAACAATTGGAACTGAGGCGTTAACACATGTTGGTCCTTAATAGGATCACTAATGGCTGTATAACGCAAGCCCAAAATGGCAGTCCATTTGGGATTGATTTCACGAGAATAGCTACTGTACACCGCATAGGTATTACGATGAGGCCGTGTATACACAGGGGCCTGTGTGGCACGATAGGTTTCTTGCTTACCTGTAACACCGGCAATCAAATAATCCTTACCGCCTCTAAAGTCCCATTCATGTTGTACATCTATACCATATTGACGAGCTACATAACTGGTTTCGGTCGGCTTGAACTGTTTAGCACTATGAACACGGCTTTCACCACGCATAGTACGGTCATTATAAAACAATGTTCCCGTCGTATTATCATCTTTATAAATCAAAGATGCATTATTACGGTCATCCTTGTAATGATATGTCGTAGAATGACGAGCCTGTCTCACAGGATTTCTTTCTGTACTAATCAAACCAAAGGAGGAACGGCTTTCAGCGCGAGTATAATTTAAGGTTATCTTATCTGAAAGCTTACCGCTCATGAACACACCTAAGGAATTACCTTTATTGCGCGTAGTGTAGTAATCATAACCCTTGCGGCCTGTATAGTCATACCGCACCGGTGTAGATGGATCTTGAGTCCCCCAGTATTTTCTATCGATACCAACGAGGAATCGATCAGTACCATAAGAAATATCAAATCTCTTGGAGCCTCGATTACCTACAGCTACCGTAGCAGAACCGCCCTCTTTTGACGGCGTTTTTGTAATAATATTTATAACACCACCTAAAGCTTCTGCGCCATATAAGGTAGAGGCCGCCCCCTTTACAACTTCAATACGCTCAATGGCACTGGTAGGTATAGAGCCAATTCCGCTCTTACCATTTAAGTTCATAGGTACGCCGTTTACAAGAACAAGTGCACCGCGATCGAGGCCACGAATATTCGTACGGCTATCCATGCCACCAAAATCTGCGCCAGACGCACTAAAGGAATTAATGGTTACACCCGGTACATTGGCGACCGCATCAAAGGCAGTCTTAGCGCCGCTATTTTGTATATCCTCTTGGGTAATAACAGAAGTCGATACCGGTGTATCTAAATCTAATAACGCTGTACGATTAGCTGTTATATTAATAATATTTGCCGCCTCTTGACTTTGATTAGTTGTTACATCTACAGTATAACCATTAGTAGTCACACTAAATAAACCTATCATTGTGGCCGCATATACATATTTATTCATTTCATTTATCATCCTATATCTTCTATTAAAAACTATTTAAAATCTATTAATTTATAGCTTAAATACTACAACAACGGGCAATTTAGTGTAGGGGATACGAGTATCCTCATATCCCCTACATAATATATATTCCATATTAAATTTGCTTTTTATTCATTTTATTCCAACTAAATCTAGCTATTCAAATCACTACTCAAAGCTATATCTTATATAAAAAACATCTGATTTGGGTTCGCCAGTTGTATTTATAGCACCGCCTGACCTAGCTGCAAGTGCAAGTGCATCATTATCTAGAAGACTAGAGCCACTGCTTTCTTCAATTTTAGCACTTACATAATTACCTTCACCATCAAAATAAACTCTAATAGTAACTACTCCGGTAATACCTCGTCGAACAGCTTGTGGCGGCATTACTTTATTAGCATCTAAGCTAGCTCGGTATTCAGAAACATCAAAGTAACCCGTACCTTCCGTATTACTAGTACCAGGATTTCCCACTTCTGAGCCTAGCCCATCATTAGCTTTACCACCATTGCCAACGTTACCACCTCCAGGGCCAGGTACATTTCCACTCCCTGGAATGCCAACAGGATTATCAGTATTACCATTCAAATTGACTGATGCCGTCTCATTACCACCTAAGTAAGGATTCAGATTTTTTAAGCCTTCTGTGGGCTTTCCCGATAAATCAGGCAATACACTACCTGCTTTACCGCCTCCTGCGACTGGTTTGTCGTCAGGTTGAATCTTTAATTTCTCAGGATCTTTCTTCTCTTGAGGAGGTTCTTGCTGCCCCATATCGAGATTGATAACCAAGTCTTTTTTGGGTGTTTCTGGAGGTTTTATATGACCAAACCAATCACCTACAACACCCCAATATACAAGATTTAATGCCAATGCAGCTACGAAAGGAATTCCATATCGTTTATCTACCATAGAATCACTTCCGTTCTGTAGCTACGCTAACAAACCGAGCACCACTAATTTTAAGATTATCTAAAATATTGATAACGTCCTTATACGCAATATCCTCAGAGGCACGCACAATAAATGCCTGTTGAGGTTCTTTTGCAACAATACCTTGAATTTCATTGCCCAGTTGATCAGGGACAATCTCACGTTCATTCAAATACATCTTATGTGTAGCTGTTAATGAAATTGTGATAGGCTCAATCGTCTTAGCAGAAGAAGATGAAGCCTTCGGTAAGTTAAGAGGAATTTGTTCCTCTGTATTCATGTACAACGTACTCATCATGAAAAATACGAGCAAGAAGAAAACGATATCAATCATAGGTATAATCATGATGGTAGGTTCTTTTTGTATGCCTACTGAACTACGTTTCATCGTTGACTCCTAATATATAAATCCATAATAGAACCTAATTTTTGCTCTAACTTTGCGATATCTGAATTTACTTTATCTGTGCACCAACTATGGATGGCTAATGCTACGATGGCTACTGAAAGCCCTGTTGCAGTGGCAACCAGCGCTTCGGATACGCCGCCTGTAATAACAGTAGGCGCACCAATATCGCCACCAACGGCCGCGAAGGAGCGGATCATACCAACAACAGTACCCAAAAGGCCAAGTAATGGAGCCATTGTTACCATCATGCTAAGCCAGTTAAGACCACGTTTTAAACGTTCATCCATGTACCCTACCACATCATGTAAACGATTCTCTAAACCTTCCGCACTATATACAGACTCCACGATAGGCGACACAAATCGACTCAATGCGTCATCACTATTTTTTATAGAATTCTCTAGAGTAGACCAATTATTACTATTACGGCCTGCATCAATGCTATTGGACAACTGCTGTAACTCATGATTGATGTTTCTATACGTACGAATACGTTCAAATAAAATAGTACATGCTGCTAACATGAATAGTACAAGTGGATACATAACGAAACCACCTGCATTAAATAGGTGAATTGTATACTCCATCATAACCTCCATATAATGTATAAAATTACGTGTTATTTAACAAAAAAATGGTCATCTATATTATTAGATTAACCACCAACATTGACATTATCCTATAAAGCATGTATAAGTACAATAACCCTATACCCCCTACCGTTATGACATTTCTATAGGATTCCATTCTAACCACATATTTCATCCACCTTAAATATACATCTATCCACTATATATAGACAATATTAAGTTCTCGCATAAAATCTTCATAATTATTATAAAAAATATAATAATTATATCTATTAAAACTATGCTCAATAAGATAATCTATCATATTTTATAGTCGAAAATCATTATAATTCACGTTCCACCATCAAAAATCTTTTTGTATTTTTATGAGCTTATTATCACTTTATGAATATAATTTATTCACACATGAATAATATTTATACTCTAATTTATTCATATCTTTATGGGCTATTTATTACTTCTATGCGCTCAATATATCTTATAAACTTATAAATAGTATACTCAAGTCACAAATTTGCAATCCATATAAAAAGAGGACTAAGCCTTTATGGGCTCAGTCCTCTGATTATTCTCATTATAATAGCATAAATCCTTAAAGCAAATTATATGCCATGTATAGCTCTTATTTATTTTTTAGCTTTATCAGCTTTTGCCTTTTTATTTTCTTTTACCTTTTTAGGTTTTTCTTGTTTAACCTTTATTGGTTTTTTCGCATTAACAGCAGAACCTGCAGGTTTTACAAATGCATTATTAAGATTTGTTGCCACTTGTAATGCTACGTCCGCATTTGGCGTAGAAACAATGGATTGACCAGCTACCGTTACAGTGTCACCACTATACGATGCAGAACCTGGTGTCACTTGATTATTATGATACAATCGTGCCAATTTACCAGCCATGTAATAAGCACGCTCTTCGCCTGTATAACGGCCACTACCTGCTGGAGTATAGATATTATCACCGTTTACGTACACAGTACCATTCGATACATTTACATGGTTCCCAGAATATGTGTACATACGAGAAATATTATTGTTCACCCGATCGGACAACTTTGGATGGTTATTAGGTGCTACCACCTGTGAAAGCCCTTCACGATAGTGTTCCCCCACTTTGTTGCGCAGTACTGCCATAGAACCAGCAGCACCACCTACATTATATGGAGATTCACTTAAAATCTTAAAGCCTAACTCATCAGCAGCTTTTTCTTGACTCATCGTAAACACTTGATTGGATAAGTAATTACCTGCCACATTAGATAAAATAGCCGCGCCTTCACTACCACCAGCGGCTATACCGACTGCTGTAGAAAGACCAATTTGTTTCTTAGCGCCATTAATAATATCTTTATGCTCACCATGAGAGATTTCATGAGCCATTACATAGGCTAATTGATCATCATCCAGTGTATCTAGAGCACCCTTGTTAATGGACATAACACGGCCAAGTGTGGCAAACGCATTAAACTCCTCATCAGGATTTGCATATACAACGTAAGAACGCTTTACACTAGGTGTAGCCTCTAATGTCTTCATAATACGATTAACACGCTCTTGGGCTGCACTATCGTTTAAGTAACCAGTTTTCTCTTTTGTGCGCGCCAAACTCTCCTGTTGCCCCTCTGCAGAATTATCCATTTTATTTAATGCAGTAGATACGTAAGCCATAGCAATAGCACCACCAGCTAAGGATTGTACCGCAGCAGAAGCAGCATTGACAGAAGCCGTTTGCATCACAGTAGGTGCCATTGTCACTGCCATAGCAATAGATAAAGTAGCCGCTGTAAGTTTCTTATTCATTCTCTCAACCTCTCAAAATGATAAATATATCACTCATAATTTACATACTATCTATATAATATAAGTTTAGTGTAAATATAAAATGAATAATGGAACAATCATTCATCTATCATAAGATGTTGCAAACTGTTATAGTTAATTCAAGCATTGTTGACTATTGATCTGTCGTTACTGGTTTAGCTGAAAGTACTATCGCTTCTTTACCATCTTTAGAAACAGCACCACCATGTGTATAGCCTACTACATCAAAACCCGCCTCAGCACACTGCTCTGCGATGCTTTCATAATTTTCATTCTTACCACGCGTACATGTAGAAAGATGTACCGCAGTAACACCTTTTTTCTTGAAAGACTCAATCTTCTTGGCTAGATCCCCACCACTATGTGTGAAGCCCACCAACTCAATATCCTCATCAGCATAACGCTCAAAAGAATCCGCTTTATTCATAAATGCTTTCAAACACCCGCCACAAGAACAGCGCTGCATTGTATCCTCATTCACGAGAACCGCAATTTTCTTAGCCATATGACCTCCTATAAATATGATATAAGCCTAAGTATACCATATCCATGAGAAAAATATGTGCTTCAAAGCACGATAATTAATGCTAATTATATAAGTAACTCCTTCAACGTCTACTGCTTTGCTCATTAGTTCCCTTAAAAGAATAAAAATCCATACAAAAAAAAGACACACCCTCAGGTGTGCCTTTAGCTTAATCAGCAGCTTCCTATCAATCCTCACTGTGGATTTTCCTTCACTGCTTCGCAGTTCGGTAAATCTTACGTTCGGAAGAAGGTGATGTGTGGGCCCCATACTTCGTTTAATCCTAATTACTTTTCCCTTGCCCTACTTGCTTCCTCACTGTGGATTTCCCTTCACCGCTTT
>ERZ791671.743-NODE-743-length-17856-cov-2.26937_pt1 | contig 17856 bp, 17 predicted proteins | sample MGYA00510052_ERZ791671 | MGnify/ENA primary metagenome ERZ791671 (study PRJEB30046, sample SAMN00715231) | human gut metagenome | study: EMG produced TPA metagenomics assembly of the A metagenome-wide association study of gut microbiota in type 2... | reverse complement strand
TAATTGAGAATGTGTTAGCATTTGTAAATGATAATCTTTGTAGTGTTTATTGATTACTGTATCTAAATATATAGCCATGAAATATTAAATTTCAGCTAGTATTCAGTATTTTATTAGATAATCATATAAATAATCTCATATTAAATATGATAATAAAATATAGATATGAGATAAAAATAAACCATAAAAATGATAATAATTGTTGAAATTAATGCTTGATTTGATATAATAATTTAAGATATTAATACGCATTATTATTTTGTGTGGTTAATATGAGGTTGTTAGGTACAATAATTAGGAGGTGTCGTATGGCTATCAAGAAATTGAAGGACATGAAGCCTGGTGAATCTGGCGTTATTAACGCTCTTCATGGCAGCGGTAATGTTAAGCACCGTTTGGTTGACATGGGTCTTGTACACGGTACGAAAATTCATGTCATGAAATTTGCTCCGTTGGGCGATCCGGTGGAAATCAAAGTAAAAAACTTTGAATTAGCACTTCGTAATAGCGAAGCGGACATGATTGATGTAGAGGTTTAATAGGAGGTTCACATGGCAGAAAATGGGCAAATTCGCATTGCCTTAGCAGGTAACCCTAACTGTGGTAAGACTACAATGTTTAACAATATCACAGGGGCGAAACAACACGTTGGTAACTATCCAGGTGTTACAGTAGAAAAAAAGGAAGGCTATACGAAATTTGATGGCCATGAGTTATTGTTTATTGACTTACCAGGTACATATAGCTTAACTGCACGTTCCTTGGATGAATTGGTAGCTCGTAATGTTATTGTAAATGATAATCCTGATGTTATCGTTAACGTACTTGATGCATCTAACTTAGAACGTAACTTATATTTAGCAGCACAATTAGTGGAACTTGAAAAGCCAATGGTTATCGCTTTAAATATGGCGGACGTTGCTGAAGATATGGGTATCAAATACGACCTAAAAAAAATGGCAGAAATGACAGGGGCTACAATTGTTAGCACAGTAGGTCGTACTAATATTGGTACAAAAGAGTTGCTAGAAGCAACAGTTAGTGTAGCTGCTTCTCAAAAAGCTCCTGGTGTAACAATTAATTATGGTGATTTGTTAGAAGGCAAAATTAGTGAACTTGTAGAAGAACTAAAACAAGCTGGTACTGTTACATATCCACTTCGTTGGGTTGCTGTTAAGTTGTTAGAAAAAGATGCGGACGTTATTGGCAAAGTTATGCGCTTTGAAAATACAGAAACTGTTATTGAAAAAGCGAAAGCGATTCGTGAAGAAATCAAAGATCAAGTCGATCTTGATGTAGTATTCCAAGAATATCGTCACCGCTTCGCAGTAGAAGTATATAATAAATGCTTAACACAGGCTCCTACACAATTAGAAACGCGTTCTGACCGTTATGATAAAATTTTGACTCACCGTATTCTTGGTTTGCCAATTTTTATGGTTGTAATGTGGTTACTATTTAACTTCGTAAATACTGTAGGTGCTATTCCTCAAACTTGGATTACAGATGGCTTTACTGCATTACAGGCATGGGTAGTAACAGTTATTCCAGAAGGTCAGTTACAATCACTTATTTCTGATGGTATCATCGCCGGTGTAGGTGCTGTATTATCCTTCGTACCATTAATTCTATTATTATTCCTTGGTATCTCTTTCTTGGAAGATACAGGGTATATGGCACGTGCAGCCTTCGTTATTGACCGTGTAATGCGCGCTTGTGGTTTACATGGTAAATCGTTTATTCCTTTATTATTAGGTTTTGGTTGTTCCGTACCATCCGTAATGGGTGCACGTATCCTTGATAACTACAAAGATCGTATGGTAACAATCTTAATTACTCCATTCATGAGTTGTTCTGCACGCTTACCTGTTTATACTTTGTTTGCTGCAGCATTTTTCCCTCCTGAATGGGCTGGTACTGTAGTATTTGGTGTGTATGCATTAGGTATCGTATTTGCTAAAATTTTCCGCAAATATTTATTTGCTGGCGAAGCAGAACCATTCGTAATGGAATTGCCTCCATATCATTTACCAACTTTAAAAGCTACATTAACTCATATGTTTGAACGTGGTATTATGTACCTTAAAAAAGCAGGTACTTTCATCCTTTCTGCTTCCATCCTCGTATGGTTCATCACAACATATCCAATGGATGTGGAATACTCCAAAGATTATGATGCATTGCATGATCAAGTAGCTCAAACATATGAAATGAAAGATGCTGAAACTTTGGCTCATTTTGGTATCACTACAGATGAACAAAAAGATCAAGTAAATGAAATTGTTGATAATATGAAATCTACTGTAGCAGATGCCACTACACAAGCAGAGGATGCTGGAGAAGATGCTCCTGAAATCGAAGTAGAAGATGATTCCGAAGCACCTGAATTGTTCAATGACATTAAAGAACAAAATGAACAATTATTCCCAGTAGCATGGTCTATGTACAAAAATAGCGTTAATTTAGATGATGAAAATCAAAAAATTGACCAAGAACAAAATTCTGAAAAATTGGAACAATCCTATGCTGCTATGTTCGGTAAAGCAATCAACCCAGTTCTTAAACCATTAGGCTTTGACTGGAAAATCGGTGTATCTCTTGTGGCTGGTTTAGCGGCTAAAGAAGTTGTTGTATCTACATTGGGTACAATTTATGCAGTAGGTGGCGATACACTTCACCCTCAAGCATTGACTGATTACTTACAAAATGATCCAGACTTTACACCATTGGTTGCATTAACATTAATGCTATTCATCTTGATTTACCCTCCATGTATCGCAGCGCTAGCAGTTATTAAACGCGAAACTGGTTCTTGGAAATGGATGCTATTCATGTTCTTCTATGAAAATGCTTTCGCATGGATTGCATGCTTTATTTTCTACAATATCGGTTTGGCACTAGGTTTCTAATTAAAGCGTAGCTAATCACTATGGTTTACATTCCTTAGATACCTAGAACTAAATTGTATTGACATAATGTGATTTAATTATAGAAAAAATTAAAATAATTCTTGCCAATTATCATTATTTATGGTTAAATGATAATGAGAAAAGGGAAATATCCAAATATATTGCTTTTAACTCATTTATCATATATCAATTTGTGAAAATTTGGTGGATATTGAGAAAGAGGTATAGTAATGGATAATCTTGTTATAGGACTCATAGTGATATTAGCATTGGCTTATCTTGGTACAAAAATTTATAAACAAGTGTCTGGTAAAGGTGGCTGCGGCTCTAAAAAATCTTCTGGTTGCGGTGGTAACTGCAGCTGTGATGGTTCCAATAAGGCACTAGGCATTAAACGTACCGCTAAGTAAGCTAATACGAATTCTGAATTTGAAAGGGGGGTCTCTATAATAGGCTCCTCTTTTCAAATATAGTAAGTAAATTTTTATATATTTAGTAGAAAGGAATATTATCATGTTCAACTTCAACCAAAACAATCTTAAAAACGCTAACTTATTCGCAGCAGGTCTTGCATTGGGTACTGTAGGTCTTAAAGTGTTAACTTCCAAAGACGCAAAAAAAGTATATGCTGGTATCGTAGCAGCTGGTCTTCGCGCTAAAGAAACTGTATTAGAAACAGCTGAAAAAGTACAAGCATCCGCATCTGATGTATTGGCAGAAGCTCAAGAAATCAACGAAGCACGCAACGAAGAAATCTTTGAAGAAAACAAATAATTAGAGGATTGCACATATGTTACAATTTTCTGTAGTAAAAAAACTCAGAAATCGCTTGCATGTTAAGGTAACTGGTCATCACTTTACAGAGGCTGAAGCAGCTTATGTAGAGGATACATTACTCCTTAATGATGCAATTGTAGATGTAACCTTCTACACTCGTAGCAGTCAAATCGCCATTAAACATACTGGCGATTCTGATTCTGTGCGTGATGCAGTGTTAGCTCTACGCGATTTAGATTTGTCTGAAGCTCCTGCTTTAAACGAATATTCTCCTCGCTTGGTAAATAAAAAATACCGTGAAATGATGATCAACCGTACTGCACTTTACTTAGGTAAAAAAGCAGTGCTTCCTGCACCGATTGCAGCTGCATGGGCTTGGTTTGACGGTATTAAATTTATCGGTAAAGCGATTAAAACATTGTGGCAACGTAAGTTAACTGTCGAAGTACTTGATGGTGTAGCTATTGGTGCTGCATTACTTCAAAAAGACTACCCTACAGCTGGCGCTGTTATGTACCTATTGGGTATTGGTGATATCTTAGAAGAATGGACTCACCGTAAATCCGTATTGAATCTTGCTCAAAGCATGTCTTTGAACGTAGATAAAGTATGGGTATTGGTGGATGATATTGAGGTAAGCAAACCTGTTAACGAGGTTGTAGCTGGTGATCAAATTATCATTCGTCAAGGTGAAGTAATTCCATTGGATGGCACTGTAATCGATGGTGTTGTTCTTGTAAATGAAAGCTCCATGACTGGTGAACCAGAAGCAGTTCGTCGCGATCAAGACAGTTCTGTATATGCAGGTACTGTTGTTGAAGACGGCAAAGCTATTGTAGAAGTACGTAGCACATCTAAATCTTCTCGTTACGAAAAAATCGTTAACCTAATCGAAGAGTCTGAACAAATGAAATCCGGTATGGAACAACAAGCATACCGCATGGCTGATAAATTAGTTCCAATAAGCTTTATTGGTGCTGGTTTAACATACTTGTTGACTCGTAATGTGATGAAAGCATTGTCTTTCGTAATGGTTGACTTCTCTTGTGCTCTTAAATTATCCATTCCATTAGCAGTACTTTCCGCTATGCAAGAAGCATCTAAACGCGGTATCACTGTTAAAGGTGGTAAATTCTTAGAACAAATTGCACAAGCAGATATGATTGTATTCGATAAAACAGGTACTCTTACAAAAGCAGAACCTGAGTTTGAACAAATCATTCCATTTAATGGTCATGATGCAGATGAAATGTTAAAATTGGCTGCATGTATTGAGGAACATTTCCCTCATTCCATGGCAAAAGCAATTGTACGTGCTGCTAAGGAGCATTCCTTGCCTCACAAGGAAATGCACTCCGACGTAGAATACGTTGTAGCTCATGGTATTGCATCTAAAGTTGGCCGCTACCGTGTACGCATTGGTAGTGCTCACTACATCTTTGATGATGAAAAAACAAAGATTCCTGCAGATGAACAAGAAAAGTTCAATAATTTACCAAATTCATCTTCCCATATTTACCTCGCTATTGGAGGTACACTAGCAGCGGTTATTTGCATTAAAGACCCTGTACGTGAAGAGGCAAAACAAGTTATAGCTGATTTGCATGCATTAGGCATTAAAAAGATTGTCATGATGACTGGTGACTCCAAACGTAATGCACAACGTGTAGCTGACGAACTCGGCATCGATGAATTGCATGCTGAAGTATTGCCAGAAGATAAAGCGGCTTATGTAAAACAAGCAAAAGCTGAAGGCTATACTGTTATGATGGTAGGGGATGGTATTAATGACTCCCCAGCAATTTCTGAAGCACATGTTGGTATCGCTATGAATGAAGGCGCTCCAATTGCTCAAAAAATTGCAAATGTTACTATTTCTTCTGACCATCTACAAGCTCTTGTAGATTTACGCCGCATTTCTATGGCATTGATGAAACGCATCAAAGCAAATTACAATGGTATCGTTGGTTTCAATGGTGCTCTTGTAGGTGGTGGCGTACTCGGTATTATGCCGCCAAGCCAAACAGCATGGTTGCATAATCTATTCACATTGGGTATCGGCTTAGAAAGCATGACCCCATTGTTGAAAAAAGATGAACCAAAGGAAACTGTTCCTACAATTGATGTAACAGCTGATTCTGTAGTAGCTTAATCAAAGAACCTCCATATAGGTATTGATTTACCTGTATGGAGGTTTTTCTTTTTTGATGACATTTATCTATGATTATTGTAAAATACAAGGAGATTACATATTGTAGGAGATTTATATGAACATTTTGATAGATATTTGTAAACGCTCCTTCTATTTGAATCTATTTATTGTGGTAATCCCCATTATTGCATATATGATTCATAATGGATCGAGTGCGACCGTAGCACTAGTATGGTATTTGTTGTTATCCTTATGTATGCCTTGGGCCTATTTATCATTTAAAAGCAGTACCTTTGATGATGGTAGATCTATAAGTCGCATTGCTTATGTAGTGAGTTGGGTTGTCGTTCATGGTATCAGCTATAAAGGTATTTTTTTAGGTGTTGATTTATCCATGTTGTGGGGATGGCCAACAGTAGGTCGTGATATAGCCTTTTTATTAGCTATGTATTTAAGTGTTACATTTAGCTTGCTTATAGCTTATGGCTTAACTCGATTAGTGGGAGGCTGTAATGAATAAAAGTTTTTGGCTATTTACGTTAATTTGTTCACTTTTTGTAAGTGCTATTACAACAGTACTTTCATTAAGTGGGGCATTATCATTATCCATTTTAGTGTTTCCAGTTTTGTCGCTAGTCATACCAATTATGGTGCGACGACTAAAGAATGCCAAGTTTAACGATGATTTACCGCTAAGCATGGGGTATCATGCTTATAGTTGGGCTTGGTGGACGGTATTTTCGTTTCTTCATACACCATTTAGCTTTAATGTAGATAATGGATTAGCAAAATCATTACTTTTATTTGTGGTGTATTTTATCGTTCAAGTTCTCATTGAGTTATGTGGTTTATTAGCTACGAAGTTTTTCAATCGTACTTATCGATGGGGTATGATTGATGAAGCATTAGATATAATTGCCTATACTATACCGATTCCGTTCTTGTATATTGGCTCAATCCTATATATAGATTTACAAGATCCGATGGTATATTTTATGTATGCATCATCCATGAATGTAAATATATTATTTGCTGAACTTGTATTATTATTAGTTTCTTTATTGGCCTTTGTATTCTATTTGTATCCAAGAGATTTAGCATATAAGGGTGTACGTTTGTTGCGTATCATTATTACTGCAGGCATATGGCTTGCTATGAACGCCCATATCTTGTATGGTGGTTATATTCCAGAATTTATTTTATCTTTAGTTCCCACCGTTTTTCCAACGTACCAAGGTAATCCACTAGTGTTTGTAACTCCAACTTTATTAGAAGCTGGTATGACAGGTGGAGCAGTGATTATAGGTGCATTGGTAGAGCGTGGTATTATTTCACGACGCCGTGAACGTATTTAATTTCTAGTTTCGACTTATATCCGTAAGGAATGAGAGCGAAGGAGGATCTATGAACAACATTGAACGTCCATTGGATGATAACTCAACTGTATCAATCCACGACAATGAAAAACTGAAGCAAGTTGAACGTAAAGAGGTCAAGAAAGAGAAAAAAAGTGGCATTACGATTCGAGAATTAACAATTATTGGTCTACTAGCAGGTATCACTATTGCATTAGGGCTTTCTGGTTATGGTATTATTCCATTAGGGCCGCTAAATGTAACAACTTTACATGTACCAACTCTAATTGGTGCTATTGTAGAAGGACCAAAAGTGGGGGCCTTTGTTGGCTTTATCTTTGGTTGCTATAGTTTGTGGCAAAATATTACAGCTCCTAATATTTTATCCCCACTATTTATTAATCCAATCATTTCCGTATTACCGCGTATACTTTTCCCAGTATTAGCATATTTGGTATATCTATTATTGTGGAAAGCACCGCAAGGTCCGCGTATTATTGTTTCTGCTTTTATGGGGACTGTATTTCATACGATCATGGTTATGGGATTAATCTTCTTACTCTATGCAGATATGTTTGCTCTTAAAATGAATCTTAGTCCAGATCAAGTATTAGGCTCTATTGTATTCTTGTCTGTTACACATGGTATTCCAGAAGCAGTTTTTGCTGCTGTAATTGTAACACCAGTGGCAATGGCTTTACGAAAAGTATTGCGTAAGGATGCTCCTAAGAAAACTAAAGGTGAAGCTATGCGAGACGCAAAAGTTACAGACCATCAATTAGGAGAAACTGAAGTGGTAAAAACCAAATAAGCTGAAGTTGTAGACGAAAATATAACGAAATAGTATTTTACAGGCTTTTTATAAATATGATAAAATAAATATCATTCGATAAGTATTGAGGAGGATAATCATGGCTAAACGTATTCATACTATCAACACTGAATCCTTACAAAAAACTGCTAAAACTGGCGGTTGTGGGGAATGTCAAACATCTTGCCAATCCGCTTGTAAAACAAGCTGCACAGTTGGTAACCAAGTTTGCAAACAAAAATAATGAAGAGGCTCGCTTAGCGGGCCTTTTTTATTTATGTTTTAAAGACATACATTGTATGGTATATCTTTATGACTCTTTTTATAACGTTTAGTGTGGAAATGTGGTACAATTATCTAGAAAGTTCTATATACTAGAGCTTTTACCATACAAATCAATTGGAGGTACCATGTTAGAATTAAAACCAATGATCCATAAGTTTCGGATGAAGGATAACTATTACTGCTTAGACGTAAATAGCGGTATTATCCATGTTATCGACGAACTCATCGATAGAGTTCTTGACATATATGATGGCACTAATCGCGATGCTGTACATGCTGCGTTAGATGCTAAAGAAGATGCAGTAGAACTAGATGAGATTATGGACGAGTTAGATGAGCTCATCAAAGCGGAGCAATTATTTGCACCGATGAGTAAAGAGTTTAAACTTGTAGTAGGTGAGAAACCTATTGTTAAGGCATTATGCTTAAATATTGCTCATGATTGTAATTTAGCATGTAAATATTGCTTTGCTAGTCAAGGGGATTACGGCGGTGTTAAACGAGAATTGATGAGCTTTGATGTAGCAAAACGTGCTGTGGACTTTCTTATTAAAATGAGTGGACCTCGCCAACATTGCGAAATTGACTTTTTCGGTGGTGAGCCATTGTTGAATTGGGATGTTGTTAAGCAAACGGTTGAATACATTGAATCCATTCAAGAAAAGCACAATAAGATATTTAAGCTTACGTTGACTACGAATGGTATGCTTTTAACACAAGATAAAATCGACTATGTAAACAAACACAAGATGAGTTTAGTTTTGTCTTTGGATGGTCGTGAATCCGTACATAATGCAATGCGTCCAGTAGCAGGTAGTGGTGCAGAGTCTTATAAATATATTGCTAAAAATCTTATCAACGCAGTAAAACAACGTCACGGTCTTGAATATTATGTACGTGGTACATATACTCATAAAAACTTAGACTTTACTAAAGACGTTATGGCAATGTCTGATCTTGGCTTTGAGCATTTGTCCATGGAGCCTGTTGTCGGTGAAGAAGGGGACTATGTGCTTCGTGAAGAAGATTGGCCAGCTTTAGAGAAAGAATATGAAAAATTAGCAGATATTTATTTACAACGCCAGTTAGAAGGCTGGGGTGAGAAGTTTAACTTCTTCCACTTCCGCATGGATTTATATCGTGGGCCATGTATGGCGAAACGCCTTCGCGGTTGTGGGGCAGGTCATGAATATATGGCAGTCGTACCTAATGGCGATATTTACCCATGTCACCAATTTGTAGGTAAAGATGGATATGTGCTTGGTAATGTGTATGATGGTTTACAAAATACAGAAATTCCTAAAGATTTCCGCAATACACATGTATTCTCCAAACCAACTTGTGCTGAATGTTGGGCGAAATTCTTCTGTTCCGGTGGTTGTCATGCTAACAACATTACATTGGGTGGCGATCTAGAAACACCTTATGAATTTGGTTGTCGTTTACAGAAGAAACGCATCGAATGTGCTATTATGATTCAAGCCGAATTAGAACAAGCTGGTATTGATGGAAGTATTCCTGTTGCATTAGGTTAATTACACTTGATTCTCCGAGTATAGTAGGAGTTTATATGAAACAAAATAGTAATCAAACTACAGAACGCTGGGGAATTCGCTATACCGGTATAGTTCAAGGGGTCGGATTCCGGCCCCTTGTTTCTATGTTGGCCCATTCCCTAGGATTAACAGGTTTTGTATATAATGATAGTCAAGGTGTGTATGTTGAAATTCAAGGTTTTCTAGGTGAATTGCAGTTATTCTTAGATGCTGTTCAAGAGGAGCAACCTCGTTTATGTCGCATTACTAGTCAAACTGTACAGCATCTTACACTTAATATGCATGAAAGTGATTTTGTTGTACAGCCATCTCCATTAGGTGAATCCGTGAGTACCTTTATTAGTGCCGATACAGCGCCTTGTAATGATTGCCTTAAAGAGTTACAACAAGATAAACGTAGAAAGGAATATCCTTTCATCAACTGTACAAATTGCGGACCAAGGTATACGATTATCAAATCTTTGCCCTATGATCGGGAGCGGACGACGATGAACGAGTTTCCCATGTGTGAAGATTGTAAGGCTGAATATGAAGATATAGAAGGGCGTCGCTATAGAGCAGAGCCAAACGCATGCTCTCGCTGCGGTCCCCAATATACATTGTATAAGCCAGATCGCAAGGCTGTGGATACAGTGAATATATGGAATACTACGCGGGAATTGATTAATGAAGGTAGTATTATCGCAATAAAAGGTGTAGGAGGATATCATCTTGTTTGCGATGCTAGAAATGACGCTGCTGTACAACGCTTACGTAAGCGGAAGAATAGGCCGCATAAACCATTAGCAATAATGGTGGGAACTCTAGATATGGCGATTGAGTTAGTACATATTAATGATGTAGAACTAGATATATTGACGGGGATGGAACGTCCTATTGTGTTATTAGAAAAAAATCATAATAGTTCTGTCCATTTGAGCTCTTATGTGGCTCCTGATAATCGCATGTTAGGTGTTATGTTGCCTTATTCACCAATGCATGAGGTGTTATTACCTTCTGATGCGGCATGGGTTATGACCAGTGGTAACAAAAGCGGTGATTCCGTATTATATAACGACGATCAAGCGTTTAATGAACTAGGTGAGGTAGCAGATTATTTCCTCATTCATAATCGTGAAATCTATGCTCCCCTTGATGATTCTGTGGTGGTGGTCATCAATAATAAACCTCGATTTATTCGCCGCAGTCGTGGCTATGTACCTGAGCCAATTCATTGTGACGGTTTAGAACAAACTTCGATATTAGCTATGGGCAGTGATTTGAAAAATGCGTTTGCTGTGAATAAAGGTAGTGAAGTTCTTGTAGGACCCCATATTGGAGATTTAGAAAATGCATCTACTCATAAAACCCTAGAATGGACTATTGAGCGATATAAAAATTTATTTTCTATACAACCAGAAAAGATTATTATAGATAGTCATCCTCAGTTTTTCTCTTCTCGGTTAGGTGAAAAAATAGGTGAAAGTTTCCATCTTTCTGTTGTACCTGTTCAGCATCATCATGCTCATATAGCGTCTGTTATGGCGGAACACAATTTAAGGGGGCTTATACTAGGGATTGCTATGGATGGTACTGGCTATGGTCCAGATGGAACTATATGGGGGGGAGAATTTCTCCTTTGTAAAGGCAATCAATATCAGAGATTGGCACATATTCATGCGGCTCCATTGCCTGGCGGAGAAAAGGCTGTTACTGAACCTTGGCGACAAGCCTTATGGTATATTCGTAATTATTATCGCGATGATATCCCTTTTGTATATCAAGAATGGATGAAAGAACTTCCAAAGGGATGGGAAATTTTAGATAAAGCATTACAATCTACGATGCCCATGATTCAAGCTACAAGCTGTGGGCGATTATTTGATACTGTAGGTGCTTTATTAGGTCTTGGTATGGTGCATAGTTATGATGCACAAATTGCCATTTCCTTAGAAACTCTATGTGGTGATGAAAAAGGATCACTACTTGCTTACAATTATGACGGACATATTCTTGATTTTACACCTACAGTTCAATCTATTATGGATGGCGTTGTTCGTGGTGAATGTCGAGCTCATTTAGCCGCTTCATTTCATAAAACAATGGCAATAGCACTATGCGAAACGGCTGCAGACTTGATGGAGCGATATAATATTAGTGATGTGGCTATGTCTGGTGGTGTATTTCAAAATCGTAAACTATTAGAATTTATATATAAGACGTGGCATATAGGTAATTTATATATGAATGAAGCGGTTCCCTCTAATGATGGTGGACTTGCTTTAGGACAACTGTGGTTAGGAAATCAATTATAAATTGTCATATAGCTCTTATTCTTAGATAAATTTATTTAGTAATGTCCTGAATATTGTTTAATCTATGTGAGTGCCATAGCTAGTTTAAGTTCTAGTTGTTTGTGCACACTATCACTAAATAATGAGTGTAACTGTGATACAATAATATTAATTTTATTCATATATTTTGGAGATATTTTATTAAAGTAAATGTATATAAAACTTGTTATAAATGATATAGATAAGGAGATATTATGTGCTTAGCTGTACCAGCGCAATTGATTGCTGTGAATGACGCTATTGGTACCGTTGAATTGACAGGTGCTACCCGTGACTGCAGTTTGCTCCTCGTACCAGATGCAAAGGTGGGGGATTGGTTGTTAGTTCATGCAGGTTTTGCTGTACAAATTGTTGATGAAGAAGAGGCTCAAAAAACATTAGAGGCCTTTAAGGAGTTAGAAGAACTTGAAGAATCTTACTTTGCAGGAAAAGCAGCACACAGCTGATGCTTTGTTAAGGCGCATCAATGCGCTTCATAAGCCCGGTGAAACTGTACGGCTTATGGAGGTCTGTGGTACGCATACAGTATCGATTTTCCGAGAAGGTCTTCGTCAATTATTGCCATGTGGCATAGAACTTGTTAGTGGACCAGGATGTCCAGTATGTGTAACTGATCAAACCTATATGGATAAGGCTTTAGCCTATGCAGAACGTGAGGATGTTATTATTGCTACTTTTGGGGATATGTTGAAGGTCCCTGGGAGTTATAGTAGCCTCAGCGAAGCTCAAACAAAGGGCGCTCACATCCATGTTATCTATACGCCTTTAGAGGTGATAGAACTAAGTAAAAAATACCCAGAAAAGAAAATAGTATTTTTAGCTATTGGCTTTGAGACGACTATAGCCGTAATTTGTGCTACTGTAAAAGCCGTTCATGCTGCGGGATTAAAGAATGTATTCTTTCTTGTATCTCATAAGTTAGTACCACCAGCATTGCGTGCATTATTAGATAAACAAGAAGGCCATATCGATGGATTTATTCTACCTGGTCATGTTAGCGTTATTATTGGGGAAGAACCATACCGATTTTTGCCCAAAGAATACAGTATCCCATCTTGTATCGCTGGCTTTGATGGCTTAGAAATATTATCTGCCATAGCTAATATTTTAGAGCAACGTAAGTCTGGTAATATTGTGGTGGGCAATACGTATCATTCTGTAGTTATGCAGAAGGGAAACCCTGTAGCCCAAGCTATGATCGAGGAAGTGTATGAAGTATGCGATGATGTATGGCGTGGTATTGGTGTTATTCCTAACTCTGGTTTAGCATTAAAGGGTGAATATACAGCTTACGATGTAGAGCTTGTCCTACCTATTAACTTAGATAAACCATCCCTTGATCCTAAAGGCTGTCAATGTGGACGTGTTTTACAAGGCCTTATTAAACCTAGTGAATGTCCGTTATTTGGTAAAAGCTGTACCGCAGATCATCCGGTAGGTGCCTGTATGGTATCTGTAGAGGGTAGCTGTGCTGCATGGTATAAATATGGTTATTCTAGTGGTGGATCGACGTGGGAGGATTAATATGGAACGAGTTCGCTTAGTCCATGGTAATGGTGGACGATTTAGTCATGAGTTGACGGACCGTTTTATTTTGAAATATTTTACAAATGATTTATTGGCGCCCCTACACGATGGTGCCCAGTTTCCTGTTACAGCCGGGCGCATGGCTTTCTCTACGGATTCCTATGTGGTGCAACCTGCGTTCTTTCCTGGTGGTAATATTGGCAAGTTGGCTGTTTGTGGAACTGTGAATGATTTAGCCATGAATGGCGCGATACCTCAATATTTAAGTTGTGGTCTTATTTTAGAAGAAGGTTTGGCCTTTGAAGAGCTAGATGAAATTCTTCGCACTATGTCAGAAATGGCAAAAGCCGCAAATGTTCAAATTGTTACAGGTGATACAAAGGTCGTTAAAAAGGGCGAAGTAGATAAAATCTACATTAATACTGCTGGTATTGGCATGATTCCAGATGGAATAGATATTGGTCCACATCGCGTGAAAGCAGGGATGGATATCATTTTGTCAGGTGCTATTGGAGATCACTCCATTGCCGTTATGGGGCAACGGTTTGGTTTAGATTTATCTGACTCCTTAACAACTGACTGTGCACCACTAAATAAGATGGTTCAAGCAGTATTAGATAAAGTAGGAACTCAAGTTGCTTTGTTGAGAGATCCCACTCGTGGTGGCCTAGGTACCGTTTTAAAAGAGATCGCTGATCAGAGTCAAGTAGGCATTAAGGTTGAAGAAACGGCTATACCAATTCATGAAGAGGTACAGTCAGTATGTAATATATTAGGGTATGACCCTTTATATTTAGCGAATGAAGGGAAAGTGGTTCTTATTGTAGAGCCATCTATTACGAACGAAGTCCTTAAGATTCTTCATAGCTTTGAAGAGGGCAGTGAAGCTGTTTTAATTGGTAAGACTATAGATAAAAATATTGGTAAGGTTGGTCTACAAACGGCTATTGGAGGTGTTCGTCTGATTGATTTATTAGGCGAAGATCAGGTTCCACGAATTTGTTAAATTTATAATTAATAAAAGTAATTAAACTATGTCATTTTGTTAATCTTTTTATTTCAATTTTTGAGCTTTCTAGATGTAGCTTGTATTAGATGTTGACACGATTTATCGTTGATGATAGCATTAAATTAAGTTGCGTAAAATTCATTAAGAATTCATCGAAAATCTATATTATGTTAGTATCTTTATGTGTAAGTTCTTATACTTTCACTAGAATCTATGTATAGAATTTGTTAAAATATAAGTATCTATAGGAGGCTTATTATGAAAAAGAAGATTATTACAGCTGTTCTAGGGATTTGTTTAACTACAACTGCATTTGGTGGTATCTTGACAACTCAAGCTGGTGGACTTAGCAGCATTCTTGGTGGTGCAGCTAAAATTGGTGGTATCGGCATTGTTGTTAACAAATTTGGTCCACAAATTGACTCTTTCCTAAATAAATTATTGAAACAAAATAACTTGAGTACTGAATATACAACTAAAGTAGTTCCTATTATCAGTATTGGTACAAAAGGTTATATCGGTGCGGCTCAAGTTACTGGGCCTGCTTCTAGCATTGAAGAAGTTAAAGCTGTTGCTCAAGTAGAAGGTAGCTTTAATGGTATGGTTCGTGTAAAAGGATTAGTTCCTGTTAATAGCACAAACCCAGTTGGTGCATCTCGTGTTCAAGGCGTAGGTGTATCTGCGATTATTGATTTGAAAATTTAATGGCCACTGAGCATATAAATTGATAGACTCAGGGAATAAGCACGGTCTTAGGCCCGTGCTTATTCTGTTGTATAACAGTTATACATTAGATACATTGTGGAGGAATTTATGAAGAAACAAGTACTTACACTTTTAATGGCATCCCTAATTTCAGGCACTGCATTTGCCGCTCCTGGTACAGTAACTGAAAAAACAAATGTTTTAGAAAATACTGTATATGGAGCCGTACAAGATGGTGCTGTTGTGGACCGCATTAATCAACTTGATGAAACCGTGTATGGTACTGGTTTCAATGGTAATTCCGCAACATTGAGTAAACGTGTTGACTCCCTCTACAATTCTGTAGAAGGCAGTGGTACTAATATTTCTTTGCGCGAAGAAATGGATGCATTGGAATATACATATCAAAATAGCATTAACGCAGGATCTCTTGTAGACCGTGTAGAAAAGATGGAACGTAGCGTTAATGGTCGCATTGGTAGCGGTTCCTTACAAAAACGTATTATCTCTTTGAAGACAAAGGTATATGGTAGCAATGTGGCTCTTACTAACCAAGTAGGTACATTGTCTGGTAATCAAGTGTTCAAAGTGACTCTAAATGAAGCGGTTTCTTCTAAAACTAGTCATGAAGGTGACACTATATCCTTTACTGTTGCAGAAAATGTAATGGATGGCAATGTCTTATTAGTACCTGCGGGCACTGTAGGTTCCGGAACAATTACTTCTTTGAAAAAGGCTCGTTCCTTTGGTCGTAATGGTGCGTTAGATATTACATTTGATACAATCCCAGCTATTGATGGTACAGAATTTACTGCTGTACAAGGTAAAGAGGCTAAGGATAAAACCCGTAGTGAAGTTAAAGCAGCAGGTGCATCTGTAGCGGGCGCAGTTCTACTCGGTCCTGTTGGGCTTGTAGGGGGCGCTTTCATCAAAGGTAAAAATATTGAGTACCCAGCTGGTGCTACTGTATATGTACAACCTCAAGATTCCGTAACAATTCAAGGTCTTGTTATTGGTGGCGATGGTTTAGCTCATAGTGATGATGAATTAGCTGATGCTGTAACTGTACCTAATACAACAGGTGAATCTGAAGAATATGTAGAAAATAATGATACTGATGAAAATGCAGCTGTAGCTGAAGATACTACAGCAGTTGAGGAGCCAGAAGAACCTGTAGAAAATGTTTCTCAACCTATCGTTGTTGTAAAGCGTAATCAATAATTAACAAATTCTTAAAGTAATAGGAGTTCTAGTAACCATGAGGAAACGTAAAGTACAATGGCTGGCAGCGGCATGTGTTGTTTGTTTAGCACAACCTGTATGGGCCGCTACTGAGTCAACTATTGTATATCAAGATACATTGGATAGCGTAGGTCAATCCTATGCAGGAGAAATTTCTAAAGCATCTACACCTGAATATAGTAATATCCGTGTTGTACGTCGTGGTGAAAAAGCGAAATCTGCTGCTCCTGCTGAACAGTTGCCTACACGTATCGATGCTAATAAAATGTCTTATACTGGCTCTACAGGTGATGTATATGCTCAATGTTGTGGTGTCTCAAGGCAATCAAACTTTGATGGCCCCCCGTATTGAAGGTAATACTAAAACCACAGAATATCGTACTGTTGGGGGCTATCGCTATTTGGAAGATGGCGGTAAAACAAAAGATATTACAGGTCAAAATATGACGTATCGCACTAGCGATCGTCACTTTGAGGCAGACCAAGCCATGGGATGGAGCGATCCCTATTATGTAAAGGGCAATAACGCCACTTTTGATGGACAAATAGGCCATATGGAAAAGGGCATGGTCACTACAAAACATGCAATGGCTTTTGTTCATACTCCAGATTATCGTGTGGAGGGTCAAGATATTCAGGTATATCCTGGTGATAAAGTCGTTATTAAAAAACCATCCTTTTATATTAAAAACTTTAAAGTATTATCCTTGCCATCTTATACGACTTCATTGCGTCATGACAAAGAAGGCAAATTTAGTATTTTTTCCTTAATACCAAAACCTACGTATAGTAACGATGATGGTATTGGCTTACATGGTAGTACAGAATATCCTATCGGTAAAAATGGTGAAGCTTATATTGACTATCGTTGGTATTCTAAATCTGGTTTTAAACCACAGGTGGGATATCGTCATTATTTACCTTGGGGGACTGCTTCTGTTGGTTATAGCAAGGAATCTAATGAATATAATGATGAAACAGTATGGGTAGAAAAAATAGGTGAAGCTCGTTTGGATACTCATACATATCATGTAGGAAATTCTCCAATTACTGTACGTGGTGGTGTTAATGCTGGTTATTGGAAAGAGGGTTCTGTAAAAGGTTCTCATAAGGAATATTATGCAGAGGTTTCTCATGATCCGATTAAGCTTGGTAAAAATGCTGATTTGCGCTTCTTAGGTGGTTACCAACGTGA
>ERZ791671.740-NODE-740-length-17933-cov-13.8681_pt1 | contig 17933 bp, 20 predicted proteins | sample MGYA00510052_ERZ791671 | MGnify/ENA primary metagenome ERZ791671 (study PRJEB30046, sample SAMN00715231) | human gut metagenome | study: EMG produced TPA metagenomics assembly of the A metagenome-wide association study of gut microbiota in type 2... | reverse complement strand
TCTGGTACTGAAAGTAAAACCTTTCAAGATCTTCACTGCTATACATAAATTCTAATATTTTTGTTCGCAGCGAAGATAGAGATTTCAATTATGAGCCAATTTTTGACTGCTTACAGTAGATTATAGTTTCATTCCATAATCTACTATTTGAATTTTATCAGATAGTAATATGCTCTTACGAATTATTTTAGCTGGGTTGCCAACAGTCATGCAGTTATCTGGTATGTCTTTCGTTACAACACTACCCGCTCCAATCACAACATGGTTTCCAATAGAAACACCTGGCATAACAATCGTCCTCACACCAATAACGCAATTAGCGCCTATAGTAGTTGTGTATTTTTCCCTTTACCATTTTCACCACGACAATAATCATGCGCTAAAACCATAGAATCTGCAAGAACCCACGTATTATCTCCAATATGAATCCCTTTAGGATTTATACTCTTATCTAACTTGGCTTTATAACTTATTCTGACGTTTGCTCCTATATGCATTCCATAAAAACGTCTTAAAAATGCAGGGTAAAGATTGCTGATACCGTTCAAATGTATTTCCTTATGTTCATAACAGCATGATTTATAACTTTTCACAGTTCAATAAACAAGGAAAGCTCTCTAATTATTACCATTAAACGATTCCATCGTAGCATGACCTTGTGCAGAAATGCCCTCTCTTTTAAATACCTTTTTTATCGTTAAAAACAAAATCTTAATATCTAACCAAAGAGTCAAATGGTCAATATACCACACATCGTACTCAAATCTTTTAGTGAAAGAAATGTCATTTCTACCATGAATTTGAGCCCACCCGGAAATACCTGGCCGAACTTCATGTCTCCTCATTTGAGTTAGAGTGTAAAGAGGCAGATATTTGGGCAATAAAGGACGAGGCCCAATGAAAGACATATCTCCCTTTAAAATATTCCACAGTTGCGGTAATTCATCGATGGATGTTGAACGAACGAACTTTCCTACTCTAGTAAGTCTGACAGAATCTGGAAGTAATTTTCCTTCTGAATCCTTTTCGTCAGTCATAGTCTTAAATTTTACTACCTTAAATATTTTCGCATTTTTTCCAGGGCGCTCTTGCATAAAAAATGCTCCAGCCCCTTTATTTGCAAAATGTAGCCATACTGTCACAACCAATAATAAGGGAGACAAACAAATTAACCCTATTAAAGAGAATAATATATCAAAAAAACGTTTAAAGAAATACGTATACATGGTCTATAATCCAATACCATTCTTTACTAATATTTTTTTTCCTCCCTCATATGAGGTAAATGCTATCATACCCTCAGGATCCAGCAATAAATCAAATTCATCTTCTATTGCTGTAGTCAAGCTAAACTGCTTTATCGAATCCCAGCCATCCACATTTTCCTTACAAAAATCATCGTCTAAAGCATCTACAGATACATTGAAAACATCACAAAAAATAGCGTTATACTTTTCTAAATTAGTCATAATATATTCATTTTAATTGGTTTAGCAATACTTTACCAGCCTCGTTTCGTGGGATGGCATCAATATAAATCATTTCTATATTCTTGTGGAAAAGGTGAGTTTTCTCCACAATAAAGTCTCTTACCGATTCTATCATCGACTGATTGGTAATATAGACTCTAAGTAATTCATCAGAACCGCCACAAACTATATCAACATCAAAGAAGGAACTTTTCACGAGATTCTCGATTTCATCAAGAGCAATACGAAGACCAAAAATTTTCAAGAAGCGCTTCATACGGCCAATGATATAATAGCAACCATCTACATCTCTACGAGCTATGTCGCCTGTATGCATAATGCCATTATTTTCATCTCCCTTTATGAGGTCTTCAGCACATATGGCATAACCCATTGTCACATTTTCTCCTCTGAATACCATTTCGCCAGTAGCCTCACCCTCGTAAGTCTCTATACCATTTTCATCAATGATGCTCAACGTAGTATTAGGTTCTGCAATTCCAATGCTGCAAGTCTTAGTCATTGCATATTCAGCCGGCAAATATGCCATACGAGCACTACACTCAGTCTGACCGTAGGTTGGTATGAACTTTTTACCTTTTTCCTGAGCATACAAAGCCAATGACTTAAAGAGATCTTCTGACAGCTTTCCACCACCCTGAGTAATGATTTGCAAATCTGGCAGATCCATTCGCAGAAAACGCATCTTAGTCATAATCTCATAGCTATATGGTACTCCGGTAAAACTGGTAACACCCTCTGTCTTCAATCTTTTCCAGAAGATTGGATCCAAAAGCGATTTTCCACACAAAATGAGTGTTGCACCTGCCTTCAGATGACTATCAATTACTGAACGCCCCATAGTGTAGTGTATCGGGAGTGCTGCCATAGTGCGATGAGTAGGATCAATATTAAATATTCCACCTACATTCACTGCATTAGCCTCCAAGTTCCGGTAACTGTGTCTTACCAATTTAGGGCTACCCGTACTTCCACTTGTAGGTAAAAGCAATGACAAGTCATCGTGAAGTTCGGGGGCTGTTAAACCAGTCCTCATAAGACAATAATCCCTATTCTCAAAACAGATTTCAAATTGTGTCGTTTCAGTAAATGACTTAGGTGCCCACAAGTATTCTGGATGATACATTGATACAAAACGCTCATACAATTCTCTGTCGGTAGCAACGCTTATCAATAGCGGAACTATTCTATTGCTCAATGAAGCTATATATCCCATCAAAGAAGCGTTGGAATTCTGAGAGAGAATAAAGATCAATGTTCTATGGCCAATCTGATTGCCAAACTCCGTACAGAATGAGCAAAGCTTACCATAGGTTAATTCTTCGCCACTATCATCAACTGACGCTATTGAAGATGGATTAATTTTATCAATGTCCAAAAACATGACAACTAATATAAAAAAGTGAATAAATTAGATAGATGCACAACCATCAACGCTTAAGATATGGCCTGAAATATATGAACTGCGGTCGCTCGCCAAGAAAGAACAAGCATCAGCAATATCCTCAGGTGTCCCCAAACGCCCCAATGCGATTCTTTCAATACGTTTATCTATCTTATCGCTATCAGACTCATATAGTTCAGCAAAACGCTCTGTCTTTATAATTCCCGGAGCAACAGCATTCACCCTAATTCCCTGTGATGCAAGTTCTTTTGCTGCTGATTTAGTCATAGAGACAATTGCACCCTTAGTTGAGCTATAAGCTACCTGACCTGGCGAACCAACTACCGCTGTCACTGAAGCAATGTTGATAATACTGCCGCCACCTGTTCTTGCCATCAACCTGGATGCAATCTGTATAATGTCTATTACAGCTATAACATTCACAGCAAACATTTTCTCCATCAACGGCTTTGGAACCATACCTAACTTCTGATTGGCAATGATAGCAGCATTGTTTACTATACAATCAATACGACCTTGCTCTTTATAAATCTTCATCAAAGACTGCTTTACAGCAATCGAGTCTGTGACATCAAAACAGATTGGATACTCAGACCATTCTGCCATATCACCTTCTGCAATATCATTTGTATAGACAATGGCTCCATCTTCCATAAAACGCTGAGCTATACACTTGCCTATTCCACGTCCTGCACCGGTAATTAAAACAACTTTTCCTTCAAGTAACTTTTCCATAATTTAACTTCTTCTTCTGGCAGGATTACCTGCCACTGTTGTATTATCCTCCACATCAGTAATTACGAAACTACAAGCTCCTACCAATGTGTTATTGCCAATTTTGACATTATGATTTATCATAGCTGAAGTATGAATCATATTATAATCTCCGATGACCGTACCTCCCACACACATAACGTGAGAATCAATACGATTCCAACTTCCAATTGTAACGTCGTGTCCTATGATAGTATTGGACTGAATAAAATTATAATCTCCTATTTTAGCATCTGCAGCAATGGTTGTAAAAGCACCTACTTGGTTACCTTTTCCCATTACTACATTTGAACCGATTCGTGCTGTTTTGTGAATAAGAGGTATAAATTCACCTCCTCTATCCAAAATAGACTGAATGCATTTACTTCTCGTTCTTCCTCCTATAGAGCATACAAATACATCATCTTCAGATGGTTTATATTCTGATATAGAACCTAAAATCGGGGGATATCCAGGAAAATCATCTAATGCAGATATATTATCATCAATAAACCCTTTAACAATAAATTCGGTTTCATATCCAACAGATTCTCGTGCCAAATCAAACATGGTCCGTCCCATGCCACCTGCACCTACAACAACTAAATATTTCATTTTAATTTATTTGCTAATTAGAGTCCACTAAAAATTCATAAAAAAATATTTTTTTGACCCTTTAATTCATAAATAACATCTTCAAATCTTTTTTTAACGATTTCTAAATCAGTATCACCAAAAGCAGAGATATACTTGTTTATATCTATTGAATAATCTTTACTAAAAAGTTTAGTTAAGCATGTATCTATTTTGTCTATAGAATAACATAAACCATCAAGGTATCCACCATACAAATCGGATTTATTCACAAATACCATAAATTGTTTTTTTGCTTGAATTATCTCAAAAACAGTATCTTCAGAAAAAGTTATAACTTTTTCTGCGGAACATAAATCTTCACGAAGGGATGTACCTGAAGAGACTCTATACCCTTTAATATATTCAGCAAGATTTTTTTTATCTTTTGCTGCTGATTTTGGACGAAATCTTAGTAGTGTTTTCTTATCTCTATAATGCTCATTAATATATTTAAGGCAAACGATTTGCCTTTCTATGCACCTGGGAATTGTATCTGATAATAACACCAATAAGTCGTATTTTATAGGACCATCTGTGAATTGCTTAGCATGCAATGTCTGTAATGGAGCACCAGTAACATAAATATCTTTAATATCAACACCACCATCACGATAGAGAGATTTTTCACGTTCCGAACAACAAATCATTTTATTAACATAAAGTGGTAACCGATCGTCTGTTATTGGGTTGAAAAAAGTACCATGTTGCATCTCTATAGTCATTACTCCCTTTTTTCTAAATTCATTTATTACTGGTATATAATAGTGTTTATCTTGCTCAAATATCCATAATTTCTCATTTGATGCACGCTTGAATATATCCTTTGTGTATATACTATAAATGGCGAAACGTTTCATAAAATAAAGTAATAATCTCTCGCTATCCTTATCTTCACATTTTATTTTTGAAAATAAAGCCTTATTCCTTCTCAAGAAATTGCTATACTCTTTTATAACATCATTCGAAATAGTACCAAAATATACATCCATCTCAGCGTTCTTATAGTAATTATAAAGGTCTCTCACTTGCTTAGGTCTTGTTAAGGTCGGTAGAAAAAAAACTTTATATTTGAAATTGTTTGCTATCAACGGCAAAGTTTTGACACGGTTAAAATCACAAGTGGCAATTATAATAAAGTCCTCGTCATCAAGATTAAATTTCTTACTTAACTTTGGAGAGAGCAAACGTTCGATAATAGAAATAAATTTAATAAACCAAGGTTTACCCGCCAAAACTGTAAGACGATTATATTTATAATAATCCATTTTCAAAATGTCAGCACGTAAAACTTCGATTGTTGTATCATCAACGTCAAACAACTTTTTCCATATTACAATATTATCATCAAAATCTTTTTTATTCATAATCTTAAAAATATAAATTGTGAGTATCCAACAACTTTCCTCATCACTTTAAATGAGAGGATTAGCGATTTATTAAACGAAATAAAATTGTGATTTTTATCTATTATTTCCAGTATTACCACGAAAGCATTAACTACTTGCCAGTTCTTCGCCGTCTTTACTATGTCGCGAGAAGAAAAAGAATTTTATGTAATTCCATTTTTAAAATAGTCATCTCATACTTATTTAATTCTTCCACTATTCAATTTATACTCATAGCTATGCAACCCTTCAGCACGGAAATCAGCAGCATATCTTTCAAGCACATTCTTGAAAACCTCCTCATACTTTGGTATAAACAAATCATCCTTCGCATTGAGATGTTCTATTATCTCGACAGCAAGTGATGTTGTTTCATCAAGATTATTCTGACCACCATTGAACTTTGTACCTTTGATGCTTCCTGGAGAAACATTGAGGATTCGATTTGCAGTTCCAGCTTTTGTAAGTTCTGCATTCACGCTCTCAATAAAGATTTTAAGTGCAGCCTTGCTTGCTCCATAAAGAGAAAAGAAAGGAGAGGTCATGAAACCTGATATGCTAACCATCACACCACAATGAAAATTTTCATTTGCAAGAAGAAGATCGTAAAAGTGTTTCAAAATACGAATCACTCCAATTGTGTTAACATTGAAATACTCGGCAATCATCTCCTCCGGAATATCTTCAAAGAGTGCTAGCTTACCAAACCCTACGGTAATAAAGAGTGTATCAACATCCTGATATTTATCCAATACAGAAAAATTTTCTGCCGTCACATCAAAATGCTCGTATGTTATATCATCTGATATTTCTGGTGAAACAAGATCTAATACTGTAACCTGATGAGTCTTCTTCAGTTGTTGCACAACAGCTAAACCTATTCCATTACTTCCACCAATTACAAGTGCTTTTTTATTCATCATTCTTTCACGATTTGATTGTTATATCCATTATATGAATATCCTCCGTTGATTTCCATCAGACTACCATTGGCCAAAGGATTGTCGATACAAAATCTAAAAAACATCCACGATTTCTTCGACAGTTGCAAAATGATGAATCCCTAAGGTATCATGTCATAAAGTTCACGAATAAGGATATAATGGGAAGTGACGGCTACTTCCATCATCTTATCCCAATCCTCGCCTGTACCTTCAGTAAAAGATTTTCGAATACTTACACCTACATTGCAGATAATGCAATCATTTGTAGAGTATTTTGATTTTACGTACTCTATAAATTTGTAGGTATCAGAGCGGTTGGATTGGTTAATCTCTACTGCGTCTATTCCATCCGGCAAAGATAGGCCACCCCCGCGCAAAACAATATAGCCACCTGATAATCTTTGCTTTGCAATGTTTTAGCAGTACCTAAACCCATGCCGCTAGTACCACTTATAACTATAGCTGTTTTCATACTCATTTCAATTCTTTTACATTTTCATTATTCAAGAACTTTTCTACAATGCCCGCAATGGCAATAGATTCTCTCCTTCTTAAGCGATATGAACTAAGACGCTTATTGACAATCATAGAAGCAAATTCTTGTATCTCATAACGGAGTCCATCACCATCAAATGAATAGAAGTATTTCTTATTTTTATTCTGGTCTTCAAAGCAAACCTCAAAATAATTGGTCAACCACCATGGAGAAGGTGCAAGGATATAGCCCTTGGTTCCTGAAACGACAAGGTTGCCTTCAGTTTTTACTCCCAATCCGAGTGTGATACTTGCCACTGCATTGTCATATACAATGTTTCCTTTAGTGAAGATATCAACACCCTTATAGAACTTCGAGTAGAAATTGACATCTTTCACATCAAGACCTAAAAGTTTAATAACTGCCATTAATGGAAGTGGAGCAAGTTCTGTAACAGAACCGCCTGCTTGAAACTGATCGAATTCTCTTTGACCAGCTTCGTCCATCAATTTAGAAAGAGATGCCTTCACATCAATAACATCTCCTATTACACCACTTTTAGCCATCACAAGCAAGTGATTCCATGCTGGGCAATGAGCTGTCTTGGAAGCTTCGAGCAAAACAAGGCCTTTCTTTTCGGCAAGTTCATAAAGTTCTCGAGCCTCTGCATCTTTCAATACAAATGGAATCTCACAGAGTACATGCTTGCCAGCCTCTAATGCTTTCTTAGTTTGCTCATAATGGTAGATATGAGGAGAAGCGATATAGACTGCATCAACCCTCGCTAAGAATTTATCATAGTCAACAAATGCTTTAGCACTTCCTACATATTCTAAGAAAGTTATTCCCTCTTGAACTGAAGGATTATATATCGCACATACGTTAACTCCATTGACAAATTTTGTTTCAGGAATAAAACGTTTAGCAATACGTCCTGTTCCAACTATTCCTACACGAATATCTATTGTGGATTCATTACGTATCTGAGTAGATGATATTCCTTCTGTACGTGGAAGATAAACCACCTCACAGTACTCCTTGAGGTAATCCATCTTACCTTCCCAATCAGAACCAAGACAGAAAACATCCACATTATACTTCTGAATATCGTCAATCTTCTGACCCACATAATCCTCTATGATGATTTCATCAGCATATCCAGTAGCACGTACCGCCTCTACACGCTCTAATACATTATTACGAATGTTTAGTTTACCACGTTCCTTGTCAAAGCTATCGCTGGTGACACCTACAATGAGGTAATCTCCAAGTTCCTTAGCCCTTCGTAATATATTGATATGTCCGTGGTGCAACACATCGTATGTTCCGTATGTGATTACTTTCTTCATATTAATTGTATTAGTTATTCTTCACTCAAAAGTTGACGAAGACTTATTATTGAATTTGGATTTATTCAGTAAATCCAAATTCAATAATATCAAAGGTTAATACGGTCTTTATGAACTATTTTTTCTAATTTTAAGTAACTCGCTAATTTTAAGTAGCACTAGTGGCTTTTCTTATAAACTAATTGGCCTTTATTTTTTCAATTGACAAAGTGCTGTGTGATAATAGAAAAATAAATTGCATAACGAAAAGCCCGCTGAAATAGAAATTGGAAGAAAAGAACATAAGGACTATTACAGACCAAAAGTATGGCTTGGCATCTTTCTCTAGTGATTTATACAATTTATTAAGCATCCAAATGTAAACCCCTGCACCTATAAACCCTGAAAATAAAAATAGTTTTTGCGCAGTATTCGTATACAATTCATCATCGCCCCATATTACTCCACCGTTTACTAAATCTGCAGCATGTCTTAAAGCAAAGTCCGTAAGGTCAATATCAGGAATACCCATAATCATTGATCTTATATCTAAATTAAAAAAAATATTCCAACCCATAATTACTCTGACATACATATTACTACTTTCACCGCTCGTCTCATAAATAACTTTGTCAACTGATGTCCTAAATAAGTCTGTTGCAAGAAAAATATATACAATAACAGCAACAAGAAAAAAAACTAAAACACATGTCCTAAAATTATTTTTTCTAAATAAATATACAGGCCACATGATTATTAAAACTATCAAACCGGAGGTGCTTGATGTCAGCAATATAAAAATACTAACACTTATAAAGCAAAAAAAATCACGTTTCTGCTGAGCCATAGCTAAAAGAGGAATGAGAAAGCCAACTACTGCTGCAGGTTCTGTAAAGAATGCGATAGGTCTATCGTGATCTGCAATCCAATTATAACAAGCATCAATATCCGCTTGAGTCAGAGGCAAAACATTTATTACGTGAACTGAATGATGCTGAAATGTAATCTGAAAGAACTGACAAACAATTACGACACCAACAACAATTCCAAGAAATTTCCAGCATCTATATAATGCATCTTTATCCACGTGCTCCGCTATTATCGATACGCTATATCCACAAAACAAATAAAGAAAAATACTAACAATCAATCTTCTTGTCAGAACCCCACCAACAAATGCACAGTTTACGAAAGTAAACAAAACAAGGCAGATTGTATAAAACACCAATGGCTTGAATACTGGAATATGTTGATATTTAAAAATATAATATATGCAGCAGAAAAGCAAATATGTGTACATGATTCCATATATTCCATAGCTACCATACTGGAAAAGGAAAAATGCAACAGGTAAAAAGAATGATAATAAAGTTTCCTGCCTAGAGTATATTTTCGTATTAAGGGATTCCATAAAAAATTTATAATTTCAATATGCTAGTTATAGCTTTGGGAGGTATAATATTAGACCCTCTCTCTAAAATAAATTTATATACATCTAAATACTCTCTATATATATCTTCATTGAACTTCAGAGATTCCTTGACTATCTCATCTCTATTCCAATCATTTGAAAACATTTTTATAATGCCTTCTGCTACAGTTTCGTCACTTCTATCACCCATCAGAAGCATAGATGCGGGAGAATATATATCCTTAACGGCATCCAAGTCCGAAAACGTAAGCGTAGGAATTCCATAACTTGCCGCTTCTATCATAGAAAGACCAAAACCTTCGGTTATGCTTAACATAACATTATAATCTGCTATTGCATAAAGGTTACTCAACTTAAATTTATCTACAAAGCCACAAATAAAAACATTGTTATACAAGTTATTCTCTAAAATGAACTTCTCGATTGCGCCATTTGTATTATCCTTTCCGGCAAGTATTATAGCAGTATTCTTCTGCAAATCCTTTGGAAGCAGAAGATATGCTCTTAGAAGTTGTATCTGATTTTTATTAGAACCTATGGTTCCTACTCCAATAACGATTCTTTTACCCTTTGTCTGAGGAAATTTGGTATACCAATATTCAGTATCGGTTACAACAGTGTTCTTGATAGCATTATTGATTACCCGAATTTTGTTCGAATCTATCTTCCTATGTTCGCATGGAACTCTCTTAGTTCCAGAACTGACGGTAGTAGCAATAAAATTATTCTGCTTTATTATACTAAATGCAGCCTGCTCTGAATCAGAATCTATCCGAGGAATACCAGAAATCCCATATGAAATCAGTCCATGCATAGTGAATAGGAAGGGCTTCTTATTATTAGCAGCTGCCAAAGAGGAAATATAGCATGAAAAACGAACACCATGTATATGAACTATATCATAATCATTCCTTTTGATTAAATCATCTATATCTTCTACCTGTATATACCAGAGTACAGATTTTATGGCATCCTTAATATAAGGGAGGGCTCTGAAAAATATTTTAACATATCTTACGATATCTCCAAACCTAATTTTTTTTAATAGCCTTTTGTAATTCACACAACTTTTCACCGCCACACCACCTATATGACTATTTTCGGGACAAGGATTCAGAGAATATATCTCCACTTGGCAGATAGACCCCAATTTTTCAGCTATATCACTTACTATATAATCATATCCCGTATAAATCCTTTTAGGAGAGATTCTTGGCGTACAGCACGAACTAACAACAAATAGCACTTTCATACAAAAGAGTATTTACATAAATAATAATCATATTATTAGATCTCGAAATCTGACCGGCACGCCTCCTCTGGAAATAGCGTCTTGCAAAAATGAGAATAAGCCTTCATATTTATTAGGATGGTCTCTCATATCCCAACAATGTACATTTATTGCCATTGGGTAACCATATTTTTGACAAAAGTCAAATATATGTGTAAAGTGATTGTAATTAACCTCTTGATCCAGTGATGGCAAAGAAGCTGCATTAATTTCAATGTGTGTACCATAATCCAAAATTCCCGGATAATTTATATTGCTGGAATACCTATAATAAACTCTTTTAATATAATTTTTCATTGCATTAAAAGTCATATATCTATCAAATTTCAGACGAATAATTCCCGAAAAATTAAGATTGTTATTATATATTACTCTCAGATTTTCCTTTGATATTGAATTAGAAGGAGCTACAAACCAAGAAATCGATGTTTCAAAAAGCTCTTCAAGATATTTCTTCCCTTCTGGTATTATTTTCTTCAGCTCCTCACTATCTCTCCAAATCATCTCAGGATACCTCTTACCTGCAGAATCAATCTTATATTCATGAGTATAACCATGCAGTAAAACATCATATTTTCCTTCTTTCATACCTTTATTTATAAAATCAACCAAGACCTTGTTTTCACCGATTGCTCGAGGAATTTTATTGCCATTTGTTTCTGGACAATTACCGACTGTGGACAAATCCATTACATAAGGTACACAAGCGAATGAAATAGGCAAATCAGGCATCCTACTATAAGCTTTCAGAATATCCTCAGGACGATTAAAATAATTCAAATCGTCATCTCTAATTAATAATTGAACCATAATATAAAATTTCAAATAATGATAAAGATTAGTAATCCGCAATACATTGCAAATTATAAATTTTCTTTACCTTTTAATCATTGCTAATATTTTAACTACTGTAACCTTGAAGTCTTTAAAGTTATTTAATCCAAATATCGCAAACACTATTATCTCATAAGAATAAAGTTCCTTCATAGCAAGTACGGACATTGTTGCCAAGCAAATAATATCTATCGCATTCCTACTATAAGACACATCAAACCTTACGTATTTATTCGCAGCAACTTCACGCCACATCCATGTTAACAAGTTTCCTAATGTACATGCTATAGTAACAGCGTAAAGTCCAAACCTACCTGCATATGCTATACTTAACCCTGTAGCCAATAAACCGCCCCACAAAGCCGTAATAAAATATAATTTTGTTTTTTTTTCTGCTGAAAATACCGTTCCCATAAAACCAGACAAACCACCCAATAATGCCATACAAAGCATAATTGGAATGTACTGCCAACCTTCATAAAAATCACCACGCAGAAGAATCCTTGCCAAAGGTTGAGCCAAAGTTATAAGGACAAGCGTAATAAACACCATCGTACTTTTATACATTCTATACCCAACTGCGATATAATGCTTCCCATCTGCATCATCATATACTTTAATCACAGATAGGAGCCAAGCCTCTATAAATATTCCAGAGATAACAGTTACTATAGTTGGCACACGCATAGCGGCTGAATAAATTCCCACAGCCGCAGTTCCGACGAAAATCTTAATAATATAGCTGCTGGCTGAATCAATTAACCACCAACTTAAATTGTTGGGGACCAAAGGTGCTGAATATTGAAGGTATTTTTTGTTACTCCTAAGGTTAACCTTTTGTATATATGATTTTAGATTGCATTTAACAGCAAGATAAATTGCCGTAGCTAATTGCGCGATGATGTATGACAATATATAGCCCAATATGCCCAATTCAAATACAAGCAGAAATAAAAGATTTAATCCCACAACGATGAAGGTTTGCATTACACCCGCAACAGCACATTCCTTAATCTTATTAACCCCTCTGCCCATTTTCTGTAATAAGTTATAGAAAGAATTCGTAGCAAACTGGATAGGGATAAATACTGCATATATTCCTAACTTCAGAACAAGATTAAGGGGATATGCAACCATTGCCGCAACGATAGTTCCTAATAGAGTCAATTTAACACCATAGGAAATCACCTCTTTAATATTACTATCATTATCCAAGCAAAATCGTAAAACCGCATCAGAGATACACATCGTCAGCAACGGCATCAAAAGCGCAGTTGTAATATTAATAAGGCTGGATATGCCATATTCTTCTGTTGTGAAAACGGAAGTATATAGTGGTACCATAAGGAACACAAGCACCTTTGAGGCAAAACTAGATATGCCAAAGAGTGCTGTATTCTTTGCCAGCTCTTTATTACGTGAAGAAAGATTCATTGATAAATTTACAATACTTTATACTCTATTAATACGGTATATCTATTTCTTATCTGCTTAGCAAAGGGAATTAAGGAATCAAAATCTTCCTCTTTCTAAGAAACTTGTAGCTAAAATTATTGCTTTCATTTTAATTTTTTATAATTCGAAACCGATCTGATTAAGCAGTCGTTTTGAATTATTTCCGTCCTTATATGTATTATAAACATTAAATAGCTTATGTCGTGTTTCCTTGCTAATATCAATTCCTTCAGAAATGTTGTTTAAAAACACATCCAGATCTGATTCATTTTTTACAATATATCCTGGCATATAATCTAAAGGATTCTCGAAAATAAATCCTCTGTTATTTCTATAATCATCAATATCATCTACGTTGAAGGCGATAGGTCTATCCAATAGTAAATAATCACAAAATACACTTGAATAGTCCGTTATCAATGCATCAGCATGGTATAACAGATGATAGAGCTGAAGATTAAATTCTTGTATTATTTTATGGGGAAGAACTATCAAATTGGAATATTTCCTCAATTCAGGTTGAACATTATCATATGGGTGTAGCTTAATTAGCATGATAAGATTAAGTGCTTTCAATTTCTCATTTAGCCCAATAAGCTTTGTTTCACTTGAGACATCTATCAATCTTAGGCCACCCTTTTCCTCAGCATCTTTGTAAATACCCCCTTTGGGCACTCTGAAGGTAGGCATAAAAAGAACAAGTTTTTTATTGTCCTTATCAATTTTTAACTTCTCTAGAAAATCATTAGGTTGAAACATTAAATCACAACGAGGATAACCCGAAATTAGAACATATTCGCTCGTCACATCAAAACATTTCATAAAGAAAGGTTTATATGTTACTGATGGAGAAACAAAATAACGGTATTGATCCTTTCGTGGTTCATTTATCTCCCTCTCGTTTAAAAAGCATATTTTCTTAAGCATCGTACCATGCCATAGGCAAATTGTCACCTGCCTTTTAGGGTTCGCCTCTATAAATGAATTGTGAGTTGCAAAAAGATAATATGATGTAAATAAGTGCTTTAAATATAATAAGTAACCTTTTTTAAGAAATCTTGTCCTTGTAATAAAAATCGTGTTACTATATCCCTTAGGCTTCTCAAATCCTTCATCTACAATCCAAATAAACCTATTTATATTTCCATGATCCTTCGAATAGATATATTCAAAAAGAGCTCTTGAATTATCCGAAAAGGAAGGGCCACTATCAAACATTATTTTATGATGGTCTTTTGGAAAAAAATTCCCGATGAATCTCATCAATGGCCTATATAACTTATTTAGTTCCATTTTTATATTATTTTATATGCTTCACCAACTCATTAGCCTTTTGAAACTCCTGCGGATTGCCTATATCTATCCAGGTACCGTTGATTGGAAAACGGATAATCTTGCCACCTTGTTTGAGGATGGCGTCCATCAGGTGGGTGGCATGAAAGAATTCGCCTTCCGGAATCAGGTCGAGCATTGAGCGCTTGACGAGGTAGATGCCGGCATTGGCGTAATAGTTATAGGTTGGCTTCTCGATCATACCTTTGAGGTTGCGGCCGTCAAGATCCATAATACCGTATGGCACACTGACTGTGTATGGTACGGCTGCCACCGACATATCGGCATTATGCTCTTTGAAGTGAAGGTAAAAGTCTTCGTAATTGATGTCTGTGAAGAGGTCTGAATTCATCACAAGGATGGTGTCGTTATAAAAAGTTTCCACAAACTTGATACTGCCGATAGTACCCAGGAATTTTGATTCTGTGACACAATCTACCTTTACTCCCGAACGAGGCTTTTCAAAGTGTTCATAGAGCTGTTCCTTCAGATAGTTGCAAGTGACACTGATATGCTCTACTCCATAAGAGATAAGTCTGTCGATATTGTGGTCGATGATGCACTTGTCCCCTACCGGAAGAAGCGGTTTTGGAGTCTTCTCTGTCAAAGGACGAAGACGCTCACCTTTTCCACCTGCCATCAGGACCGCATCAAGAGGGAGGATAGATCTGAGCTGACTGAGATTTTGAACCTTGATAATACGTCCATCTTTATCCAGAACAGGGATTACCTTGAGGTTCAGTTCACGTAAACGTTTAACCTTGGCAATCACATCCTGCTCTTCTGTTGTGATGAATTGGAACCCAGATTGCATGACAGAAGACACAACATCAGTCAAAGCAGCCCCCTTAATCAATGCTCTTCTGATATCACCATCGGTAAGTGAGCCAATTATAATATCGTTGTCATCTTGAATAAAAAGCACTCTATCTAATCCTTTTTGCTCGTCCAATTTCTTGAGAGCACCTAAGATTATTTCAGATGCTCTCAATAAAAAATTATCTAAGTTTTGCATTCTAGCTCCTTTTCTAAATAGCAGTCCATCCACCATCAACCATCAGGTTATGACCTGTTATAAATGAGGCACCATCACTAAGCAAAAACGATACTGCCGGAGCACATTCTTCTGGTCTTCCAAGACGTTTAAGTGGAGATTTTGCACTATATCGTTCAATAAAAGAAGGATCTTGTTTATCAATAATACCACCAGGACTAACAACATTAACTCGAATGCCATACTTGCCAAAATACGAGGCTAAATAACGAGAGAAGTTAATAATTCCGGCTTTAATTGCTGTATATGCAGCTGGTGATGTTCCACCATATCCCTCATAAATAGTAAAGTCGTTACCAACAACACCATAAATAGAACCGAAGTTTACAATAGAACCATATCCTTGCTCTTTCATCACTTCAAGAACTTTTTGACAAACGTAAAAACAACTATTCAACTGCCAATCAACATTTTTACGCCATGATTCTAAAGGGATATCTTCAAAAAAAGCGCCCCAGTCTTTTGTACGAGGATAACCACTATTTACAAGACCATCAATACGGTCATATCTATTCACGACTTCGCTTATGAGAGTATCAATTGCTTCTGGAGAAGTCACATCCAGTTTGTAGGTTCCTTTCTCCCAATCAGTATCATAAACAATATCAGTATCAATGACAGTAGCTCCTTTCAGACGTGCATCTTTTACAATTTCACGTCCGATAAGGCCACCACCACCGATAACAATTACGATTTTATCTTTAAGCATAATTATGCAAGTCTTGCAAATCCACCATGGCAAACTGGACCCTCAAGTAGATCTGAGATTTTGTTTTCGTTAACTGCTTTTGCCATAATAGCAAAAACCTCATCACAAGTTTCAAGATAATCGTTTACATCTTGTTCCGTATGAGCCAATGTTGCATAATAAGCATCACTTGCAAGGAATCCCCGTTTGATCATCTCCTGAATGAACAAAGTCTTCAATTCGAGTGGTGAAGCCTCAAAGCAGACATGACCTAATGGATAAATTCCAGAAACATGAACTTTCAAACCATGCTTCTCAGCAAGAGCAGTCCAGCCATCTTGTACTTTCTTACCCATTTTGTTCATATGCTCATTCACATTAAGAACTTTATACTTCTTGATTGTTGCTATAGCTGCAGCAAAACCTATTCTCTCAGTCCAGAATGTAGAACTGATGAAACTATCCTGAGCTGCTTCCATATATTGTTTTTTCCCAATAATTGCTGCTATTGGATAGCCGTTCGCCATACCTTTTGCAAAAACTGCAATATCAGGATGAATGTCAAAATATTCACAAGCACCACCACAGTAAACACGGAAACCGCTGGTCACCTCGTCAATAATAAGAGGAATATTTAATTTATGGCATTCTTCCTCAATTGTCTTGAAGAAATCTGCTTCTGGAGTCATACCACGAGCTGCTTCAAGCACAACACCTGCGAGATTATCTTTATGTTTAGCAACCAATGTCTTGAACTGATCAATCATATTATACCAGAATGGGTAAGAAGTTCCTTTCAGTTCACGAGCAACACCTACTGGACTTAGACCAGCCATAAGCTGGCCATCCAAAGCACTATCATCTGCTAGATTTGCAGACAAATACCAATCATGCCAACCGTGATATCCACAGAAGAGGACTTTATCTTTTTTAGTTGCAGCACGTGCAATACGCACAGCTACAGCCATTGCATCACCACCACCTTTTGCATATCGAACCATCTCTGCCCATGGATGTTGCTCAAGCAATAGTTCTGCAAGTTCTACTTCCTCAGGCACCATCAGAGTCGTCATTGTTCCATTCTTAACTGCTTGGAGAACTGCAGCATCCACATCATCATCACAATATCCCAATGTACAAGCACCAATACCCATATAGCTAAAATCGCGATATTCATTTCCATCAAGATCCCACACGCGACATCCTTTAGCCTTAGAATAATATGCAGGCCACAATTCAGGTAAGAATTTCTCCGGGCGTTTAGAAAGTAACTGACCTCCACCAGGTATAATACTCTTTGCTTTACGGTAAAGTTCCTGCCCCTTACCATTTGCGTTAAGCTTAATCTTTTCCATTGTCTATAACTTTAAAATTATTCTGATTCTCCGCAAACACACCTAATATTTTTAGTATATTAGCGCTCAAAAAGCA
>ERZ791671.731-NODE-731-length-18432-cov-3.83436_pt1 | contig 18432 bp, 8 predicted proteins | sample MGYA00510052_ERZ791671 | MGnify/ENA primary metagenome ERZ791671 (study PRJEB30046, sample SAMN00715231) | human gut metagenome | study: EMG produced TPA metagenomics assembly of the A metagenome-wide association study of gut microbiota in type 2... | reverse complement strand
GTAATCCCGATTCTCCAATGGCAGCAGAAGCGGATGTAGCCATCGAAATGATTGTTGGACCGGAATATGTGACAGGCAGTTCCCGGATGAAATCAGGCACCGGACAGAAAATGATTCTGAATATGATTAGCACCTCCGTCATGATTCAACTCGGACGGGTGAAAGGGAATAGGATGGTGAATATGCAGTTGACCAATCATAAACTTATAGAAAGAGGGACGCAGATGATTATGGATGAATTAGGATTGGACCATGACCGTGCGCAAAAACTCCTTTTACTTCATGGTTCTGTAAAAAAGGCTATTGATGCATATCAGAAACAATAACAAGTGTCTTTGATTCAAGCTAGAAGAAACCTACAGGTCCCCAATTAAGACAGGATTCTTTTTCTGCTTTAATTGGGGGCCTTATAAATAAAACAGTACAGCTATCTCTTTATATTCACAGTCACAATACTATATGCCTTTATATCCAGCCCATTCTCTAAAGAAGAAATAGCAGATTCTACTAACATACCTTTATTTGTTTCAGGAAAAGATTCTGTAGGTACTGTCGACACAGTCATTTTTACTTCCGCAGGAATGAAAGGAAGAGCCAGATTCAAACCTTTTATATCCGAAGAAGTCCTATTGACAAACATCAAAGTAAGATTTCCCTGACTATCTTTATATGCCGTACAATCTACAGAGGCAGATACATTTTTGGAAGCAACGACCTTGACACGCGTTTTTCCCGTCAGATTTTTTGCAAACTGTGTATACATATACCCTCGGGGAGTAATAGCACTCATAGTAGAGTTAGCCAGACCATCACCCAACATTCCATAATAGCGACGACCATACCAATAAATATAAGCATTGAATCCCGAAGCCATTGCAGTATTAATCTCCGCTGCCAACTGTAATGTTTCCGCACGGACATCACCAATCAACAGGTAAGGAGCTTTCTTTTCCCATGCTTCATTCAGCAAATGTTCAGTCATCCAATATTCTTTACCTTTAGCTTTTGCCAGATCATACGGAGTATTTCCACCTCCATAGATGTGTCCTCCCACAACATCAATTACAGCGCAGGCTTGTTCATCTTCAAGAATGGGATCTGTACTCTCATGCCTGTACTGGAATGACTCTCCAGTCATTAGTTTCACATCGGGATGAGCAGCTTTAATACTCGCACCATACTGTTTAAAGAACTTAGCCTGCTGCAAACCTGTCCATCTACAACTTTCATAAGTCACTTCAAAATCCGGTTCATTCTGAATAGATACTACATCAACCGCAGCGCCCTGTTGTTTCATATAAGTAAGGAACTCTTTCAAATATTCAGCATATCCAGCATAATCAGCCAGTTCACCATCCACAATATTATCAATTGTTTTCAAAGACACAGGTGGCGTCCAAGGAGTTGCCAGAATCGTGGTTCCCAGATCCTTTGCCACTTTCGCAACCCGAGCAACAGTTCCCCATCGACTATCCGCAGTCTGATTCTTATCTTTAGGGGCAATGCGGATCCGCAAAATATTACATCCTAGCTGATCAGCTCCCGTACCAAACAAGGTATTCATCTCCTCCTCTGTCAGTGCAGTTTGCTGCCAAGATGTTTCCATCACTCCAAAACCCTGCACTTTCTGATATTCGATATCCGGTTGAATAGTCAATGTAGCCGGAATCTGTTCGGGTACAGTATAGCCTGTTGTATCTTCATCACTGCATGAGGCTAACAAGAGTAATAGAGAGTATAAAGTATACATATATTTAATCGTATTCATAATTCTTCTTTAAGTCTAAATTATTATTCCAAGATTACTGCTTCTCCGGCTTAGTATAAGGCACCAGGCGGAAGTTTCCAAAACCTAGTTGATAACCAATCATGTCGGTTCCCTTTGAATACTTGCCATCTGTTCCCATATAGCTACCCGCTTTCAAAGACAGATAAGTATTCAGAGAAGCCGGAAAGCTCGTCTTTGCATCGTTTACTGTCAAGCCACTAAAACAGGACAACTGTGACAAAGGAATGACCATCGTACGCCATCCGCCATAAAACTCAAAAGGTACAATCTTACCATTTTGGTTCCAGGAGATCAACGTGATTCTGCCATCTCCGTCAGAGGAATTCTTCCCTGTCTCCCAACGCCAAGCTCCTAAAGTCCAATTGCAAGTCATATAGAAGTCAAACTCTATAGCTAAGTCGGAACACAAGGTAGCATCCGTAATTAAACCACCCGAGTTTGCAACGACTACTGACCATACTTTTCCGTAATCAAATCTAAATTTCAGTAAATCGTCTCCATTCGAACTGATCTTATCCACAGTCACATCAATCGGATTTCCAGTGGGGATAATGCGATACAGATCGGGAGCTGTCGGAGCTTTATCCGGATTAAGAATAGGGAACGGATTGGCTGATGCTGTATTATTGGATGACATAGCGAGATTAATTCCATCAAACCTAGCCTGATTACTACCAGCATAGGCATCCCCTCCATTCGCAAAACGGTTAATGAATAAACATCCCTTACAATTTATATCTTTATAAGAATATCCCTCACCTGAAGCAGATACTACTGTAATATATCCGGGCGTCTGATCACCTCCGGTTGGAACGACCACTTTTATGTTCTTATTATCAACCGTTTCAAAATCCGTTGCTTCCACATCTCCCGGGAATATGATCTTCTGAATGCTCTCGAAGTTCATACCATAAATGTAAATAAACTCCCCAGCCTTAGCCATCGTATGAGATACACTAGTAATAAATGGAGCGCCCGCATTACCTGCAAACTTGATTTCAATCAGCTTCTCCGAGTAATCAGAAACCAGTTTAATGGTATTCATATCCTCCACATTCGTCACATTGCCCTCTCCGACAGGAAGATCTGACGGAACAGAAATTGTAAGAGCCGTTTCCGTGGCAACAAAACTAGTAACCAAAGTTCCGTTACAGTAAACCTCTTTCACCAGATTCAAATTTGTTCCGTTCAATACAACATCACTTCCCAAAATAATTAGAGTGACAGGTTGTCCGTCCGTGCCAACCACTGTCTCATCAACGGTTATCGTAGGCCCTGATATTGTAAATGAATAGTTATAGGTTTCCCCTAACTCTGTTTCAAGTTTAATCACATTCTCATCGTTTACATTCTGAATCTGTTCCCCCAAAGGCGTTTCTTCAGGAATGACAATGCGAAGAGCAGTAGAAGCAAGATGATTTTCAGAAGTCATATTTACAGCATAACCGTTAAAATACACTTTACTCACATAATTCAAACCGGCACCTTCCAATTGAATCTCTTCACCAATTGATGCAGTTGTTGTCAATGTACCTACCAGATCATTCACATCTGCAAAAACCCGTACTCCATTCACTGCCAATTTCCAACTGATAATACTCAGAGAAAAGATAAATTCATTTCTATCACTTTTCACCTTCACCGTATTCTTTAATGACTCTTCGACAACCTGATAACCCAATGGGGTATTTTGAGGAATGACTACCTCAATATATGTATTTCCTTGTTTCAGAAAATCCTTAGCAGCCACTTCCAATCCATTAAAATATGCCGCAGAAACAGTGGATAAGTTGTTACCCTCCATACGTATTTTCGTTCCCACCTTCACTTGAGTCGCCTCTTTCCAATCATTCCCACTCTGTACATTCACACTTTGAATGACAGCATTTGTCAAGCTTCCGCTTCCAAGATCCTGGTCGTCATCATCACAAGACAAGAAGCCCACCATCACAGCCGTCAACAACATAATAGTTATGCTTTTATTCAAATATTTATATAGTTTCATCATTCATTCCTGTTTAATCATTCTTATAAGAACTTTTCACATAAGGCACAATACGGAAATTACCAAAAGACATTTGTGCATTCTCCATAGGATTACCAGAGAACCAGTTGCCTGATTTATCTTGGAAACTTCCACATATCCAGAATATAGCCCCACTCATATTATTCAAAAGGGAACGTAAATCTCCAAGCGTCAGTGTTGCATAATTTGTTATCTCTGCAATAGGCCATGTCATGGTCTTCCAGCCGTTTGTAAAAGTAACCGGAACGACAGCACCATTATTGATCCATGGTACCGGAGTACAGCGTTCACTCGCAAGCGTCAGTCGAAGAGCTCCGGATTGCCAAGGGACATTCACATAGTAATCACATTGGAAGGCCAATTCATTGCATGGTGTATCTTCTGTGATCACCTTACTTTCAGCACACGCATCCAACACTATTTGAATTGCTTTATCCGGATAGAAATTGAAACCTCCGATTTCCCCTTGTGTCGGAGTATCCGCCGGTTCTCCAGGAACAGAGCGATACACTTCCGGACTTTTCGGTCCCTCAACTCCAGACGGAATCACAGCAGTTGTATTAGTGGAAATACTTCCTCTCCCATAGTTATACGCTTTCTTATCTGCAGGATCTTCACTGAACTTCACAATAAACAAGCCCGGTTTGAAATTGAAGTTATTATAAGTATAAGCTCCTCCATTAGCCCCTTCAATAATCAATCTACCGTAGTTGTATTCCACACCGTCCGGCACCTGTACTGAAAGCACCGTATAATTGTTATTTACCTTAAGATTAGTAGAAGCTATACCACCCGGAAACGTTACTTTTTCAATATCCTTCAGATTTGTACCATAAATGTCAATCCACTCACCTACTCTTGGCATCGTATGGGAAACATCCGTCACAGACGGAGCAGCTGCCAGAATTGAGAACGGGAATACAAAATCATCGTGTTTCGTAACAATACGTATTGTATTACGCACCGTTTCATCTGTAACTTCCGTCCCGGTAGGAATTGTAGTTGGGATAGTGAAAATAATCGCATTATCAGTGATATAATTTGAATTAACGCCTGCAACTTCCACGCCATTACAATAGATGGCTTTGGTTGTAGTAAAACCACTGCCTTCAATACGGATTTTTTCACCCAGACGTACTTTCGTCAATACAGTCTCTGTGTCAGTAACTTTCTGGGCACACACACGAGTGACGGACACACTTTCGTCATCTGAACACGAGAAAAAAAGAACAGGCAATGCTACCAGCAGTCCGAACAACCAATTATTAATTATATATTTTTTCATCTTGGATAGTCTTTTATCTTATTTCACATCAAAATGTACAGGTTCTTCGCTCAACAAAGGATTTAGAGTTTCTTCATTCAACGGATAAACCAATTTTAAGCAACTAGCATCGGGAGTCTTCATTTCACGTCCGTCTGACGCTCCCCAGGAAAATGTAGGAGGAGCACCATAATCATAGCGAACACCACGTTTCTGATTCTTCATAAACTCGACGACCCAGTCTGTATCCCAATAACCACGACGAACAATATCATACCAGAACTGACCTTCCATTGCCAATTCACAACGTCGTTCATTCCAAATATCCTGCAAAGTGATTTCATCCATTCCATCCAACCCAGCACGTTTACGAACCAGATTAAAATAGTACAACGCATCCTCATCACTTGTATTAGATCCAGTCCCTAAAATAGCTTCCGCATAGAGTAGATATACCTCTGCCAAACGCAACATGGGAGTTGCCATCCCCGAATTCTGGCTTACACTCTGTATGCCTGTATCCTTACTGCTGCCTACAATATGTTTTTTCACCGGACAAAGCTTCACGTTAGGTACCACGAAGTATCCTTCTTTCGTATGTGTTCCAATATAATCATACTTTGCCCCGGTAAAAAACATCGTTCCCCGTTTTCTCGAACTTTCTCCACGATCTATCATCAATTCAACCAATTCTCCGGAAAGATATTCGTTCCCCCCCCAAGCCTGGTCGCCGTCCATCAACGCGGAATATTTATTCAAACGTGCCTGTATAGCATTACCTACTCCATAAGTAGTGCTGCCTCCAACCCACTGCAAAGCAAATAATGATTCACTATTATTGTTATTCTGCACACGGAACAGTTCTTCATAATTGTCCATCAATTTATTCGGACTCTGTTTACATACGATTCCAGCCGCTTCTTCAGCTTTCTCATAATATTGTGCGGCAGTCATCGGATACCTGTCTGCCGAGAACTTACCACCACGTGCATAACAGGCAGCCGTGATGTAGAAACGAGATAACATCCCCAACGCGCTGTAACGTGTCAACCGTCCGATTTCATCCGAAAGAGGAAGATTTTCTGCAGCAAACTCCATATCTTTTATTGCATATTGCAATACGTCTTCCTGGAAATTGGCATGTACCATATAATTCTGTGCCAATATCTCCGGATCTTCCACAATAGGAACATCCCCCCAGACGCTCATTAAATACCAGTAAGCAAGGCCTCTCATAAAACGGGCTTCTCCCTTGCAACCATTTACCACTGTCACATCCACTCCTTTCTCTACAGCACGATCTATATTTTTCAGAATAATATCCGCCTGTCCGATGACTGAATAGAAGCTATCCCATCCATCCTCCACTCCCAACGTACTGGAGTTGTCTACCAAGCGGTTCAAAATGGCTCCAGGATTAGTAACCTGATCCACATATTGATTATTCGCGCGGGCATCGCCTACAATAAAGTAAAAACGACTGTTAAAAGGATACCAAGGGCGGTTGTACAATGCACCAGTAGCGGCACGACATTCTTCTGCGGATTTATAGAAATCATCCAGCAACATTTGGTTCTCTGAAGTTACGTCCAGAAAGTCTTCACAAGAAACGACTGACAACCCCATGAGTCCTATAGCTAATATACCTAAAATTTTTCTCATTGTTTCATTAGATTAAAAACCAATATTAATACCGAAAGTAAACGTACGGGGAGAAGGATAGCGCCCTGCATCAAAGCCGTTCAATAGGGCACTTTGAGCATAATTGCTATATTGATCGCGTGCCATACCCACTTCTGGATCATAACCTGAATATCCACTGATTGTAAACAGGTTGGATACATTGCAATAAAGTTTCAGCATTTCCAATCCCAGCTTAGAAGTTAGTTTTCTCGGGAAAGTGTATGACAAATTAACTGTTTGCAAACGAATATAAGAACCGTCTTCTATCAGATTGGAAGATACACGGTTATTCTCATTCAAATCATTCGAACTGATACGGGAGATATTTTTCTTGCCACTGATCACTCTTACATTGTAGATATTATTGGCAGAGCCTTCCGGATCAATCACTCCATATTTCGCATAGTGCAGTGCCGCATCCTTTAGCAAGTTATTCGTATAATCACGTGGATTATTAATTGTCATATTCAACCAGTTCATTACATCATTGCCATAGCAGAATGTGAAATAAAGGTTCAAGTCAAATCCTTTATAACTGAAGGTATTACCGAAACCACCCGTAAATTTGGGCAAGGGATTACCAATCACCTGTTGGTCCTTTGCATTAATAAGCCCATCTTTATTGACGTCTTCAAACAGAAGGTCGCCTACCCAAATACCGTTCTTCTCATCAATCTTCTTCGGTTGTCCGGTCGCGCCCTCTTCCGGAAGAGCCACCTTCAATTTGCCACTCTCATCAAACAAATCTGCCGCAGAGTTTATACGTCCGATCACTTTGTACCCATAAAATTGACCTATTGCATATCCAGGTTGAGTCAAGGTGACTTGTTTGTCATTCCCCCCAAACTGATAGGTTTTGAAAACCTGCGCTGTAGCCGTATTCAAATCCAGCACTTTATTCCGGTTCAAAGAAAAAACCAGACTACTTCTCCACTGGAATTCCTTGCGCGATACATTCACCGTATTCAAGGTAAACTCAAATCCACGGTTTCTCAAGGACCCGACATTGCCCCATGGTGCCGACATTGCTCCAGTCCCATTCGTTCCGGTTATACCGGGCAAAGTAAGCACAATCAGCAAATCATCAGTACGCTTGTTATACCAATCAGCTATAAATTCAACACGATTATTGAAGAAAGAAAGATCTAAACCGATATTAAATGATTTTGTCGTTTCCCAAGTTAATCCTTCATTAGGAAGTCTTGAGAGAGCCTGCCCACTTCCCCAAATCGTTTCCGTATTATTTAAAATAGAAGTATAAGCAAAAGAAGCCACATTCGAATTACCTACCACACCATAACCAGCACGCAGTTTCAAGTTTGACAACCATTCTACTTCTTTCAGAAAATTCTCCTTATTTATGCGCCATGCCAATGCAGCCGACGGGAAAGCCCCCCAACGATTTCCTCTTGCAAAGTTGGAAGAACCATCATAACGCATAGTGGCGGTCAACATATAGCGATCCAACAATGAATAATGTGCCCGTCCGAAGAAAGATAAGAATGAACTTCTTCCCGTATATCCATCATTCTCGGCTGTACTTGCATCGCCGGCACCCAAATCTGTCAACGAGTTACTTCCCAAACGACGGCTCCCTTTCAGATAATTACTTCTGGTTTCAGTCATTTCATGCCCCAACATCAAGGTAAGATTCTGATTCTTTCCCGGCTTCAGGTTAAAATTCAACAGATTCCTCCATGCCCAATAATAATTGACCCGGATTGATTCTTGCCGATCCGCATAATCATTCTTCTGCCAAGAAGTGAAATAATAGCTCGGAGTAAAACTATGTACTTCTTCCGTTCCTACATTGCTCGAAAATTCAGTTTTGAAATTCATCCACTTAAATGGAGTGACAGTAGCATAAAGATTAGAACGCACCGACAACTTACGATTATTCTTATCAACCAGTTGCGCGATAGCCAGTGCATTCACCGGGCTACTATTATCATCGCTTTCAGAAGGACTACCATAACTCCCATCCAAATTATACACCGGTACATTCGGTTTCTGTTTCACTGCACTGTTGATAATATTCCAGTCGGCAATAGAGGTAGTCTGGGTAGTACGCGACAAATTAGCAGATCCTCCGATTTTAAGCCATTTGTTCACTTCCGAATCAATGGCCGCGCTCAATGTGATACGGTCGAAATCCGATCCTTCGGCAATACCATCCTGTCGCAGATAGCCAGCTCCCACTTTATAACTGGTTCCTTTCACACCTCCCGACATATTCAAGTTATAATTTTGCATGGAAGCCGGACGAAAGATAGCCGTCTGCCAGTTTGTACCCTCACCTAGCAAAGAAGGATTTGCAAACTCTGCAGTTTTACTACGCCCCATCATTTCAACAACCTCATTATTATGCTGGGCATATTCCCGCAAATTAGCCATATCCAGTTGCTTTGCCAAGTACTGAATACCATATTGAGCTTCCAGATTGACCCTGGGTTTTCCTTCCCTTCCACGCTTGGTTGTAATAATAATAACGCCATTCGCACCGTTGGCACCATAAATAGCTGTAGCCGAAGCATCTTTCAACACTTCCATTGATTCAATATCCGAAGGATTGATAGAGGACAAAGCATTATCTGTGTCTGTACCTGTATTACCACTGATTGTAACTCCATCAATAATATAAATAGGTTCATTTGTACCGTCAGCCCACGAATCTGTACAGAAGCTCCACCACCCGGCATACCATTATTCTGTATCATCAATACACCGGCTGCACGTCCTTGAAGAACCTGATCGATAGAAGTAGGATTCATTTGTGAAATCATCTCCGAACTAACAGAAGTAACAGCTCCGGTCAAATCCGAACGCTTCATAGAAGCGTATCCGATAGCTACCACTTCATCAAGAGCCACTGCATTATCCTGCAAAGTTATATTCACCACTTTCTTATCAGCAATCTTTACCGCTATAGGCTTCATTCCTATAAAAGAGAATTCCAACGTTTGTCCTTTTGCGACAGTAATGGAATAATTGCCTTCAAGATTGGTTACAGTACCGGTAGAAGTGCCTTTCACCACCACACTTGCTCCAATGACCGGTTCTCCATTTTCATCGGTCACTTTTCCCGTTATACGCACAGCTTGCTGTTGCTGTTCTTCAATAGAGACTACCGCATCCGAAGCATACACCGGAAGCGGATAAGAAGAAGTTCCCCAGACACAGAACCCAATCAGAAGTCCGGCACAGCATCGGGTTAACACCGATTGTGTTTGTTGCTTCTTACAATCAAACTCATTTTTCATACTATAAAATTTAATGTTAGTAAAATACATCAAAGTCCTGATAAAGAAGCTGACATTTCTATCTCATTTATCAGTTGATGCAAATTTACAGCACTCCACTCTTAAGGACATTCTTATACGTTACAAAAGCTAAAGTACCCGTTTCCACGACTATTCAATCCGTTTCATTCAGGTTTCTCAAAGTAACGTTCTTCCTTCTATACATATACAGAATTAGGATTCATTCTCTAATCTGCCAATATAATCCGTAGGAGAAACTCCATAAAACTTTTTGAAAGCAGTAGAGAAATGAGTATGATTAGTGAAGCCGACAGCATAAGCAACTTGAGATATATTCATTTTTTTATCCTTCAACAATAAAGCAGCTTGTTTAAGACGGATATTGCGTATAAACTCACTGGCAGGAATTCCCGTCAGTTCTTTCAACTTCCGGTGAAGTTGCACACGACTCAATCCAACCTGTTCTGCCAACATCTCCACATTCAGTTCCGAGTTATCCAAATAGTCATTAACCACCTTCATTACACGCTCCATCAATATCTCGTCATTTGACTTCATTTCTACTGTTCTCACTTTATCTTCCTGATCCTGTGCACCGGAGAATTTTCCTTTCAACAACAAACGATTGGCTATCAGACTTGCAATCATAGTCGAAAGTTCTTCCACAATAAAAGGTTTCGTCAGATAAGCGTCCGCTCCCTTATCCAATCCTTGGATACGGTCCGGATGTTCGGCTTTTGATGTCAGCAGAATGACTGGAATATGGCTGGTATTTCCGTTTCCCTTCAACTTTTTCACTAGTGTAAAACCATCCATTTCGGGCATCACAACATCAGATACAATCAAATCGGGCAATTGCGCTAATGCCAGCCTCAACCCCTCGTTTCCATTTTTGGCTGTCATTACCCGGTAAATTCCGCCTAATTCCATCTGCAGAAACTCCCGGACTTCATCATCGTCATCCACCACCAACACTCTATAATTAGTTTTACTACGTCCAATTTTCTTTTTCTCCGGTTTCTCCAATTCATAAGGATGGCTCTGTAAAACCATCCTGTTTTCCAAGGAGTGTTCCACCATTTCTTCTTTTTTCAGATGATTATTGCCGAGTGGAATACGAATTGTAAAACAACTCCCTTTTACATCTTTCCGATTAGATGCAACCACTGTACCATGGTGTAAACCAACCAACAAGCGGCAAAGATTCAACCCGATTCCAAACCCTATAGGAGTAGAAGACAACTCGGCGGATGCCTGGTAAAAACGTTCGAATATTTTCTCCAGCTTACTTTCATCAATACCCGGTCCGGTATCCATAATCATTATCTCTGCATAATTACGAAGAACACCCGACTCTTTTTTATTTACTCCCGCAGATAAACATACGGTAATCTCCCCTCCATCCGGAGTATACTTAAAAGCATTTGAGAACAAATTAACTAGCACCTTATCAAAATTATTCCGGTCAATCCATACAGGAAGTTCTTTCAGAGTATGTTCGAAAGTAAACTGTATTCCCCGTTTTTCCGCCTGATAATCAAAAGCCTGGAACAAGTCATCAATAAAGCCCACAATATCTGTTTCCGAACAATGAATTTTCATCTGCCCCTTGTCGATTCTACGAATATCAAGCAACTGATTAATCAGTCCGACAATCCGATTCGCATTTTTATATATCGAGCGTAAAGCTTTCGTTGTAGGTTCATCATATTCACGCCTCAACAATGTCTCCAGAGGACTAATAATCAACGTCATTGGCGATCTTATCTCATGAGATATATTGATGAAGAATTTCAATTTCTCTTCGTTGATTTCTTCCCTCTGTTTACGCTTCAATAGATAATAAAACTGCATCCCAAAAACTACCAGAAGCAAGAGATAACAGATATATGCCACGGTAGTCTGATACCAAGGAGGAGAGATATGGATACCCACCTGCTTCACTGGGGTATAAGTCCCATTTTCACAGGCACGCACTTCCAGCGTATAGTTTCCGGGAGACAAATGGCTGTACGTAATACGATTCACCCCGGACAAAGTAATATTCCAAACAGTGCTCAATTCTTTCAGACGATATTCATAATGAATATTCTCCGGCTCGCGAAAATCCATCGTAGAGAATTCAAAAGTAAATGTATTGTCTTCATGCGAGAGCCGGAAGTTTTTCGCATCCATCAATATCCCTTCAATCACTTTTTTCCCTCCGGAAAAGGTTTCAGAAGTAATAGGCTGATTACCTAAATACATATTCATAATCATCACCTCCTGCAAAAACTTCTCCGGCATTATCAGTGCCGGAGAAAAACGGGTGATTCCATTACTTCCTCCAAAATAGATATTATCTTCCTTATCATAAAAATACACTCCACGGGAATACTCTTTATCAATCAGTCCATTACCCGTATAATAATTGATAATTCTCGATTCGGCAATTTTAATCTGGTTAATGCCTTTGAATGTACTACACCAGATATTTCCTTCCTTGTCTTCCGCCAATCCGCATATCACATTATTAGAAAGTCCATCATCGGTCGAATAAAGCATAAAGGAACGACTGCTACGGTTCCACATATACAAACCGTTATTCGTTCCGATCCAAATATTACCATTATGATCTTCCAACAAAGAATAGCAGACACGAGTATTCAAAATGGAATCCCCTTCAATCTCTACGAAACGATCGCTTCGGGCATCATAGCAACTGATACCTTTATAGTGTCCTATCCATATAATATCTTTTGAATCACATAAAAGCACATTGACCCATCGGTTTTTCATCATTTTTCTAGTTTCTGGTGCTTTCTCGCCCGGGTTCCATGTAGTTCCGGTAGGAAGATGATAACCTTTTAGCCCTTCACCGAATACTGAAATATACAAATTTTTCCGTGAATCTTCCGTGAGACTTTTTATGCGACATTTTCCGATCTGAGGGAGAAAATGACACTGTCCCGTACGAGTATCCAACTGTGCCAAACCATTATAATAAGTACCGATCCAGAAAGTATGATTACTATCTTCAAAAATAGAAATCACAGTTTGTGAGGTGGCAATATGATCTATAATCTCACCCTCGGCATTAAACTTAAAAAGCCCCCCATTTTCCAGTCCTGCCCAAACGAACCCCTGACTATCCTGATATATGGAAGTGATAATATCCCCCATATCATATCCCTTCTCCGAGAGATTCCAAAATCCGAATACCACCGGACGGTTAGGAATCATCACTATTCCTTTCTGAAAGCATCCCAACCAAAGATTCTGATTACGGTCTTCTGTTATCGCAACGACTTTGGCCGTATTCATATTCAAAAATGGAGTATGTATATTTTCTACAGGAGTCAATAACCGTTTTTCCTTATTAATAGAATAGACTCCCTTACCGTATGTACCTAAATAGATAACTCCATCTTTTGTTAAGGTCATTTCACGTATATCTATCCCTTGTCTGTCTTTAACTCTGAATGGAATAAAAGTACTGGATACTTCATCAAACATCAGGAGAAAAATAGCAACTGTTACAAACAAGGCTCCCTCCTTATCTTCAAGAACTATACCTGCCAAATTTCCCGGCAAATCCGGTGTCTTATAAACAGCTTTTTTCCTACCAGAAGCATCCAGGCATACCAGTCCTTGTCTATCTGTACTAATCCAGATACGATTAAAACGGTCTTCATAAATGTGATTGATTGATTGTGTACCACATATTTTATTAATTTCCCCCAAAGCAACGACTTTATTATTCTCCCGATCAACCTTGAAAAGCCCGCGTCCAGTAGCAACTAACCATATTTCACCATTCTGCAACTGAACAATTTCCGCCACACTGGGAGTCAGGTTTTCTTCAAAAGGGACTGTGCAGAATACATCTTTCTCCGGAAGATAATATTGTAATCCATTGCTACATCCCACCCACAATCGTTGATCCCTATCTACAAACAATTCACGTACAATGTTTCCCAACAAAGAAGTAGCATCGTTCTCCTTATTCAAATATTGGGTAAACTGTACCCCATCAAATTTGTTCAAACCATATTCGGTTCCTATCCATACAAATCCGCGCGCATCCTGACAAATCGTAGTCATCAGGTTACAGGTTAACTGACCCGAGTCATAAAAACGACTATTCTCCGAATAACCATATCGGCAAAAAAATAAAAGAAAGATAAAAAGAAAAAATAACTTTCTCATAGCATTTCCAATTAGATTCAATGCTGCAAAATAGGAAAGTTTCTCCGGATTATACAAATAGAAAAGGAAGTTTTTTCCAGGTTTCACAGGCCTTCCGGAAAGTATGTAACGAAAAGAATACAATATGAAACATGTAGAATAGTGTTGTAACACCAATCAATGGAATAGAAGCATATTCCCAAACGTTTCTCCCCCGGATCTCCTATCTTTGCCAATAAGAAAACACACTATCAGTGTTCCTTGTAAACTATAGAATTGAACCTTTAATAAATGCTCAACCATGAAACAAAAAATTTTAGTCACTCTTGTATTAATCATTTGTGTTACGAACCTATCAGCACAAAATAATATACGAATCAAAGAGAATTTCGATTTTGACTGGAGATTTACACTTAGTGACCGGTCCGAATATGCCACAGTAGATTATAATGACAAAACATGGGATACGGTTCAGTTGCCACACGACTGGAATATCCAACAAGAGTTTGACATCAAGTGCGGAGGGTCTGCAGCCTATTTGCCCGAAGGGATCGGCTGGTATCGTAAAACATTTAAAATTCCCTCACATTACAATGGGAAGAAAATTTCTATTCTTTTCGATGGTATCTTCCAACAAAGTGACGTATACGTCAATGGGAAGCACCTTGGGTTCCGTCCGTATGGGTTTTGTAGCATCGAATACGATTTGACTCCTTATCTAAATGCAGATAAAGAGAATGTGATTGCCGTCCGTGTAAATACTACTGGAGGACGTCCGCGCTGGTATGCTGGTGCGGGTATCTACCGACATGTTTGGTTGCAAGCGTTCAATCCGGTACATATTACCACTTATGGTACCTATATTACAACTCCTTCCGTCAGTACGGATAAAGCAGAAGTGCACATTGTAACCACTATGAAAAACAGTACTGACAAAACACAGACTCTCACTATCTCCCAACAAGTACTCGACGCCAGAGGAAAGGCAGTTACCCAAAATGACAGCAAGAAACTCACACTGCCAAGCCAAGATACTTCCGATCTGAAACAGATACTTTCATTGAATCATCCACAATTATGGAACTTGGAGAATCCTCAGATGTACCAGATGGAGACCATCATCAGAGCCGGTTCTAAAATAATAGACATCTATCGGACACCTTTTGGAGTACGAACATTCAAGTTCGATCCGAAGCAGGGATTCTCCCTCAATGGGAAACAGATCAAGTTAAAAGGTATGTGTCTGCATCAAGATGCAGGAAGTATGGGAGTAGCAGTTCCCGATCGGTCATACGAACGGCGGCTGGAAATACTGAAAGAGTATGGATGCAACGCTATCCGCTGTGCCCACAACCAACCTTCTCCCGAATTTCTGGATATGTGTGACCGTATGGGATTCATTGTTATTGATGAAGCATTTGATAAATGGAAATCAGGATACTATGAGAAATACTTTGATGAATGGTGGCAGAAGGATCTGGAAAACATGTTGCTTAGAGATCGCAATCATCCGAGTATCGTACTTTGGAGTATCGGAAACGAAGTACAAGAAGCATGGGACAACAGCACTACGGGAGTTGAAAGAGCTACAATGCTGCAAGCATTTGTACATCAATACGAACCCAGCCGCCCGGTAACCCTCGCTGCACAAAACGGTCATCAAGCCAAATTTTCCGGTGTAACCGACGTAATCGGCTACAACTATCTGGAAGCCCGTATGCTTAATGACCATCAAAAGTATCCCGAACGTTGCTTCCTCGTATCGGAAGAACTACCCTATTTCAGTGGTGAGGAAGGAAATATACGTAGCTACACTCCCTATAATCCTTGGAATATAGTAGCTTCCCATGACTTTATTGCAGGAGGTTTCATTTGGTCAGGAGTAGATTACTTGGGTGAAGCCGGATGGCCCAGTAAAGGATGGCCGAATGGTTTGTTCGATATATGTATGTTTGAGAAGCCACGGGCCGCCTATCACCGGGCTATGTGGAATCCGGAACCAATGGTGCGCATTGCAATCATAGATCCCTCACTGGATATAGATCACGGACGTGACTTATGGCAATGGCCTAATATGGCCGCACATTGGAATTTTCCCGAACATTATCGAGGACTGGTCATGGAAGTACGCACCACTACCAATTGTGAGAAAGTGGAAATGCTAATGAACGACAAATCAATGGGAATACATAAAACCGAGAATTTCCCCAATAATACTATTATCTGGTATTTGCCATATACTCCCGGGAAACTAGTGGCCAAAGGTTTCAACGGAGATACAGAAGTAGCCAACTATCAACTGGTAACCTCCAAAGAAACGACCAATGCGCTTATTACGCCAGACAGAACCGAAATTAAGGCTGATGGTCAGGACTTGTCACACATTGCCATTCAACTGATTGACTCTGACGGCAACCGAGTGCAGACAGATGATAGAAAAATAACGGTAAGTGTAGAGGGAGAAGGGAAATTCCGAGGTATTGACAATGGAGACTTGCGTCGCAAAAGAACATTTGCCGGCAACCAATTAAGAACCTATTTTGGAACAGCTCTAATTACCGTACAATCTACCCGGAAAGTGGGAACAATGCAGGTAAAAATAGAAATGGAAGGAAACAGCGTCCCTTATATTGTAGAAATCCGAAGTAAATAAGCTGTAGGAGATTTTAATAAATCCCAATGATTAACAATTTATTTATAATGACATGAAAAGAGTAACCGCTTTATTAAATTTTCTGTTCTTTATCAACATCGCTTTCGCTGCCGACCGTTTTGTTGTGTTCCAACAAAGTCCGGATTATTTTCCAGTTATCTCAAATGGAGTTCCTTGTTCTATCCTTACTGACAGTAATGAAGAGAAAGGAATCCAGATGGCTATCAAAAATCTTCAAAAAGATATAGCCCAAGTTTCCGGCAATCGACCGGAAATTCTGAATATTTCTAATGGAGATAGACAAACGATCATTATCGGCAGTAACGAATCCCCTTTTATCAAAGCTCTATTTAAAACCGGCAAGTTGGAAAAGGAAGAGTTGAATGGGAAAAAAGAAAAATATATAATCCGGACTATCGACAAACCACTAGAAGGAATTGACCGTGCACTAGTCATTGCCGGAAGCGACAAGCGGGGCACGATTTACGGTATTTACGAACTTTCCGAACAAATAGGTGTATCCCCCTGGTATTGGTGGGCCGATGTCCCTGTCGTAAAACAAAAGAATGTATATGTTATTCCGGGTAGTTATACCGACGGCGAACCTGCAGTCACTTATCGAGGTATCTTTCTAAACGACGAAGCTCCCTGTCTGACCGGCTGGGTAAAACAAACTTATGGAACAAACTATGGTGACCACCGCTTTTATGCACGCATTTTTGAACTGATACTTCGCCTGAAAGGTAATCTTGTATGGCCTGCCATGTGGGCATGGGCTTTTTATGCGGATGATCCTCTAAACAGTAAGACAGCTGATGAAATGGGAATTATTATTGGCACTTCCCATCACGAACCCATGGCACGCAATCATCAAGAGTGGGCGAACAAGCGTAAAGAATACGGAGCATGGGATTACACGACCAACCAGAAAATGCTCGACCGCTTCTTCCGTGAAGGTATTGAACGAAGACAAGGTACAGAGGATATTGTGACTATCGGTATGCGTGGTGACGGTGATGCCGCCATGAGCGAGGATATAAACGTGAAATTGTTGGAAAGGATTGTAAAGAATCAACGCAAGATTATCGAGAAAGTGACCGGACGACCGGCTAAAGAGATTCCCCAAATCTGGGCTTTATATAAAGAAGTGATGGATTACTATGACAAAGGAATGCGTGTTCCCGATGACGTAATCATGCTATTGTGCGATGACAACTGGGGAAATGTACGCCGCTTGCCCAACGAAAAGGAGCGTAAACATCCTGGTGGTTGGGGAATGTACTACCATGTAGATTATGTAGGAGCCCCCCGAAATTCAAAATGGATCAATGTTACTCCGATACAAAATATGTGGGAGCAACTCCAACTGACGTATAACTACGGGGTAGATAAATTATGGGTATTGAATGTAGGCGACCTCAAACCCATGGAGTATCCCATCACTCTCTTTCTGGATATGGCATGGAATCCAAGGCAATATAATGCCGGCAATCTGTTAGAACATCCCCGCCGTTTCTGCGCACAGCAGTTTGGCAAAGATCAAGCGGATGAAGCTATGCGAATCTTAAACCTGTACAGCAAATATAACGG
>ERZ791671.719-NODE-719-length-18795-cov-2.59306_pt1 | contig 18795 bp, 21 predicted proteins | sample MGYA00510052_ERZ791671 | MGnify/ENA primary metagenome ERZ791671 (study PRJEB30046, sample SAMN00715231) | human gut metagenome | study: EMG produced TPA metagenomics assembly of the A metagenome-wide association study of gut microbiota in type 2... | reverse complement strand
TTGGGTTGTCGATCATCTTATTGGTATTTTCAATGGACGGTTCTTCCACCATGGTAATCAGGTTTGGCGGTGCGCCGTTGTCAATCAGCGCCTTGTTCAACATTTTCACCGTCATCTGTGAAACTTTTTTGGCTCTGGGATGAGGGCTGAAAACAACCGTATTGCCGCCGGCAATCATTGAAATGGAATTGTTGATGATTGTCTCGGTGGGATTGGTGGTAGGCGTAATAGCACCGATTACCCCAAATGGGCAGTATTCCACTAAGGTCAGACCGTTGTCACCGGTAATGGCCTCGGTCAGCAAATCCTCTGTACCGGGTGTTTTCTCGGCAGCCAGGCGGTTTTTGATTAATTTGTGTTCATAGTCACCAATCTCGGTTTCTTCCACAGACAGCCTGGAAATCAGCTCAAGATTCTCTCTCTTGATTATGGTTGACCGGATCACATCCACATATTTTTGTCTGTCTGAAATTTTTGAGAACAACAGCTTTTTCTGGGCCTCTTCAGAAGCGGCAATGGCCTCATCCATTGTCTTAAACACACCGTACCGTTCTAATTTGGGTGCTGTAAACTTCAGAGGCTGCTCTGCCTTAATCTCTTTTAAAGCCTGTTCTACCAGCTGTTCAATTACTTTTATATCCATATCCAAGCGTATCACACCTTCTTTCATTTATGCGCAGTCGGCAGCGGCATTCCATGCAATGCCAAGAGGGGTAACAAGGAGCGCATCATTTGTCTTAACAGTTGTTATCCCTAATGCCTTCTCAAATGTCTGTTCAAACTCGTCAAAACAACTGGCTCCGCCTACTACATAGACGAAGCCATTTTCTCTACCACCGGTTTTATAATAGGAAACACATCATTTTCCTTGTCCTTATCCTTTTTCAGCTTTTCTGCTTCTTCGATCGGGATTCCATAATATCCGGCCAGGACCAGAGTCATATGGGTTCCTCCGGTTGGCTCATCAGCGGTAAAAATTACCTTTCCATCTTTCAGTATACTGATTCCGGTGGTTCCGCCGCCCACATCCACAACCGCGCCGTCTGTGATCTCCAAAACGGAAGCTGCCGCAGTCGGTTCATCGATCACATTGATCACTTCAAATCCTGCGCCTTCCACCACATTGGAAATGCATTTCACATTCCCATCCATAATACCCGGAGGAACCGCGGTGGCCGCTGTCTCCAATGTTACTCCAAGCAGTTCTTCCAGCTGAGCTTTCAGTCTGCGGACCGTCTGCATCGCGCCGACGAAATCCACCACAATGCCGTCCTTTACCACTTTGGAAACCGCAGTCGCACCTGCAACGGGATGGTTATCTTCGTCTGTGACAGCAATCACAATATTGGCTGTTCCCAAATCCACGCCCGTCTTTAGGTTCCCTGAATAAGGATTGCACTTGTTTTCCCTAATCAGTTCTGCAAATTCAGACAGCACTTCTTTGGTCATGAGCATATAACCCCTCTTTTCTATCTCTTTAATTTAATGCCGGATGATTACATAATCATTGTTTTTCAGCGCACATGCATTGGCTTCATCCACATCCACATGCATCTCCAATTCAAACTGATCCGACACCCGGATTAATACATCTCCAAATACTCCATGTCTCTCTCCGAATGTTTCCACTTCCACGATATCCTTATCCCATACTCCCATGGCCTCCGCCTGCTGTGGGGTCATATGAATGTGGCGAAGCGCGACAATCGCTCCCTGCGGCAGCAGGACCGTTCCCTTTGGTCCCACTAGCTCCAGGCCAGGCGTTCCTGACAAATCTCCTGATTCTCTGATCAGCGCTTTCACTCCAAGCCGAAAGCTGTCCGTTTTGGATATCTCGATCTGGCTCTGTTTTCTGACCGGGCCCAGGATACGTACCCGTTCAAACTCTCCTTTTGGCCCACGGATCGCCACTGTCTCGTTACTGGCGAACTGCCCCGGCTGCTTTAATTCGCCTTTTACAGTTAGTTCATATCCTTTTCCAAACAAGGTCTCAAGATCTTCCCGAGTCACATGAACGTGCCGATTGGATACTCCTACAGGGATTTTATAAGTATTATAGTTTACAACTTTCTCCATTACCCGTTCAGTAATCAGTTTCAGCAGTTCTTCATTTACCATCATGTTCAACCCCTTTCGGAAGTTTATAAACCGGCCGTATTGGCCGGTATATACTTACTGATACATTATAATGACTTTGGTAAGATTTTCTCTACGTCTGTGTGTGGTCTTGGAATTACATGCTGGGAAACTACCTGGCCTACATTGGCCGCAGCGGCTGGAAGCCTTTACTGCGCCTACATCGCCGCGTACCATAACTGTTACAAGTCCGGAACCAATCTTCTCATAACCGATGAGCGCTACATTAGCAGCCTTTGTCATTGCATCTGCCGCCTCAATTGCTCCTACCAAACCTTTGGTCTCAACCATTCCTAATGCTTCGTTTGACATATTTTTTTCCTCCTGAATGATATGTTTTAGTTATTATAGTAAAATTTAAAATGCTAACTGTTTCAACAGCCAGGCCTTGTCGGTCTCTTCCCAACGGAAGCCCTGGTCATCTCTTCCGAAATGGCCGTATGCTGCTGTTTTTAAAAACTGTGGCGTTCTCAGGTTCAGTTCTGAAATATAATCAGCTACTCCAAAGGAAAACACGGATTTAACCAGCTCCTCAATACTGCTGTCCGGTATCCTGCCGGTTCCGAAAGTATTGACTGTAATTGCTTCCGGTTCAATGCCTCCGATCACATAAGCCAGTGCAACCTCACATCGGTCCGCCAGCTCCGCGGCTACAATATTCTTGGCCACATAACGGGCCATGTAAGCGGCCGAACGGTCCACCTTGGTCGGATCTTTTCCTGAAAAAGCGCCTCCGCCGTGTTTTCCCACAGTTCCATAGGTGTCTACCATGATTTTTCTTCCGGTGACACCTGTATCCCCGGCAGGCCCTCCTATGACGAAACGCCCCGTGGGATTCACATGGATCCTTGTCTTCGGCGTGATCCATTGCGGATCAATCACAGGCTCTATGACAGTACAGCGTATAAATGCTTCCAGCAACTTGTGTGAAATATTTTCACTGTGCTGTGTGGATACAACAATACTGTGGATGCAAACCGGCTTTCCCGCCTCATTGTACTTCATTGTAACCTGGGTTTTTCCGTCAGGATACAGAAAGTCTGCTTTCTGAACCTTTCTCACATAAGCCAGACGTTCCGCCAGGCGGTTGGCCAGATGACAGGACAGCGGCATCAGGCTTTCCGTCTCATTGACAGCATAGCCATACATGATACCCTGATCTCCTCCGCCCAGAACTTCTTTGCCGGTTCCGGCGCTTCTGGTAACTCCCATGGAAATATCCGGCGACTGGTTATGTATATTGGTAAAAATCATACATGTATCGGCATCAAACCCTTTTCCATGTTCCGTGTATCCTATGTTTCTGATAATCTCTCTGGCCTTTGCAACAACGTCTACATGACCGCTTGATTTAACCTCCCCCGCCAGCATTAGCGTATTGGCAGATGCCATAGCCTCGATCGCCACCCTGGATTTTGGATCCTTTCCCAGATATGCATCCAATATACCGTCTGAAATCTGATCACATACCTTGTCAGGATGGCCCTCTGTTACAGATTCCGATGTCACATAATAAAATCTGTCATCCCGTCCTTCCATCATTCCATCAACCTGCTTTCTTACTGCAATCAGCGGATCGAAAATCCGCTTGTCAACGTACATCTTCTTCTACGGGCGAAATGCCTTGCTGTGGTCGTCCCTTCTCCTGTTGTTGTTGCGATTGTAAAACTGGTGTGACCTTCTTTGTCAAATCCAATTCCCATAAAGGAGGGGCCGTTCTTTACAAATACAGAGGTCTGCATTTCTTTTGCCGCCTGGTTCAAATGTTCGATGGACTCTGAATGAATGGTTGCCGTATGTTTATAACCTTGTTCCACATCCAAAGCAATCTCCAGAGCTTCCTCAAAGTCAGCCGCCTTCACAAGAGGCACAAGAGGCATCAGAAGCTCCAGCGTAACGAACGGATGAATCCGCTCTGTCTCTGCTACGATCAGTTTGATGGTTCCATTACAGGGAATACCTGCATATTCAAGAATTTCATTGGCGCTCCGACCTTCCAGTTTTTTGTTAATCACAAAATCCCCGGTGACTGCCGCGTCCAGAAGTTTTTGAATCTCTTCCTCATTTTTGACATAATAAACTCCATTTTTCAGAAGCTCAAATATAAAACGATCCGCTGCTTTTTCTTCCACAACCATACACTTTTCCGACGTACACATCAGATTGTTGTCAAAAGAAGCTCCACGGACAATGTCCCTTGCAGCCTTTTCGAAATTCGCTGTGGCATCCACGATGGCGACAGGATTGGCTGGTCCGGCTCCGATTACCTTTTTGCCGGAAGTCATGGCCTGGCGCAGCGAGCCGCTACCTCCTGTGCAGACAACCAAATCCACGTCCGGGTGGCTCATAACCTCTGTGGTAAATCCCATCAGGCTTACGTGAAGGGTAACTACCAGGTTATCTATACCGCTGATGCTGCGGATCGTCTCACTGATAATCGTTGTCAAAAACTGTGAAACTTTTACTGCTCTCGGATGTGGGCAATGGATGATCGCATTGCCTGCAGCCAGCATTCCAATGGTGTTACTGATGAGTGTCGCACAGGGGTTGGTGCATGGCTGTACCGCACAAACAATACCAAAAGGGGAAAGTTCATAGAGCGTCATACCGTGGTCACCTGTATTCACTTCTGTTATCAGGTCCTCCACGCCGGGCGTCTTCTCAATGGCAAGCTTTATTTTTTGTGCCTTATCACAGACATTTCCCATGCCTGTTTCTGAAACGGTCATGGCTGCCAGTTCATTGGCAATCGGACGAAGTGCTTTTTTCACTCCTTCCAGAATTTCCTGCCGTTCATTCAGAGTCAGCTTTGAATATCTGCTGTAAGCTCCCTTTGCAGCAGCCACCGCATCGGTCACACTGGAGTAAATACTGCTTTTCATGTCATTCATTACCTCCTTTCCTTAAAAATAATTCATTTTACACTAAATATCCATTGTATCTACAATTCCGATAATCGCCATATCGATGACAGCCTCCCGTTTGGACTGGTCCACGCGGACAGAAGAGCCCGAACCAATCAGGACCGTCTCACCGATTCCGGCTCCGACATAATCCACAGCCACTTCCTCTGAATCAATGAAATTACCGTGTCCATCAATCCGTCTGATAATCATCAGTTTGTAGCCAACCAGCGAATTGTCCTTCCTGGTAGCTACTACTGTGCCTATTATCTTAGCCAATCTCATACTCTTCACATTCCTTTCACGGAGAATCCGGCTGTCTCAGGAGCGTGTTTAAATATTTCTTACCGGAACTCCTGTTCTCCATTAATTCTTTTTGTGCCTTGTAGTACTGGTGCTCTTCGCAGATGTCGTGCGTTTAGCCGTCTTTTTGGGCCTTTCGGGCGGCGTTTCCGGAGAATCCGGGACTTCCGGTTCTGCCGGATCTACGGTCCCGGTCCTGGTCGGTTCTGCTTCAACCAGAGGCTCCGATTTAATTTCTATCGGCTCTGCTTCAATCTTCGGCTCCGGTCCGGCCTCTGCTGGTTCCGCTTCAGTCTCCTGCTCCGTATCTTCCGGCGCTATTTCTTCCAGCCCAGTCTCTTCCGGTTCTCCCGCCTTAACCGCTTCCATTGTCTCAGCCTTTACTTCAACCTCAGCCTCCGTCTCCTCCTGTGCTTCTTTCTTAGGAGGGGAAGGCGGTACTGGTGGCTCAGGACAACAAAATGTCTGATCGACATAGTCGGACGGCCTTGGAATGACCTTCCATGAAACCAGCTTTCCGTTTGCGGTTCCAATCTGCTTTCCTGCATTGACAGCAGCATTGACAGCGCCTACATCCCCGACGATTTTAATGGTCATATATCCAAGACCTTTTGTGTTTTCAATCTCCAGGATCCGTACATTGGCTGCTTTGGCCATGGTATCGGCCACCACAACCGCAGTGGACAGTCCACTGATTTCAACTAATCCCAACGCCTGTTTCATCCTATCACCTCGCTCTCCTGTTTATTTGAATACGATATTCAGAAACTTCGCCCTGTCTTTAGCCAGGTCCGTTACAATATCGCCTTGCTGAAGGAATATAACACCGCCGGATGCAAACTGTTCCACATTGGACGATGATATAACCCTTTTTTTCTTTGTATCAGGATGCTGCGTATCATTTCCCGATGCCGTCTCTCCGGCCGGAGAATGACCAGGGGATTCATAGGGCGCTCTGCCTGTGAATTCATCCACGCTGCATATCTCGACTCCATACTCCAGAATCTGCCTGTAATAATTCATGACCCGGTTCCGGTAAGCAGGTTTTTCCTTTCCGGAAAATCTCGCAAGGCCAGAACGCAGAAGCACTACGCGGCTCCCCTTATCCATGCATTCCGATATCCAGGAGGTTTCGTATGTATCGCTGATACACAATGCAGTTTTTACGAGAACATCTCTCGGAACCACCGGCATCACTGTAATCGCCGTTTCCAGATCCGCAGGTTTTTCACAGGAGCGGTGCAGAATGTGGCTGCAGGCTTTCGTTTTCATGAGTCTTGCTTCATATCCCATGTCCTTCCACGAGGAAGGAATCACAGGTACGATCTCATATTGATCCGACGTTTCCATTTCCCTTAGAAATTCCATGTACCGGTCGCTCCATGGCGACACGCACAGCATATAAAGCTTCTGTCCGGGATGGTTCGCGTTGTCTGCTTTTCTTTCTGCCTCCAGCTCTCCGAGTACACGCAGCACCAGCTCTTTCAACTGTTCTTCGCTGATTTTCAATTCCTTCACCTCGTTTCAAGGAATGCCCCTATCCAACGGATAGGGGCATTCCCCGCTGCAACCGCTGCCAGATAATTGATTCTATCTGCTGCCTTTATTCAAGATGTGGAAGAATCTTCTCAACATCCGTATGAGGGCGTGGAATAACGTGGGTAGATACAACCTCTCCCACTGCTGCCGCAGAAGCTGCGCCGGCATCGGTAGCTGCTTTAACCGCACCTACATCGCCTCTTACCATAACGGTAACAAGTCCGGATCCGATTTTCTCATATCCAACCAGTGTAACGTTGGCAGCTTTAACCATGGCATCCGCTGCTTCAATTGCACCGACCAATCCTTTTGTCTCGACCATACCTAATGCATCTGCATTCATATTAGAACCTCCTTAATTGATTCACATTCTCCAGATTTATCTTATTAGATATATGGAGTTGTTGTAGACTTAGGTTCATCACCTAATGCACCAAGCATTTTCTTGCCCGCTTCGATGGAAGCCTTCACTGCCTGGCGTACAGCGCCGGAATCACCGGTAAATGTGAGGATAACCTCGTTTGAATAGCTGGTTCCGCCGTTACCTGGTGAGCAGTAGCCTACCACTTCAACGTTAGCAGCCTTTACCGCGATATCCGCCAGAACCGTGCCGATTGCAGCCGGTCCCGCGCATGTCATGCCGAATGCTCTTCCAACCGGCGCACCCAACGCCTTCTCAAGACAGTAACTGGCTCTTGCGGTATACTGGAACTCCAGATGTCCCGCATCGTTGCCGTATACATCGCCGAAGTATTTTGGAAGAACCTGAAGGGCAATCTCAACTGCTCTTCTGGCATCCGATACATCATCTGCTCCAATATAGATCAAGCTGCCGTGTCCGGCACCGCCCTTCGTATCTCTTGGAAGCTCTACGGAAATGATTTCTGTGTTGGTTGCCTTTACAGCCTCATCAACTGCCCATATCTGAGGGCCCGCTCCGGTTCTGCCTCCCACAATACCGATGGAACGGTATTTACCTAACTTCATAACGTCCACTAACATAGGATCCACGCTGGCAATAACAAGGCCGATCGTATCGCCGATTGCCGTTCCCACAAACTCGGTTAATCCAATATTACCGCAGCATTCTTCCTTTGGCGCCTCTGCCTTGCACTCCTCTTTCCCGATGCCAAGTTCATCGGAAACCTGCTTCATTACTTTCTCAATTAACTGCTGATCCATTTTTCTTCCTCCATTCTAAAATCTTGTCTAACCGCCAATGATACATTGAAAACCATAACTCTCCACCACTGCCTTACATTCCTCCAGATCCTCCGGAGCCAGCGGCTTAATTTGTTTCAGTGTGTAATCCTGGCCCAACAAACCATACTTGTTTTCGCCAAAGGAATGATACGGCAGCAGATGTATAGTCCGTATACCCACCAGGGTTCTGGCAAACTCTGCGATCGCCTTAATATCCTCCACCGAGTAGTTAAAGCCCGGAATCACCGGAACACGGATTACAGTATTGGATATTTTACAGATCTCGGGAGCATTTTTAATAACCAGGTCATTGCTAACCCCCGTGAACTTTTTATGCTGCTCACCGTCCATATGCTTAATATCCAGAAGCACCGTATCCACATAAGGAATTACCTTCTCAATCGCTTCACGGCTCCCCACTCCAGTGGTCTCAATGGCGGTATTCCATCCCTGCCCCTTGCATGCCTGCAGAAGCTCGGAAGCAAATTCATACTGCATCAGCGGCTCACCGCCGGATAAAGTGATGCCTCCGCCGGAACGTCTGTAGGTTGTGGCATCCTTTTTCAGTTCCCGGATTACCTGCTGGATCGACATTGTCTTTCCTTTCAGCACCAGGGCGCCTGCCGGACATGCATTGACACATTCGCCGCATCCACTGCACAGCTCTCTGTTAATCCAGGTTTTATTTTCCGGACTGATTGCCCCTCTCTTGCAGGCCGTTATACAACGGCCGCAATGAAGGCAATCATCTTCTTTATACATAATAACTGGTTTGATACTCTGGGATTCAGGATTACTACACCACTGGCAGGAGAGAGGACAGCCCTTTAAAAACACGATCGTCCGGATTCCCGGTCCGTCATGCAGGGAAAACCTTTGTATGTCGAACACGGTTCCCATTAAATTATAATTGATTGAATCCATGCCGAACTCCCTTCACTGTATTATACTGGAACCGCACTAAAAGGTCTGCTCTGTACGGCTGATAATATCGTCCTGAACTTCTTTTGCCAGAACGGTAAACTGTGCGCTGTATCCTGCAACACGGACTACCAGATCCTTGTAATCCTCCGGATGCTCCTGTGCTGCAAGCAGGGTTGCTCTGTCAATAACGTTGAACTGCACATGCATGCCCTTGTGATCAAAATATGCGCGTACCACGGATGCGAAACGTTTCAGGCCTTCATCCCCTGCAAGTGCGTCAGGAAGGAATTTCTGGTTGTATAACGTACCGTTGGAATAGTTTGCATGATCCAGTTTTGCCACGGACATGGCTGCCGCCGTCGGTCCGTTGGTATCCTTTCCCTGTCTCGGGGAAACGCCGTCAGCCAGAGGAGTCTTAGCCAGCCTTCCATCCGGAAGAGCGCTTACATCCTTTCCGAATAACACATTGGCAGATACAGGATAGCATCCAGCCTGGAACTGTCCGCCGCGCGGATTCGTGTATTTTTCCACTTCGTAGGAATAAATCTGTCCACAGCGTCTTGCGATCATATCAACTTCGTCAATATCATTTCCAAACCATGGGGTGTTCTCCATCAGTCTCTTAATGTGTGCATAATCAGGGTTCACACAGGCCGGTTCTGTCTTGGCCGGCTCTGCGGGTGACGGCCAGCGGCATGCCTGTGCAGGTCCGGCAAGCTGTGCCTGAAGATCCGCCAGGTTGATGGAGCCGTTATTGCTAAGGATTCTCTTGACTGCTTCATAAATCCTTGCTTCGTCCGTGCACTCGTCAGCCGTAGCAGCAGGTGCGGAGGCATTGCATGCATAACCGAAGTTGTTTGCCATTGCTTCTTTCAGCTGAGCCATGGTTACTTCCTTGCTCTCAAATACATGTTTCTTGATGGCACACAGGGAGTCTCCGGAATCGGCCACGCCGAATGCCTGCGGGCCTGTAAAGTTGTAAATTGCTCCGCCTTCCTGTACACTCTTGCCTCTTCCGATACAGTCATCTACCAGTGCTGACAGGAATGGAAGCGGCGCTCTCTCTGCATGTGCGAAGTCAACACAGTTGTCGGCTTCTGCCAGATGATATACGAAATATTCCATCTGTTTTTTGTATGCCGCAAAAATATCCTCAATGCTGGTAAAGGAAGTCATATCACCGGTCTGCGGGCCTAACTGCTTGTCGCCCACCTTGCCGTTGTTCAGGGTGATTTCCAGAACCTTTGCAATGTTGAAGAACGCTGCGTCATGCCAGCCCTCTGTCTTGTGCGGGCACTGCGGCTCTACACAGCCGATGATGCAGTAGCTTCTTGCATCTGCTAGAGACACGCCTCTGTTGCACAGTGCAGGGATAATTACTTCATCATTGTACATAGCCGGAACGCCCAGTCCGAGACGGGTCACTTCGCATGCTCTGTAGAGGAATTCATCCGGTGTATTCTGGTGAACGCGGATGGAGAAGGAAGGCGCCGGCAGAGCTACGTGGGCAACAGCTTCCATACACATATAGGATACGTCATTGGTTGCATCCAGGCCGTCCTCTGTCTGGCCGCCCACGATCAGGTTCTGGAATACTGCGTATCCGGCAAATGCCTGTGCGCTGACCTCATCACGCGTCTTGTTGACATCATTTAATTTAACCCAGATACAGTCAACCAGTTCCTGTGCAAATTCCGGGCAGATGTTTTTATCTGCGGCCAGATGCGGATACATGTACTGGTCAAAACGTCCTGGTGAAATGGAGTGGCCGTTGGCCTCGATCTGAAGGAGGATCTGTACAAACCAGAATGCCTGGCATGCTTCGTAGAAATTGGTTGCTCCCCGTTCCGGAACCCTGTCGCAGTTGGCAGCGATCTGGAGCAGTTCTGCTTTTCTTACAGGATCCGGGCATGAAGCTGCCATCTCTCTTGCCTTGGCAGCATAGCGGTGTGCAAAGTTGATTGCTGCCGTATATGTAATTACAATCGCCTCATAGAAATTTTTCTTCTTGATGTACTCCGGATCACTTGTATCCAGCTTTTCCATGGTCTCGATTACCTGTTTAATGATTCCGGTGAAACCGATATCCAGAACCTTGCCGTAATCTACACACACATGTCCAACGCCGCCGTAGAAGTAGTTGCCTACCGTAAACACTCCGTTTGCGATGCAGTCCTTAGTCTCCTGTGACATATAGGAATCTGCCAGAGCGCTGGTGGTCTTTCCTTCCCAGTATTTGAATGCTTCATGCAGCTCTGCTGCGGTATCTTTTGGAATCTGGAACGGGTCGGCAACTCTGGTGCCCATTGTCTCAAATTCCTTCTCAACCCAGTCATAAGAAAATTCAGGACAAATCTCTGTTGAACGCAGATTCTTTGTGATTGCGCCTACAACCAGCTCGTCATCATGAATGGTAATCGGAAGATTGTTAAAAATTTTCTCTGCTGCTTTGGCACGGCGCATAATAGGAGACAGTCCCTCTGTCTCTTTATAGGACTCTGTTACCAGAACCGCCCTCTCAGACTCAACGTACGGAATTGCATCGACAATTGCTCTTTTAAGACGTTTCACTCTCTCGGTTGGCTCTGTAAACCCCTTTGCTATCATACAAATATCCTCCTTTATTTTGTTTTCTATTGCATAGTTTTCAGTTTCCGGGATTTGCCCGTCCATCAATTCCAGGGCGTCCCTCCTCCTCATAATATCCTATACGGACGAAAAAGAAGACATATTATTAAAACGTAATAGATGTAAAATACAGACTTTTCATCACGAAATTGTGACGCCCAGCAGCTTGAGAAACCCTTTTAGAATTTCCACATTCCCGGGCCAGGCCGGGGAAGTTACCAGATTTTCAAAGATTACCGCTTCATACGGCTCCTTTTCCATGAAAATGCCTCCGGCTGCCAGTACCTCCGGCCGCACCGCCGGATAAGCAGTCACCTTTTTTCCCTTCAGCACTCTGGCCGCGGTCAGGATCTGTACTCCGTGGCATATGGCCGCCACCGGTTTTTTCAGATCCATAAAGTAATGTACCATATCTATTACCCTGGAATTCAGCCTGAGATACTCGGGCGCCCTTCCCCCGGTAAGGAACAGTCCGTCGTATTGTTCCAGCTTCAGATACTGGAACGAAGCATTGAGCACAAAATTGTGCCCCGGTTTTTCAGAATAGGTCTGGTCACCTTCAAAATCATGAATCGCTGTCCTTATGGTGTCTCCCGCAGTCTTGTCCGGGCAGACCACATCCACCGCCACCCCCGCCATCAGTAATGCCTGATACGGCACCATCACCTCATAATCCTCCGTATAGTCGCCCGCCAGCATCAGAACTCGCTTCATCCGTTTCCTCCTCTCTTTCCCATGGCATGGTATCGCCCTCTTCCCGCAGGTAATTAAGAATATCTCCCACCCCTTCGCCGGTCACGGAGCTGACATAGAATATCTTCTTGCATCCCGTAAGTTCCAGCCACATGGTGGCTAGGTCCGGCCTTGCCTCCGGCTGGTCAATCTGTGTCACGATCCCTATGACTTCCCTGGTTGCCATGGATACAATATTGGGGCTGTACAGTGAATAGTCCTCAATGGCGCTCATCAGCAGTCCCACAATGTCAGCCTCATAGGAATACAGAATCAACGCCCTTGCCAGGGTTTTGTTCTCCGCATACTCTCCGGGCGTATCGATAATAACATCGTAATTATTAATGTACTGCGTCTTATGGTATGTTATCTTTCTACCCTTCATCGCCTGTGTCAGCGTGGTCTTTCCCGCTCCGCTGCGCCCCACCAGCATGATCTTTTTCATTGACGCTCCTTCCCGGCTAAGCAGCATGTAATCAGGCCTTTGTGATCCTGCATACCGTAAAATCAAGTTCTGAGGACGTGTACTCCAAAATCCGCTCAAAGGCGATATTGACATCAGAAATGGTTCCCGTGATAATGAGCGTACCGCTGAACCGGTCGATAAAACCAATCTGTATATTAGAAGCCTTGATGGCCAGATCCGCTGTTATGATTGCTGTCTCACTGGGAGTAAGGGTCAGTACTCCGATGGCCGAACGGTGATAATCAACCTTTGGATCCAGTCCCAGTTTTTTGTAAATCACCTCATCCGGGCTGGCTATTATATGAGCCATGGTAATCTGTTTGCCGGGCACTGATTCCTGTATAATCCTCATCAGGTCCCCCTGGCTTCCATTCCAGTTTTTTATTTCCATTTATCACCATCACCTTTCCGCCTTTATTTTTATATTGTAACATTTTATAAAAGTTTCCTTTAGTACTAGACAAACTGATTTTTTGTATTATACAGACTTGTACGCAATGAGTCGGACAGTATTGGATAATACCATTTTTTAGACTGCCCATTCATTGTATAGGATATCTTTTTTCTTTATAATTAAAAAGAAAGGGATTTGAGTGATATATGAAGGGAGAGTATATATGACGCTGTTAGAACAAATAAAAGAAGCGGGAATCGTCGGGTGCGGCGGGGCCGGCTTCCCTACCCATGTCAAGCTGAACTGTACCGTGGAATATCTGATTATCAATGCCGCCGAATGTGAACCGCTCCTGCGGACCGACCGTTTTCTTATGCTCCATAAGGCCAGGGAGATCGTCACGGCCGCCGGTATGATCGGAGATATGGTACAGGCGGGTAAACGTTATATAGCACTGAAAGAAACATCCTCGGAAGAGATTGCCGCACTGGAAGCTGCCATTACAGAACTTCACAGTCCTGTCAAGCTTTATAAGATGAAGAACTTCTACCCGGCCGGCGATGAACAGATCATGGTCTGCGACGTTACGGGGCGCACGGTTCCGCCTTCCGGAATCCCCCTTGACGTGGGTGCCGTGGTATCCAATCTGGCCACCGTTTATTCCATTTACAATGCATCCCAGGGACAGCCCTTTACCGAAAAATACCTGACGGTTACCGGGGCGGTGAACTCCCCCTGCATTGTCCGCGCTCCTCTGGGTACTTCCTTTGCAGAGTGCCTTCTGCTGGCCGGAGGAAGCAGTCTTTCCTCCTTTCACGTAATCGCAGGCGGCCCCATGATGGGTAAATGCTACAGAAAGGAGGAAGCCGCGGGACTGACCGTCACAAAAACCACTTCCGGCTACATCATTGTCGCTGACGATACGCCCCTGGTGGAAAAGCATAATATTCCCATATCCGTTTCGCTGAAGCGGGCCAAAATGTGCTGTATCCAATGCTCTTACTGCACCCAGATGTGTCCGCGTTACCTCACGGGACATCCGTTAAAGCCGCATATGATTATGCGAAAGCTCGCCTATGCCCAGTCTCCCGAGGAGGTTCTGGAGGACGAGCATGTCAGGCAGGCCATGATATGCAGCGAGTGCGGACTCTGTGAAACATATGCCTGTCCCATGGGACTTCAGCCGCGCCAGGTCAATATCTATGTCAAGAATCTGCTCCGGCAGAATAAATACCGCTATCCCAAGCCTTCAGAGACATTTACACAGCTGGAGGAACGAAGCTACCGGAAAGCGCCGTCCAAGCGCATGGCGGTCCGCCTGGGTGTCGACCAGTATTATGACTATCATATTGACAGCTGCAAAGCCGCTGATCCCGCCACAGTTCGGATCTCCCTAAGACAGCACATCGGCGCCCCCAGCCAACCTGTGGTACAGACAGGTGACACGGTTTCGTGCGGGCAGCTGATCGGAGCGATTCCTGCGGAGGCGCTGGGTGCCAACATTCATGCGAGTATATCCGGAACCGTCGTACAGGTTACTGATACTGAAATTGTTATTTCTGCTGACAGGCAGTAGTTAGGAGGAAAATCATATGATTACCATCGGTTTTTTAGAATTAAACAGCATTGCCAAAGGAATCCTGGCCGCAGACATGATGCTCAAGGCAGCGGAAATCAAGCTTGTCTCTGCAAGGCCCAGCTGTCCCGGCAAGTATCAGATTTTAATAACAGGGGAAGTTTCAGCCGTGGAATCAGCTTTGAGGATCGGTGAGGAAAGCGCTAAAACCAATGTGGTGGACCGGCTTCTCATCCCCAGAGTAAACCCGCAGGTGATTGAGGCCATCAACATGTCCTCCATGCCCTCCAGCCTAAAGGCGCTGGGCATTCTGGAGTTTTTCTCCGTCACAGGCGCAATCATCGCCGCCGATGCAGCGGCCAAGGCGGCCAATGTATCCCTAATCGAAATCCGCCTGGGAACAGGGATTGGGGGCAAATCCTTTGTAACCTTTACAGGGGATGTGGGCGCGGTGGAGGAAAGCGTGGAGGCAGGTGCAAAGACAGCAGAAAACAGCGGCGCACTGCTTGAAAAGGTTGTGATTGCCCATCCGGACAAGGAACTGTACCGCAGCCTGCTTTGATAAAGGAGACAACATTATGAATGAAACACATACAGCAAAAGAAATAACAGCCGCCCTTTTGGACGCGCTGAAGCATCAGGGATTATGTTTAAAAGAAGCCTTGCAGATGATTGAAAAAGGCGAAGAAATGGCAGAGATCATCCATGTACCCATGGTTATCACAGTGGTGGATGAGGGTGGCAATACAGTTGCCATGCACCGGATGGATGACTCCCTCCTGGCCAGCATCTCCATCTCCTACTCGAAAGCGTACACGGCGGCGGCGCTCCGCGCGCCAACCGGGGAAGCCGCCAGGGATATCCTGCCGGGACAGTCCTTATACGGGCTCCAGCAGACCCATCCCGGCAAGTTCTGTATCTTCGGCGGAGGAATCCCCATCATGAAGAACGGACGCTGTATCGGCGGTCTGGGCGTATCCGGCGGCACTGTGGAACAGGACATGACCGTGGCCAGACACGCGTTATCACTGGATTAAAACAAACAATACGGAAAAAACAGGAGACACCGGAATCTTCCGGATGTCTCCTCAGACTGTAGACAAAGCGGCTCTGGGATTTGTATCCCAGAGCCATTTTTCTCTTATTATCCGAATTGTGTATAAAATAGAAATTTTGTGTGGCTCCCCTTCTTCCAGGAGTCCCCATTTTGCCTTAATCTTCGCCAGTTTTTTGAGATTCATGCAGGCAAATGTAAGCCCGGCTTTCATTTCCATTCGGGCTTTTCCATACATCTGTGTATACCGGAATCCATGATTCTCCTTTGCACTTGCGAATACTCGTTCAATGGTTTCTTTTCTTTGCGAATATAACTCTTTCATCCCAAGCGTATGACGGATATCTTCACACGTTTCCAGGTATGGCTCCCATATGTGGCGTGTAACAACCTTTACATGATCCTTGCTTTGGGTACACTGCTCCAGGTATGGACAGTTTTCGCAGACCGTTCCGCTGCTCTTATATTCACGATATCCATCACGGTTGGTTGTACGATAGGACAGTACCTGATTGTTTGGACAGATATAGCAATCATAATACTCATCATAAACGTACTCATATTTCTTGAAGAACCCTTTTTTGGTCATGGGACACTTGTATGGCAAAAGCGGCTTGATCCCATCATCTATCAGGAGTTTTGCTATACCGGGGGTTTTATATCCTGCATCGGCTATCAGCGTCTTGATTCCAATCTCTTTTATCTTGTCATACAGGAACTTAAAGGTTCTGCTGTCATGATGGTTTCCCGGATGAACACTATAACCAAGTATTCAGCCATTCTTATCACACGCGGTCTGTACTGCATAGGCAAATACACTTTTATGTTCCCCTTTGTGGAACCATCCACTTTCAGGGTCAGAAGTACTTGTTTTAATCGTCTTTTCTTCTTTGCCACCGGATGGGCCGGATGGCGGATTACTGTCATCATCCTTTTCTTTCAGAGGCCGTTTACCATGTGCTTCACGGTCTTCATTGATTTCCTTCTTTAGCAAATCTTCAAAAAACAAAGCCTCCTCCTGAGCAATCCGCTTCTGCATCTTTTTATTGTTTGCCCTGGCTTTTACATGGGTAGAATCCACGAAGACCTCACTTGGGTCTATCAGTTTAAATTTATAACATTCCTGCAGTATATGGGAAAATATCTGCTCAAAAAGGCCAGTGTCCTTAAAACGGCGGGTATAGTTTTTTCCGAACGTTGAGAAATGAGGGACCTTATCCATCATTTCAAGTCCAAGAAACCATCGATAAGCTACATTTACTTCGATTTCCTTTACGGTCTGCCGCATGCTTTTGATACCATACAGGTACTAGATGAATGGAAGCTTTATCAACATGACCGGGTCCATACTGGGGCGTCCATTATCAGGACTGTACTTGTCCACTACAAGGCCATAGATGAAGTTCCAGTCAATCGCTTTATCAATGATTCGCAGAAGATGATCCTGGGGAACCATGTCATCCATACAGAATATCTGAATCTTTCCTCTTTTCTTGTCCTTATTTTGAGTCATCATAGAAATATCCCACCTTCCTTTGATACTTCCATTCTATCAGAAAAGAGCTATAAAATCCTGAAAACAGGAATATTTATAGCTCTTTTAACGAAAAATCCGAGGCGTGAGCCTTGGGCTTTGTCTACAGTCTGAGGAGACACCGGAATCTTCCGGATGTCTCCTGTCTTTTACTGTCTTTTACTGAGTACGGTTACTCCTGCCCTTCCTTCTTCTCCTTGTTGGGAATGTAATAACAGTTGGGGCATTCATCCGGGTCCTTCTCTGCTTTCTTGTTCTGATATAGGCAGTTTGGGCAGTCGTCTGGAGTTTCTTCTATCTTGTCCGTTTTATAAAAATTACCGGAGTACTTCTTATCACTCATGCTGTTACCTCCTAGTTATGAGCACTTAGAGACCGTATTCTGGTCTCTAAGTGCGATACATGTCACTGGCACTTGGCGAGGTCCTGTCGAGCTTAGTGCAGTGACGAAAATGTGGTGTATTTCTTCTTTATCTGTGATATCATTATAACAGAAACAATCATGCAAATAAAGGAGGAATCAAAATTGAACCGAATCATTGGAAAAAAAGCTCCTGACTTTCACTTAAAGGCTGTCTCCGGGGATGGAGAGGATTTCTTTGATGTGAGCCTTGATACCTATAAGGGGCACTGGCTGGTCCTGTTCTTCTATCCCATGGATTTCACTTTCGTCTGCCCCACCGAGATCACCACGTTTAGCAATGACCTGTATCTGTTTGATGAAGCGGATGCCAAACTTCTGGCAGTCAGCACAGACAGCGAATACACGCATCAGGCTTGGATCCGCAACGGCCTTGGCCGCATTGGTTATCCCCTGGGAGCCGACAAGACCTTGTCCATGGCGGCTGACTACGGAGTACTTCTGGAGGACCAGGGAGTTGCGCTGCGCGGCCTGTTTATTATTGATCCTGACCAGACGATCCGCTACAGCGTGATCCACGACAACAACATCGGCAGAAACACCCAGGAGGTTCTGCGGGTCTTAAAAGCGCTTCAGACCGGTTCGCTCTGTGGTGCCAACTGGACCATCGGGAGCCAGCCCCTGAAAGAGGACCGGCCCTCTCTTCCCGACTCCTTCGCTTCTGACAAAACGGTGAGAATTTATACCCTTCCCGGCTGTTCTTACTGCCGCCAGGTCAAGGAATTTCTTGCCGACAACGGAATTTCCTATGAGGAAATCGATCTGGACAGCGATATGCAGGGCCAGGCTTTTATGGACAGCCGCGGCTATACCGCACTTCCTGTGACCGTGATCGGCAGCCATGAGATCTCCGGGTTCCGTCTTGATAAAATCAAGGAGCTGCTGCTTTAAACGCTAAAGAATCCGCTTCCGAACAGTACATTTACAATAAATGTAAATATAAATATGGTAAATGCAGGAGGATCGATATGGGTGTCGCAGC
>ERZ791671.709-NODE-709-length-19162-cov-6.08468_pt1 | contig 19162 bp, 23 predicted proteins | sample MGYA00510052_ERZ791671 | MGnify/ENA primary metagenome ERZ791671 (study PRJEB30046, sample SAMN00715231) | human gut metagenome | study: EMG produced TPA metagenomics assembly of the A metagenome-wide association study of gut microbiota in type 2... | reverse complement strand
TACTCTCAGAACCTAGAGAGTATGAAGCGGCAGAATATTGGAGGTATGAGTTAGGGGCGGAACTAGATTAATTGTCATAATACTGAAATGAGGCAACGGATTTTCCGCTGCCTCGCTTTTATCATTTTGAGGGTAATTGAAAATATCCTCCTGTGTTGAGCAATCCTCTTTTTCTGCGCTTTATCTGCATATCTATATATTTCATTTTATTTCTGTTCCATCGATAAAAAGCACATATTTATCCGGATTATGAACAATATCATAATCTTTTCCATATTCAATCGGCCTAAGTTCTATCTGCATAATGGATTTTCCATTTTCGATATCTTCCTTCCAAGAATATACGGTCATATCAAGGCTGGTTGCATATCCATGATCTGTAGAAAATTTTATTGAATGAAATGAATTCTCTTTGTACATTTTTAAAAGCAGTCTTGTAAATGCTTCTTTATCAGAAATATTTTTTCTGTTAGCAACTACTGTAAGATTCTCATCTCTATTCATAGAAAAACTGCCAACTACATCTGGCTCACCTTCTTTATACTTTAATAAGCTTTTCCCAATTATCATTCCAACAATAATCGAAAAAACGATAGCAACAAATACAAGTGTTATATTTTTTTTCTTCATTTTATCAAGTTCCTTAGAATTATATATAAGTCTTTAGAACTACTATATCATATTTTCACGTTAAACCAAATAAAAAAGAAGAGCAATAAGCCCTTCCATCTTCTTATTCACGTATTTATTCCACCAATGCTCTCACTGCATTGATAATTCTCTGTTGCTTTTCTTTCGGTAGTTTCTCTATCATTTCAGATAATTCATTCGTAACGCCGCTAACCGAATGTGTCACAACATCAATCAATAGTGTATCTGCTGAAACATCTAATGCATTTGCAATCGCAATAAAAGTATCAAGTTTTGTTACTTTCAGTCCTCTCTCTATAACACTTACATGAGTTGGACTCAAGTTTACCAGTGCTGCCAATTCTTCTTGTGTAAGATTCTTAGCTTCCCTTGCAGCTTTTATTCTCTGACCAACCGCCTTTAAATCCATTGTGACACCTCCTTTAGAACGATAATTCGGTCTAAAATTAGTATAACGATTGATCTTTAAAACATACAGAATCTACAGATTGTTAACTTGTTCTTTAGAACTATTTTAAATCAAAAAGGCCCAAAAGGGCACTTTCCCTTTTGAGCCTATACACTTTATCAGCTAACGTATTTTACTTTCATTTTTCCTCATGGTCATGAGGCTTTTTTCTCTTAAATCGCATTCTATGAATCCTTCGATTACTCTTTCTGTTCTTCAATAATTCGTTCGGTTGCTTTATGAATTCTATCCTTGGAATAGGGTGGTCTTAAATTCAATGATAACCGCCCTTTTTTGATCATATACGTTTCACTTCCATCCTCCGAAGATCCTTTCAACCAGCAATCATCCGGATACTTCTCAGCAAAGGACCGTAACCGTTTCTGCAGACTCTGATTGAAGGTATACACATCATAGAATCCATCATCTTCATTGGTCAGAATAATCGTTTCTTTTTCACACTTTAACCTTCGCATATTCTACCCCCGCTTTCTTTCCATTTCCTGATCCAGGTACTTTGGTATCGGCTTTCCGGACCGGCGAGCAATAGCAATCTGTTTTTGATGGAGTCGTTTGATCACAGATCTTCGTTTCTTAGGTTTATTATCCTGTTGATTTCGGGAAGTCTGTTTGTTGCTGTGGGCATCAGAGATCTTTTCTGGATTCTTCTTCTGATTATTTACCAGACCATCCACCATATCATAATTTGCTTCGGTACCGGATTCTCTGCTCCGTTCATAAGTGCCATTCTGGTAGAACTTCTGATAATGTTCCAGACGGATTTTGCCATCCTGTTTTAACTGTTCGACCGGATTTAATGGTACCTGCTGTTGGATGTAATCATGAATCTTTTGTTTTGTCTTTTCATCGAATTTCTTACATTCTTCGACAACCATTTTTCCATAGGCATCCAGGATAACACCCTGCGCCTGATCCCGGTATACCTGATGTTCCATTCTTGCTATTGCAAATAATGGCGTGTACAATTCTCTTGGAATATTCAACATGTCATACACAAAACCACTATAGAAATCTATATTAGGACTTACTCCTTTGAATATCTGACGCTGCTTTGCAATCAACTTAGGTGCAATCTTCTCAATATTGTTATAAAGGGTCATATCTTTCTCACGTCCTTTATCCCTTGCGAGTTGTTCTACAAAGCCTTTGAACACCCTTTCTCTCGGATCTGAAATAGAATATACAGCATGTCCCATTCCATAAATAAGTCCTTTCTGATCAAACGCCTCTTTCTTCAAAATCTTACTCAGATATGATGCAATTTCCTCTTCGTCTTCATAATCTTTCACATGACTTTTAATATCATCCATCATATTCATTACCATCAGATTTGCACCACCATGTTTTTTCCCTTTTAAGGATGACATTGCTGCTGAAATAACAGAATAAGTATCTGAACCTGAAGATGTTACTACCCGTGTAGTGAATGTAGAATTGTTACCACCACCATGTTCCATATGTAACAATAATGCTATATCCAGTACTCTTGCTTCCAGTTCTGTGAATTTTGTATCTGGTCTTAATAGGCGCAGGAAATTTTCAGCAATAGATAAATCTTTTTCAGGTCTATGAATATACATACTTTCGTTTTTTTCATAATGACAATAAGCATGGTATGCATATACTGCTAACATAGGAAATGCTGCGATCAACTGCATACTCTGCCTTAGCACATTCGGAATTTCAAGACTTTCTTTCTCCTTATCGTAAGAGCCCAATGTAAGAATACTTCGAGTCATAGAACCCATAATATCTGATGTAGGTGCTTTCATAATGACATCTCTGGTAAAGTTAGTCGGTAGTTCCATACAATCAGATAGTCTTCCCTGAAATTCCATTAACTGTGTATCAGTTGGCAATTCTCCGAATAAAAGAAGATATGCTCCTTCTTCAAAGACAAACCTTTTTCCTTTACTTCCTGTTACTAAATCTTTTATATTATAACCACGATAAGATAACTCGCCATCACATGGACTCTTTACTCCATCACGATATTCAAAAGCTTTTATATCAGAAATATTTGTAAGCCCCGTCAACACACCTTGGCCTTTTTCATCTCGTAAGCCTCTTTTTACACCATACTCTGAATACAGTTTCTTACTAATGCTATCATTTTGTTCACAAAAAATTGCTTGCTGTTTCATATAATTTTCCAAATTGCTCATTTGAATCGCTCCTTTCATTCTGTTACGAACTTACATACTATACTCAGATATTCTTGTTTCCAGTGCATTCAGCATTGTCTGTTCTTTTTCTTATTCTTATTCATTAGCAATACAATACAATGGAAAACTCAATTTAACCTCAACAAGGTTTGTTTTTTCATCCATGCAAAATCTTCTTTGTACAACAGACTGTTAGATATAGCAAAAACGGCCTTTCAAAAACAGTTAACTTCTAAATCAACTGTTTTTTGAAAGGTCGTTTCATCAGATTCTTATAGCAATCCAGCAAATAATCTCATAAATAATTGTCCCAGTCGCAAATATGCACTTCGTCCGGTTTGATATTGGTCTGTCACATCACGACATTCTCCCATCGTTCTTATCAGATCATTTTTTATTTCCACAACTGCCTGACAATCTGCCATAAAACAGCCGTTTTCAAAATGGTGATATAAACTTCGATAATCCAGATTAATTGTTCCACAAGTTGCCATACAGTCATCTGCCACACTCATTTTTGCATGACAGAAACCAGGAGTCCACTCATAAACACGAACACCATGTTTAACTAATCCATGATAAAAAGAACGAGTTATATTATAAATGAATTTTTTATCAGGGATACCAGGTGTGATAATTCTTACGTCTACCCCTCGCTTAGCAGCCAGACATAACGCATGCGTCATTTCATCTGTTATGATTAGATATGGAGTCATAAACCAACAATATTTTTCAGCTTTATTTATCATACTGATATAAACTTCTTCTCCTACTTGCTCATTATCCATAGGGCTGTCTGCATAAGGTTGAACAAACCCAGTTTGCTGTGCCGCATAATCATAGTGGAAAAGGTATTTACTAAAATCAGAATCATTAGCATCCTTATCACTTACTGCATTCCACATTTCCAAAAATGTCACCGTAAGCGACTGAACAGCATCTCCTTCTAAACGAATACCTGTATCTTTCCACTGTCCATACGGGTGTGTGTAATTAAAATATTCGTTTGCTAGATTATATCCACCTGTAAATCCGACTTTTCCATCAATAACTGTTATTTTTCTATGATCACGATTGTTCAAAAACAGATTTAAACCTGGCATAAACGGATTGAATACACGGCAATGAATTCCTATTGCCTCCATCTTTTTCACAAAATCTGTGTTAATAAAGCCTATAGAACCCATATCATCGTAGAATACTCTAACTTCCACACCTGCTTTTACTCGCTCTTCCAGAACATCTTGAATCTTATGCCATGCTTCAGCGTCTTCTATCGCATGATATTCCATAAAGATAAACTTCTGTGCTTTCTCCAAATCCTTAAGCTGTGCCTCTAATCCTTTCACTGCTTCATCAAAATACACAATATCCGTATTCTGATAGATTGGATACTGCGAATTTCTTTGTATGTAACTTGCTATATTTCCTGCTTTCGGAATTGTTTCTTTTATTTTGCTCAAACACTCCTGACTGTCCGGAAGCATTGGTAACAATTTGCTATCAATTTCTGCATATCGCTCACGCATTTTATGTGTGCCACCATTCAAACCAATCAACAAATACAGGCCTACACCCATAATTGGGAAAATTAGAATTAAGATGACCCAAGGCATTTTCATAGAGGATGTCTTATTTGATGCGTACAATCCCAAAACCAAGATCCCACTCAAAATCCTTGTAAATAAATTTATGATTTCTGCATATTCATTCAAGCGTGTTACGATAGTAATAATAAAAATCACTTCCAGAAGAATGCAGATTATGGAAAAACACAGCCGTTTTACCCCATTTTTTGTTTTTGCTTTGCCCTCTAAAGTATCTTGTTTCATATATATTCCACCTTCCTACTTGCTCAGTTTTCTCCCTAAATTTCGTGGAACATACCAATTTTGTCTTTTATTCTCTGCATTTCATTATCTGCTTCAATGATAGCTCTTGCAGAATGAAGTAATTCTTCACTTATCTCATCATAGCCAGGCATTTCTTCAATTCCTTTTTTATAGCGAAGTTGATGTTCCAATGTTGCCCAGAAATCCATACCATTGGTTCGAATCTGTAATTCTACACGCATAGGTGTTTTACCCTTAGCAAAAAATACTGGTATTTCAACAATCATATGATAGCTTCGATAACCATTCGATTTTGGATTTTTTATATAATCTTTTATTTCAATAACTTTAATATCATCCTGTTGGGTAATCAAATCTGATATCATATAAATATCGTCAATAAACGCACAAACTATTCGAACGCCTGCTACATCATTGAGATATGTCTGTATATTTTCTGTTGTAAATTCATATCCCATCTTCTGCAATTTATCGTAAATACTATTGGGCTGCTTAATTCTTGTTTTTATAAAAGAAATAGGATTTCGATTGTTCTCAACTGAAAATTCATCATCCAAAACCTCAAGTTTAGTTTGTATCTCCCTAATAGCACAACGATACATCATCATTAAATTATAAAATTTTGTAGCATTATTTAAAAACTGTAGTGATTCCGGACTGTTCATCCCGAGTTTTTTTACTTCATCTTTTGTCATGGAACTTTCCTTTCTACCTCATCCCTGATTTCAAAACATTATTTATTTTGATAGTTGATTCGTTCTCCTTGAATTACTGGATAACAAATCATTTTATCACTATCCAGATTTTCTACATGCATATCTACTGCACTGATCTGATGGTTTTCATAAGTATTGTAATAATAAATACCTTTTGTAACATTACAACACGACGTATACAATGTGATTTCATATTTTCCATCCGCTACTTCGCAACATCCTCGTTGCTGATCCACAGATCCGAGAATGTGGAAGAATTGGCTAACGCTTTCTTCCTCTGATTCACCTGAAATTGCATTTACCTTTGTAAAAGCTACACGTACAAAGCGTGAGGAAGATGAGAGATCTCCCGGAAGACCTAATCCTCCCATACCTCTACTATATGCATCAAGAGCCAAATTTTCGCAGAAAGTATTTCTGGGCTGTTTAGGAGATAAATACATATAATTATTTAGTTGAAACATCTGCTGTGGAAATGGCGGATTATTCGTAAGCACTCCTACTGGATTGTCATAAATATGCAAACCATCTGACATAGATTCTACCGTAATTGACTCATTCTCATCAGAAATGATCCAGTGTAATTGTGCTAATGGTAATTGCTCGCTGAAAGGAGTATTAACAATATTAATTTGTTCAAGAAGCTCGCGAACTTCAACTAAAGAAGAACACTGACTTAAAATCCACGGAATAAATTCAAACTGTGCAATATTTTCCACATCTGGCTTAATCGCGGCATAAACAGCATTTCCGACAAAATTCAGTCCTGCCATTGCCACTCCTTTTTCATTCATAGCATCATAATACAAAGGATAATCCTCTGCAACATGAGCCATTCCAATAATTGCATAATGATTTTTCATATCGCCAACATGGCGAAAATTAAACGCATAATTACGTGGTGTAATTACTATCTGATCACCATAAGAGAATTCATAATCGAGGGTTCGTCCAAAGTAAAAATCTTTTGTTTTATAAGTTGCTGCTGTACACATGATCGTTTATCCTCCTAAATAGATTGAAATATGTCAATGAGTTTTTTCTTGAACAATATTATAGCACAATTCTTTTATTTTGTTCCAACTTCATACATAATCATAACATGTAAACTTTAAACTATTTTCCTAGATTATTTCTCCATCAGTTTTTCAAACCAGGTATTCATAGCTAGGATGAATTGACCTACGTCTGGCAATTCTTGCAGCATTTCGTTTAGGGTTTTGTGCTTCACATATTTCTGCACATACACCCAACAGGCAACGCTACTGGCTTCTGATACAATGTCAGCTATGGTTTTGCGCATAAGCTCTTCAAATTCAGCAATTTCTTCTTTCGGAACAACATCATACAGTGTTGGTGCCTGATGACTTATTTTTACTCCATTTTCATTTGCATCTTTAAGCAGATTCTTAACTTTTTCTCTTGAATCCTCCGGTACTTTCATGTACTCCCACATAAATGTTACCACATCGGACGGTGTGTCTTTTTTTAGTGGTGGTAACTGAATATAATCATTGTTTTCGCTCATTTTCATATCCTCCTCACGATATAATAAAATCAATAATACGTTCTCTTGTCATGTCCAGTACAGTGTCCACGAATACTCCTGCAAACAGGATCAGATACAGAATTACACTCAGCGAAAATAGAAATGCAACCTGTACCCAGTCATGATAACAGTATGCAGTCGCTATAATCAACAAAGTGAATATAAACCCAAGGATCCCTCTGACAACCGCATAAGTCTGTACTGTCATCTTCACTGCCAGGCCGATCACAAAAAGAATCAGCCATACCGGCAGTAATAATATCTTTCCAGCAAGTTTTAAAATAAACATGTGCACCTCCTATCTTACCAGTCCTGGCATATCATGGTTCACCTCTGCCTGATAATACCCGTTCATCGTTGACGGTGCATTAAACAGGGCTGCTAATAAATATTTCTTGATGTTCTTCACCTTTGTGGTGTTACCACTCATACAGTGTAAGACGTACTCGATATGTGAATAGGTCAGCATCAGAAATTTTTTCTTCACCAGTGATGCCGGATACCAGTTGCTGGCAATCAAGATCTTGTCATTTTTACACATCACAGTCTCTACGATCAGGTTTACGATTTCATCTACCTGCCGCATATCGTTATGATGGGTTACTTCCAGTGATTCATAATCAATGGTCTCTTTGACAAGGTTTTCATAAGCCTGATAATCCTCAGAGCGGTTATCGCTATCAAATCTTTTCTCATCCACAGATATGATAGGATTAGATTTATTATCATTCATTTCAGTATCACTAAGATTAGTATTATTAGGGTTTGAAATGTAAACTTCTTGAAGTTTGTTTTCGGGACTTCTAGAAGTTTGATTTTGGGACTTCATGAAGTTTGAAATGTAAACTTCTGTAGATTCCTCATTTTCCACAGAAGTTTGTTTTTTAAACTTCTTTAATTCCTCTTCAAATTTTTTCTCATCTGTTTTCTCAGGCATAAAGGTTTTCACGTAGATAACGTTCACCTTTCCAAATCCCTGTCTGCGTTTCTCAATCAGGCCAATCCCTGTTTCGTCATCCAGTTCTCTCATGGATTTGATGGCTTTATTTCTGCCACAGTTCAGTAATTCCATGATATCTTCGATGGAAAAGTAGATATATGCTCTGTTTTTGTCATCAAACCACTGATTCTTGATAGAAAGAGACATTCGATCCAACATCAGTCCATATAAAATTTTAGCATCGCTCGATAAATCTTTAAAATAACTGTCTGTAAATAATGCTTTTGGTATGCGGTAGAAGCTGAACTGATCAGCTTCGGTACCGTAAAAATAATTAAATGTCATTTTTTTCTCCATAATTTCCTCCTTTCATTTTCTGCTAAGAAGTCCTCTTTTTAAACTTCTTTGACTTTGTTTTCTTAGCTTTTTCTATCCTTAACAGGACTGTTCCTGCATCCATTTTTCTAATAATGATTCAATCCCTGCTCCATATCTTTGGCTGTATAATCATCCGGAAAGTACTTTGTTAGTTTCTTTTCCGAGAATGTGAGAGACCGGGATACTTTCTTTGCCATCACACAGTTATTGAAAATTGATAACATCTGGATCTGATTGATTGGCCCATCATTCAGTTGATTTCTGAGTGATGCAATCTGTTTTGGCTTGATAAATCCAGTGTCGCTAATATATTCGTAAATCCATTCCTGTACTTCCTTATCGATATAGGAGATATTAACAGCAACCGTGAACTGAAGCTTTTTGTTATCTACCAGATCAAGAAGTTCCGGAATTAACTCTGTCAGTCGAATGTAACGCTGAATCTGTTTATAACTTTCACCTGTCCCATCCGCAATTGCTTCCGTTGTTCTTTTGAACTTTGGGACATTTTGTCCCAAAGTCAAGTCTGTCCGAGAACCTTGGTGTTTCATGGCCTCTTGTTTCATTTTGTAAGCAAAAGCTTTTTCACTCGGCAACAGTTCCTCTCGCTGAATGTTAGCGTCCACCATAGCCACAATGGCATCATCATCTGATAATTCTCTTACGATTGCCGGAATTGTCGTCAGTCCTGCAAGCTGTGCTGCATGCATTCTTCTGTGACCGGATACCATTTCATATTCTTCATTTTCATCCATGCGAAGCAGTACCGGTGTCAGCACTCCATTGATCTTTACGCTTTCTACCAGGTCCTGCATCTTTTCATCATCCAGCACCTTGAACGGATGATTCTTAAACGGATGGATCTTACTGATCTCTATCTCCATTGCTGACTCTTCATTTACCACACCAAGCAATTCATCAATACTAGCCAGTTTAATCTTTTCGTCACTTCTATTTTTCATTATTCAAAACCTCCTGTGTCAATTTCATATATGCCTCGGCAACTTTTCCTTTCGGACAGTGCATGTAAATACTTTTTCCCTCTGCACTGGTCTCAGCCGCTTTTACAGACATCGGAATCACATTTTCAAATACTTCTATCTGGCTTCCGTAGGTTGTATGTACTCTCGATGCAATGTCTCTTGCGTAATTGGTTCTGAAATCTACCATAGTCAAGAGAATGCCCTCAATCGCCAGTTTCCGGTTCAGTCTTTTCTTTACTGTGAGAATGGTCTTGATCAGCCGCTGAAGTCCTTTAACAGGCAGATATGCGGCCTGTACAGGTATCAGCACGGAATCAGAAGAAACCAGTGCATTGATTGTCATCATACCAAGGCTTGGCATACAGTCGATCAGGATATAATCGTATCGGCATCTTATCGCATCGATATATTCCTTCATGATCATTTCTCTGCTCATAACATTTCCCATCGTTACTTCCAGGGCAGAAAGCTCAATATTTGCCGGAAGTAAATCTACATTTTCCTGGTGATGTAAGATACCATCTTTCAAGGAGATTTCTTCTTCATTGATGACATCCATCATGATCGTTGCCAGTGTAATGCGAAGATCATCCGGTTCCTCATATCCAAGACTTGCTGTTAAACTTCCCTGTGGATCCGCGTCGATCAGCAACACTTTCTTACCTTCTCGTGCCAGTCCAATGCCTACATTTACGGTTGTGGTGGTCTTTCCAACGCCGCCTTTCTGGTTTACTACGGATATAACTTTACACATGATTTCTTCCTCCTTTAACTTTCCCATGATTCTTTTTTCCATAATTTCAACAATGCCAGTATTTCCCGCTTCATCATTGTCGGTGTATAAGAATTTGGAAAATACTTGTGTAACTGCTCGTTTGTAAATGCCACTCTTGTGATCTCACCCTTTTTCACTTCACACATGATTTCTTCCATCTTTTCCAGTGACAACTGTTTTTCTTTACTCAGTTGCCGGATTCTCTGTGCCTGTGAGAGTGACGGGATCGCCTGTGCATACTCCATTGCTACAAGCAATTCCTTTTGCTCTTTTTCACTTAATGCTGCTATCTCTACAGCCGGACAAAAAGAAATAATCTCATCATCCAGTTTCTGCAGCATTTCCGGTATCAGTTTTGTCAGTGAGATATAACGCTGCACTTGTTTTGGACTATCACCACAATCCTCGCTGATGATCTCTATCGCTCGCTTTCTTGGTGTTTTGTGGTCAACTTGGCTCTTTTTTCGACCACTTTTTCTTTTCAATACGTCCTTCTTTAATTTGTAAGCAAAAGCTTTTTCACTGTAGCTGATCCGTTCTCTGTGAAGATTGGAATCTACCATGCTTAAAATGGAATCATCTTCACTTAATACCCGGATGATCACCGGTACTTTACGGTATCCAAGTTTCTCCGCAGCATGTTTTCTTCTGTGGCCGGATATGATCTCATAGTAGCCATCCGGTACCGGTCTGACGATCAGCGGATTTAATATTCCATACTTCTCAATGCTTTCCTGCAGAAGAAACATTTCCTTATCATCTTTCACCTGAAACGGATGCTCTTTGAACGGTCGAAGACGCTCAATCTCAATTTCTATGATTCTTTCTTCGTTTTCTCCTGATTGTCTGTTTGGCTCAGTCATCTTGACTCCTTTCCTCCAGGATTCAGGAAATAAAAAATGCCTGCCTGGAACTTTTATAGATAGTAAAGTTCCAAACAGACATTGCTGTTTGACCATTAGCTGTAGCTAATAGAATTGAATACTGTTTCAGCTAATTCATGTTTGCAGGTTTGGGAGAGATTGTTTCTTTTCCCGCCTTTTCTCTGATTTACATCCCCGAATAAGGGGTGACAACGGAGCGGAACCCAAATGTTAGCTGGAAATTGATCATTTTGAATGGAATTTTGTGTCACGAACATGATTTGAAAATAACAAAAGCGTTCGTTGTCAGCTAATCCAGCTAACATTTTCGAACGCTTTGAAGCCCGTCGCCAAGAGGATTTGAACCTCCGACCCCTCGCTTAGGAGTAGACCCGATACGACATCGGGAAGTGGCATCTAATGCTTAAAAATGCTTGGAAATACAAGGTTTTTCAGCATTTCAAATCCCATCTGATACTACGCTGTGATAGCTAATTCAGAGGGATTTTACACCGTCCGATTGGCTCGAAATTAGCAAGTCTTTCGATTTTTGGTGGACGTTGCAAGTGCAAGTAAATGTCACTATGTAACTTCTCGTGATGCGAAATGATAGGAAATCCTATTCATTCTCGTGTGAGGGTGCGGGTGTCCTTAGACACAGATTTCAGTCTGTTTTATATATCATTTCAAAATGAATTTTTCAACCAGAATTATTAAGAATTTCAAAGGTTTTTCAGACTCAATGATTCTATGTAATTTAGACCCGCCGAAGCAGGTCTTTTTTTATTTCAGCATAATCTCTCTATCCTCAGCGCCGAGCATATAAGCACCCTTGGCAAAAGCATCCCTTGCAAGAAGCTCTGCTACATCAACCCTATCGAACAGCATCCATATTTCTTTCTCTTTCGGAGTCAGTTCATGGCTATGGTCAAACAAATGCTCAAGTCCCAATCCTTCAAGCAATGCCGACTTTGCTGCTTTGTATTCCTCAGCTCTGCCAACATATTCGTCGTTCCTTTCCTTGGAAAATGCCTCGATATTGTCAGCTCTCAGATGCTCGTAATACTCGTCCATAAAGATTCTATCCATACTCGTTGACCTCCATAACAAAAAAATAAGGGCAGACCCTTTTACAGCTATTGTAGCTATGTAAAAGGATCTGCCCTTGCAGTTACTATAATGTTTTTGCCAGCGACTTCAGGAGTGCTGCCATTTCCGGATTTTGCAGAAGCTTCAGAAGAAGTTCTTTATCATCAGCGGAGCTTTCCGTTGCGGCTGGTTGAACCGGCTCAGGCGTTGCCTGTCTGCCTGAGTAGAACGCAGCTTCCATTCTTTCAGCGTTCAGTCTGCGGTCATCGTCGATGATATGGGAGTAAACATCCGCTACCATCTTGACCTGTGCATGACCGGAATCGCCTTGAACGGATTTCATATCGCCGCCGTTCAGCTTCAGCTTGTAAGTGATACTGGAATGTCGGAGACTATGGAAAACCACTTTCGGCAGTCCCTTCTCCTCAATCAGCTTATTGAAAGCACGGTTGATAACCTGCCCCTCAATCGGCTTGCCATTGGAAGAACAGAAAACCAGATTGAAGTCTACGAACTCGTCACCGAAAAGGTCTTTCAGTTCTTCGATGTCAGCCTTTCGCTGTACCAACATTTCCGCTACGGTTTTCGGTAAGAACACCTTGCGGACACTTGTTTTGGTCTTAGGAGTTTTGAGAACCAATGCGGTATGCGTACTGGCGAAGGTCGGTGGGAACTTGAACATGATGTCCTTACCGTCCAGATCTGCCATCGCTTCACGATTTACTCTCTGCAACTCCTTTTCAACGAAGATGCTTGCCTGACCAAGTTCAATACTGGTGGGGGAAATGTCAATACAGTCCCAGGTAAGCCCCAGAAGCTCGCCCATTCGCAGGGAACAGGAGAAGGCAAGGTTAATAGCCAGACGAAGAATATCATCGTCACAGGCTTCCAGAGCCTTCTGGAGCACTTCTGCTGTCCAGATATCCCTGGTCTTGTGTTCTTCTTTCGGCAGCGTAGCGTGCTCCACAGGGTTTCTGGTCATCAATTCCCACTTGACCGCTTGATTGAAAGCATTTCGCAATGTCTTGTGAACCTCTCGGACAGTATGCGGAGTCAGATATTCTGTACGGGCTTTTACATACTTAGAAGAAACCGCTTTGACAGAAAGCAAATCTCGGTAATACTTGTCCATGATTCTCGGCGTGACATCCTCCAGCTTCATATCACCGATGAGGGGACGAATATAGTTTGCAATCAGGCTCTTTCTGCTTTCATAGGTAGACATCGCCCAGGTGTTCACACCATAGATTGACATATACTCATCCAAAAGATCATTGACGGTTTTAGCAGAAGGGGGAATAAAGGTTCCGGACTCCTGCTCATATTCAACCTGCAACTTCCTTTTCTTTGCTTCGGCATTCGTTTCAAAGGTTTCCCACTTCTGACGCTTGTTGCCGTTCTCATCGGTGTATGTATAAACCACAGAATACTTCTTTTTTCTCTTAACGATAGATGCCATGTAATCAGCTCCTTTCCTGTCTATCTTCCGCTAACTGGTAGCGGGTCTGATTGTGATACCATTTTTCAAAGCTCTCTTTGGTAGCTCGCTTATACCTGCCAACCTTGATAAGCTCAAAATCTTCATTGGCAACGATATAGTAAATGGTCTGACGATGTACCCCAAGCATTCTTGCCATTTCCGGCAGACCGTAGGTGGATGCCATAATATCTGCATCCAGTTCCTGATCCTCTACCGTGCGGTAATCGGTTTGAGAAGCATACCATCTTTCAAAGCTCTCCTTTGTCACTCTGCGCTTGCCCAGGACATCGACCACATCAAAATGCCCTTTGGCAACCAGTTCGTAAGCAGTCGCTTCTTTCAGCCCAAGGCGCTGTCCAAGCTCCTCCATTGAATATGTAGTTTTCTTCAATTCCTCGCCGGGAGGGGTTCCATCGACCTTCTGGTATTTGAACTGATTGGCATACCATTCTTCAAAGCTGTCGATCATCACCCTCATGGTGTTGCCGACAAGAATGGTTTTGAAGTAATTCTTCTTAATGAGCCAGTATGACTCCGTTTTACCAAGACCGAGCATCCTGCCCATTTCCAGAACAGACATACTCGTGCGTTTTCTCATTTCCGCCATCGTACAACCTCCTATGTAAAAAATGTAGCCATGTGTTTCTTGTCATGGCTACATTTTATCGAACTCTCAATATGTTTTGAAGTTTGTCGCCGGGTTGTACGACGCCCTTGACAAATCTTACATTTGATGATCCAACCACTCATCAAAACTCTTTTTGGAGATTCTGATACTGCCACCGATGCGGACGCTATGGAAAACTTTCTTTTTCACAAGGTTGTATGCGCTGGTTCTGCTGATGCCCAGAATATCCTGAATCTCATCAACCGTATAGGTTCTCTTATCAAACTGAACTGCGTTAGCAGCCATCGCTTCTTCGGTGCGCTGATTCATGGCAGCGATTCTTTCTTCAAACATTTATGTTCACTCCTTCGCTCTCTTTGCTTTATGTTTTGGGGAACGCTTTTTCAGCTGTTCCATTGCCAGGCTGACAGATAAGGCTTTCTCAATCGCTACCATTTCACGGGGCGTTACCTTACCTAAGTAATTATCAATCCTGCTTTTATCAATGGTACGAATCTGTTCCAGCTGAACAACGGACGCTTCTTTGAATGCAGGATTGTCGTAAATAACAAAGTGCGTCGGCATATTCGCTTTCTTATGGATTCTGGTGGTGACCGTTGCCACAATCAATGTGGGAGCGTGTTTATTACCGGTATCGTTCTGAATGACGATAACCGGACGGATGCCGCCTTGTTCCGACCCAACTACCGGGTCCAGCTTGGCGTAATAAATATCACCACGGCAATATACCCAATTTTCTTTCATCATGTGCCATGACCTCCTTTCGTTGGCTATGTAATAACTGACTGCCAGAAAGGAATCAGGCAGTCAGTCCAAAAGTCTATGTGTCCCATATTTGCCACGCACCCCTGGGAAAGAGGGCTTACGCCCTCAGGGAATCACCGAACGACTGATTGCGAATCAGTTCCATAGGAATCTAACCTCTGCCGGGTTCTCCGCCAGCTCCGTAGAGAAGTATCTTTAATCCTGTTGCTTTCATGGCCGTATTGGGAGCAACCCAATATTTACAAGCCAGTATTGATCGCTGGCATCGGGAGAGAGACAAGCGCTTAATTTATAGAAGAAAGTCGTTCTGTTTCTCTATCCGATACGTCTCGGCGTACCGCTGATGTGGCTGATGCTCTCGCACCGGCAACAGGAACGTATTCGATGACTGTGTATTCAGTTTTCAAGGATCAAGCAGCCGATTTTCTTTGGCTGTATCTAAATTGTACCTGTTCCTCATGCAAGTTTTTATTGCCTCGTAGGTATAGTTTTGAGGTTATTCACGACCTAAAAATATGTAATCAAGGGTTGTCTCAAAGCGCACAACCAGTTCGATTGCCAAATCAATAGAGATACCTCTGTTGCCGGTTTCAATTCGTGCAATGGTGTTTGCGGCAACACCTAACTGCTCCGCAAGCTGTTCCTGTGTAAGCCCATGTTCCTTTCTCAAGGCTTTAATTCTTTTTCCGCTTTCAACCAAGTCGTAATACATTTTCGTTCCTCCGTGTTTTTGAATTTGTGAAGTTGCAAAATCAAAAACAGCGGGAGGAGATCGTGCCCGATTCTCAATACCCTTTGCCATCTGCCTGTCCTCCTTGCAGGCATAAAAAAAGAGCCGGAGTAAATTACTCCAAGCTCTCGTTCATGCCTTTGTGTTAATTATGGGGGAAAATAGGCAGGTATAAAAAAAGCCCCGTACCCATTACAGGCACGAGGCGTAACTCTCTCTATTCAATTTTATGCCGCTATCTCCCAGCATAGCCATTTTAACACTGGACAAGTCGGACTTTCAGTAGGGGAACCGTCGTATTTTCATCGGATTTTAGTCGGACTAAAATCCTGTCTTAGCATTCACAATAACACAATGCTTCTTCCTCCCGGGCACTTTCCAGGAAATCTTTCAATTTAGGAATGGCTGTTCCCCAAAGTGACAGACCAAATAACAGTATCGCTTCTTTCTTTCGGTCATAGTAGGTGCTGCGTTCCATATTCAAAACCTCCAGCATTTCTGATTCCCTGTACTTGAAGCGGTTGAGATATGCCTTTGAGATAATCTCACAGTACAGAGCGCCTTTATCTGGATATTCTCTGATTTTCAACATAGCCATATCTACCAGTTCAATGATCCACTTTGTCTCAAATAAGCTGCGAATGCGTTCTTCAAATCGTTCTCTCGCTTCATCCGGAGCAAAGTTCTCCAGATAAATCAATGCACCATCTAAGCTGTCACCGTAAGTACAAATAAGGGTATCACATACATCATTCGCACGATCAATGGTAGACCAGCACACCTCTCGATATATGGATAAAATCAGCTTTGCTCTTTCATACAGAACCTTCTCGTCAATGTTCTGCATCCGGCAAAGCATTCGAATACTGCTTAATACCTGTGTATTATATCTGCTCATTCAGAATCTCCTTTCAGCCTAATCCATAAAATAAGAATTCCTTTCTAACTCCTGTCACTTGGCTAAAGGGAAACAAATACCATGGGACAAGAATGACTATAACTTCCGATATTTGATTAAAATAACAGAAGTGAAATCGGAAGTTCTTGACTTTATAAAAGTTCCGATATATAATTAAGTGGAATTAAAACTTCTGTTATGATTCTTATTATAGCATTTTCCAGAAGTTTGTCAACAAATAATCGGAAGTTACGAATAAATATTTTTTGAAAGGAAGGATACTACCATGACATTTGGAGAAAAAATTAAAGAAGCTCGTTTGGCTATGAACCTATCTCAAACGGAGCTTGCCCAGATGACCGGCATTTCCGAAAGATCCCTTTACACCTATGAGCAGCTCGGAACACTCCCCAGAAAAAGCAACATCAGAAAACTTGCTGAAGCACTGCATATCTCTGTGTCCTATCTTTTGGACGAATCTGAAACGGATAGCCAGAGCCATATAGATCAGGATATGTTTATTTTAGAGGCAAAGGAAAACTTCGGTTCAAAAGGAGCAAAAGAAGCTCAGGAAGTGTTGGGTCGTGTAAATTCTCTGTTTGCCGGTGGAGAATTGGACGAGGACGCAAAAGATGTATTCTTCCAGGCGATTATGTCAGTTTATATGGACTCTAAGAAAACAGCACGGGAAAAGTACACTCCGAAGAAATACAGAAAGCATAAAGATAAAGAGTAAAATCCTCAAGCACAGAATATGTTTTCTGTGTGCGATTCGGAGGTGAAGCAAATGAAAACGGCAGAGCATATCATTGAAACTGTCGATAAGCTTGTGCGAAAATATCACACCAGAGACCCTTACGAGCTATGTCAGCTGTTAGGTATCAAAATCCACTATTACGATTTACAGAAGAAATTGAAGGGCTTCTTCTATTACCAGTCCAGACAAAAGAATATCGTGATAGATCACAATGTGAACGGTATCCTGGAGCGTATATTAGTCGCACATGAATTAGGACACGCTGTCCTGCATACAAAAATCGCTATGATGCACGGCTTTCAAGAAATGGAAGTTTTTGATGATAGATCAATCGAAGAAAATGAAGCAAACTTCTTTGCGGCGGAGCTTCTGTTAGAAGATGGGAAAGTCCTGGAATGCCTTTCGGAACACACATTTTTTGAAACGGCTAAAATGCTCTATGTACCGGCAGCATTATTAGACTACAAATTCAGCCTGCTCCACGAAAAAGGAGAGCTGGTAAATTCGATGTATATTCGTAAAGCAGATTTCCTGAAAGAAGATCTTCATGCCTACGATAACGACATTGGTTATGGCGATATATGAATATCTATTTTTATATCTTTACAGAAAAAGTCCACCAGTACGATGCGTAGTGCATCATGACTGGTGGACTTTTTGCTTCTTAAAGAATCAGTATATTGTGCTGCAAAAAAGAACCCCATAGCAGTTCACTCTGTACCGTCAATGGGCTTCTTTTTCATTATATCAATCAAGCTCCGCTTTTTTTATCATCTCTTGCTGGTCAATCAAGACATCAATCAACTTTCCTACGGTTATCAATGTTGTTACATTACACTTTTTCAGTTTTGCAGCAATCTCATTATCAATGATGCTGTCGCATTTTGCATATGGGGTATCCAGTAAAAAATAGTCAAAGTTCTTTTCCAAGACGAATGCCAGTTTTAGAAGCATTGCCAAAGAAACTTTCGTCTGTCCAACTTCAACATGGCTCATATGATTGTTCGAGCAACCAACCAACGCACCCAAATCAGCCTGACTATAACCCTTTTCCAGTCGGGCAGCTCTAATGCGCTGACCAATCTTAACGTAATCAATTTCCGGTTGCGTTTCAATCACCTCCATGCTGTGTATGATTCTGCTATACATTATAAAATGTACCAAAAATCTCAACAACCAACATCGGGTGCAAGTTGCATTTATAAATGCAATATGATAAAATTTTATAGGCAGATTGCATTAAATGATAGAATGAAAAGAACCCCAAGACGACAATATGAGCTATCTTGAGGTTCTTTAAAATAAAAAATTCGTAGAGTACATTACTCCACGAATCGCATTCTTCTCTGTTTTTTTTAGTTTATATCTTTATTTTACAAATTGTCGCACTGTTTGTCAATATGTTAGGGACATAAAACCAAGCCAAACGCATGAATGTGCTCCTCAACCACACCATATACTAAATTCAAAAAT
>ERZ791671.701-NODE-701-length-19348-cov-30.5037_pt1 | contig 19348 bp, 9 predicted proteins | sample MGYA00510052_ERZ791671 | MGnify/ENA primary metagenome ERZ791671 (study PRJEB30046, sample SAMN00715231) | human gut metagenome | study: EMG produced TPA metagenomics assembly of the A metagenome-wide association study of gut microbiota in type 2... | reverse complement strand
ATGCTTATCAGAACGATTTCGACCAGGGAGTGGAGCGTGACTCCGGATATATTTACGGTCCGGCTGCTCCGCGAAGCTATTTCGCCGGAATAAAGATCAGCTATTAACTCCATTACATCTGAATGGAAACCGATCTGCTGTTCGGTCGAAATGAAAAAGAGCGTAATGAACGGCGTTTACGCCTGCTCATTACGCTCCGAAGTTATAAAATACTATTTACTGGTTTGAGGATATTGGTTGGGGAATGAATTTAGTTATGATTATTCATAGTTCCGTAACCATAGATATACCAATCGGCTATGCTTAACTTTCCGTCATTATCCAATGTTACGTAGATACGGGCATACCCACCGAAATAAGAGCTATATTCATCCAAAAATTCTTCAGTTGTTGTGGTTTCAGATGTACTTTCATCCAAAACGATACTTATAGCACCTGTCGGTTCTGCATTAGGATCGAAATTTATAAAGAAAGGAAGGGTCTTTACATAATCCTCGATACCATTTGGCTTCGCGTCATCACCCTGTTTTATCATATATACCTTTTTCGTTCCGTTACCTTTCGTTACCTTCAAGTCAGCAGTATATATTCCAGTTTCAGTCGTTTCGGTTCTTTCAACACTCAAGGTAAGTGCACCAGTACCTGTCCAGTCTGTTGTTGACGGAACTTCCTCTACAGCTTTGGTTTGAATACCGTTATTTCCCTTATTGGCTTTAGCTACCAAGTCCATAACTTCACTCAACTTACCATCTTTGTCAACTGTAACAGCTCTCAAATAGTAAGTTTCTCCCGGAGAAGTAATACGCAAGCCGCCTTCATCTGTCTTAAGTTCATCCAAATCAGCCACAGCATACTCATGCCAATTTACATCTCTTGAATCTTCATCAGACATAACCCAATTAAGGTCTAAAGAACCAGGGCCTGTACCCAAATCCCATAGTATACGGACAAATTCAACCTCATTGCTAACAGTTATATCTACAGGCAGTCTTTCCGGCGTCTGTTGTTCGGGGAATTCTACGGCAGTAATCTCGCCCACTCCGTCAAAGACTGGCGCTGCCGTTTTAACCTTCTGATAAACAACCTTTCCGATTTTGCCTTCTTTATCGATAGGAATAGCATATACGATAAATTCCGTATCCGGCTTCATATCCTTGTTGGCAAATTCTTTGGAGAACGGTCCGGTATAGGCCAAAGGCACTTCAGCACCCAGTCTGACAATGCTGGCGCTAATTTCATCCTCGGTCATGTTCTCAAAGGATTTACCACCGCTTGCAATCAATTCTGCACTTGACTGTCCCACATGTATTCTGCTGCAACTTTCATCTGCTGTAAAGGTAGCTTCAAAGCTTTTCAGCTTTATCTTGTCTTTAGGTACGTCTATGGTTACTGCCACCTGTCCGGTAAGTTCCGGTTCGGGAACGGTAATCTCTTTCGTATAAACCTTGGCTTTGCCCTCGGCATCCAACGCATATACGGCAATGATAACCTGGATTTCATCGGCTTCCAACGACCTCAGGATGATACCCTTGCTTTCACTGATGTCCTTGTCTTTCAAGGCATATCTCGTCAAAGTCTTTTCGGTGAATGTAGCGCTGACATCCGACCAGTTGTAAGGCTGCATAGGATAGTCGGCATTGGGATTCAAGGAAAGTTCGGCATCTTCAATGAAAGTTTCTTCCTTATAAATCTCTACGTATTTATCTCCACCGTCGCCTTCGAGGTCCTGACCCATGTAGCCTTTGTTAATAGCGCCAATCACATACTTGGTACATTTGGCACTCTTCTTCACCACTACGTCTACGGAGAAAGCGGAAAGGTTCTTGACTTCAAACTCCACCAGCTCGGTCATTACATCCTCGCTCTTGAATGCGAATTCCTTTGAAACTTCCTTGCTCTTGCCGGTTTCGTTCTCGGCGTAAACAGTCAGCGTGTAAGTCACATCCATATCAACGGGAATTTCCAGACGGGTTTCGTCCTTACCGGTCACAGCCGTATATGCGGCAGCGCTCTGCCCTTTCGGTTCACATTTCCAATACCATTTTTCCGTTTCCTCGGAAGGTGTAACGGTTACTACAGCCTTGGCGTTGTCGGCGCTAAGGGCGGGTTCACTCACTGCGATGGTCGGTAAAGCAGGTTTGCCGGGTGTCGGATCGTCTTTGTCGTCCGAGCAACTTGCCCATACGCAAGCAGCCATTGCCAGTATGGGAAGCATCGTTCTAAAAATGTTTTTCATACATCATTAAATGATTAATTAATAAATAAAGAAAATAGTAAGAAAACAGGGGGATAATAAAGAAAAAAGCAAAAACAGGAAAGGGGTTATCACTCTGTTATCTTTTTGCAAAATTATAAATAATTTATAAAAACAACATAGAATATATATTTTTTTTCGGAACTTTCTCTATATTTGTTGCAAATATATCCAAAGAAAGTTTTAAACAAAGGGTGTTTTGTAAATAAAAAATTAACATTATTACAGCATTCTTAAAAGCAGACAAACAACAAGCAACCCCGATGTTATCCTTTAATTGGACTGATATTATAGAAAAACGTAAGCAAACAAAACTGTAAAAAAAATAAAAGGACGGCAATATACACTTTAAAAATGTCTCTTTCCGCTCCAGACTAAAAAACAGAAACATTAAGTATTAATCAAATCATTAGAAGAACAAAGATGAGAAAATCAATTCTCTTGTTTGTGCTTTTAACTCTGTTCGGAATCCCGTACCTATTGGCACAGGGCGGATTCCGGATTACAGGACAAATCCTATCGGCGGAAGACAACCTGCCGGTAATCGGAGTATCTGTAGTTGAAAAAGGCACAACAAACGGTGTAATTACCGACATTGACGGAAATTACAGTATCACGGTAAGCAAGTCTCCCGCCACCTTGCAGTTTTCGTACGTAGGCATGAAGACGGTAGAAAAGCTGTTTACAGCGGCAACCCGCTACAATGTGATTATGCAACCGAACACCGAAATGGTGGACGAAGTGGTAGTAGTGGCATACGGCGTGCGCAAGAAAGGAACCATAGCCGGCTCCGTATCCACCGTAAAAGCGGAAAAGATGGAAAATGTGCCGGCAGCCGGCTTCGACCAGGCGTTGCAGGGACAGACACCGGGATTGTCGGTCATCTCCAATTCGGGAGAACCCAGCAAAGCCGCCGTGTTCCAGATACGCGGCACAAACTCAATCAACTCAGGCACATCGCCGCTGTTTATCCTCGACGGCGTGCCCATTGCAAGTTCGGACTTCAACACCATCAGCCCGGGCGACATCGAATCCATTTCCGTGCTCAAGGACGCCTCGTCCACCTCTATCTACGGGGCACGCGCCGCCAACGGCGTAGTGGTAATCACCACCAAGCGCGGACTCTCCATAGACAAGGCGAAAGTAACGCTGCGCGCGCAATACGGATTCTCGCAACTGGCATCCGACGGCAAATGGACCATGATGAACACCCCCGAACGCATACAGTTTGAGAAAGAAATAGGCCTGGACACCGGGCAGGACTACGACCTGCTCTCACGCACCAACGTCAACTGGCTGAAAGAGATATTCAACGACCGCGCGCCGCTGCAGAACTACGAAATCTCCGTGAACCGCGCCACCGACCGCCTCAACTACTACGTATCGGGCGGGTTCTACGACCAGGACGGTATCGCCCAGAACTCTTCCTTCCGGCGCTACAACATGCGCGCCAATGCCGAAGTGAAAGCCAGCAACTGGCTGAAAATAGGCACAAGCACCATGTCCGCCTACGAAGAGGTGCAGCAGGCGGAAGAGGGGGAAATGGCGATTTACACGCCGATAGCCGGCTCGCGCTTCATGCTCCCCTACTGGAACCCCTACAACGCAGACGGCTCGATAGCCTCGGAGAACAACGGCACATGGACGGGCACGGGACAGAACCCCATCGAATGGATGGCGAACAACCCGGTGAGCTATAAGAAGTACAAGGTACTCTCCACCGTATTTGCCGACATCACCCCGATACAGAACCTGACCGTACGCATACAGTTCGGCGCCGACTACTCGCACGCCACCACTTTCATGCAGTCGTTCCCGAGCTACGTCATTAACAACGAGCAGGGCACTGCCGGACGTAACTCCTCGGACGTACTGAAACTGAGCGAAACCGCCACCGCCAACTACCGCTGGGCGCTGAACGACGACCACTCCTTCAACTTCATGCTGGGGCAGGAAGCCATGGACTACCAGTCGAGCGGCTTCCAGGTAGTGACGAAAGGACAGTCCAGCGACTTCCTCACGAACATCAGCTCCGGCACGCGCGCCTCGTCCTGGGACGACACCACCAGCGCATATTCCTACCTCTCGTTCTTCCTGCGCGGCGAGTACAACTACAAAGACCTCTACTACGGCGAAATGGCACTGCGCACCGACGCCTCCTCGCGCTTCGGCAAAGACCACCGCTGGGGTATGTTCTGGTCGCTGGGATTTATGTGGAACATTAAAAACGAATCGTTCCTGAAAGACACCGAATGGCTGACAAGCGCGCAAATCGCACTCAGCACCGGTACTTCGGGCAACTCGGAGATACCCTACTACGACCACCTGGCACTCGTTGCGGGCGGGCCGAAGTATAACGACGAAGCCGGTATCTACCCCAAACAGAGCGGCAACGAGGAGCTGAGCTGGGAACAGACCTGGTCCAACAACATCGGGCTGCGCCTGGGCTTCTTCAACCGCGTCAACCTCGACATCGACTTCTACCACAAGAAAACCACCGACATGCTGATGTCCGTACCCGAAAGCTATGCCATTACCGGCGAGGGCTACCGCTGGGACAATATCGGGGCGATGGTGAACCGGGGCGTGGAAGTGTCGGTCAACAGCGACATCATACGCACCAAAGATTTCACCTGGAACCTCAACGCCAACGTGTCCTACAACAAGAACAAGCTGGTGGAACTGTACAACGGCGTGCAGGAGTACGTAAACTCCACCACCGGACTGAAATTCGTCGTGGGGCATCCGGTGCATGAGTTCTTCCTGAACCGCTATGCCGGCGTGAACCCCGCCAACGGCGACGCCCTGTGGTACACCAAAGACGGCGAGCTGACCACCGAATTCAACGAAGGCGACAAGGTGATGACCGGCAAGACATTCGATTCGCCGTGGGCGGGCGGCTTCGGCACTACCTTCGCCTGGAAGGGCCTTTCGCTGTCGGCACAGTTCAGTTGGATGGCCGACCGCTGGGTGATGAACAACGACCGCTTCTTTGAAGAGAGCAACGGACTGTACAGCACCTACAACCAGTCGCGCCGGCTGCTGTACGACCGCTGGAAGAAACCGGGCGACATCACCGACATCCCCCGCTACGGCGTGACGGCGCAACTGGACGACCGCTTCCTGGAGAACTCCTCGTTCCTGCGCCTCAAGAACCTGACACTGGCATACGCACTGCCGCAGCCACTGCTGAAAAAGACCAACTTCTTCACCTCGGCACGCGTGTACCTGCAAGGCCAGAACCTGCTGACCTTTACGGGATTCACCGGACTCGACCCCGAAATGTCGAGCAATATCTACCGGGCACAGTATCCGGCTTCGCGCCAGTTTACACTGGGCATCGAAGTATCATTCTAACCCTATCAAGCAAAAGAAAGATGATTAAGAAATTCAAACTATATATCATGCTGGTTGCCGTGGCGCTGTCGTCCGTCTCCTGTTTGGACAAAATGCCGGAAGACGGCATTCCTTTCGACGAGTCGCTGCAGACGGTATCCGACATAAACCTGGCGGTCATAGGTATCTACGACGCTTTCAGGAGCAAATACCTCTATTCGGGCAACCTGACACTGCTGCCCGACATACAGACCGACCTGGTGTACGGAGTGAACGGCAACACCAATGTGTACGGCGACATCTGGCGCTGGAAAGAAATCAAACCCACCAATACCGACATCGAAGCCGTGTACGGTGCGTTGTACGATGTTATCAACCGCTGCAACTTCATGCTCGACCGCGCGGACGCCGTGCGGAAAAAGACCACCGACGACAAGGACCTCGACAAGCTGGACCAGTGCTGCGGCGAGGCTTACTTTGCCCGTGCACTCGCCTACTCGGAGCTGGTGAAGCTCTTCTGCAAGGCATACGAAAGCGATGAGGACGCCGCCGGCCAGTTGGGAGTTATCCTGAGCGAACACTATCTGGGCGATGAAACCATGAGGCGCGCTTCGCTGAAAGACTCCTACCAATTTATCCTCGACGACCTCGACCGTGCGGCAGAGTTGCTGGAACTCGAAGAGGACTTCGACACCGACACGCAGGGAACGCTGTACGACAGCATCTACTTCAACGAATATACGGTGCATGCCCTCCGCGCCCGCGTACTTCTCTATATGAAGCGGTGGGACGAGGCTATCAAGTATGCCACCAAAGTCATCGACAGCGGTTACTACTACCTGTCGAGCTGTACGCGCGCAGCCACCTCAAGCGCCAGCTACTACAAGTATATGTGGACGAACGACTTCTCCACCGAAGCCATCTGGAAAGTGGGCTTTACCGTTAATGCCTACGGCGGAGCACTGGGACAGGTATTCGCCAACTACGACTACAGCACCCTGCGCCCCGACTACGTGCCGGCTACGTGGGCTATCAACCTGTACGACATGAACGACCTGCGCGTATCCGCGTTCTTCCAGAGCTTCACCACCGGATACAGCCACGGGCTTACATGGCCGCTGCTGATAAAATACTTCGGCAACGAATCGTTCACCAACTACAACATCCTGCACGTCAGCATGCCGAAAGTGCTCCGCCTGTCGGAACAGTACCTCATCCGTGCAGAAGCGTACGTGCAACGCGACCAGCCCGACTACGGCAAGGCGGGAAGCGACATATCCGTACTGCGCACGGCACGCTACTCCTCCTACGGCGGCTCCACTTCCCTGAACAAGGAGAACGCGATGGACGTCATCGAACAGGAGCGCGTAAAGGAGCTATACATGGAAGGCTTCCGCCTGCACGACCTGAAACGCTGGCACAAGGGATTTGAACGCACGCCGCAAGACCAGTCGCTGTCCAACGGCAGCAGCCTGAAAGTGGAAAAAGACGACCCGCTGTTCGTATGGCCCATACCCCAACACGAGCTGGATGCACCGGGCTCGGAAGTAGAACCTAATGAAAGTAACAAATAAGCCAAAAGATTTATGATAATGAAGAAACTATTAACCGGATGTATGGTAGCCCTCGCCATCCTGGCAGCCCTGGCAGGACTTGCCGGATGCGACCAGGACAAGGTGCTGTACAGCGGACGCAACTACCTGATGTTCTCCGATACGCTTTACCACTATGCCGTACAGGAGAGCAACGAGAAGTTCGAAGTTCCCGTATCCGCTACCAGACGTGCCGACTACGACCGCACGTTTGCCGTGGAAGTGGTGGACAAGGAAAGCAATGCCGTGGAAGGAAAACATTACAGGATTCTTTCCAATACCGTAACCATCAAGGCGGGCGAAACCGCCGCCAATGTCGAGATAGAAGGCGTGTACGAGAATATCGGCATCAGCGATTCGCTGGGATTTGCCCTGCGGCTGATAATCCCCGAGACCGAACAGTGGCACAAATACGGAACGGAGACCAAAGTGGTGATGCAGAAAGTATGCCCGTTCGACATCAATGCCTTTACCGGCTATTGCAAAGTCACTTCCTCGCTTTTCAATACCTATATGACGAATACGACCCTGCGCCTGATAACGTCCGAAGTCGTGGAAGGGGAAGAGAATACGATTGTACTGCACGGACTCTACTTCGACGGATATGACACCAAGCTGAAATTCAACTACGACGATTTGCTCGAACCCAGCATCGAAATGGAAGAACACGTCTGCGGCAGCACTGCCGAACTGTTCGACACCACACATGGCAACGGCAAGCTGATGATGACGCAGCCGTCGGGCTATCCCGCCTACTTCAGCACGTGCGAGAAGTTTGTGTTCCACTACGTCAACATCCGGGTGGACAACAAGGACGGTTCGCTGGTGGGCGTGGTGGATACTCCCGCCAACATCATCGAATGGATAAGCGAAGCGGAAGCCGAAAAGCTGAAAGAACAAGGATATTAACTTTATAACCCCTACAATTATGAAAATAACAGAACTGAAAAGCATGAGCCTGATTATGGTGCTCGCCATGATGATAATGACAGCGTTCACCGCCTGTTCGGACGACGATAACGAAGGCAACAAAACCGTTGTTTTCCCTGAGCTTGCAAACATCAGCAGCGCAGCCGGAGAGACTACCGAACTATCTTTTGAAGCATCTGCGGACTGGGAACTCTCCAGCAATGCCGGCTGGTGCAAATTCCAGAACGGCGAATTCCTGGAAAGCCTCATCTACGGAAAGGCCGGAAAGCAGACCGTTACCATTATGACCTCTGCCGACGGACAGAACTACAACGAGGATGCCGTAGCGGAAATCACACTGAAAATGGGCAATGCCTCGCAGGTAATCTACAAGGTGACGCGCGCCAAAAGAGAATATGCCGACCTCGTTGTCAGCGATGAAGCAGGCAATATATATGACCGGACGCACCCGCTGACCATCAAGGGCAATACCGCTACCTCACCCGTCTATACCGTTATCAAGGCACAGGCGGAAAGCGGCGTGAAGATAGGCTTCACCAATCCGGAATGGCTGAGCTATGTCATAGACGAAAAGGCGGGAACGTATCAGTTTACGTTCAATACGGCAAACACGAGCGGACTGAATCCCAAGTATCCGATTACCGGAAACAGCTATACCCTGACTTTCGTTACCGAAGACGCCACGACCGCCAAAACGGACAAGGTGCGCAAGGTGGAGATTCCCGTCGTGTACGAAGGACTGCAACGGGACGCTATCGGCATCAGCCCCACGTACCTGAACGCGCTGGCAAGCGTGACGGGAAAAGAACTGTCGGACGATACCGGAATTCTGGAACAGATGCAATCGACCGTTACCGTATATAATGATGAATTCGAGACTGTAATATTCGCCGCCACGAAAGAGGTTAACGACGAGGGAGAGGAAGAGTTTACTTATGATTTCAACACTACGGTAGACTGGCTGCACGCCGTTACAGGAACAGGCAGTAATAAAGATAAGGTAACGGTCACAGCCGATACCAACCGGGAGACCGCAGAGAGAGCCGCTACCGTCATGATATTCCCCAAAGCCGTTTATGATGAGATAAAAGGTGACTGGGCAGGCAACCTCATCGATGAAAGTACGGGAGACATCAAGGCAAGCTATGCGGGCAACATCATGACCAGCATAACCCAGGAAGGCTGGCAGGAACAGGGTGACAGAATCAGCTTCCAGGCACTGTTCATGTATGCGTACGACTACGACCAGACCGGCTTCAGAAACATAAAAGACTTCTTTGAAGGCACTGTCATCAAATTCGAAGACTTGAAGAATTCGGATGGTGTCGGCGACTATAATGTAACCGACAACAACGTATGGAAAGCCATTATCCCCAAAAGCCTGCTCAAGAGGTTCGACGAAGTCGGAGAACCGGGACACGGTCCGGGCAAAGTGATATTTGAACCCGTGGATGCAGCTACCGACCAGGAAGTTACGGAGAAAACTTCCTATACGGATATTTCATCCGAAAAAATGGCGGGACAGGCATGGTCACAGGATGCACGCAAGATATTACGCATCAGCGGATTAGGCATCTCCTTTGACAATACCAGCTACGAAACATACGATAACAACTACCAATTGGTGGTTAAGGGTGAGAATGATGAAATCCTTGCACTCTGCATCGTAGAAGTTTACGATGATACACAGGAAGGAACAAGCTTCTGACGGAATATGTACAAGCAACCACTGTAACTCAAACTACAGAAAAGAAAGAATAAATGAACTCAAAGAGAATTATAAAAGGAAAACTGTTTCTTGCAGCACTTGTCACCATGCTATGCGGCATGGTGGCAAGCGGATGCTCTGACGACAAGGACGAACTGGCGGGCAAACAATACGGCCACGTACAGTTCAGGCTCTACAAGTCGGCATCCTATACGCAGGAAGAGACAACCCGGGCCGGCACGGCATCTACGCGTGCCACCGCAATGGACCGGTTGAGCGACGCCCAGAAAGTGGAAATCGAAATGCAGCACAACGGTATGAGCATCACCCAGACCCTCGTGCTGAACGCCTACAACGAGAGCAACGCCGAATACGGCATGAGAAGCGACAAACTGGAGCTTCTGACCGGAACGTATAAAATCGTAGGCTACAAGCTGCTCGACAAGCTGGACGAGGTGATTACCGGCATATCTCCCGGTGCGGACGAGACGTTTGAAGTCGTTTCGCGCGGACTGACTACCAAAGACCTTGTTGCCGACTCGCAAGCGCGGGGCATGGTGACTTTCAAGCTGATAAAGTCCGGACTCACCACACGCGCCGCCGACGGTGAGAGCATCGACTACCTGTTCAGCGACATAAAGGTTATCGACGTAACGGTGACCAACACGTTTACACGCGTGCCCGTCACTATCAAGAACCTGAAAGTGACTTATAAGGAAGAGTATGAAGAACATCCGAATACGGACTATACCGACGACAACAAGCACAAAGACAAATATAAGGATATCGGTACCGCCAAATGCGACTCGGCAGTATGGCTGCCCGCCGGCACGTATCAGGTAACCTCTTACACCATTTATAAGAAAAGCGGTTCGGTAACCTCTACGCTCGACTCCAGAAGCCAGCTTGCGGGAGAGATGTTCAGCGTAGAGGATAACAGACAGACGGACGATGCCCTTGTGCCCATCCAACTGTCGCCGGCAGCCGCTTACATCAAGGACTACATCGCACTGAAAGCCATTTGGGAAGCGCTCGACGGCAAGAACTGGAGCTTTACCGGAGAAACAAGCCCTGCCGGAGCAACCTGGAACTTCAATAAGGAGGTAGATATGTGGGGCGACCAGCCCGGCGTGTCGCTGGACAGCAAAGGACGCGTTATCAGCCTGTCTCTCGAAGGCTTCGGCGCCAAAGGCAGAGTGCCCGACGCCATCGGCCAACTGACCGAACTGAAAGTGCTTTCCCTCGGGTCGCACAACGAAAAGCTGGGCGGCAGGCTGTTCGGCGCCGGCGGAATAACGCCCGATATGAGCGATGCACAGAAACAGAAGATGCGCATGCACTACAAGGAACTGTTCCTCGACTATGACCCCAGGGAGAATATGTCGGAGCTCCTGCAGGACGGTATCAACCGCGACCCCGAAATGGCAAAGATAAAGAAAAGCAACCGCATCAGCATGAAAGACATGCAGATAGGTCAGACAACCAACAACATCACCTTCATATCCAAAGCGGTGATGCGGTTGAAGAACCTGCAACAACTTTATATTGCCAATTCTCCCATTAAGGCCGAGGACATCTGCACAGATTGGGAAAACGAGAACTCCGAATATGCCAAGTCATTTAAAGAGGAAAGCAGCTCCTGGGCATGGAGAACCCTGACCGACCTGACGGACGTAGAGGTGTACAACTGCCCCAACCTGACGAAACTTCCGGAGTTCCTGTTTGAACTTCCCGAAATGCAGTTGCTGAACATAGCCAGCAACAAAGGCATCGACGGACTGAACGGAGCAAGAGACGGAAGCGGCGAGCAACTGACAGCCGACTGGAAGAAACTGGCGGACGCCCCCGTAGGAGCCAAACTCCAAATCCTCTACTTCGGCTACAACAACCTGAAGAAATTCCCTCCTTATGCGTCATTGAACAAAATGAGGAAACTGGGGCTACTCGACTGTATCAACAACAACCTGACCGGCAAGCTGGAAGCCTTCGGCAAGGAAGTGGAATTCACCACCCTGACCCTGGACAACAACCAAATTACCGAAATCCCGGAAAACTTCTGCGGTTTCACCGACCAGGTGGAAAGTTTGAGCTTCGCACACAACCTGATAGAGTACATTCCCAATATCTTTAACGCGGAGTCCATCTATACAATGAAATCCATAGACTTCTCGTACAACCGGATAGGACAGAATGACGGGAAAAACATAAATTGCAGCCTGGACGACTTCAAAGGGATTAATGCCACAACGGTTTCCTTATCGAACAACCTTATCAAAAAGTTCCCCACGGAGCTGTTTGCCAAAGGCTCTCCCATCTCTACCATCGACCTGAGCAACAACCTGATGACGGAGATTCCGGAGTACTCCCTGAAACCGAAAGAGGGCAACTACAAGAACACGTATCTGCTGACCATTGTCGACCTTCGCTTCAACAAGCTGACCAGACTGTCGGACGACTTCCGCGCAACCACGCTGCCCTATCTGAGGAACCTCGACCTCAGCTACAACTGTTTCTCGAAGTTCCCGACCGAACCGCTGAACAGCAGCCAGTTGCAAGCTATCGGTATCCGCTTCCAACGCGATGCCGACGGCAACCGCATCTTGCGCGAATGGCCTACGGGAATCACCACCTGTCCCAGCCTTATACAGTTGCAGATAGGCTCAAACGACATCCGCAAGGTAAACGAAACGCTGACGTCAAAACTCTACATCCTCGATATAAAGGACAACCCGAACATCAGCATCGACGTAACAAGCGTATGCTCGGATATAAGGGCAGGCATGTATAAACTGATTTACGACAAGACTCAGGATATCCGTGGCTGTGATGCTTTAGACATAAAACGATAAACCAATAAAATTCTACCAATGAAATATGTATATAAAATAATGACGGGGCTGGCTCTCTTCGCAGGGCTGGCAAGCTCGTGCAAAGACGACGACGCAAGCATCCCCGGCGGCATTGCAGTGGATAAGGAAGAGATAACCGTAGGGCCTGAAGGCGGAACCGAAAGGATTGCGGTCAACTCTTACAAGAACTGGGTGGCCGGAGCATCCAGACCGTGGATAGCCGTATCGCCCGCAAACGGTTCGGGCACGGCGGAATGCCGGCTTGCCATCGACTCTACCTTAGAGAACACGGCACGCACCTCGCAAATACGCTTCGCACTGGAAGGCCAGGAATCCAAACTGATAACCGTTACCCAGTTCGGTTTCGGGAAACAAATCATCGTCAAGGAACCTGATGTAAAAATCGAAAGTTCGGCTGTTTATGACAAGCGCCTTTTCGAAGCAGTCATATCCAGTAACGTCAACTTCCTGATTGACAAGGAGCATATTGACTACTCCTTTGCCGAAGAAGCAACCATGACCGATGAAGAGAAAACGGAATTCGGAGCCGACCGGATAGGCTGGATTACCGCTCCCAAAGATGCGGATCTGAAACTGAACCTTGACCGGAAAGCCCGTCCGCGTACGGTCAAGGCAAAATTCCGCTGGGAAATGAATACGACTCCCTACACCCGGATAGCGAAAATACGCTTTGTTCCGCAAAATCCGGATGAAGACCAGTTGGTGGACGACAACGGCAATCCTATCGAGGCGTTCGTCCTGACAGTGACCCAAAAGGCAGCTCCCAAGATTGAGGACAACCGTTCGGGCGACTCGCTGGCTATCATCACCATCAATGAAAAGATTCAGAGCATGATAACCTTCGATACGAGCGAAAATATGCAGAACTGGAACAACGTAATCCTGTGGGAGGCAATCGACAAGAATGTACCCGAAGGTGCGGTAGGACGCGTGCGTTCCGTCAAATTCTCCCTGTTCGACCTGCAGGAAGGCGAAACACTGCCCAAAGAAATACGTTATCTCAAATACCTGGAATCGCTCGACATCCAAAGTAACTTCAACAACCAGATACGTATCGTATCATTAGGTGAGGAGGTTTGCGAACTGAAGTACCTGAAATCGCTGAGCGTATCCGCCTATGGAATGAACGAACTGCCCGAAAACTTCATCAAGCTGGGCGGCAAGGCAGACAAGAGTTATCGCGGATTGGAAGAACTGGATTTGTCGAGCAACAACCTCCCGTCGCTGGCTGCCATTACCGAAGTGGTAAATGAAGACAATTTCCCGAATCTGCACGCGCTCAGCCTTGTCGGAAACCGCCGGAGCGACTCCTACTCCGACCTGAGCCAGGGAAATACCTATAATGGAAGGGAACTCGGACTGCACATCGACATCAACTCCGGAGCGGAAAAGGAAGCATTCCTGCAACTGCTCACCTGGGACAAGCTGAGAAGCCTGCGGTTCTCGTACAACTTCATTGAAGGACAACTGCCTACGGATGCAGAAATGGATGCCGCACTCGAACGGGCAAACAAGCCCAAACGCTATCAGGACGACGACTTCTCCGACAACAAGGATGAGTACAAAGACAAACTGGTAGGCGACACCTGCATCTGGCTGAAAACGAGTGACAACGAAGTTACATTCACCGAAACCGGCGGAACCACCCTGCAAGTGAAAGGACAGGATGTGCCGCGCGTACTGCCGAAGGCACGCTCCTTCTCCATCAACCTGAACTTCCTGACCGGGCCGGTGCCCAAATGGATTCTGTTCCACCCGTATTTTGTAGAATGGGACCCCATGACGCTGGTGTTCAACCAACAGGAGAACGGCAAGAACTCCGCAGGATTCAAAGTGGGATTCAACAACGTCGATGATGTGAAGTTCAACTTTGAGTATTACTACGGAAAAGAGAAACCGGAAAGCGCCGTTGTAAGCGGAGTAGCTTACCCGCTGTACTATCACAGGTATGTGGAATCGGACCGCTAAGCCCGGTACCGGCAGTTATTAACAAGATAATATTAAACAGAAACAATGAAGAAAAGATTCTTATACATCGCACTTATCGCCCTGACGCTGGGTGCCTGTACGGAACAGGATATCGTCGAACAGCCGTCCATCCCCACCGATGGGGGGACGGAAGTCCGGCTTCCCGCCGATGTCAACTCGGGTGAACTGCTGATTAAGTTCAAACCCGAAATGACCGACATCCTCGACCGTACAATGACCCGCGCAGCGGGAAACGGCGGAGTGATGACCCGTTCGGGCATCCCCTCTACCGATGAGGTACTCGAAATTCTGGGCGGATACCATTTTGAACGTATCTTCCCGGTAGACAGCAAAAACGAAGAACGCACCCGCATAGCCGGCCTTCACCTGTGGTATCAGGTGAAGTTCGACGAAGGTACAGACTTGCAGGAAGCTGCCAGACGGCTTTCCCAATTAGGAGAAATCTCAAAGGTACAGGGCAACAGCCGCATCAAGCGCGCCTACAACCCCAAAAGCCGCCGGAGCTATGTGAGCCAGGCAGCCCTGCAACAACGGGCAGCCACCCGAAGCGGAGTAGCGGCCGGAAGATTCTCCGACCCCGGACTTACCTACCAATGGCACTACACCAACTCCGGCAACAATGCTTTCGACAAGACAAACAGTACGGGAGAAACCCTTGCCGGCTCAATAGCCGGATGCGATGTCGGCTGCTACGAAGCATGGCAGAAATGCACGGGCGACCCGTCCGTTATCGTTGCCGTATTGGACGACGGAGTGATGTATACACATCCCGACCTGGCAGGCAATATATGGGTAAACGACAAAGAGGAACTCTATGCCGGAACGGATGCCGACGGCAACGGATACAAGGACGACAGATACGGATATAACTTCGTACACAATACCGCAGCCATTTCGTGGACGGATGTAAGCGACATCGGTCACGGCACGCACGTATCCGGTACGATTGCCGCCATGAACAACGGATACGGAGTCTGCGGCATTGCCGGAGGAGACGGCACGAAGGATTCGGGCGTGAAGATTATGATTTGCCAGGTATTCGCCGGAGAAAACAGCGTGAGCCTGAACGGAGAAGCCCAAGCCATCAAGTATGCCGCCGACAACGGCGCCGTCATCCTGCAATGCAGTTGGGGATACAACTCCTCGGAAGCGAACGAAGTGGAAGGATACGCTCCCGGACCGGCTACCGAAAAGGAATGGGCGGATACTTATCCGCTGGAAAAGGAAATCCTGGATTATTTCATCAACAACGCCGGTTCTCCGAACGGAGTCATCGACGGCGGTATCGCCATCTTTGCATCGGGCAATGAATATGCGGGAAGCGCCTCCTATCCGGGAGCTTACTCCAAATGCGTAACTGTAAGCGCGGTTGCCGCCGACTTCACCCCAGCATCCTACACCAACTTCGGTCCGGAAGTGGATATATCTGCACCGGGCGGTGACACTGAATATTATAACGCCATAGGGGAAGAGGACAATGAGTTTTGGGAAAACAATGAGGTTTCCGGCTCCATCCTTTCTACCATGATTCGGAACGGAAGCCCTGCCTATGGTTATATGGACGGCACTTCAATGGCATGCCCTCATGTATCGGGTGTGGCTGCATTAGGTCTGTCGTATGCCGTGCAACAGCGCCGCCATTTCAAGGCAAGCGAATTTGTGGCACTATTGAAAGAGTCCGTAAAACCGGTTGATAACTGGTACAGCGGCGGAAAGAAGAAAACATACTACCGCAACCATAACTCACCGGCTGCCGCTCCCTCCGTCATGGAGCTGTCCAAATACATCGGCAAAATGGGCACGGGCGTGGTGGATGCAGGAAAGTTGCTGAACAACATCGAAGGAAGCGGTTCGGATATGAAAGTGCCGAATGTGTACGTTGCCGAAGGAGGCACATCGACCGTGAACCTTGCCTACTACTTTGTAAACGGTGAAACGCTGACCTATACCTGTACATCGGACGATGCCGCCGTGGCAACGGTAACCGTCGGCAACAACCTGATGGAAGTAACCGGCGTAAAAACCGGCGCCACACACATCACAGTGAAAGTGAGCAACGGAAGCGAACAGACAATCACCGTTACCGTACGCAAGAATGCCAACGACAACGGCTGGATGTAATTTAATGTAATTAATTAATGAAACTAATTACCTGGATAGTGCTATTGGTATTTGCCCGTTCCCCTTGGCAGCAAAAAGCCGACTCGCTGATAAATCCGCCACTGATGCAGCAGGCGGAATCCATACTGCGTTTCGACAAAAGCACGCTGGACATCGGAACGCTGACCGAGGATGATGCTCCGCAGGCCTGCCGTTTCACGGGCAGGAACATCAGCAAGGAAGCCGTTACCGTCACAAAGGTACGGACCACCTGCGGATGTACGGCAGCAGAACTGCCTGCCGGAAAGATACTGCCGGGAGAAACCGCTACGATTGTACTGACTTATCATCCGAAGAATCATCCCGGAACGATAGATACGGACGCGTTCGTCTATCTGTCCTGCTCGGAAAAGCACCCCGTAGCACGTCTGACCCTGACCGGGAATGTTCTTCCCGGAGCGGATGAATGGGCACGCTACCCGTATGCAATGGGCCGACTGAGGCTGAAACAGAACCGGATGGAATTTCAGGAAGTGATGCCCGGAAAGCGACCTTCCGAACGGATTCTATGCGGAAACAGCGGAGACAAGCCGCTGCGCCTGTCGGCACTCGTCATTCCGAAGTTCGCAACATTCCGGACGGAACCGGAAGTGATACAACCGGGCAGTGAAGCCGACATCGTGGTAACGGTAGACGCTTCACTGATTCCCACCGGAAAGGAAAAGACATTCACATTCCCGATTATCATCGGAGGAGTGGATGCCCGGCCTTCGGACCGGACCCTGAATATAAAAGTAAACTATACCAAGTAACGATAAAAAACAAGAAACCCGATATGAAGAATATTTTCAAACTAACGGCTTTGGCAGTCTTTCTGTGCTGCCTTGTGTCCTGCGATGACGATGAGCCGATAATACCGACCCTGGAAGTGACTCCCGCCAACCTGAACGGCACGTGGGAACTTTCCGAATGGAACGGAACTCCGCTGGCGGAAGGTACATACTGCTACGTGGTTTTCAACCGCAAGGAACAGACTTTTGAAATGTACCAGAAGTTCGACAGCATGTACGCCCGCTACATCACCGGAAGTTTCAGTATCAAAAACGACCCTTATCTGGGCGCCGTCATCAGCGGAGAGTATGATTTCGGTAACGGTGAATGGAACAACAAATACATCGTGACCGACTTGCTGGAAAGCGGCTCGATGATATGGACGGCAAAAGACAACGAGAACGATGTAAACAAATACATACGTTGCGAGAAAGTACCGGAAAACATAATTGCGGAAGCAAAAGTGGACAAGGGCGAGTAAAGCAGAATTTCAGCTTTTTTTTCATAAATTTTTACTCTAACAATTATTTGTGGGGAGTCTGTGAGGATTCCCCACAAGTGCGTTTGCACTAATCCTTCATATACTTCTTCAAAACCGGATACAACACTTTTGCATAACGCATAAAACCTAAATCCGTAAAATGAATACCGTCTACGGTAGCCTCTCCATCATGGCCGATAATATCTTCGGAAGAGAGCAGGTAGATGTTCTTCTCTCCCCGCTTCTTCAGAGACCGGAACACAGCCTGCAAAGTCTCGTTCTTATTCTTCACTTCTCTGGCTACGGTCCTGTTAAAACGGGAATGAGTAAATATAGGCTCCTCCACAAAAAGTACAGGCGTATCAGGATGCTTGCTACGGATAATGGAATAGAACGCACCGGCACGTTCCTTTATCTGCTCCACACCGGCATTCGGAACAAAATCAAGTACAAATACGGATGCATCCACACCCGCCATCACATGGGCAATCTCCAAGTCCAATAAAGCATTGCCGCTAAATCCCAGATTGATACATTCCCGATTGAGCCAACGCTCCAGGATATTGGTATGCGCCATACCCGGACGGGAAGCGCAGCCTCCCTGCAGAATGCTTGTTCCGTAAAAGACAACCGGCTTCTTACGTACCGGCAGTTCCGTTGCCGGCCCGCTGATTTGAGACAGCGAGTCGATGCCGATGGAAAGAGAAGTCACCCCGTCGTATAAAGAAAGGAATAAAAGATATTCACGCTCTTCGGGCAGCATATCCTTCACGATGGTCGCTTCATTCACCTTTCCTTGCGGACGCCCGCTTCCGGCAAACAGCCACTTCCCGTCTTGCAGGCAATACAAATCAAGCCCTTTAATGCCCGTAGGGGTCATGTGATTCATATTCCTGTTGAGCAGTACCTCCCATTTGGCGGCAATCCGGGTGGAATTGGAACGGAAACGTACGGCAAGCCCGGCACTGTTACGTCCCAACTCCCATAGAGGCTTACGGGAGATATTCCGTAAAGAGTCCGGCAAGCGTTCGTAGCGTGTAAGGGTTGTCTCGGTAGCTTTTCCTAAAAGAGGAAAAGCGGAAGCGTCGTGATAGACAATTTGTGCATTGGCAGAGATAGCCAACAGCAGGCACAGAAGAAAAGATTTTGTTTTCATAGCAGTTAAATAATATATGGGTGTGACCTGAAAAGTCACGTAATTGATTGTTAAACAGCAATGTATATTGCAAGATTTAACCCGCTGTTCCGTCAGCGGTA
>ERZ791671.690-NODE-690-length-19621-cov-10.8117_pt1 | contig 19621 bp, 10 predicted proteins | sample MGYA00510052_ERZ791671 | MGnify/ENA primary metagenome ERZ791671 (study PRJEB30046, sample SAMN00715231) | human gut metagenome | study: EMG produced TPA metagenomics assembly of the A metagenome-wide association study of gut microbiota in type 2... | reverse complement strand
TATATGATAGACTCCATCAAACAACTTTTGCAACAGGAAGCACAAGCTGTGCTCAACATCCCAATAACAGACGCTTATGAAAAAGCAGTAAAACTGATTGTAGAACAAATACATCAGAAAAAGGGAAAACTGGTAACTTCCGGTATGGGAAAAGCCGGACAGATTGCCATGAACATTGCTACAACTTTTTGTTCCACCGGTATTCCATCTGTCTTTCTGCATCCCAGCGAGGCGCAACACGGTGATTTGGGTATTTTACAAAAAAATGATTTACTCCTGTTGATCTCCAACTCGGGCAAGACACGGGAAATTGTGGAATTAACCCGTCTGGCTCATAATCTGGATCCGGATTTGAAGTTTATTGTTATTACTGGTAATCCGGACAGTCCGTTGGCAAAAGAGTCGGATGTTTGTCTTAGTACCGGTAAGCCGGCTGAAGTCTGTGTGTTAGGCATGACTCCTACTACCTCTACCACTGCCATGACAGTGATCGGAGATATATTGGTGGTACAAACCATGAAAGAAACCGGATTTACGATCGCCGAATATTCAAAACGCCATCATGGTGGTTATCTGGGAGAAAAATCAAGATCACTATGCGAAAAGTAATCGGTATCGGAGAGACAATCCTCGATATCATCTTTCGAGGTGACCAGCCTTCCGCAGCCGTACCGGGAGGCTCTGTATTCAATGGCATCGTCTCATTGGGACGAATGGGAGTAAACGTCGGTTTCATCAGTGAAACCGGAAATGACCGTGTAGGCAATATTATCCTGCAGTTTATGCGTGAGAATAATATTCCAACCGATCATGTCAACGTATTCCCGGACGGTAAATCACCAGTATCTCTGGCTTTTCTCAACGAGCAAAGCGATGCAGAATATATATTTTACAAGAACTATCCCAAGCAACGTCTAGACGTCCTATTCCCTAAATTAGAGGAAGATGACATTGTGATGGTGGGGTCGTATTATGCACTGAATCCGGTACTGCGGGAAAAGATTCTCGAATTACTCGATCAGGCACGGGAAAAGAAAGCCATCATCTATTACGACCCGAATTTCCGCTCTTCTCATAAGAACGAAGCCATCAAACTGGCTCCAACCATTATTGAGAATCTTGAATATGCGGATATTGTACGCGGTTCATTGGAGGATTTCCTCTATATGTACAACATACAGGACGTAGACAAGATATACAAGGATAAAATCAAATTCTATTGCCCACGATTCATCTGTACTGCAGGTGGAGAAAAAGTAGCGTTGCGCACCAATCTGGTCAACAAAGATTATCCGGTAGAACCGTTACAGGCAGTCAGCACCATTGGGGCCGGCGACAATTTTAATGCAGGACTCATTTATGGATTACTCAAATATGATGTTCGATACCGCGACCTAAATAACTTGAATGAAGATATATGGGATAAAATAATCCAATGTGGAAAAGACTTCGCAGCCGAGGTTTGCGGAAGTTTCAGTAATTCAGTATCCGTGGAGTTTGCTAAGAAATACAGGTAAAATTTACCATAATGCACAAAAGGACACAGAGCTTTATATCATTCGCTCAACAACTATATAGGAGTATACAAACGTATCTGAAAAGAGGAATCGGACTCTTTATGGAAGACATAGAACAGTTGCGCAGCATTTTATTAACAGATAATTGATTGTTGATAAAGGATAAATATGGCTCAGTTGTAATTCTTGGAGATTTGATTCAGTGCAATCACATCCTTAAAATTTAATTCAATTCTATATTGGAATGAATGAGATTTTGTTTTCAATTACTGATTTGCATAAGTATAACATGAACTTTGGATTCATAAGTTTCACCCGTTTCACCTTATAACTGAAACATCGATGAATAAGGAGATAGCGGGTGAAAGCGTAGGAAAAAAACAGGTGAAGGCTTCCATTATCGCTTTCACCTTTTGAATTTATTTATACCGATTGCTGGACATATATAGCCATCGTGATGGACATATATAGCCACCGTGATGAATATATATAGCCACCGTGATGGACATATAGATACAATACGGTGAGTATATAGATCCAATCTGTTGAATCTACAGATGTACCAATTCAAGTATTAACAGATGAGAACCAAGGTATTAACACCTGACAACTAAGCTATTAACATCTGACAGTTCATCTATTAATACCTGACAATGGATTTGCTATAAGCATATTTTCATTAGCTATAATGATATCCGGATTAGCTATAATGATATTGGTTTTAGCTCAAAGGATATTTTGAAAAGCCAAGGTGAAACCGATAATGTTCTGTTTCACCTGATTTCACCCCTCGCTTTCACCCGCTATAGCCTTATTCATCGGCATTTCAAGAATCAGGTGAAAGCGATGAATGGCAATAATCTTATAGTGGCATTGATGATACTTTATTTATAAAAAAAGAGGTAAGTTACGCAGTATTCCGCTATCGAATGAGTCAGAACTGCACAGTTTAGTTCATTTTCACACCGGAATGAATCTATTTTGTTAAGAATATGATTGCTCTGAATCAAATCCCCCAATTTTCAGACTGATCCATAAATATGATGACGTCTACAATAATTATCCGTTATCAACCATTCATTATCAACTAAATTAACTATCTTTGCAGCCGAAATAAAAGATATACAGAGATTTAATGAAGACATTTGAAGAGCTTGGTGTTTCTCCGGAGATACGTAGAGCAATTGAAGAAATGGGATACGAGAATCCCATGCCGGTACAAGAGGAAGTGATTCCGTACCTTTTAGGAGAAAATAATGATGTAGTAGCTCTTGCACAGACAGGAACAGGTAAAACAGCCGCATTCGGTTTGCCTCTGCTCCAACAAATTGACGTAAAGAACAGAATCCCACAATCACTTATCCTCTGCCCTACCCGTGAGCTTTGTCTCCAAATAGCAGGAGATTTGAACGACTATTCCAAATACATTGATGGACTAAAAGTACTGCCTGTATATGGAGGTTCTTCCATTGACAGCCAGATACGCAGCCTGAAACGAGGCGTACATATCATCGTAGCCACTCCTGGACGTTTGCTGGACTTGATGGAACGCAAGACCGTTTCCCTATCCACCATCCGCAACGTTGTAATGGACGAAGCAGACGAGATGCTGAACATGGGATTTACAGATAGCATTAACGCTATTCTGGCTGATGTACCGCAAGAACGTAACACACTGCTTTTCTCCGCTACTATGAGCCCGGAAATTGCACGTATCTCCAAGAACTATTTACGTAACGCGAAAGAAATTACTATTGGCCGTAAGAACGAAAGTACCAACAACGTTAAACACGTAGTTTATACCGTACAAGCGAAAGATAAATACGAGGCTTTAAAACGCATTGTCGACTATTACCCGCAAATATACGGTATTATTTTCTGCCGTACCCGCAAGGAAACACAGGAAATTGCTGACAAATTAATGCAAGAAGGCTATAATGCCGACTCGCTGCATGGCGAACTTTCACAAGCACAACGAGACACTGTCATGCAAAAGTTCCGTATTTGTAATCTGCAGCTGCTTGTTGCTACGGATGTAGCAGCCCGTGGTCTGGATGTGGACGATTTGACTCACGTCATCAACTACGGCTTGCCTGATGATACAGAAAGCTACACTCACCGCAGCGGACGTACAGGACGTGCCGGAAAAACCGGTACTTCTATCGCTATCATCAATCTCCGCGAGAAGGGAAAGTTAAGAGAAATAGAACGAATTATCGGCAAGAAATTCATTACCGGAGAGATGCCGACTGCGGCAGGCATTTGCCAAAAGCAGTTGATTAAGGTTATTGACGACCTTGAAAAAGTAAAAGTAAATGAAGAAGAAATCGCAGGCTTCATGCCGGAAATCTATCGTAAACTAGAATGGTTGAGCAAGGAAGACCTGATAAAACGAGTGGTTTCGCACGAATTCAACCGTTTCGCAGAATATTACCGCCACCGCCCGGAAATAGAACAACCAACAATTGAAAGCCGTAGTGAACGTGCCAGAAAAAGTGACCGCAAAGAAAATGGTTTCGAAAAGAGAAGTCGGAAAGCTGCTCCAGGCTTCAACCGCCTATTCATCAATCTGGGTAAAACAGACAGTTTCTTCCCCAGTGATCTTATCGGCTTATTGAACAGTAATACACGCGGACGTATCGAGTTGGGACGCATTGACCTGATGCAGAACTTCTCTTTCTTCGAAGTACCTGAAAAAGAAACCGTCAATGTTCTAAAAGCTCTAAACCGTGCCAAATGGAATGGTCGTAAAGTTGTTGTAGAAGTCTCCAGTGAAGAAGGTGGAAAAGGACACGAAAACGGTTCGGGTGAACGCAAAGGCGGTAAAAGATCCGGTAAAAACGAAGAGCGCGCTCCACGCTATGAAAATAAAGACAGAAAATCTAAGGATGCTTCTGCCAAAGGTTCAAAATCCAGCAAGAAGGAAAAACCAAGCCGTGCAGAGCGGGGATATTCGGATGCCCGCGGACCGAAAAGGAAAGATAACTGGCAGGAATTTTTCAAAGATAAAGAACCCGACTTTAGTGAAGAAGGATGGGCGAGAAGAAAGCCCAAAAAGCAACTTTAATCTTCCGAGAAATTGAGGGTGTGTCAAAATGATAAACTATTCAAACCCTTGACACACCCCCACTCAATTATACTAATGAAAGTCCTTCTCTTTCAAATCTTTTTTTTTCATCTCTCTATACTGCCGCGGAGGCATTCCGAACTTTTGAGAAAACACTTTATAGAAAGTACCTCTATTCGTATAACCCGCCTTATTCATAATCTCCTCTACTGTAAGATTTGTAGTAAGCAACAGGCGTTCCGCTACCGTCAGACGATACTCTTTGATAATGTCAGCCGGAGTTTTATCCGTTACATTCTTCAATTTCCGATAAAACTGACGAGTGCTACACCCTAATGAAGCGCTCAACAACTCTACCGAAAGCTCCGGATTCTCCACATATTCATCTATCACTCGCATCATTTTCTCAAAGAACGACTTGTCTTCTTTATGCAAAAGATGCCCGTCTTCCAGTTTAAAAGCACTATAAATAGAGCTATAATACTCTTTCATATCCTCTTTACGCCTAATCTGCCTTTCTACAATCTTCTCTAGATATTCGACATTAAAAGGTTTTGTAACGTATGCCTCCGCACCCGATTCGATTCCTTTCACTTGCTCATCAATATAATTAAGTGCCGAGAGCAATACTAGCGGAATATGACTCAACAATTTATCTTCCTTCACAATCTTCGCAAATGCCCGTCCATCCATATCCGGCATCATCACATCCGATAAAATCAAGTCCGGTTGTTTCAGTTTCAGCTGTTCCAACGCCTCCTGAGCACTATTAAACGGCTGCACATTATATTTACCCGCAAAAATTTCTGTCACAAACCACAACATAGAAGGATCATCATCAATAATCATTATAGTCTGCCTAGAAGCGTCATAATCTGCAACAATATCCTTCTTCTGCTCTACTGGTTTATCGCTAATTGGCATTACTTGCTTCTTCAGTTCCTTCAATTCTCCTGATTTCGCATCAGTGACAGTCAACATCGGCAAAACAACCTCAAAAGTCGTCACCTCTTCCGGTATGCTCATCACGCGAATCTCTCCAGCAAGCAGATTCACCATACTATGACAAATAGCCAGTCCCAAGCCATTTCTCGGGAAAGCTTCGTTCTTATTCTGCGTTTCAAAATCATCCAGAATCTTATAGCGGTCGAATATCTTATCCAGATTCTCCTTCTTAATTCCCTTACCTGAATTGGATACACGGATACAAAGCCTTTCTCCTTCAATACATTGCTCCACAGTTATCTTACCGCCATCGGAGGTATATTTGAAGGCATTCGATATCAAATTATTGACAATTTTACTCAAGCAACTCACATCTGTATTCCAGCGATCTCCCTCCTCAATATTTAGTTGATAATCCACCTTTCTACTTTCCACCCATTCACCAAAAGATTCGGCAATGCCCCGAGTATGCTCATCCACAGCTACCTCTTGTATATCCAATACCTTATGCCCTGTTTCTAACCGACGAAATTCTATCAATTCTTGAATCAGCGAATTCAGTTTCTGTGCATTCTGTTGAACCAAATCAGCATATTTACGGATATATCCATCTGTTCCGGCATAAGACAGAATCTTCTCACAAGGTCCTGATATTAAAGTAAGAGGCGTACAAAATTCATGTGTGATATTTGTAAAGAACCTTAATTTAGATTCATAAATTTCATCTCGTTTTTGTCGGTTCAGTTTCTCAATAATAATATCCCGTTTCCGACGATAGCGACGAATAGCCATATAAACAAGCCCCCAAAGCAAAAGAAGAAACAGCAAGAAATATCCCCAATAAGCTAATTGTGTCATATACCAAGGAGGAGCAATACGAATGACCAAAGAGTACGGCTTGCTTTCTTTACCCATAATATTACTCCGGCATTTCACCCAAAGAGTGTATTGACCGGGTGGAAGATTGGAGAAAACAGCCGTTGTAGAAGAGCCGTTCTCTATCCAATTATTGCTTAGTCCGTCTATCATATAAGAATAAGTATAATTATTACCATTGATATAATCGACAGCTACAAAAGATAAATTGAAAAAATTCTGGCTATAATCCAGTTCCAATACTTCCACATCTTTATCTTGCCGCAAAAAATGATAAATATTATATTCTTTTCCAAAGATAGATAGACGGTAAAACTGCAATTTCGGCATATATTCCATAGCCGTAAGATCGTTTTCATTGATAGTAATAAATCCGTTTGTTCCACCGAAGAAGAGAGTCCCTGTACGCTCGTCCTTAAAGAAAGCACCATCACTGAACTCTGTGACTTCCAGATTATTCTGCCGATTATAAGCCTGGACAGTATTTGCCTCAATATTAAACCGTACCACCCCTTGATTGGTACTTAGCCAAAGATTATGTTCGCCATCTTCCAAAATGCCGTGAACCGTATTATTGGGGAATCCATCTGCCTCATTATATACCCGATAATTACCGGGCGACTGCATGTGTGTCAACCCAAAACTAGTACCCAACCAATAGCCTTTTTTATTTGAAAGAATGGCAAAAATATCATTTACAGCCTGGTTACTGACTTCCTGGTCAAAACGAAATGGCATCATCACCTCCGTCTTCACATTCATCCGGTAAGCACCATAACCACGATTACCAAACCATAGAATGGAATCATTTTCCTGATGAGACGTAAAAAAGTAATTAGAAGCTCTTCTCCCTCCATCTAACACAATTCTTCGGGTAAACATAACTTTAGGTTCTCCATCAGAAACGTTCAGTACAATTTTCACAATTCCCTCACCTACAGTAGCCACCCAAATCGTACTGTCATTCAATTCACATATAGAGTGCACATATCTCAACGTCTTACCGTCAACCATAACAGGAAACTCTTTTACTTTTCTCTCCCGATAAGAATAATAGTTCATCCCATGCTCCGTTCCTATCCACAGTCGATTCCAACAACTAGGAGCAAAACAGTAAACGGAATTATCCGTCAACGAACTATTCCCTGTATGCAACCGTTCCACATCAAACTTTCCTCCCGTATCTGGAGCATAACGGAGCATACGCAAAATTCCATCTCCTTTAGTCCCTACCCATAACGTTTGTTCATCATCCAAAAACAAAGCCCGCACCGGAGTGTTAATTTGATAGTCAGAAGTATCCAATAAAGTATTCCGAATAGAAAAATGGTCGATGAAATACATATATACCCCCTGTCCATCAGTTCCCACCCAAATAATATCCTGAAATCGATCTTTAAACAGACAGAAAATGCCGGATTCAATGCCGATTGATTGCATGACATATTTAACCTTACTGTCGGACTGATATTTCAAGCAAATCAATCCACTGCTTTTGAAACCGACATAATAATCATCTCTTTGCTTGACAATAGAAGAGACCTGCCCTCGCTGAGCTATCTCCTCTTTCAAATCAGCTATGAAATATTTATTCCGGCTACGCAAATCATACTCATAAAGATCATAAGCACCGTCAATAAAATAAACCAAATCTCCTTCTCCTGATGTCCAAAACAACTCTCCCTCCTGCTCAAACAACGACTGAAGAATAAGTTCCGGGATACTATCTTCCTTCTTTTCAATAACATAACTACGGACATCACCACTAGAAGAAAAAATCCATAGAACATTCGCACTATCCACACATATATACTGTATATCCTCAAAAGCTAACCGCTTTGCATTCAAACGGTGGAATTTAAGTCCTTTCCGATCAAAATAATAAATATAACCGTCATCCTTAATGACCAAGACATCATTCTCCCGCGTTTTTGCCATACAGCTAATATCCTGAAAGTCTTTAAACCGCTGAACAGTCTGCAAATGAGTATCGAAACGGTCGAGTCCATAATTCGTCTGTATCCATAAAACATGGTCTTCCGCTTCCATTATATTATCAATCAAGTTACCTGACAAATTGTTCCGGACATCAACAGGCTTATACAAACGGAGTTCAGTCCCATCAAACACATTTAATCCATCACACGAACCAATCCAGATCAATCCATCACAATCCTGACAAATAGAAAGAATGGCGCTATTAGACAATCCGTTTTTGCTGGAAAACTGACGCAAACTATATGCTGTAGCCTCAACATCCAACAGACTCCACCAACCGATAACGAGAAAAAAGAAAAATCGAGAAAGATATGTTTTTCCCATAAGCAACAAAGTATTTCATTCAATAGCAAAGGATGCAGTTCATTAATACAAAAGTAATAAAGAAACTTCTTACACCAATAATAAACAGATAATAAATTGCACGATTTTCCGCCATTTCCTCCTCAATTCCTGCCATTTTATCAAGAAAAGACATAAATGGCATAAATTCGTACATACATTCCTCAGCACCACCCCCATATTTGCAACGTCTGATTTTCATAACGGTCAAGACACTATTTTATATTAACCATTAAACACTAATACGTATGACCTAAAAGTACTCTCCATTCAAAATCAAAACTAGCATCAGAGAATTTTAATCATTTAATTTAATTCCTTAAATCAAAACAAGGTATGACTTGTAGAAAGTATAAACTTTTGTTTTTCAGTCTCGCTATAGCCTCTTTATTTATTCTGGCGCCCGACATTAATGCCGGACAGGCGAGCATATTGAGCACTTCGCAAACGAAGAATACCCTCGTAAAAGGAACGGTAAAAGATGCATCCGGTGAACCTCTCATCGGAGTAAGCGTAAGTGTAAAAGGCAAGTCGGGAATCGGAACAATTACAGACATCAACGGCAACTTCTCCATTCAATGTGACGCCAATGATACACTAGTTTTTTCGTACATCGGCTATGCTACTCTAGAGTTTCCGGTTAACGGAAAGAGTTCTCTTTCCATTAGCATGAAAGAAGACACGAAAGTCCTCGATGAAGTTATTGTAGTAGGATATGGCACAACAACCCGTAAAAGTGCGGTAGGTGCGGTAGACCAAGTAAAAGCCGACATGATTGAAAACCGTCCGGTGGCAAACATGACTCAGGCATTGCAAGGAGCAGCACCGAACGTTATCATACAGCAACGTAACCACAACCCGAATGATAACAAAACGAATTTCAATATCCGTGGTATCAGTACGCTGAATGACAATAGCCCTCTATTTGTGATAGACGGACTGGTAGCTGACGGTGAAAGCTTCAATAAGCTGAATCCGATGGACATCGAAAACATCTCTATTTTGAAAGATGCAGGAACGGCCGCTATCTACGGTTCACGTTCTTCCAACGGTGTAGTAGTGGTGACCACCAAAAAAGGGAAAAAGAACCAGCGTCCGGTAGTCCGCTTGAGCGGCATGATAGGTTGGGAAAATCCGGACATCCTGTTCTCTCCGGTAGCAGGCTATCAAAACGCAACACTGAGAAATCTTGCAGAAACCAATGCAGGCAATGCTCCCAAGTATACTCCTGACCAAATCCGCGATTTAGCCGCTCATCAGAATGAAGAGAGCTGGTTCTTTGACCAGATTATGCGAACAGCCATGCAACAGAATTATAACCTAAGCGTATCCGGAGGTAGCGAACACTCTACTTACATGATTTCAATGGGTTATTACGATCAGGAAAGCAACTATGTAGGAAACGACTCTTTCGGTGTTCAACGCTACAACTTCCGCACAAGTCTGAGTACTGAGCTCGGACGCTTCAAACTGACCGGAATCCTTGCTTATGCCCGCAACAACAGTGTAAGCACTACCGGAGGAAGCCTGGAAGTAGATGCCGCCCGCACCCCGACCTACTATTACTATAAAATGAAATCAGCAGACGGACGATACCTACTGAATGATATATTGTCCGAGTTCAACCCACTGGGACAGTTGGAAGCGGGTGGAAGAAATAAATACCGTAATAACTACATCAACACAAACGTTTCCGCCGAAATGAAGATTATTGACGGATTAAAATTGAAAGGAGTGTTCGGTGCTGACATCATGAACGACACACGTTTTACCAGGAATCATGCAGTGGCTTATTATAGTAGCGAAGAAGCCACAGAACCGCGTCCAATCAAAAAAGAGAACAACAAAACCAGTAACTGGAACAGTAACGCCTATCTTATCAATACTCAACTGCTATTGGATTACAACAAAACATTCGGCAAGCATACGGTCAACGGTCTAGTAGGATTGACCAACGAGTCATACACACAAAGCAGTAACGAAATAGAAAAGAAGTATGTAGACCCCGATTTAGGTATTGCTACTGACGAAACAACCAGTGAGCCGGGAAACATCACAGGAAAAACTTCCGTTGACGACAGTAACCGCACCAGCATAACCTCTTTCCTTGGACGTGCAGGTTATTCGTATGCCGACAGATATTATGCAGAATTCAGTTTTCGCTACGACGGAGCTTCTAAGTTCCACAAGGATTATCGTTGGGGCTTTTTCCCCTCAGTTTCCTTGGGGTGGCGCCCTACAGAAGAATCCTTCATGGAGTTTTATAAAGAAAAGATAGGCGACTTGAAGTTACGAGCCTCTTATGGTATCTTGGGCAGTCAAGCAATCGGTACTTACGATCGTTTTACCGTATATGACGTGTATGACAACAGCTATGCCTACAATAACAAAACGGTATCGGGAGCCGGATTCAAACTGGGACTAGAAAATCTGACTTGGGAAAAAACCCAAACATTCAATATCGGTGTCGATGCCTCTTTCCTACAAAACAGTCTGACTGTCACTTTCGATTACTTCCATAAAAGAACGAATGACATCTTAATGAAACCGCTGATTTCTTCCGTATTCGGTACGGAAATGCCTATGGCAAATATCGGCAAGATGCAAAATCAGGGATGGGATCTATCTGTCAACTATCGATTGAAAACTGGGGCGTTTACTCACAATTTCAACTTTAATTTGGGAGATTCTTGGAACAAGGTATTGGAATTCCCCGGAGACGAACAAATTACCCAAGTGGAAGAGTTAAGCCGTATCATCCGGGTCGGTGTTCCCTTGAACTCTTATTATGGCTATAAGATGGCAGGATTTTTCCAAAGTTACGATGAAATTGAAGCGTCTGCCATACCAGTAGGAGCTAAGGTACAACCCGGAGATATTAAATTTGTAGACCGAAATGACGACGGTATCATCGACTCAAAAGATAAGTTTATTCTTGGTAATGCCTTCCCACGTTATACTTTCGGATTCACCTACGGTCTGAACTGGAAAGGGATCGATTTCAGTATGTTCTGGCAAGGAGTAGGCAAACGTGACATGATGTTGCGTGGTGAATTGATAGAACCATATCACGCCAACTACTCTTATACCATTTATAAACATCAACTGGATTTCTGGACACCAACCAATACCGAGGCCCGCTGGCCAAGATTAGCAGCGCCAGGTTCTGACTCCAACAGAAACAACTACGGCAATGGAAACGGCTCCGACCTCTTCTTGCTAGACGGTAAATACTTGCGGTTGAAAAACCTCACGATTGGTTATACCCTGCCCAAAGAATGGACTAAACATTTGGGAATGCAAAAAGCCCGCTTGTATATAAACGGTCAGAACTTACTGACATTCAGCAACAACTCGTTTATAGACCCGGAATCATCCGAATTTGATTCCAAAATGAGCACAAGCGGTGCCAATAGTGGGCGTTCGTATCCTACTCTGCGTTATTTCGGATTTGGTGTAGACATTGAATTTTAATCAAACAACAGTATGAAAAGATATAAACTTCTCTATTTAGTGGCTGGGGTTGCTTCCGTGCTGATGACCGGTTGCAACGATATGGAAAATACCCCGTCCAACAAATTCACGGACAACAGCTTCTGGAACTCCACAGAGAAAGCACAATACGTAGTTAACATGGCCTACAGCCAAATGTACAATGCCGGAAGAATGTGGCAGGACGAAAGTCTGAGTGACAATGTATTCGACGGAAGAAATGTAACCGACCCGCGTGCCATTCGCAAAGGTATGGGCACTCCTTCTTTAGAACTCTTTAAAAATGAATGGAAGGATCTATACGGTGGTATCAAAACCTGCCATGTGTTTCTGGAGAAAGTAGATCTGGTTCCGGGAATGAATGTAGCTGTCAAAGCACGCATGATTGCCGAAATTCGTTTTATCCGTGCCTTTATCTATTTCCGGCTAACTAATCTGTATGGAGATGTGCCATTCTTTGACAAAGATATTACAATTGATGAATCCAACTCCATTGCCCGTACTCCACGTGCTACCATCATCAGCTTCATCCATCAGGAATTAGAAGATATAGCAAACGCACTTCCCACCCGTGACCAATTGCAAGATGCTGAACAAGGCAAGATTACCAAAGGAGCGGTCAGTGCTCTACAGGCGAGAGTCTACCTAATGGACAGTGACTGGGATAACGTTATCAAATATTGCGATAATCTGATAAAGAAACAGAATGAATATGGCACATACAGCCTTCTCCCCACTTATCGTAGTGTTTTTGAAGAAACCAACGAATATAATCAGGAGATTATTCTAGACCGTGCATACGTTCCTTTCCTACTGACATGGGGTGAGATGTCAGATATGGCTCCGCTATCAGTTGGTGCACGTCTTTGTAACCGCGCTCCGCAACAATCGTTGGTAGACAGTTATTTAATGGTAGATGGCAAAGCATTCAATGAAAATAGCCCGTTATACAATCCAAGTACTCCGTATGCCAACCGCGATTTGCGGCTGACCGCCACTGTTGTTTATGACGGTTATGACTGGAGTAAGAATGTTTCGGACGGCAGTACAGGAACTATCATTCAAATCAATCCGCAATCCAACACAGTGGATAAGTATGAAGCCGGAAGTAACAAAACTGCTACCGGATATTACACCCGCAAATACTATAGCCCACAAGCAAAAGGTGATATGAATTCTGGGGTAAATCTTAGCATCATACGTTATGCCGATATTTTGTTAATGTATGCAGAGGCTCAATTTGAGAAAGGAAACATGGATGCTACTATCTGGAATCAGACCATACTCCCACTCCGAAACAGAGCTGGATTCACAGAAGAAGCAAAAGCTTATCCTACCGAAAAGACAGAAGCGGAAATGAGACAAATCATCCGTAACGAACGCCGTTGCGAACTAGCCCTCGAAGGATTGAGATGGTATGATATCAAACGCTGGAAAGCCGGAAAAGAATACCTTGAAGGATATGTTTATGGCGCAAACTTCAACAACGGTAATCCTATCCGACTGGATAAACGTCAGTTCGACGAAAACAGAGATTATTTATGGGCAGTTCCTCAAAGCCAAATCAACCTGAATCCGAATCTAGCCCCTAACAATCCCGGATATTCTAACTAATCACCCTATTAAAAGGAAATTAATATGAAAACAAAAATAACAAAAGTAGTCGCCTTATTCACTACATTAGCAATCATCTTCTCATGTACGGAAGATATGGAATACAGAGATACGGCAGTAAGCCCGGTGAATCAACTTTATGAACCAATCAGCGGAAAAAGTGTAGAACTAGTAGCATCTGCTACCGCTTCCCTATTCTTCGAATGGGAAGCAGCGAAAGCTGAAGACAGTGGCTCACCGCTCTACGAAATCGTTTTCGACAAAGAAGGGGGAAACTTTTCTAATCCTCTTTACAAAGTATTGTCTGACAACAACGGGGCGCGCAATTACGCGACTATCAGTCATAAAACACTGAATAAAATAGGTGCAGCAGCAGGATTGAACAGTGGAGAGACAGGTACAATTATCTGGACGGTCATCGCATCACGCGGTCTGAGCACGGCAATGAGCAATGTCTCACATAAACTGACGATCACCCGTATGCTCGGATTTGCAGAGGTTCCATCTCAATTATTTCTCACCGGTGAAGCAACCGAAGGGGGAAGTGATATCAGTCAAGCAGTACCTTGTTCCTCACCCGAACAGGAAACATTTGAAATCTTTACCCGTTTGAAAGGAGGAAAAAGCTATAAGCTGGTAGATAAAACCAATGACAACGCAAACTATTTCTACATTGATGGAAATAGAATTGTAGAAGGCGAAGGCGAAACGACAGTAGAAAAAGACGGAATCTATCGCATCACTATGGACTTCTCTATTGCTTCAGTCTCTATTCAGGAAGTAAAATCAGTAGGAGTATTTTTCTGCCCGAGCAACAAGGTTATTTTCGAGCTGTCTTACAAAGGTAACGGAATATTTGAAGGAGAAGGCAAAGTAACGTTTAAACAGGAAAGCTGGGGAAAAGACCAACGTTACAAACTGTTGATGTCTTACAGCGATAAAGATATGTATTGGGGAACATTGAATGACGTAGATTCATCTCCGAACGGAGCTGGTCAAGAAGATTCATATTACTTTATCAAAGAATATGGAATCAATGAAGGTAATGAACCGCAATGGAATCACAAATGGAAATTTGACAATCAGTTTGATGGTAGCATGACCAAAGTCACCGTTAAATTCAACGGAGCAAACTATACACATTTTGTATCTCTCGGAGACGGTGTATCTCCTGAAGAACCGGAAACAACTCCTAAAAACTTATTCTTGACAGGTGAAGCCAGTGAAGGGGGAAATGATATCAGTAAAGCCGTGCAATACAATAAACTGGGAGAAGGCATATTTGAAATATTCACCCGGCTGCAAGGAGGAAAGACTTATAAGATGGCTTCTTCTCAAGAAGCAGATGCAAAGTTCTTCTATATAGAAGATGGAGAGATTAAAAGTGGAGACGGAATTACCACTGTCGAAAAAGACGGAATTTATCGTGTTAAGGTAGATTTCTCCAACAAATCAGTCATTACAAAAGAAATTAAATCAATGGGACTATGGCACTGCTGGGATCGAAATGTCCTTCTTGACTTACCCTATATAGGAAATGGAGTATTTGAGGGAACAGGTACAATAAGTCCTAGTAATAATGACAATCGTTACAAACTCCTAATGGTATATGCGGACGATAGCGAATTGATTTGGGGCACCAAAAACGACACAGACGTAGTACCAGGAGCAAACCCAGATCCATCCTATTTCTATATCATGGAAACAAATGATAATGCAGAAGCAGGTCAATGGGATCGTAAATGGAAATTTAATGATGGAATCATAGGAAATAATACAAAAGTTCGTGTTATTTTTACCGGTGAAAATTACACCCATTCTATAGAACCAGTTAATTAAGAAGATGTATGAAAAAACTATTATTATGTGTCCCGTTCCTCGCGCTGATGTTCCAAAGTTGCAGCAACATCGAAGACGAGTATATGTACGACAAGGGGCTTTATACAATCAACTGGGAAGCAGCAGCAGACAGTAGCTCGGTCACCATAATTAACCGTTTCTGGAATGAAACGGGCAATTACTTCAACTATGAAAGCGACGGTTATGACGAAACTTTTCATTACTGGCCGCAAGCGCATGCTATGGACGTATTGATTGATGCCTATATTCGTACTCATGATGCTAAATATAAAGACTGCTTCGACAAGTGGTATGCTGGCATCAATTCCAAAAACGGCGGAAGTTATTGGAATAACTTCTACGATGACATGGAATGGATTGCCCTGACCATGATACGTTTGTATGAAGTCACCGATGAAGCTAAATATCTGGATACAGCCAAGCAACTTTGGAATTGGATTAAGGAAGGTTGGAATGAAGAATACTGCAACGGTGGTATCGCATGGAACCACGGTGATGTATGGAGCAAGAATGCCTGTTCCAACGGTCCTGCCGGCCTCATCGCCTGTCGCTTATATCAAATAGAAAAAGTGGAGGAATACAAAGAATGGGCTATCAAGATTTACCAATGGGAAAGAGAACATCTGTTCAATCCTGCCACAGGAGCTGTCTACGACAATATAGACGGAAGAACGGATAACTTAAATACTCTGACATTGAGTTATAACCAAAGGACATTTCTCGGAACAGCCCACGAACTGTTTAAGATTACAGGAGAAGCATCATATTTGAAAGACGCCCGTAAAGCCGCTTATTTCGGAATCAGTGACGGCAGTATGATTGACGCAGGAAACAATCTTCTCCGAGACGAAGGAAACGGTGATGGCGGACTGTTCAAAGGAATATTCATCCGTTATTTTGTGAAACTCATTTTAGATGATAATTTGGAACCCATTTATCAGAAGAAGTTTATCACCTTCTTCAATAACAATGCGGATATATTATGGAGAAAAGGCGTCAACAAGTCCGACCTTCTCTACGGAAGTAGTTGGGCTAAAGGAGCCGAAGGCAGCACTCAACTGACCATACAGACAAGCGGCTGCACCCTGATAGAAGCAAAAGCTTATTACGAAAAATATAAAAAATAACAAGAAACATGCGAATTATTGAAACCGTACTGTGTGCTGCTTTCCTCACCGGATGCGCACCAAAGGGGAATAGTAATCCAAACATCAATTTAGAGAGAGCCCAGCAAACGCTGGACTCCCTCTATGTTCACTATTCAGTACCCAACACTTGTCTGCTTCGCGAAAATTTTCCTTTTGACGAGAAGCACAAAGTCACTTATCTGGCATCAGAAGAACAAGCTAACGTGCCAAACGCCTATTCGTATCTCTGGCCTTACTCCGGAACATTCTCCGCAGTAAATGCACTGTTCGAAGCCACTCAAAACAAAGAATTTCAAAAACTACTGGACGAACGGGTATTACCGGGACTTGATGAGTATTTTGACACTGCACGCACTCCCAATGCTTATTCGTCGTATGTGCGTACCGCTCCTGTGTCAGACCGTTTTTATGACGACAATGTATGGTTAGGCATTGATTTTACAGACACTTACCAACTCACCCAAAACAAAAAATATTTGGACAAAGCCACACTTATATGGGATTTTATAGAAAGCGGAACAGATAGTGTGCTCGGAGGCGGGATCTATTGGTGCGAGCAGAAAAAAGAATCGAAGAACACCTGTTCAAATGCTCCTGGTTCTGTTTTTGCGCTAAAACTATTCAAAGCAACAAACGACAGCAGTTATTTCAAAAAAGGTAAAGCGTTGTACGAATGGACTAAAGAACATTTGCAAGATAGTACAGATTATCTATATTTCGACAATATTCGTTTGGATGGAAAAATCGGAAAAGCCAAATTCGCTTACAACAGCGGACAAATGATGCAGTCCGCTGCCCTCCTTTACCAACTGACGAACAATCCGGTTTATCTGAAAGAAGCTCAAAGCATTGCCAAAGAGTGTTACAACTACTTCTTTTATGATTTTACACCCGTATCCGGAGAACCATTCAAAATGATAAAGAAAGGAGATATCTGGTTTACTGCCGTGATGCTCAGAGGATTCATCGAACTTTATCATCTTGACAAGAATAAAACATATCTCGATGCCTTTAACAAAAGTCTCGATTATGCCTGGGAGAACGCACGTGATGAAAAAGGACTGTTCCATACAGACCTCAGCGGCAATAAAAAAGACAATAAAAAATGGCTGCTGACACAAGCTGCCATGATAGAGATGTACAGTCGGCTTTCTGCCTTTGAATAAACTACTGTAGAACATTAATAAATGATAAAAAGAAATATGATAAAAAGAAACGCACGACTTTGCACCCTTGCGACAGTTCTATTTATCGGAAGCAATATGAACGCTTCCACTTTCATTTGTCCTAAGGACAATACCATGATTGCCAAGCAAGCAGAAATTACCGGAAAGTATAAAAGCCAGCGTCCGGCTAAAAAAGACCGTTTATTCACTTCACAGGCAGTAGAAGCTGAAATCTTGAGAGTGAAGAACCTGCTGACCAACAGCAAACTTGCCTGGATGTTCGAGAACTGTTTTCCCAACACATTGGAAACAACCGTACACTATCGCACCACCGATGGCAAACCGGATACTTTTGTCTATACCGGAGACATCCATGCCATGTGGCTTCGTGATTCGGGAGCTCAAGTGTGGCCATATATCCAGCTAGCTCATAAAGACCCGGAATTAAAGAAAATGCTCGAGGGCGTTATCCGCCGCCAATTCAAATGTATCAATATCGACCCTTACGCAAATGCTTTCAACGACGGAGCTAAAGGGGGCGACTGGATGACAGACCTGACGGACATGAAGCCGGAACTGCACGAACGTAAATGGGAGATTGACTCTCTCTGCTATCCCCTCCGCCTGGCTTATCAGTATTGGAAAGAGACGGGAGACGCCAGTATTTTTGATAATGAATGGATTCAAGCCGTCATCAATATCCTGAGAACATTCAAAGAGCAACAGAGAAAAGAGGGAGTAGGTCCTTATAAATTCCAGAGAAAAACGGAACGTGCGCTTGATACGCTGAACAACGACGGGCTGGGCGCTCCGGTAAATCCTGTAGGATTAATCGTTTCGGCTTTCCGTCCTTCCGATGATGCTACCACCCTTCAATTTCTGGTTCCTTCCAACTTCTTTGCAGTTACTTCACTCCGGAAAGCTGCTGAAATATTAGAGACTGTCAATCAAAAGACCGAATTGGCAACACAATGCAGCGAACTGGCACAGGAAGTGGAAACGGCTCTGAAACAATATGCAACCTATAATCATCCCAAATACGGCACAATCTACGCTTTCGAAGTCGATGGATTCGGAAATCATTTCCTTATGGATGATGCCAATGTACCAAGCCTGCTGGCAATGCCATATTTGGGCGATGTAGATGTGAACGACCCGATCTATCAAAATACCCGCCGCTTTGTATGGAGTAAAGACAATCCTTACTTCTTTAAAGGAAAAGCCGGAGAAGGTATCGGGGGGCCGCATATTGGTTATGATATGATATGGCCCATGAGTATTATGATGAAAGCCTTTACAAGCCAAGATGACCAAGAAATCAAAGAATGCATCCAAATGCTAATAAATACAGATGCAGGCACAGGATTCATGCACGAATCTTTCCATAAAGATAATCCTGAGAAGTTCACACGTGCGTGGTTTGCATGGCAGAATACATTGTTCGGCGAACTGATACTCAAGCTAGTAAACGAAGGAAAAATTGATTTACTGAATAGTATTCAATAAATAGGGATATTCCTAAAATAATAAAATTTAAGGCAACTAATTCATTGCGAGTTAGTTGCCTTTTTTGTATCTTTAAGCATTCCCCCCAAA
>ERZ791671.688-NODE-688-length-19659-cov-4.45282_pt1 | contig 19659 bp, 14 predicted proteins | sample MGYA00510052_ERZ791671 | MGnify/ENA primary metagenome ERZ791671 (study PRJEB30046, sample SAMN00715231) | human gut metagenome | study: EMG produced TPA metagenomics assembly of the A metagenome-wide association study of gut microbiota in type 2... | reverse complement strand
CTTCGCTATCCACATCTTCTGCGATAACCAACAGAGGACGACCTGTCTGAACAGCCGGTTCAAGGATAGGCAAGAAATCTTTGAGGTTAGAAATCTTCTTGTCGTAGATCAGAATGTAAGGTTTCTCCATCTCACATTCCATCTTTTCCGTATTAGTAACGAAATAAGCAGACAGATAACCACGGTCGAACTGCATACCTTCTACTACACCGATAGTAGTGTCAGTACCTTTAGCTTCTTCGATAGTGATTACACCATCCTTAGAAACTTTACGCATAGCGTCAGCAATCAATTTACCGATTACCGGATCATTGTTTGCAGATACAGTGGCAACCTGTTCGATCTTGTCATAGTTGTCACCTACAGTTTCAGCCTGATCCTTGATTGATTCTACCACTTTGGCAACAGCCTTGTCGATACCACGTTTGATATCCATCGGGCTTGCACCGGCAGTCACATTCTTCAAACCTTCAGCTACGATAGCCTGAGCCAAAACAGTTGCAGTAGTTGTACCGTCACCTGCATCGTCACCAGTCTTAGAAGCGACTTCTTTCACCAGTTGTGCACCGGTATTTTGGTAAGGGTCTGCCAATTCGATTTCCTTTGCTACTGTCACACCGTCTTTTGTGATGTGCGGAGCACCGAATTTCTTTTCGATGATAACGTTACGTCCTTTCGGGCCAAGAGTTACTTTTACTGCATTTGCCAAAGCATCGACACCTTTTTTCAATTGGTCGCGGGCATCGATATTGAATAATATTTCTTTTGCCATAATGATATCTTATTTATTTTAAAATGATAAATTTTGAATTTTGAATTAACCCAAGATAGCGAGAACATCGCTCTGACGCATGATAAGGTATTTAGTGCCTTCTACTTCAAGTTCTGTTCCGGCATACTTGCCATAAAGAACTGTATCGCCTACTTTCAATACCATTTCTTCGTCTTTCGTACCGTGACCAACTGCCACAACTTCACCCTTCAAAGGTTTTTCTTTTGCTGTATCAGGAATAATGATACCACCAATTGTTTTTTCTTCTGCAGGTGCAGGGAGGATAAGCACTCTGTCTGCTAATGGTTTAATGTTCATAGTTCTTTTTTTTGATTTTATTTGTTATACATTATATTCATGATTTGTCCTCTTCTTGAAGAAGACGCTAAATCAGTTGCGAAAAGTATGCCAAAGCAAAATAATGATTGTTTGGCAGAAATTGACTGACAAAATGACTGACAACAGGTTATTAATGGCAAAAAAGCATATTTGTTCCACACTTTTTAAACAATAGAAGCGGATTATTCCTTATAATAACGTATATTCGTAAATGAACCCCAAGATAAACTGTATAGATTATATGAATAAAATAAGTTTTGGCATATCCATCGCTTTTTGCGTACTCTATTCCTGCACTTCGCGTACAGGACAAAAAACTTCTGAAGAGACTTTACAGGCTGATTCACTGGCACAGGACACGATTGCGGAAACTGTGGCAGAACCTGTCGTCAAAAAGATTACTCCGGAAGAAATTCAAATCACCAAAGAGCTGCTGTATGATAAATACACACTGGAAGATACATATCCTTATAAAGATACGACCCGCAGTTTCCAATGGGACAAAATAAAAGAACAGCTTGCCCTGCTCGAAAACATACAACTGCAGCCGTCTCAATGGGCTATCCTCCAGAATTACAAAAACAGAAACGGTGAAGCTCCATTGGTGAAAAACTTCAAAAGAAATGCCTACGGACGGGTAGCGGATACGCTTGGGGTAGAACGATACCAGTCTGTCCCGCTTTATCTGCTGACGGATACGATAGCACCCGAACGCTACGGGCAGGATGGTGAACTGACGCGTTTTATTGAGGACGGAGAAAACTTTGTCAAAGCAGAACCGATATTTACAGAAGGCGAATGGATGATTCCTAAAAAGTATGTCAAAGTGATCGGAGATACGGTGGTTTTCAATAAAGCAATCTTTGTGGACCGCCATAATCAGAACATTACCGCACTGGAACGCACGGAAAAAGGGAAATGGGTAGTACGCAGTATGAACCCTTCTACTACCGGACTTCACCGACCGCCGTATGCGCAGGAAACTCCTTTAGGAATGTTCGTACTGCAGGAAAAGAAAGTGAAAATGATATTTCTGAAAGACGGCTCGAAAGAGACAGGAGGCTACGCGCCTTACGCCAGCCGCTTCACGGACGGAGCCTACATTCACGGAGTACCTGTCAACGAGCCCCGAAAGACACAGATAGAATATAGCTGGTCACTGGGAACCACTCCCCGATCACATATGTGTGTACGGAACGCAACTTCCCATGCCAAATTTATTTTCGACTGGGCACCTGTTAATGAGACGATTATTTTTGTTTTGGAATAAAAATCCCTATCTTTACCGCGTTTTTATTTCAAGCTTAAGCCCTATGCTTCAGAAAGTTATATTATTTTTATCATTCCTTTTCATTCCATTCAGCCATGTTTCAGTCGACACAATGGCCGTTCCTGCATCTGACTCTCCGACTCCTGTGTCCGAATTAGCTGCCGGCGAACAGCTCTTTGAAGAAATGGAGTTGGGTGGAATTGTCAATTTCATTGCATTCCGTCAGGCTGTCGCCGGTTACAACCGCATCAAGGAGAAGAGTAAACCGATTCTGACGCTGATTGACTTCTCAAAGCCGTCTACCGAAAAACGTTTTTTTGTCTTCGATATGGAGAAGAAACAACTGCTGTTTTCATCAGTAGTCTCACACGGACGAAACAGTGGAGGGAACTATGCCACTTCTTTTTCCAACCAAAACGGCTCTTATAAAAGTTCATTGGGATTTTATCTCACTGAAAACACTTACCAAGGCGGAAACGGCTACTCACTCATCCTAAACGGACTCGAAAAAGGAATCAATGACAAAGCAAAAGAACGTTCCATCGTCGTGCACGGGGCTTCATACGCCAATCCGACAGTAGCCGCCTCGGGACGTTTGGGGAGAAGTCTGGGATGTCCTGCCCTCCCGACAAAACTAGCCAAGCCCATCATTAATACAATTAAAGATGGCAGTGTTATGTTTATCTATGCCAATAATAGCAGCTATCTGGCTCAAAGCGACATCTTAAAAAACGTCAGTGCCCCCATGCCGGCACTCTAAACAGTCTTTATCAGAAGGAGCTGCACGGACTAACCGCACAAAGGAATAACGACTTTACTTTATCGGCAGGGTAAACCAGAAGCAAGAGCCTTTCTCCGGTTCACTATCTACGCCAATCTCGCCACCCAATTGTTCCACAATACTGCGGCAAATGGAAAGTCCGAGCCCTGTGCCATGTACAAAGGAATTCAGTTTGACGAAACGCTCAAAAATCTCGTTCTGCATTTCCGGCTCAATGCCAATGCCTGTATCGGCAACGTAGAAACGCAGATGAGCCTCATCAAGCTGATCATAGCCTACCCGTATATTTCCTTCTTCCGTGAATTTAATCGCATTGTTTACAAAGTTGGAAATAACCTGATGTAATCGATTGCGGTCACTCATGATGCGACATTCCGGCAGATGGCGGTCAAAAAGGATTTCCACGTTCGGTCTGGCCTTCATTCTCATAGCGAGAACAATATCTTCACAAAGCAGATTTACGTCCAACTCACGTTCGGTGAAATCGAATGTTCCCGCCTCAATCTTCGATAAGTCAAGAATATCTGAAATCAATTGTAATAACAGGTCATTGTTTTCTTCCACAATATCCATGTACTGCCGTCTTTCCTCCATATCCTCCGTATCCACCATCAGGCTGGAAAAACCGACTATGGCATTCAGCGGAGTGCGTATCTCATGACTCATATTGGCAAGGAAAGCAGACTTCAACCGGTCGGATTCTTCGGCTTTCTCTTTTGCCTCTATCAGTTTGGCTTCCGTTTCTTTCAAGGCAGTGATATCATAGTTGACTCCAATCAATTCCACTTGTCCTTTTTCCGGCTCATAGAGATTCAACACTACATTAGTACGTACCCAATTCCATTCATTCTTCGTACCGGGACGCAAAATACGCATCTCACCTTTGAAGGCTTTTGCTTTCCCTTTCTTTGCTTCTTCAAAAAAAGCAAGCATACGGGAACGGTCATCCGGATGCATTTTGGAGTAAACACCGACTACATCGGAAAGAGGTGTATTCTCATCTTCTCCCATATTCTTGAACCATTGCTTGATGGCATAGCCCTGACGATTCAGCAGATTGAGTTTGGCATATCCCACCTTGGCATAATCAGATATAAGAAGAAACAGATTCTCAAAATCAGAAATACGCTTCAAGGCATCAATACGCTCCGTATTATCCATATTGATAAGGATATATCCGGTAAGGTTACCATGATTATCATATAATTTGCGGACTTTTGTATAAAGTTCGATGACACCGGCTTTCAATGGACGATAATATCCCGTGTGGCGGGCACATTCGAACGAATAACGGGCACGAAAATCCGTAATACTGCTCTTGCGTATACTCTCAAGTATCTGGGCATCCACATTCGGGTTTTCAAAGAAATTGAGCCCGATCACCTCCGACTTATCCGCAATTCCCAGCATATCCATATCTCTTTCGTTCAAATCCACCAGATTACCATCCTTATCGTAAATCTCTACTCCGGCAGGAATATTGGTGAAGATATTTTTGAAGAGTCTTTCACTACGTGCCAAAGCTGCTTGTTCAAAGACCACTTTCTCTTTCGCCCTGCGCAGTTCAAGACAAATACTGATTACATTGGCCAAAGAAGACAGCCAGCGATAATCTTCGTCCGACCATGAAGCGGAACCATCTACCAAATCTACTCCCATAAATCCATAGACATGATCATTGACTACCAACGGAGTCGCCATCAAAGCCTTGATTCCCTGACGGGACAACACCTCATATTCGCCCTGCCCCATTCCAGACATCGGCTTTAATGTTTCAAATAGAATAGGCTTCTTGCCCAATATCTGTGATGTCCACCACGGCATGAAGTCTACCGGAATTTCCTGCAATTCATTTATTTCCGCTTTTACTCCTTCCGCTACAACTTCATAGGTACAGTTATAAAAATGATTTTCTTCGTCCGTCTCAAAAATATAAGCACGTCCCGCCCGATAGAAAGCCAGAATATCTTTTAATATCTCATAAATTCCTGTCTCTACTTCTTCATCTTTCAGAAAACGGGACAAAGACCGTGAAATTGAGTTCTGATAATAAAGCAAATCATTGATACGGTGTGAGATGGTTTCCGTTTTTTCATATTCCACCTTTTCGACAGATTTCTGTTCAAAGTCTGCCGCATGTTCAGCCACATATTTCCATAAGGGGGCGGCGTTGAGTGACTGCATGATCTCATTGTTTTCCAGCAGTTGTTTCACTTCTTCAAAAGTCAGCAGATGTACAGACAAATCTTCGGTATCTTCCAGATGTTGATGATCTATCGGTTCGACATCCGTAGCTAGGAAGCAATGAGTCAGGTTGGTATGCGTACTCGGATTGGCAGATATCACCATGTATTCCCGCCAGTTTCCTTTTCCATATCCGGTCTCCTCCCACAGTTCGCGCTGAGCGGAAACTAATGGGGAAGCATCCTCTTTATCACAAACTCCGGCACAGAGTTCATAAGAGGTACGTCCCAATCCAGGACGATACTGACGGACAAATACAAATTTGCCGTCTTTGGTTATTGCTATCGTGTTTACCCAATCGGGATATTCAAGAATATAATATTCAGGGATGTGGTTTCCATTAGGTAATAGCATATCTTCGCAGCGAACTGTCAACCACGGGCGGCGAAACAGATATTTGCTACTTACTGTTTTCCAGGCCTTCTCTTTCTCTTCCATCATTATTTGGTTTGCTTGCGGCAAAAGTAATGATTTTAGCCGGATAACTATTGCCCTATACAAACAAATATCTGTTTTTTACTCGCAAGTGATCTCTATTGTCTGTACCTGTTCGAGGTACTTCTTTGTAGCACTAACCAGCGAACTCCCCATATAATACCAAAACATCAGGCTGATGATGATCATCAATGCACCGATCATCGCAAAACGACTTCTTTGTTCCAACATACTGCTACTCATATCTCTTCTCCTCTCTTATTTTATGTTTTACAAAGATAACACCGAAATGCTACAAAAAATTGACAAGAATGTTTCAAAAACCTTAAATATTGAATTTATTTAACCAACCGGAGGGAAATAGTCTCCTGCATACAGGCTGTTTTATCCTTCCGGAAATATTAATGTAACAATCTGCTACATTCAATTTAACGATTATTAGTTTATCCGCAAACTAGTTACTATCTTTGCACCCACTAACAACCCTTTTAATTACTATATGGCTTTTACTAATAATATTATGATTGTCCGGCATAAATTGCTGGCTGATCTCGTCAGACTCTGGAAAAACGACCAGTTAGTAGAAAAAATTGACCGTCTCCCTATTGAGCTGAGTCCGCGCAAATCAAAACCGCTGGGGCGTTGCTGCGTACACAAAGAACGTGCTGTATGGAGATACAAGACCTTCCCGCTGATGGGACTGGATATGACCGATGAACACGATGAAGTAACTCCTCTCTCCGAATATGCACGGATGGCACTGAACCGCCCGGAGCCAAGTAAGGAAAATATCATGTGTGTCATTGACGAAGCCTGTTCTTCCTGCGTACAGATTAATTACGAAATCACCAATCTTTGCCGAGGATGTGTGGCACGCAGCTGCTATATGAATTGCCCTAAGGATGCAATACGTTTCAAGAAAAACGGTCAGGCGATGATTGATCATGATACTTGCGTCAGTTGCGGTATCTGCCATAAGAGTTGTCCTTATCACGCGATTGTATATATCCCCGTTCCTTGCGAAGAATCCTGCCCGGTGAAAGCTATCAGCAAAGATGAGCATGGCGTGGAACATATTGACGAAAGCAAGTGCATCTACTGTGGAAAATGTATGAATGCCTGCCCGTTCGGTGCTATCTTTGAGATTTCACAAACCTTTGATGTACTGCAACACATCAAAAAAGGAGAAAAGTTGGTAGCTATCATCGCTCCGTCTATCCTCGGACAGTTCAAGACTTCTATCGAACAGGTATACGGTGCCTTTAAAGAAATAGGATTCACCGACATTATCGAAGTAGCCGAAGGAGCCATGATGACCACCAGCAACGAGGCACACGAACTGCTGGAAAAACTGGAAGAAGGTCAGAAATTCATGACTACCTCCTGCTGTCCTTCATACATTGAACTGGTAGAAAAGCACATGACGGAAATGAAACCGTACGTTTCTACCACAGGATCACCGATGTATTATGCGGCACGAATCGCCAAAGAGAAACATCCGGATGCGAAGATTGTATTTGTCGGTCCGTGCGTAGCCAAACGAAAAGAGGTACGCCGTGACGATGCTGTAGACTATATCCTGACATTCGAGGAAGTAGGTTCTATCTTGGATGGAATGGACATTCAGCTGGAACAGGTGAATTCTTTCTCTATACTGCATACTTCCGTCCGTGAAGCACATGGTTTTGCACAAGCCGGTGGTGTGATGGGAGCCGTAAAAGCATATCTGAAAGAAGAAGCGGATAAGATCAATGCTATCCAAGTGTCGGATATCAACAAAAAAAATATAGCCTTGCTGCGTGCCTGTGCCAAAACAGGAAAAGCAGCGGGACAGTTTATCGAAGTGATGGCTTGCGAAGGTGGCTGTATCACCGGACCGAGTACGCACAACGACATTGTTTCAGGACGTCGTCAATTAGCACAAGAGTTGCTCAAGCGGAAAGAAAGCTATGAGACAATGGATAGATAAACTGCGAGAAGAAAGGACACTCCGACCGGAAGAATTCCGGCAACTGCTGACCGAATGTGACGGAGAATCATTGCGCTATATCAATAAACAGGCGCAAGAAGTCAGTCTCCGTCATTTCGGAAACCGGATTTTTATTCGCGGACTGATTGAAGTCAGTAACTGTTGCCGAAATAACTGCCATTACTGCGGTATCCGGAAAGGGAATCCGAATCTGGAACGTTATCGGTTATCCACAGAAAATATACTGAATTGCTGCAAACAAGGGTATGGACTCGGCTTCCGTACCTTTGTGCTGCAAGGAGGAGAAGACCCCGCACTGACAGAGGAACGGATAGAGGATATAGTCTCAACGATTCGCCGGAGTTATCCCGATTGCGCCATAACACTGTCACTCGGTGAAAAGTCGCGGGAAGCATACGAGCGTTTCTTTCAGGCAGGTGCCAACCGCTATCTGCTGCGTCATGAGACTTATGACAAAGAACATTATCAACAACTGCACCCTGCCGGTATGTCATGCGAGCATCGTCTGCAATGCTTACGGGATTTAAAGGAGATCGGCTATCAGACAGGCACCGGAATCATGGTCGGCAGTCCGGGACAGACCATAGAACACTTGATTCAGGATATTCTGTTTATCGAACAGCTTCGTCCCGAAATGATTGGTATCGGTCCCTTCCTGCCTCATCGCGAAACGCCTTTTGCCCAGTCTCCCAGCGGAACCGTGGAACAGACGCTCCTTTTATTATCCATCTTCCGTCTGATGCATCCGTCAGCGCTGATTCCGGCAACTACGGCACTGGCTACTCTCACTCCCGATGGACGGGAACAGGGAATACTGGCAGGCGCCAATGTAGTCATGCCCAATTTGTCGCCACAGGAAGAACGAAAAAAGTACAATCTGTATAATAACAAAGCCTCCCTCGGAGCAGAATCTGCGGAAGGACTTAACATATTGCAACAGCAGCTGGAAAAGATCGGTTATCAAATCTCCTTCTCCAGAGGCGATTACAAACAATAAAGAAATGTATAAAGTAGATTCACCCCAAGCAGAAGAATTCATTCATCATGAAGAGATTCTGGAAACTCTTGAATATGCACGGAGTCACAAAGACAACCGCACATTCATAGAACAGCTGATCGAGAAAGCCGCTCTTTGCAAGGGACTGACGCACCGCGAAGCAGCTACCCTGCTGGAATGTGACCAACCTGACCTGATAGAACGAATCTTCCATCTCGCCAAAGAAATCAAACAGAAGTTTTACGGCAACCGTATCGTTATGTTCGCACCGCTTTATCTGTCGAACTATTGCGTAAACGGATGCGTATATTGCCCTTATCACGCCAAGAACAAAACAATCGCCCGCAAGAAACTGACGCAGGAAGAAATACGCAAGGAAGTAATCGCTTTGCAGGATATGGGGCATAAACGTCTGGCACTTGAAGCCGGCGAACATCCGACTCTCAACTCACTGGAATATATACTGGAATCCATCCGGACCATTTATAGTATCAGACACAAGAATGGGGCTATCCGCCGTGTAAACGTAAATATCGCCGCCACTACCGTCGAGAACTATCGCCGATTGAAAGATGCCGGCATCGGCACGTATATCCTATTTCAGGAAACTTATCACAAAGAGAACTACGAAGCTCTCCACCCCACCGGACCGAAAAGTAACTATGCGTATCATACCGAAGCAATGGACCGCGCCATGGAAGGCGGCATAGACGATGTAGGAATGGGAGTACTTTTCGGACTGATTATTGATGCATGCCGAACATCTGGAAGCCCGTTTCGGTGTGGGTCCGCACACTATCAGCGTACCGCGCATCTGTTCGGCGGACGATATCGATGCGGGAGATTTTCCCAATGCGATTTCCGATGATATATTCAGCAAGATTGTTGCTGTCATCCGGATAGCGGTTCCTTACACCGGCATGATTATATCCACACGTGAATCACAGGAGTCCCGCGAAAAAGTGCTTGAACTCGGTATCTCACAAATCAGCGGCGGCTCCCGCACCAGCGTAGGCGGCTATGCGGAAACGGAACTTCCGGAAGATAACTCCGCACAATTTGATGTAAGCGACACCCGGACACTGGACGAAGTGGTCAACTGGCTGCTCGAATCAGGATATATCCCCAGCTTCTGCACCGCTTGCTATCGGGAAGGACGCACCGGGGACCGATTTATGTCCTTAGTCAAATCAGGACAGATAGCCAACTGCTGCGGCCCCAATGCATTAATGACTCTGAAAGAATACCTCGAAGATTATGCATCGGAAGACACCCGAATCAAAGGTATGAAGCTGATAGCCAAAGAGACCGACCGGATTCCGAATCCCAAAATCAGAGAAATAGCCATCCGGAACTTAAAAGATATTTCGGAAGGAAAAAGAGATTTCAGATTTTAAGGGGCAAGGTGCCCCTGCCAAGTTTCCATGCGGATAATTAACGTTACAACAATTGCTTGATTTATGAATTTAGTCCACACCCCCAATGCCAACCGGCTCCACATCGCCCTCTTCGGAAAGCGTAACAGTGGAAAATCCTCCCTGATCAATGCACTGACCGGACAGGATACCGCTCTTGTTTCCGATACTCCCGGAACAACGACCGACCCCGTGCAAAAAGCAATGGAAATTCACGGTATCGGTCCTTGTCTGTTCATTGATACTCCGGGATTTGACGATGAAGGTGAGTTAGGAAACAGGCGTATCGAACGCACATGGAAAGCCGTAGAGAAAACCGATATCGCCCTTCTGCTTTGCGCAGGTGGTAGCTCTGCAGAGGAAACCGGAGAACCGGACTTTACCGAAGAACTTCATTGGCTGGAACAACTCAAGGCAAAAAACATCCCGACCATTCTGCTTATCAACAAGGCAGATATACGGAAGAACACCGCATCCCTTGCCATCCGGATAAAGGAGACTTTTGGAAGCCAGCCGATTCCTGTCAGTGCCAAAGAGAAGACAGGCATCGAACTGATACGACAAGCCATTCTGGAAAAGTTGCCGGAAGATTTCGATCAGCAAAGTATTGCTGGCAACCTGGTAACGGAAGGAGATCTTGTCCTACTGGTCATGCCACAAGATATTCAAGCCCCCAAAGGGAGGCTTATTTTGCCACAAGTGCAGACAATGCGGGAATTGCTCGACAAGAAATGTCTGATCATGAGCTGCACCACAGATAAGTTACGGGAAACGTTGCAAGCCCTCTCCCGCCCTCCTAAACTGATTATTACGGACTCACAAGTCTTTAAAACAGTCTACGAGCAAAAGCCTGAAGAAAGCAGACTGACCTCTTTTTCTGTTCTTTTTGCAGGTTATAAAGGAGATATCCGGTACTATGTGAAAAGTGCCTCAGCCATCGGAAGCCTGACAGAATCTTCCCGTGTACTGATAGCCGAAGCCTGCACACACGCCCCTCTATCCGAAGACATCGGGAGAGTAAAACTTCCGCATCTGTTAAGAAAGCGGATTGGAGAAAAGTTATCGATAGATATCGTGGCGGGAACTGATTTCCCGCAGGACCTCACTCCTTATTCTTTGGTAATCCATTGCGGCGCTTGTATGTTCAACCGCAAATATGTGCTGAACCGCATCGAAAGAGCAAGGTTACAAAATGTACCGATGACAAATTACGGAGTAGCTATCGCTTTCCTTAACGGGATACTTAATCAAATAGAATATTAAAATAAAAAGAACAGAACCTTGCAGACTTCAAGCATTTGTCTTATATTAGTCACGCAATCAAATATTTATTAACTTTAGACATAAACAAATGAAAAAGAGAACTATGGCTTTGGCCATCTTTCTGGCAACCGGTGTTACTATGCAAGCACAAGACCGACTGACACAGTACAAAGTCCGGAATGCCATCAGCGTTCGTACCCCCATTATGAACGACAGCATCAATCCTAAAGGAGAAAAACACACCAAAAAGATGTTACTCCAAACCCCGGTCGTACTACATTTGCCGGATGCACCGATGCAGTCGCTCACTGCGGACACAGCGGGGTATCTCAGCTTCGAGAAAGCAGATAAAGACAATAAACTTTATCTGGTTAAGACTCAGATTCGTGCAGAACGTTTCCTGAAAGGGAAGTTGAAAATCACCTCCCCCGTCCGCTGGGAAGTCTTCATTGACGGAGCCTCCAAGCAAGTAAAAGATGCGGCAGAAGACAGCATCACCTCCGGCTCATCACGTGACATCGCTCTCAGCCTTGAACCGGAGCGGGATTACGAGATAATCATCAAACTGCTTTCTGCTTCCGATGACAAAGCGGCACCAACACTGAAATGCGAACTGATCAAAGACGAGAAATTCAAGGATACCGCCTGCAATCTAGATCCGGAAGCAAAGAAGCGTTTTTCTCTAGACAATACAGTTTATGGCAACCGTGCCATCGCTGTTTCCATCTCTCCCAGCGGAAAGTATCTGCTGACCCGTTATTGGGATAACCACGCCGCCAAACGCTCACGCACTTATTGCGAACTGACGGAACTAAAGAGCGGAAAAGTACTCCTGACCAATCTCAGAGACGGCATGAGCTGGATGCCCAAAAGTGATAAGTTATACTACACGGTAACCGCCCTGACAGGAAATGACGTAATCACCCTCGACCCTGCCACACTCCGCGAAGAAACGATTTTGCAAAGTATTCCCGAACAGAGTTTCAGATGGTCGCCCAACGAAGATTTTCTGATTTACTATCCCCGCGAAGAAGGAGTCAAAGAAAATGGTCCTCTCCGCCGCATCGTAAGTCCTGCAGACCGTATTCCCAATTCCCGCGGACGGAGTTTCCTTGCGAAATACAACCTAGCCGACGGTGTCTCCGAGCGCCTGACTTATGGCAACCACAGCACATATCTGCAAGATATTTCTCCGGACGGAAAATACATGTTATACAGTACATCCAAAGAAAACATCACTCAACGTCCGTTCTCTCTGTCCTCACTTTATCAGGTAAATTTGGAAACGTTGAAAGTGGATACCCTTTTCTATGAAGACCGCTTTATCGGAGGTGCGGGCTACTCTCCTGACGGCAAGCAGCTATTGCTGACCGGCAGCCCCGAAGCGTTCGGTGGCATCGGAAAGAATTGTGGCAATCACCCTATTGCCAATGATTTCGATACTCAGGCCTTTATTATGGATCTGAGTACCCGCAAGATACAACCGATTACCAAAGACTTTAATCCGACAGTCAGCCCTCTGCAATGGAATCATGGCGATGGGTGCATCTATTTCAATACGGACGATGGCGATTGCAAAAACATCTATCGTTATTCTCCGAAGGATGGAAAATTTGAGAAGCTGAACCTTGAAACGGATGTTACCAGCGCTTTCGCTCTGTCCGAATACAATCCGGGCATCGCAGCTTACATCGGTCAATCGGACTACAATGCCGGAGTAGCCTATCTCTATGACATGAAGAAAAAAACTTCCAGCCTGCTTGCCGATCCGATGAAACCGATTCTGGAGAAAATAGAATTAGGCAAAACAGAGCCGTGGAACTTTACCGCTTCCGACGGAACTGTCATCACTGGCAAGATGTGCCTGCCTCCGAATTTCGATCTGAACAAGAAATATCCGATGATCGTATATTACTATGGCGGTACGACTCCGACTACCCGCGGAATCAGTAATCCGTATTGCGCACAATTATTCGCTTCACGTGACTATGTGGTCTACGTCATCCAGCCTAGCGGAACGATTGGCTTCGGACAGGAATTCTCCGCCCGCCACGTCAATGCGTGGGGCAAACGTACGGCAGATGACATCATCGAAGGTACGAAGCAGTTCTGCAAAGAGCATCCGTTTGTGGATGAAAAGAAAATCGGTTGCCTCGGTGCTTCTTATGGCGGATTCATGACGCAGTATTTACAGACGCAGACGGATATTTTCGCCGCTGCCGTGTCGCACGCCGGAATCAGTGACGTGACCAGCTACTGGGGGGAAGGTTACTGGGGATATTCCTACAATGCCATCGCCGCAGCCGACAGTTACCCGTGGAAGGACCCGGACTTGTTCACCAAACAAGGCTCCCTGTTCAACGCCGACAAGATAAACACTCCGTTATTGCTGCTACACGGTACGGTAGATACCAATGTGCCTATCGGTGAAAGTATCCAGCTTTTCAACGCGTTGAAGATACTTGGCAAGACTGTAGAGTTCGTGACCGTAGACGGAGAAAACCATTTCATCTCCGATTATGACAAGCGAATCAAATGGCATAATTCTATCATGGCATGGTTTGCCCGTTGGTTACAGGATCAACCGGAATGGTGGAAGGAAATGTATCCGGAACGCCATTTATAATTTATGATAAATACGTATCCCCGGTCGTACACAAGAATAATTCTTGGATATACGACCGGGGATACTTCTACTTTGCAATCTCATCTATTTTAATTCTACCTCGATAGCTGCCGGATAAAGTCGTTGCGGATCGAAGAACACCGCACAGCTATTAACCATATTCTTCAAATCAGCCTTTACTTTTCCTTCGAAAACCTTTTTGCCATTCACCGTCAGAGTCACCTTTTCAGTTAAATCGACCAGCTCGTCGCAGAGATAAATGACCACTTTCCCTTTATGCGCCTGCGCATATTTCTTCGCAAACTTCATCTCTATTCCCCATCGTTGATCCTTCTCCGTAGCTTCATAAACAACATCATCGACCTTCAATGAAATATGATTTCCCGAAATACTCATTTCATAATAAGTACGCGACTTCCCCTCTTCATCGGATCTTTCCTTCACATACAGATTATAAAATCCTTTCCGGTAGAGTCCGTCCATTTCAAAATTCTCCCAGCTTACATATTTGGGATAAGGATTGCGGACATATTGCTTCAGCCAGGGAGTCGTCGGACGATAATCAATACTATGCCCCATTCCGGGAATCAGTTCTATCTTGTGAGTGAAATAGCCGGGATGCTGATGCGCCAAACTATCGAATGCTTCCCGTACATATCCGGTCAGTGTATTCCGGTAGAATCCGGTATCCTTATCTCCTGTCCGCAAAGAAAAAGCAATATTACTACAATTCTCCGCAGGAGCATTCTTTAAAGGTTCCCCTCCTGCCATCGGTCCCGCAGCAGCCCAATAATCAGCATAAAATGAGGCCAGACGCTGACTGCCATATCCGCCTTCCGAGATTCCGAAAACATACACTCTGTTGGGATCAATCTTTCCCAAGAGTAAGGATTGTCGCAGCAATTTCTCCCAGGCAAACTGTTTAGCTTTCTGCCACCAACGATAGTACTCGCCTTCGTTCGGAATCTGTGGAATAAAGTAAACGGAAGGAGCATCATCAAAATTCCGGCAAATTTTCAACCCGGTACTCCATTCCCGTTCTTTGGGTCCCGAGCCATGCAGATAGAGGAATAATGGAAGTTCATTTCCTGTTCCATCTGTCCCTTTCATTCCCCAGTAATAGGGCATCACAGCATTTGGTTCCAAACTATCAGGAAGTTTCCAGTAGCCGGAAGAAGCGGATGAGAGTGTATCCAAAGCTATTAATTTTTCTTCTTTAAAACCATCATTTGCCTCTTTCCACAACTGCCATACGACATCACGATAGTGTTCTACCTCTGACAGTTTCAACGGTTTTCCTGCGTCAAAAGTGGTTGTCTTACCGGAAAGAGATTCAGAAAAGAACGTAACAATCTCTTTTCTTGTCTGTGTCTTCACTGACTTCCCGGGGTAATTCTCATTTGCTTCGAGTTCATGAGCTGCTGAAGAAACAACACTGGCGGCACAGACTATGCCTAGAACGAACGTGTTTTTTATTGTTTTCATACTACTTTGGAGTTTGTCGTTTTTCATATATTTGCTAACGATTTAATGTATGCACAAAGATAGAAATTACTGTCCGGTTCTCCTTACCTTTTCAGTCTAATCTAAAAACTAATATCCAAAGTTTTTAATTAAGAAGTGGAATTAAGCCTTCCGAGAATATGAGCACACGAAGAAGTCGTTACATATAATTACCATTTCATCCTATATAGTTTCTGATAGTCGGTTTTCATTCGGAGCCGCATCTTTATATCTTTACAAAAACAAAAACGGCCTTTAATAAACACGGATTCTGTTTATAATAAACTTATTGCACGTTTATTATAAACGGTATCCAAGTTTATTAAAAACGATATTCGTCCCTTTTAAAGTACGAGACGAAATGTAGCAGGCATAATTAACGACAAAATGGGGCAATAATCATCTGATCATTGCCCCATTCCAAGTTCTTCTGATACTTATAAGTAACAGTATAAAGGTGATATTTATGTATCTATTTTTCTTATTATATTCATTTTATTTATGCCTTTTCTTTTCCCAAAGATACAACATAAAAAGTCATTTGTCAAGTACTTCACCGGAAAAGCGGATATTCTTACTCTATACCCTGCTTTTAGTTGCGTAAAGCAGCTATCAGTTCTTCCACCGAAACAAGATTCTGTTCGCCGGTTTCCATATTCTTCAGCATTGCTTTGCCTTCGTTCATTTCGTTCTCTCCTACGATAGCTACGAACGGAATACTCTTGGCATTGGCATAGCTCATCTGTTTCTTCATCTTTGCCGCATCCGGGAAGATTTCCGCACGGATACCTGCCGCACGAACTTTTGCCAGCATACTCATAGAGAAAGCAGCTTCTTTATCACCAAAGTTTACGAACATCAATTCCGTACCGTTCACTGCTTCCTTCGGATAAAGTTCCAGTTGATTCAATACATCGAAGATACGGTCTGCACCAAAAGAAATGCCGACTCCCGACACACCGGACATACCGAATACTCCTGTCAGGTTGTCATAGCGACCACCACCGGTGATACTGCCGATCTGCACGTCCAGCGCTTTCACTTCGAAGATAGCACCGGTATAATAATTCAATCCGCGAGCCAGCGTCAAGTCAAGTTCGATCTCATTTTTCAAGCCCATTGTTTCCAGTGTGCCCAGAATAAATTCGCTTTCTTCCACTCCTTTCATGCCTGTTTCACTGGCTGCCAGCACGCTCTTTAGTGTAGCCAGCTTTTCAGTATTGGTTCCGCTCAGCAGAATGATCGGCTGCAATTTGGCAATCGCCTCATCACTGATCCCTTTCTCTTTCAGTTCCGCATTGACGTTCTCCAGACCAATCTTATCCAGCTTATCAATAGCCACTGTGATATCTACAATCTTATCCGCTTCACCGATAATCTCAGCGATACCGGAAAGAATCTTGCGGTTATTGATCTTAATGCACACACGGATGTTGAAACGGCTGAATACTGTATCGACAATCTGCATCAGTTCTACTTCATTCAGCAGTGAATCGCTGCCGACAACATCAGCGTCGCATTGATAGAACTCACGGTAACGTCCTTTCTGCGGACGGTCTGCACGCCATACCGGCTGTATCTGATAACGCTTGAACGGAAAAGTTATTTCATCGCGGTGCATCACCACGTAACGGGCAAAAGGCACTGTCAAGTCATAGCGCAAACCTTTCTCACAGAATTTGCTTGCCAGCTTAACAGCATTACGATTCAATAACTCTTCATCCGTGATGCCGGAAAAATAATCTCCGGAGTTCTGAATCTTAAATAGAAGTTTGTCACCCTCATCGCCATATTTCCCCATCAGTGTAGAAAGCATCTCCATCGACGGAGTTTCTATCTGCTGGAAACCATACAGATGATATACGTCACGAATCGTATTGAATATATAATTACGCTTCGCCATTTCTACCGGCGAAAAGTCACGAGTTCCTTTAGGAATACTTGGTTTTGCTGCCATGATATAATTACTGTTTAGTATTTTAATTGCGCAAATTTACTGCAAATTTCCGAGCAACGCTTGCATATATCTAAAAAAAACATCAATAAAAAAAGAACGCCTCCATAGTCTTTGAAAACGATGGAGGCGTCAAAACGATTAATCTTTTCTCTTAGTCTCTTCTGCCCATAGCAATCATAATGTAATAGATCAGCGTAGCCAATGAACCCAGTGCAGCAACTACATAGGTGTATGCAGCAGAGCGAAGAGCGTCTTCGGCTTGCGTATGATTGTATGAATTAGTAATGCCGGATGAACTCAGCCACACAAGCGCACGCTTACTTGCATTGATTTCCACCGGCAAGGTGATAAAGCTGAACAAAGTGGTGGTAGCAAACAGAATGATACCAATCCACAACAATTGCGGGAATGAGTTGAACAGCAGAATACCGCCCAGCAATACCCAAGTCATGATAGAGGACGAAAAATTCACTACCGGCACCAAGGCGCTGCGCATTTTCAACGGAGCATACATACGTGCGTGCTGAACAGCGTGTCCACATTCGTGTGCCGCTACGGCAGCCGCCATGATACTATTACTTTCATATACACCTTCACTCAGATTCACTGTTTTGTTAGCAGGATTGTAGTGGTCGGTCAGCTGACCGGGTGTATGAGTTACTTGTACATCGTAAATTCCATTGTCGTGCAGCATCTTCAGAGCTACGTCGCGTCCTGTCATACCGTTTCCTGTCGGAATTTTGGAATACTTCTTGAATTTGTTCTGCAAATTCATCTGTACCAACCAACTTGCTACGGCAATACCAATAAATAATACCCAATAAGACATCATATACTTTTCATTTTAATTATTACTCTATATTTCTATAAACAAATTGTTTGCCAAAAATAAAGGGAAACTACGTATGTAACGATAGTTTCCCTATGCTTTTATGAAGAATTAGCTAAAAATTAGTCAATTGTAAGTTCTACAACGTAATCAATATCTTTTGGTATCTCTGCAAGCTCCAGCAACACGCCTTCTTTATTTTTATTGAAGCGGACAGGTGTGCCGTTCTTAAACAGTACTGCTTTCTTCACCTTCTTATCTGCCAAAGGCAGGAACAGGGCTTTATCCTGCAAATTCAGAATGTGCACATACAGCTTGTTTCCTTTCTGCGTCGTCACTCCCCAGTCATGCGGAGCAACCGCACCGCCACGGGTTCCATAAATCGTTTCACCATATTGATTCATCCACTCTCCCATTTCTTTCAACCGCTGTACGGCTACTTCCGGAAGCTCTCCGTCGGGCTGAGGGCCGATATTCATCAACAGGTTTGCATTCTTTCCGGCTGCCTTTACCAGATAATGAATCAGCGTCTTCGTTGATTTATAATTTTGATCCGTAATCTTATATCCCCACATACCATTCATCGTTTCGCAGGTTTCCAAAGGCAGGTGACTTACACTTTGTCCGGAAAGTCCTGCGGTATTTTCTCCGGGCAGGTCACGTTCGAATATCTGAATATCTTCACCGGCAAAAGGAGTCTGATGATGATTATTTCCTATCAGGCAGCCCGGCTGTAGTTTATGGATCATGGCATATTGTTCCGGCAACTCCCAGTTAAAGCCGGGATTTCCATCCTGATCCCACCATCCGTCGAACCAAATGGCTCCTACCGGACCATAATTAGTCAGCAGTTCCGTCAGCTGATTGTTCATGAACTGATAATAGCTTTTCCAGTCTCCTTTCGGATTCGGACGTCCTGTACCCCGTCCTGTACGACCCCAAGGATAATCTTCCCGCGTCCAGTCAAGATGAGAGTAGTAGAAATGGAGTTTGATTCCCTGTTTGCTGCAGGCTGCTGCCAGCTCCTTGATGATATCCCGCTTAAAGGGAGTTGCCTTCACGATATTGAAGTCCGAATATTGGGTATCGAACATGGAGAAGCCGTCATGATGGCGGGAAGTCAGGCAGATATATTTAGCTCCCGACGCTTTGATGGCAGCCACCCACTTATCCGCATCAAACTTGGAGGGATAGAAGCCGCCTGCCAGTTTGGCATACTCTTTATAATTCAGATTATT
>ERZ791671.668-NODE-668-length-20386-cov-9.12036_pt1 | contig 20386 bp, 21 predicted proteins | sample MGYA00510052_ERZ791671 | MGnify/ENA primary metagenome ERZ791671 (study PRJEB30046, sample SAMN00715231) | human gut metagenome | study: EMG produced TPA metagenomics assembly of the A metagenome-wide association study of gut microbiota in type 2... | reverse complement strand
TGCATCTGAATAAGATGCAGTAGTAATGTTAAATATCAACGATACAGCACACTAGGAGTAGCATTATCTCCTGCACAAACTTTAATCAAAGATATTGATTCAGGTATAGCAATGGGGATGGTTACAGTGGTTGTTGCCTTTGTAGGTTGGGTTAAAGTAAAAAATAAGTTAACGAAAAGGAAGAATAAAAGAGAAGACGCAGATCAAGAGAAATCCGATACAGAGTAGATGGAGGCAAGACAGCAAGGAGTATTTAGCCGGAATTATTTCAGATGTATCTCGCAAGATTGGACGTTGATGCGATATAAATGATATGATATACTGAAATCCATATTATTAGATTTGTGGAGAAATAGGGATAGCCAGGAGAAAAACTATAAAATTAAATTTTGCAGAAAGAAGGCATTTTTATGAAACTTGTAGGAAGCAGAAAATTAACATGGGGAATTTGCAGTATTGGTGTTTTATTAGCAATAGTAAGTGTGTTTTTCTTACCTCAGATTATTCCTGTTCATTTTGCAAATGGGATAGCAGATGATTTTGGAAATAAGGTAGAGATTTTTTTATTTCCTATTTTGCTACTCATAATTACACTTTTGACTGGGAAAGAAAACATTAAATATTTCCTGACACATTCAAAAACATTTTTGACAGATATACAGTATAATTTGATGATAGATGGCGTTCTCGGAATTATTTTGATTGCAGAAATTTATGTTATATATGCTTCATTTGTTTAAGTGTTTCAACAAAAAATTTCAGTTATCTCACAAGAACGGACGTTGATGTGAGATACGGAAGTTCATATTGTAGGTTTATGGAGGAGTGAGGATAAGCAGGGCACTAGATGAAGCTTTAACGTGCTAAGTCCGAAGGAAAGCCATAAAATTCCAGTTTCTATAAAGAGCAAAGGAGGATGGTTATGGTTGATATGCAGAATCAAGAGGAAATTCCGGCATTAGAGGATTTTGCGGCATATATTAGAAATCCGGTATTTATGCAATTTTGCTCCGAGATTAAAAAGAAGTACAGGTGCAATGAGAAAATAGAATTTAGCCGTTGTAGTTGGGAACGTGGTTGGAATGTAAAATTTAAAAAGTCTGGAAAAAGCCTGTGTACCGTATATCCCAGGGACGGATATTTTACGGTACTGGTGGTGGTTGGTGAAAAAGAAAAAGAAGCAGTTGAAGCTATTTTATGGGACTGTACTCCAGAATTAAGAGAACTTTACGAAAAAGCAAAATGGGGAAATGGACAAAAATGGCTTATGATTGATTTAGAAGATCAAGGAGAAATGCTTGCGGATGTGCTTCGGCTTATTGAAATTCGCAGGGGATAATCAATTTTGGAGTGTGGAACAAAGAGTAAAGACGGAAGACTGCGAGGTGAACGATGAAGACGTATGAAAATAAAGAGGAACTAAAGGCAGAAATCAAGAGGGCTTACGGCAAATACATTGCAGAGTTTGAGGATATCCCGGAATCCTTGAAGGACAAACGATGTATGGAAGTGGATCGAACGCCTGCAGAAAATCTTGCATATCAGGTTGGGTGGACTACATTAGTATTGAAATGGGAAAATGATGAACAGGCTGGACTTCCAGTGAAAACACCGGCGGATGGTTTTAAGTGGAATCAATTGGGGGAATTGTATCAGTGGTTTACCGATACCTATGCCCATTTATCGCTAAAAGAACTAAAGGGCATGCTGGATGATAATATACAGAAAATTTTTACAATGATTGATTCTATGACGGAAGAGGAACTGTTTTTTCCGCATAAAAGAAAGTGGGCAGATGAAGCTACCAAAACAGCAGTATGGGAAGTTTATAAGTTTATTCATGTAAATACAGTAGCCCCCTTTGGAACATTCCGGACAAAGATTAGGAAGTGGAAGAAGTTTTTTCTTTGATACACAGATAGAGTTTTAGAAAATATCATACCTTCTTTAGGTGAAAAAATAAATAAAATAAGCGTATAATGCTATTTTTGAGTGCATGTTCAGTTTCAGGATATGCACTTATTTTTTATAATTAACTGAAAGGAGGCAATAGATGAGTTCGATAGATGAAGGATATAAGAGGCTGAAATATTATTCTAAAGATGTTGCAGCAGATAAAAAAAGAAAAGAGTTCGATATAAAAAATCATGCATTGTGCTATACAAAACAAAAACCGGATTTTCTGTTTATTGGGGATTCCATTACAGAATATTGGGAGTTAGATGCCTATTTTAGAAGCGGTGATCACTTGCTTGTGAACAGGGGCATTGCAGGAGATACAACAAAGTATCTAAAGAAGCGGTTCTATACGGATGCAGTTCAATTGCAGCCAAGATATTGTATCTTGGAAATCGGAATCAATGATTTTATTGAACGGGAAGGGAGTTACTGGAAAAGGGCGGAGCCGACACGGTATAATCAGGTAGTGGCAACAGCAAAACAGTATATTACGCAAATTGTACAACAGGCAAAAGAAGAGAGTATCTGCTTGATTTTAACATCCCTTTTGCCGATCTTAATAGATGAAAAAAGTAAGAAAAACTATATCAAAGAGCTGAATGATTGGCTGGCAGAAGTGGCGAAGAAGAATAATCTTATTTTTGTAAATTATTATGCTACAATGGTATTTCCGGGGACAGATAAACCGTTGGATAGGATTACTTATGATGGTATTCATCCAAATGCGAAAGGGTACCAGATCATGGCAACAGTTTTACGCAATACGTTAAAAAAACACGAGATTCTAATTTGAAAGGAGATACTAAATATGATATTTGATTCAATTCATAATAAAGAAAACTATAAGGAGGAGGGGAAAATTTATCAGGCATTATGCTATTTGGCGGGAATAAAAAGTTGGGAAGAAGCTATTCCGGATACTATAATCCAAAAAGACTCTATAATAGCGAACCCTGTATCATTTGTTAGCAAAGAAGAAAAAGATTGTATGTATGAAGCTCATGAAAAGTATATAGATGTTCATTATATTATGGAAGGAGCGGAACGAATCGCAACTGCTGATGTAAGTAGTCTGCAAATCATGACACCGTTCAGTGAAGAAAGAGATATTGGGTTTTATCAAGGAGATGAATCGGGGCGTTATCTTTTGAAGCCGGGAGAGTTTATGGTATGCTTTCCAAGCGATGCTCATAAGGTTGCCATGATGGATAAAACACCGGAAACAGTAAAAAAAATAGTTGTTAAAATTAGAGTATAAAGGAATTATATTGGAATCAGCTATAATACATAGCCAGATTTTTCCGATCTTTGAATCTGTATTAAAGAAATATTCAAAGGAAGAGAGAAGTCTGGTGAGTGATTATAGCTGTTTTTTTATCATAGGAGGATGCCATGTCAGTGATAGATAATATACGGTTCACATTTTTATATATTGAATTTTATTCCATGGGAAAAACCTGGGTATATCCAGAATCCGTGATTCCTTACAGCATATTCCGGTATATTGAAAAAGGAAAAGCGGAGCTTTGTATTGATGGGGAAGAAACGATCGTAGAGGAAAATCAGATCGTATATATCCCGCAGGGATGTAAAATGTCTTGCCGGGCTCTTAGTGAAGCCTTCGAGTTTTATAGCCTTCGTTTTACTACTTCGGTACTTTATGAAGGGGAAGATATGTTGGCAGAATATTATGGGATTCCAAGGATTTCAGTCAACCAGGGAGAAGATATTTATTTTAAGGAAATATACAAATGGGTAAAAAAAGATTCCATGGTAAAAAAATGTTTTGTAAGGGGCTATTTGGATCTATTGATTGGTTCATTGGCTATGCATGGAAATAAAGTTGATAAGACAACTGGAGATTTTGTGGAGAAAATAGAAGGAAGATCCTTAAGAGATAAAAACACTAAGAAAAATGAGCAGATTGATCCAAGAATTTACATGGTGGCAGACTATATTATCCTGCATCCAAGTGAAAAATACACACCACAAAAAATGGCAGAAATGGCAGAGCTTAGTAAACAAAGATTTAGCAGCCTGTTTAAGATCAACATGGGAAAAAGCCCGATGGAATATGTAAGGGAAATCCGGCTTACAACAGCAGCAAGGGCTTTGTTGGTAAGCAATGACAATATCAATGATATTGCGTATGAGTGTGGATATGAAGATACAAATTACTTTATCAGGGAATTTAAAGCGGCCTTCGGTTTTACCCCAAATCAATATCGGAAAGTAGCAAGAGAATAAGAAATGAGTGGGAAATGCTATTATTGAGTGTGCGTTTAGTAGATGTGTATAAAAATAGTGACTAAAATAAGATTACAACAAACGAAATAATGTAGCTACATTAAATAATGAAACTAAATAACAATAAATTGAATAAATGAGGGCAAGAATATGAAGAAAAAATTAGCCATTTTATTAGCTGGAACAATGATTGCCTCCACCATACTTGCGGGATGTGGTTCTAAAGAAGAGAATGCAACGAATCAAGTGGCATCCGGAGAAATGAAAGGAGATATTACATTTTGGCACTCCTTTACACAAGGACCAAGGCTGGAAGTGATACAGGAAACTGCAGACCAGTTTATGAAAGATAATCCGGGAGTCAATATTAATATCGAAACATTTTCTTGGGGCGATTTTTACACCAAATGGACAACAGGACTGGCTTCAGGAAATGTGCCAGACATGAGCACTGCACTTCCGGGACATGTGGTAGAGATGATGGATGCAGATGCCTTGGTGCCTGTAGACGACCTGATCGATGATATTGGAAGGGACAAATTTTCAAAGACAGCATTATCGGAAGGTGAAAAAGATGGGGAGTGTTATTCCCTGCCGCTGTATTCTCACGCACAGGTTATGTGGTACCGTAAAGATTTATTGGAAAAAGCGGGGCTTTCTGTGCCAAAGACATGGGATGAGTTTGCTGAGGCTGCAAAAACACTTACGAAGGATGGTGTGTATGGCTGTTCCTTCCCTTGTGGCTCAAGTGACCTTATGGCAACCAGGTTTTTGAATTTCTATGTCCGGAGTGGAGGTGGAAGCCTTTTGACTGATGACCTTAAGGCAAATCTGACCAGTGACCTGGCAATAGATGGTATCGAATACTGGCTGGATATTTATAAAAACTGTTCTCCGAAAGATTCTGTCAATTATGCTGTGTTGGATCAGGCAAATTTGTTTTATCAGGGAAAAACGGCATTTGATTTTAATTCAGGTTTTCAGATTAGCGGGGTAGAAACCAACTCTCCAGATTTGGTTGACCAGATTGATTGTGCACCACTTCCAAAGCTGAATGTGGATGACCCGGATTACGGAGCGGAGACTTCTAATATTCCAATGGTCATTTGGAAAAATTCAAAGCATCCGGAAATCTGTAAAGCCTTTATGAAAAAACTGTATGAGAAAGATACCTATATTAAATTCCTGGATGCGACTCCAGTAGGAATGCTTCCTTCCATCAGCGGAATTTCTGATACCCCGGAATATAAGGAAAACGGGACAGTTCAGAAATTCTCCAACGCAGTCGATGTGATTACAGATGCAATGGAGAAGGGAACTGCTATCGGATATGAGCATGGACCAAGCATTCAGGCAGGTTTTCTTACTTCTCAGGGAATCATTGAAAGTATGTTCCAGGATATTATTACGAATGGTACGGATGTGAAGAAGGCTGCCAAAACAGCAGAAAAGCAATTAAATGAATTATTCAGTACCGTGCAGCAATGAAAAAACGGGTTAGGTAGATAGCCCGGGAAATGAGGAAAGGCATATATGATGAAAAGAAAAGAAAAAGTAGATTATGCCCGTTGGATTTTTGTACTCCCTGCGTTGCTGGTGGTAGGTGTTTTGCTGATATACCCAATTTTTTCCAGCCTGTATTATAGCATGACATCAAAGCACTTGATTCGGCTAACCTATGATTTTATAGGAATGGCGAATTATAAGGAAGTGTTGACCGATCCAAATTTTTATAAGGCATTCCTGAATTCTATTTTATGGACAATAGGCTCATTATTGGGGCAGTTATTTATTGGATTTACAGCAGCTCTTGCAATTAACCGTGTAAAAGTAGGAAAAGGTATTTATCGTACTTTGATGATTATTCCGTGGGCATTTCCATCCATTGTAATAGCATTGTCCTGGAAATGGATTTTAAATGGAGTATCCGGATTTGTTCCGAATATGCTAGTTCAGCTTGGGATATGCAGCGAATTACCGCAATTCCTTAGTGATAGCAGTCTGGTATTCCTGACGTTAATTTTTATCAATGTATGGTTTGGAGCACCGATGATCATGGTGAATGTATTATCTGCTTTGCAGACGATTCCGCAGGATCAGTATGAAGCAGCACAGATTGATGGTGCATCCAAGATTCAGCAGTTTTGGTTCATTACAGTACCGCATATTAAGATTGTTGTTGGACTTTTAGTTGTTCTACGTACAATCTGGGTATTCAATAACTTTGATATTATTTACCTTCTTACCGGTGGTGGACCGGCAAATGCAACAACAACAATGCCGATTTATGCTTATAACATGGGTTGGAATACGAAATTGTTAGGAAGAGCCTCTGCAGTCACCATGCTGTTGCTGGCATTCTTGCTGTTGGTATGTATAGTGTACTTTACGATTATTGCAAAATGGGAAAAGGAGGATAAATGATGATGAATCGAAAAGGAAAAGTCGGAAATGCTTTCTGTCATCTGTATTTGATAATCTTATCATTGATTGCGTTTTTCCCGTTAGTGTGGGTACTGTTGTGTTCAGTGAAGCCGTCGGGAGAATTGACATCCAATCCTACCAGATTCTTGCCGAAGCATTTTACCCTGGATAACTTTACTCATGTGATCCAGGATCTGGGATTTGCTAAAAATATTGGAAACAGCTTGCTTATCGCCATTATCACAACGTGCATTGCAATTGTGATTTCTTCCATGGCAGCTTATGGGATTGTACGGTTTTTTCCGAAACTGGGTTCCATTATGTCAAAAGTGCTTGTGGCTACATACATGTTTCCACCAATCCTGCTGGCAATTCCCTATTCTATGGTAATGGCAAAGTTGGGATTAGTTAATACCAGGATTGGTCTGATTATTGTGTACCTGTCCTTTAGTGTTCCTTACGCAGTTTGGATGCTGGTAGGATTTTTCAAAACGGTGCCATTGGGAATTGAAGAAGCAGCAAGAGTGGATGGTGCCAATAAATTTCAAACGTTTGTACAGATTGTTCTTCCTTTGGTCATGCCGGGGATTGTAGCAACAGCAATTTATACATTTATCAATGCATGGAATGAATTCTTATATTCATTGATTTTAATTAACAGTACAGATAAAATGACGGTTTCCGTGGCATTAAAATCTTTGCAGGGAGCTGAGATATTGAACTGGGGAGATATGATGGCAGCATCAACTCTCGTAGTAGTTCCATCTGTTATATTCTTTATGTTTATTCAGAATAAGATTGCAGGTGGAATGACAGATGGTGCAGTAAAATAAAAAAAATGGAGGTATAAAGTAATGAAAACAGTAGGATATGCAATTGTAGGAACAGGATATTTTGGTGCAGAGCTTGGAAGGATTATGAAGGAACAGGAGGGTGCCAGGATTGTGGCAGTCCTTGATCCGGAAAACGGACAGACCATAGCAGAGGAGTTGGGCTGTGATGTGGAAACTGATCTGGATACTTTGTATAGCAGGGAAGACGTTGAAGCAGTCATTGTTGCCACACCGAATTACTTACATAAAGAGCCTGTAATCAAAGCGGCAGAACATGGAGTGAATGTATTTTGTGAAAAACCCATTGCACTTTCCTATCAGGATTGTGACGAAATGGTAAGAGCCTGTCAGGAACACGGTGTAATCTTTATGGCAGGTCATGTTATGAATTTCTTCCATGGGGTACGCTATGCGAAAAAACTGATCAATGACGGGGTGATTGGAAAAGTTCTCTATTGCCATTCTGCAAGAAATGGATGGGAGGAACAGCAGCCAACTATATCCTGGAAAAAAATCAGGGAAAAATCAGGTGGACATTTGTACCATCACATTCATGAACTGGATTGTGTACAGTTTCTGATGGGAGGGATGCCAGAAGAAGTTACTATGACCGGTGGAAATGTTGCACACCAGGGAGAGGCTTTTGGAGATGAAGATGATATGTTGTTCGTGAATATGCAGTTTTCGGATAACCGGTATGCAGTGTTAGAATGGGGATCTGCTTTCCATTGGCCGGAACATTACGTCCTGATTCAGGGAACAAAGGGTGCAATTAAGATTGATATGTGTGATTGCGGCGGAACGCTGAAAGTAGATGGTAGGGAAGAACATTTCCTTGTGCATGAGTCACAGGAAGAAGATGATGACCGGACTAGAATCTATCATGGTACCGAGATGGATGGTGCCATTATGTATGGAAAACCAGGAAAGAAACCGCCAATGTGGCTGCACAGCATTATGAAAAATGAGATGAAATATCTGAACGGCATTCTCCATGGAAAGGAAGCTGATGATGAATTTAGACCACTGCTCACAGGAGAAGCTGCGAGAGCTGCGATTGCGACAGCAGATGCCTGCACGAAATCAAGATTTGAAGATCGAAAAGTGAAACTCAGTGAGATTATCGGATAGGGGAGTGCGATATGAATAAGTATAAAAAAATTATTTCTCTAGCAGCAACTGCAGTGATATGTGTTTCACCAATGAGTGTATATGCTCAAGAGGTCCAGACAGATATGACTGAGGCTGTGTCAGAGAAAACACAGGGGACAGAATCCTCTTCGGTACCAGTTTTGCAAAAGGAAGGAATCGAAATTTTGGAAGGTACAGGATATGATTTGAGTAAGGAACCTGGGGCAGAAACAGTAACAGCATTGGAACAGGGAACTATCGTTATCTCTTATAAAACAACCAGTGAAAATGCGGTTCAATCATTATTGAGTGTAGGAAATGGTACAAAAGGGAATCAGGATAGACATTTCCACTTATATATTACAAATGCTGGCGGTGTAGGGATGGAATTGAGAAATACAGATGGCGAGTTTAAATATACGCTGGATCGCCCGGCTGCTGTGCGTGGCAGTTATAAAGGTGAAAGAGTATCCAATACCGTTGCATTAAAAGCGGATAAAGAAAATAAACAGTACAAGCTGTTTGCAAATGGAGAATTATTAGCAACGCTGGATCAGGAGGCATTTAAGTTTATCAGTGATATTACAGGAGTAGATAATGTCATGCTGGGTGGTACCATGCGTCAGGGAACTGTTGCTTATCCATTTGGCGGTTCTATAGAGAGCCTCCAGGTATATCAGGACGTGCTTTCTGATGATGAACTTATTTCTGTGACAGGAAAGACGATCTATGCAGAGAATATTTTTTATGCAGGGGATGCTACAAAATCCAATTATTTCCGAATCCCATCCCTTTTAGCATTGGACTCCGGTACAGTGCTTGCAGCAGCAGATGCAAGATATGGTGGCACCCATGATGCAAAAAGCAAGATCAATACAGCATTTGCAAAAAGTACAGATGGTGGAAAAACGTGGGGACAGCCGACATTGCCATTGAAGTTTGATGATTATGCAGCAAAGAATATAGACTGGCCACGGGATTCGGTGGGCAAGAATGTGCAGATACAAGGGAGTGCTTCCTACATAGATCCGGTACTTTTAGAGGATAAGGACACACATCGGGTATTTCTCTTTGCTGATATGATGCCGGCAGGAATTGGAAGTTCCAACGCTTCCGTAGGTTCTGGATTTAAAGAGGTTGATGGGAAGAAATATTTGAAATTGCACTGGAAGGATGATGCGGCAGGAACGTATGATTACTCCATAAGAGAAAATGGAACCATTTATAACGATGCCACAAATTCAGCAACCGAATATAGTGTTGATGGTGAATATAATCTGTACAAAAATGGAAATGCCATGCTCTGTAAACAGTACGATTACAATTTTGAAGGTACAAAGTTGTTGGAAACCCAGACGGACACGGAAGTAAATATGAATGTGTTTTATAAAGATGCAGATTTTAAAGTATTCCCAACAACTTATCTGGCAATGAAATACTCAGATGATGAGGGAGAAAGCTGGTCTGATTTACAGATTGTAAGTACCTTTAAGCCAGAAGGTTCAAAATTCCTGGTATTGGGACCAGGTGTAGGAAAACAGATAGCAAATGGTGATCATGCCGGAAGATTGATTGTTCCATTATATTCGAAATCATCTGCAGAACTGGGATTTATGTATAGTGATGACCATGGAGACAACTGGAAATACGTAGAAGCAGACCAGAATACAGGTGGGGCAACCGCAGAAGCACAGATTGTAGAAATGCCGGATGGTTCCTTGAAAACCTATCTGCGTACAGGATCAGGATATATTGCACAAGTGACAAGTACAGATGGAGGAGAAACCTGGAGTGAGCGTGTTCCACTAACTGAAATTGCAACAACGGGATATGGAACACAGTTGTCAGTGATTAATTATTCACAGCCTGTTGATGGAAAGCCTGCTATCTTATTATCAGCACCAAATGCAACCAATGGCAGAAAAAATGGAAAGATATGGATTGGTTTGATCAGCGAAACAGGAAATTCCGGAAAAGATAAGTATTCTGTGGAGTGGAAATATTGTTATTCTGTGGATACTCCGCAAATGGGCTATTCGTATTCCTGCCTGACAGAGCTTCCGGACGGCGAGATCGGGCTTTTATATGAGAAATATGATTCCTGGTCAAGAAATGAATTGCATCTGAAAAATATATTAAAATATGAAAGGTTCAATATTAATGAATTGAAAGTTCAACCTTAAGATGTAATACCTCTGATAATTAAAAGAAAATAAGCGGTACATACTGATATGATACCAACTGATACGTGACCGCTTATTTTCATAAAAAAGAGGAAATGAATGATACAGAAGTTAAAACCAAGGAGGAAAAAGAGATGTATCAGAAAGTGGCAAATCTGAAGGGAAAATTGATTGTATCTTGTCAGGCATTGCCGAATGAACCCTTACATTCTTCTTTTATCATGGGAAGAATGGCACTGGCAGCAAAGGAAGGCGGAGCAAGCGGAATTCGTGCGAACTCAAAAGAAGATATTAAAGAGATTCAATCAAAAGTGGATCTTCCAATCATTGGTATTGTAAAGAGAGATTATGCAGACAGCGCAGTTTATATAACACCAACAATAAAGGAAATCGAAGAATTGATGGAAGTGAAACCGGATATTATTGCAATGGATGCAACCATGTCCAAACGTCCAGGAAATCAGACCTTGGATGAATTCTTCCACGAAGTGAAAGCAAAATATCCAAATCAGCTTTGGATGGCAGACTGTTCTACCATAGAAGAAGCTCTCCATGCAGATGATCTTGGTTTTGATTTTATTGGAACAACCCTGGTCGGATATACGGAGCAGAGCAAGGGGGACAAGATCGAGAAGAATGATTTTGAAATTCTGAGAGAAATTATTGCAGGAGTCAAACATAAGGTAATTGCTGAGGGGAATATCAATACACCCAAAAAGGCAAGGCATGCCATTGAACTTGGTGCGTACAGTGTTGTAGTTGGTTCGATTATCACAAGACCGCAGTTGATCACAAAATCATTTGTAGAGGAAATGGAACGCTAGAGTAGAAAACTAAATGAATGATTTTTATGAAGCAAAGGAGCAAAATTATGAGAAATCTTGAGAAATATAAAGGTGTGATTCCGGCATTTTATGCTTGCTATGACAAAGAAGGAAACATTAGTCCAGAAGGTGTACAGGAACTGACAAAATATTTTGTAAAAAAAGGGGTAAAAGGTGTCTATGTAAACGGTTCTTCCGGAGAGTGTATTTATCAGAGTGTGGAAGATCGTAAGATCGTACTTGAGAATGTTATGAAAGCAGCGGAAGGTAAACTTACAGTTATCGCCCATGTCGCCTGCAATAACACGAAGGACAGTCAGGAACTTGCCAGACATGCAGAAGAGCTGGGGGTAGATGCAATCGCTGCAATTCCTCCCATCTATTTTCACTTACCGGAATACGCTATTGCACAGTATTGGAATGCCATTAGTGCAGCGGCACCGAACACAGACTTTGTAATTTATAACATACCTCAGCTTGCTGGTGTTGCACTTACACAGAATTTATTTGCAGAGATGAGGAAGAATCCAAACGTCATTGGTGTCAAGAATTCCTCTATGCCGGTACAGGATATCCAAATGTTTAAGCAGGCTGCAGGAGATGAGTACATTATCTTTAATGGTCCTGATGAGCAGTTTATGAGCGGACGTGTTATCGGGGCAGAGGGTGCAATTGGGGGAACCTATGGTGCTATGCCTGAATTATACTTAAAGTTGGATGAGTGTGTAAATGCAGGAAAGATGACAGAGGCAAGAAAAATCCAGTATGCTTGTAATGAGATAATTTATAAAATGTGTTCAGCACACGGAAACATGTATGCAGTTATTAAAGCAATTCTAAAGATCAATGAGGGACTGGAACTTGGCGGAGTAAGAGAGCCTCTTCCAGCACTGGTAGATGAAGACATGGAAATCGTAAAAGAAGCTGCTCAGATGATCTGTGATGCGAAGAAAAAATATTTGTAATAAGATAATACGCAGACAATAGTCCGTTTGAGGATATTTGTTAGTAGTAATACCCGGCACAAATTTATAAGCCGGGTGTTGCTTTTTAAGATGAAAGAGTGTGATTTAAGATGCAGCCGGGATTGGGTAAGAAAGTAAAAGAGGGTGTGAAATGAAAAAGTATATAAGTATTGACATTGGAGGGACAGCAATCAAGTATGGTATCATTTGTGAAAATGCTGAAATTGTGCTGAAAGGAAGTTTGAAAACAGAAGCGTGGAGAGGTGGTCCGGAAATTTTAAAGAAGGTCATAGGGATTGTGGAACATCTGATCGAACATATAGGGGAGGCGATTACCGGAATTTGCATTTCTACTGCAGGAATGGTAGATACAGAAAGAGGTTCTATTTTTTATTCAGCACCACTGATCCCTGATTATGCAGGTACGGAATTTAAAAAGACCTTAGAGGAAAAATTTCATATACCATGTGAAGTGGAAAATGATGTAAACTGTGCAGGGCTTGCAGAATATAGTTCAGGTGCAGCAAAAGGGTGCAAGGTGGTTTTGATGCTGACCATAGGTACGGGTATTGGTGGCTGTATCGTGTTAGATGGGAAGGTGTTTCATGGTTTTAGTAACAGTGCATGTGAAGTTGGGTATATGCACATGGATGACAGTGATTTTCAGACGTTGGGGGCAGCCAGTATTTTAAGTAAAAAAGTATCCCAGTGGAAAGGAGAGCCTGAAGAAAAGTGGGATGGATACCGTATTTTTGAGGAAGCAAAAAAGGGAGACATGATTTGTAATCGTGCCATTGATCAAATGATAGAGATTCTTGGAAAAGGAATTGCTAATATTTGCTATGTGATCAATCCAGAGGTTGTTGTGCTTGGTGGTGGTATCATGGCCCAGGAAGAGTTTCTACGAGGGAAAATACAAGATGCTGTCAAAAAGTATTTAATATCCAGTATTGAGGAACATACAAAAATAGTATTTGCCAAGCACCAGAATGATGCAGGAATACTGGGGGCATTTTATCATTTCTGCGGTGTAAATAAAAAGTTATAAGATACAAGAATATCATTAGGAGTAATTGTCAACAGCTTACACATCCAAAAAGGGCAGTGTAGGCTGTTGTTTTATGTTTGACGATTACTGTAGGGAAGAGCTATTCTGAAAATTTCTGAAGTGGCTGGCAGATTTTTACTGGATATGTTGTCTTAAAATGCAGGATGCGTTATAATAAATGTAAAATTTATGGTTATATGAACCAAGGATAATATCTAATTATCGTAAGCCTAATTCAGTTTGGTATAAGGAGAACGGAAATATGATTAAGTATAATATAGTATTAATTGCTGATCGTATTCAAAATAAAGCTGCTTTAGATATGCAGTCAGACAAATTGGAACAAATTGGTGATGATTATTTCTTTCAAATATATAATAGTCTGCAACGAATCAGCCCCAAAGTAACTCATTATAATGACTTGCCAACATTTATAGATAATATTTACAAACATAGGAATGATATTGTCTTTACAATATATGGGGGAAATTCATCAAGAAATCGAATGGCCCTTGTTCCTGGAATATGTGAGTCATATAATATTAAATATGTAGGAGCTGATGTATATAATCGAATTATATGTCAAGATAAAAATATCTCAAAAGAACTTGCAAAAAAAGCAGGAATTTTAGTTCCGGATAGTGTTACAATAAATTCTCTAGATAATCTTAATACTTTTAATCTGCATTTATTAAAATATCCCGTTGTTATAAAACCATTGATGGAAGGGAGTTCAATTGGGATAACAAAAAATAGTTTATGCCAGAATGCCAACAACATAAAAGAAAAGATTGAAAAACTTTATAAAACCTATAACCAACCAATACTGGTCGAACAATTTATTCCTGGAAAAGAAATAGTCACATGCCTTGTAGGAAGTTCAAAAAACATACGCTTAGCAGAAATGGTAGAAGTTTGTGTAGAACAAGACAATACATATTTCAACGATAAGTTATATACAGGAGAAATAAAACACCAAAATAAAGTAAATACTTATCATCGTATTATTACTTCTGAAATTGATGGTTCTATAATGAATACAATCAAACAAGTATTTACTTCTTTTGGAAAAATGGATTATATGCGCATTGATGGCAAGCTTTACAATAATAAGTTCTATATGATAGAGTTTACGCCAGATGCTTCATTAAGTGCTCATTGCTCATTTAAGGATATATATGAATACCAAAATAAAACATATGATAATCTTATGGAAGATATTATTAATAGCTCATTAGAGAACTATCGAATTCAATAGACCATTCATCCAAGAAATTTAAAGGCCATTTAATCCTTGTTCTGTAATATTCGGGATCTTCAGGTGTTAAAACTGGCTCGTAAATCCATTCTTTGATATAATAAGGCAGTGGAGAAAGGTCAAATATTTTTTTGAAATAAAAAGAGGATAATTTATCATCTTTATTTTTATAATAATTGTACAGGTTTATATATGCATAACAAATTATCCTCTTATTCTTAAATGTTCTATTTTCTATTAGTGAAAGAATATTCTCTATTAGCATCTCATCTTCTTTTTGAGTTCGTATATTGTACACAAGTAAGTTAATTGCAATAGCTAATTTATTAAAATCGTAATAAGCATACTTTTGGGCTAATGTTAATTTTTCTTTTATTCCTTCTAATGTACCTTGATATTGCATCAAAACTGCTTGATTTGTTAAAATCATATCATATAATCCTACAAATTCCTCTTTTTTTGAATCTGCTATTTTAAATTGATATTCGGCCTGTTTATAATTTCCTAATAAGGAATAATAAACGCCTAGAGTTATTCGTGAAGATACTGCCTGCTTATTAGCATTAAATTTTTCAAAATGCACAATACTCTTTTTTAAATCTTCAATAATGTTTAATGGAGTTTTCACAAATTCTGAATTTCTCAAAAAAAAGCCGTATTCTAAATACTTCTCAAATCTTGTAGAATTCTGATAAATGTACATATAGTCTTCATTGACTTTGTCCGGCTCTTCCAATGTGTAATTTGCTTCTAAACGAATTATTCTTGCAAACAATTCCATACGTTCAGTAATTTTTCCACCATCGATAAGTTCTGTACAATAAGTAACAGCGTTTTCTTGGAAACCTACTTGATATAGGAGTAGTGCTTTTAGCATTAAGTAATTATTATTCGATTTATCTGTAATATAATTAAAAAAGGTAAATGCTTTTTTATAATTTCCTAAATTTTGATATAACTCAGTAAGCCAAAATAACAATGTATCCATAGCAATCGTATTTTGGGAATATGTAGCGTTTTGATAATATACTCTCTCTATTTTTTTTAAGTAATCTATTGGATCTGCAGAGGAAATAATATATTGACGGATGGATGCCAATAAGGTATTTAAATCGTTAATGTTATTTTCTAGTATGGTAAAGTGAAGTGATTTATAAATAACCTGAGAGTCATGTTTATGGTATCCCTCTTTATAATATTTTTTCCAAAATATTATTGCATCATTTTTAAAATCTATATATTCCACATCATCTAAAATAGAGCAAATAGTATCATGATCAATAGCGACAAAATTGTTTTCAACTTTTATTAAATGTGAATCTATCAGAATTTTAAATACTGTTTTGGGCAAACCTATTTTGATCCATTCCTGAAAAGAAAATTCTTCTATGGATAAGTATATATAAACCAACCACTTGAGTTCATCTCTATGCAATGTATCAATAATATATTTTGTGTTTTCAGCAAGCTTGATTTTGCAGTTATATTTATTAAAATATAAAAAATTTTCAATTTCTTTTATATTACCATCCCAATCTTTTAATAAACTTATTAGGGTTCGTTTTTCAGCATTTGAAAGATTTGGTTTGATTTTTATTACATGTTCATCTTTTAGTTTTGTTAAGTGTATTAATTTAATATTTTTATCATCAATAATATTTTTAAACTTTTCTATAATAGTAGAAAGTTCTAAATTTTTAGATGTATTAGCAGTATATTCTAATATAAGGCAGAAATTATCAGTATTCCAAAGGATACTGTACAGTCTCTCCCATGAACAAGTATCAATTGTTTGGATATTTTCAATATCAAGAATAAATGGGGTATCACCGTATAAAGCGTTTAGATACTTTTCCATGAGAATAGAATTATTTTTACTTGAGGGCTCCGATAATGCTTCTTTTATATTCAAATATTCTTTAAATGTTTTATTTACTATTTTAAATATAGCACTTAAATACGGAATTTCCTCTAATATACTAAATAACATTTTTTTTAATAACAAAAAATGCTTACTTTTAATTAAGTAATGATTTGAATCAAAATTAAATTTTATACCATTTATAGGATGCTCTGAATAGCTTTTTATTTTCCCTAAGTAATATCCTGCTTCAAATTCATTTTTGTGTGAAATTTTAACTTTAATTGCTGGATATTTACGATAACTTAACAGGATTTGTTTTACTAATTCACTTTTGCCAACACCCATATCTCCATAAACAATGATTAAATTTTTTCCTTGTATCTTTTCAAGGTATTTTTTAAATAAGTCACGTTCATCTTTGCGATTTATAAAATCTATCATACTTTGTATATCCTATCTTGCACTATTATCCTTGATAATTAGATATTATCCTTGGTTTAAAATGGGAAAAGAGGGAGAAAAAAGAAGCCGCTTAAATTAGGCGGCCTGCAGTGTTACGTTGTAATATCAATATGCATTGAGTTACGTGGGTGTTTAGCAGTGAGAATGCTGTTCTGTTTGGAGGTAGACACATTTGTATATATTTCGGTTGTTTTTATGGAGCTGTGTCCCAACATTCTCTGTATATACCGAATATCAACATCAGATTCTAATAACAGTGTCGCAAAGGAATGCCGGAACATATGTGGAGTTACGTGCATATCTATGGCGGCAAGTTTCAGATATTTGACGATCATGCTTCGGACAGATTCTTCAGAATATCTTTTGTGAAGACGGTTGATGAAGAACCAACCTGTTTTAGAAATATCTGTTTTAAAGGCTGCATAGTATTCGGATAGTATTTCTTTGACATCATCATTCCCAATTTGTAAAATACGTTCTTTTGATCCCTTCCTGTTTATAATAATTTTGTAAGTAGTGAAATCTATTTGGGAAAGCGTAAGTGAGCAGAGTTCAGAAACACGTACTCCAGTTGCAAATAGTAATTCTATTACGGCTATATCCCGAAGGATTGAATTGTATTTGTATGTTGTATGTGCAAGCTTTTTTTGTTTATACATAGTCTGGAGAAAGATTTCTATAATAGTATTAGGGACTATTCTGGGCAGGACTTGTGGTTCCCGAAATTTCACATTGAGTTTCTCAAAAGGATTTTGAGATAATAATTCTTCATAAACAAGATAATGGAAAAACGCCTTCAAAGTAGCAATCTTCCTTTTGGCTGTTTTGGGTTTGTATTTTTGGTGTAACAGTGACAGGAATGAGTTTAAGGTTGTTTTTTCCGTGAAATCCTTCTGTGGCAGCATAAATGTATGAAATTGTGATAAATCTATACGGTATGCTTTAATAGTTTTGGAATTTAACTTTTTTATGGTTTCACATGTTTTGAGATATTCGGATATAAAATTTGATAATTGATCCATGATAGGCACCCTCCTTTGTTTTTTTTCAATTATGAGTGCCTATATGGAAAATGTCGATTTTATTTTGGGAAAAACTTATTCAAAGTTTCCAGTGTCCCCTTTGCAGAAAATCCCCATAGTATGCTGCTAAGAGCGTTAATAGCAGCCTGCCTCCTTCGGTAGTACGTCCGATAGGAGATACTGGGAACGTGCTTTTCCAACTCTTCCAGGATTTCCTCTGTGTTTTTCAACTCATGAGGAGACAGAAAGGCGTAATATAATATCCAGTAGTATTCTTCCCCATGCTTATGATTTTTCCGGAGCAGATCCACAGAAGAGAGAAGCAGCTTTATCATTTTGTTACTGCGGGCAATGCTTTTTGCCCATTCTTCAATTTGGCTGCCTCCCAGATCTGATCCTGCAGCATAGATGGAATCCAGAAATTCGTCTACACTGGTGTTGTATTCCAGTTGGAACTGAATTTCTACCTGCCGGACAGCAACCATCAGGCTATAAGTAGAATCCCGGTAACAACGGAGCAGCTTATAGGTATCATGGTACAGCGGGTTATTTTCTACTTCAGCAGAAACAGGGTGGTGATTTTTCTTTGCCATTATACAACCCCTCCTTTCAACAGAACTTCTGGGATTTCAGCGAAGGCAGGTAAGGTATGCTGCATAGGCGGAGTATGCCCTGGGACGTTGGTGACGGCGGGATTTTCAGGTTTTAGCTTTAACTCAAACTGGTAAGATGCTTTCCCCCAGGGGCAGATAATACGTAGTGAATATAGATATACTGTATCCTTGCAGGCTGATAAAGGAGATAATATATACTTCGTTTTAGGGCATCTACAGCAAGAAATGCCTTGTATTTCCAGTATTTCAGCGACTTTGCGAATAATGGTTTTAATGTGTGATTCTGGAACGCAGGAGCCTTCCTGTGAAACGATGATTTGTTCGTCAGTAATAGATTCTGAAACGCATTCAGAATTGTTTTTGTCAGGTAAGGTATCTTCGGTTATATGTATTGGCAGTTGCATTTTCATGGCAATTTCCTCCTTATCAATCATGACATCACTGATATTAAACATAACGGACAGATAATTACGCAGATATACCATGCTGCCATGTTTCCCGGAATAGGAAATCAGTGTGATCATGTCGGTATCTTCAAGTTTTTTAAGCAGACGGGACACAGAAGATTTCGACTGTTTCCAACGTCTGGCAAGTTCCTGATAACTGAACAAGGGATTTCCAGTCTGATTGCGAAAATATACTACCGGACCGGCATCAGAGCCTTGCACAGATGGATCATTATAGACTGCATGAATCCAAAGATCCAAAAGAGCATCCATTTCCGAACATTTTCCCAGTCCGATTAGTTTATGAACATCTGCGATTGGAAAAAAGAAAAACCCGATGTCTTTTTTGCATGGATAATTATAGGAAAGGGCAGTATTATCTTTTGGCCAGTCTTTGATCTTGTATTGGATAATCTTATTTTTTTCGTGTAGTGAGTAGGTTAAAAGGTTTTGCTCAACCAGGGTATCCAGTATGGATATGACCTGGTGCTGGAATTTTTGGCGGAAGTGAATCTGTAGTTCTTTAAGAGAACAGATCCATTCGCCAGGAACAACTTTGTAAGTAAGGTGTTCGATGTTCCGATAAGAGGAGCTGTAATTTGCATAAGAACATAAAATGAGAAAATAAAAAAGACAGGAACCTCCGTTGGTACGGATGCTTCTGTCTTTCATAAGTGTTTGTATAAATTCCCGGTAAATCCGGCAGCGTGGAAAATCTACAATTTGTTTTAATTCTAATTGATAATTCATATAAAAAATCCTTTCGTAATAAAAAAAGCAGACTGTTTTACAATCTGCCTTGCTAGTAGGTATAATGGTTGAAAGTTACCTCTATTAAATTAATGTAGGAAGAGTGGAAACGGTGGAATATCCCTCCGACATCCCTCTAGTGTATTTTTTTCTTGCCAAACCGAGAAATTCGAAGTATACTGATTTTATAATATTTTAGTCTGCCGGAGAACGAAAAGACCGATTTTAACAGCATTTTTTGAGACTTTAAATTCTAATACATACCAACACGTTCCGGGAAGTTCGCATGGTATATATGGACTTAAAATCCTGCGGGACTTATACTCCCGTACCGGTTCGATTCCGGTCTGCGGCAT
>ERZ791671.623-NODE-623-length-22002-cov-2.62173_pt1 | contig 22002 bp, 22 predicted proteins | sample MGYA00510052_ERZ791671 | MGnify/ENA primary metagenome ERZ791671 (study PRJEB30046, sample SAMN00715231) | human gut metagenome | study: EMG produced TPA metagenomics assembly of the A metagenome-wide association study of gut microbiota in type 2... | reverse complement strand
CAATGTCAAGCTTTATTCTACTGGCTCCTCTCATTAAATCTACGTTTGCTCCGGTTGTGGAGAGATAACTGCATGCTGTCAGTTCAAAATCTCCATTGGGAAGCTGATTGATGTGTGCTTGTGCCTGAATCATAATTGTGACTCCTTTCTTTCATTTGATGAGCCAACTATATCACTCCCACTCCTTAATTGTTCCTTTTTGGCACAGATGGCATACAATCCGTCATAGATGGCCTATTTCCAGTTTCTATCTGATCCCTATTCCCCTATGTCTCAGTTTCTTCCTCCTTCGTCCACGCCTCCACCATATCCTCAATCAGCAGCAAACCCAGCGGCCCCAGTATAAATCCAAAAAATCCGAATAACTCCAATCCCACATACACAGACGCCAGCGTCTCAAGGGGAGACAGCCCCACCTGTCCGCCCATCATCCGAACCTCCAGAATCTGACGCACAAAATAACACACCAGATAAATGGCTGTGAGTACCAGTGCCTGTTTCCAGTCCCCTACAGCCAGCCGAAGGACAGCCCAGGGTATCAGCACCGTGCCGGTTCCAAATATAGGGAGTGCATCCAGTATACCGATACCAATACCTGCCATGATATAATAAGGATTGCGAATCAGGAACATTCCCCCGATACACAGCCCTGTAGTAATAAAAAGAATGATTCCCTGGCTTCTGAACCAGGCCTTTCCTGTCTGTACCAGGCGGCTTCCTATCATATTGAATTCCTTGCGGAAGGCGGACTGGTCCCTGCGGTCCCGCAGATCCTCCATTTCCTGCAGGCTTAATATGGCGGCCAGGAACACCACCAGGCTTACGATGGCGGCTTTTGCCAGACAGCTGATGACAGACATGGAGTTAGCCATGAGAAAGGGCATGGCAGCTGTCTTGCATGTATCTACCATATGATAGAGCATGTCCCCGGCCATGTCGGCCACACACCCCGGCCTCAGCCCCATGGCATGCTCCACCCTGTGGCAGTTTCCTGTGAGCCACAAATCAAACTGTTCCAGCCAAACCGGAAGCTGCACCATAAGCAGTTTTCCCTCTGCGCACAATTTCAGGGCGCCTCTGTAGAGCACCGTCCCCAGTACGGACAGCACAGCCAGAAACTCCACGCCGCCTATGACGCCGATGGGCATATGGTACCGTTTTCCCTTTACCGTAACCCTCATCCGGTAGGACAGGAACCTGGCCGACGGCCGCAGCAGAAGGGCCAGGATATAACCCACGAAAAAAGGAGCCACGAGGGGCAGCAGATATTTAAATCCTGCATACACCGCTCCCGTGGTTCCTGTTATAATTAATAATTTCTTCAGTTTCTTACCCGGCTTTTCCATGGACTCACCTGTTTCTGATTCGTACTTCATTTGTACCCTCATAGTATGAGCCGATGACCGGAAAATATTCTGTTTCCTATGTACAAATCATGCCGGTAAATTATTCCTTTGTTACCAGGCTGTCCACTGTATCCTGTGTTACCAGCTGGTTGTCCAGGATTACATAAGGCTCAACCTGCTTGCCTTCCAGATAATCATAGGCAGTGTTAAGGATGGCCTTGCCTAAGAAGAATGGCGGTTCTGCGATGGTTGCGTCAACCTTGCCGGCCTTCATTGCATCCAATGTGTCGTCGATGGCGTCACAGCCGATTTTTACGATTTCATCGGTTCTGCCGGCTGCTTCCATTGCCTCCAATGCGCCTAAAAGCATCTCGTCATTTGCAGCGTAAAGTCCGTCGATTTCAGGATTGGCCTGAAGAATGTTCTCCATAACGCTCATGCCCTTGGCCCTGTCAAAATCAGCCACCTGGCAGGCCACGATTTCCATGTCCGGGTTGTCCTTCATCACTTCGTTGAAGCCCTGGGAACGGTTCTGAGCAACGTTGGTTCCCATGATGCCCTGAATCTCAACAATCTTTCCTTTTCCGCCTAATGTGTCAACCAGGTACTGTCCTGCCATACGGCCTGACTTGATAGCGTCGTAGCCGATGTGTGAAATAACCTCGCCGCCGTTGGCCTCGCGGTCCATGGTAAATACAGGAATTCCTGCCTCGTTGCACGCCTCGATGGAGGATACGATAGCGTCGGAATCACAAGTATCAATAATGATGGCATCCGGCTTCTTTGTAATCAGGTTCTCCACGTCCTTCATCTGGATGGTGGGATCGTCCTGTGCGTCGGTAATATACAGCTCAATACCGTGCTCATCAGCGGCCTTCTGGACACCGTCCTTAACATCCACAAAGAATGGATTGGTCTGCGTGTTCATGGCAAGGCCTATAACATATTTCTTTCCGCTTCCCTCTTCTGAACCGGCATTTTCCGCCTCAGCTGAAGTATCCTTTGCTTCATCCTTTTTTGCTTCTTCCTTGGACTCTTCCTTTGCCGCCTCGGTGGTGGCTGCTGCGGTAGTTTCTCCTGAACCTGAGCTGCATCCGGCCATCAGTGAACACGCCATTGCCAGTGCCAGTACAGTTGCCCCAATTTGTTTCCTCATAATACAATCTCCTTTTCTTAAAAAAATATTTTGTAACGGTTCCGCCGTTTCATGGATAAACCGGATGAACCGGCAGAACCGCAGGTACCTTATCCTTTTGGCCCGTTTCCGGGTTTTACTGCTCTGTATTTATACTAATTTGTATTAACTCTGTTCTCTAACTGTTATTCTGCCTTAGCCGACAAATCCTTCACCTTCTTGTCCACCAGGACTGCAATCAGTATAACAGCGCCCTTTACAATGTTGGTGGCATGAGGATTTACGTTCATAAGCGTCAGGATATTATCAATAATACCCATAATCATGGCGCCCACCACAGTGGGGAGCACAAAGCCCACGCCACCGCTTAAGGACGTGCCGCCCAGGATAACAGCAGCAATGGCGTCCATCTCAATGCCGGTGCCGCTGGTGGACTGTGCCGAACCAAGCCTTGCTGTCAGAATCACGCCTGCAACGCCGCACATAAGACCGTTAAGGGTATAAGCCATCCACTCTGTAAAACGGACGGAAATGCCGGACAGACGCGCTGCCTCCCGATTGCCTCCAAAGGCATAGATGCTGCGGCCGTAGCTGGTCTGTGTCAGCACATAGTGGGCAATGAGGAAGAGGATGATAAGGATGATGACAGGAACCGGCACTCCGGCCACTGTTCCCTTGCCAAAAAACTTGTAGGCATCCACTTTAATGGGAATAGGGGAGCCTTTTGTATATACAAGAATGCATCCGCGAAGAAGGGTCATCATGCCCAGGGTGGAGATAAAGGGAGGGATCTCACACACTGCCACAAAGAAACCATTTACGGCGCCGCATCCTATGCCTACGGCCAAAGCCACCAAAATGGCCGCTCCCGCATTTCCTGTGGATTCCAGGATACCGGAGGCCAGAACGCCTGCCAGTCCCAGAATGGAGCCTACGGAAAGGTCGATTCCCCCGGTGAGAATGACAAAGGTCATTCCGCATCCCACGATACCGGCCACTGTAATCTGCTTAAACACGTTAAACAGGTTGGCCACGCTTAAGAAGCTGGGGGACAATATGGTTGCAAATACGCAGATTACCAGTAAAATCAGCACGGAGCGGTAGATATTGAGCTGGCCGATTAATTTTTTCTTATTTACACTATTCATTTTCACTGACACCTCCAGATGCATGGGCTAAGATAATTTCCTGATTCATCTCTGATTTTGGTATTTCCAGGACCGTATGGCCTTCCCTCATGATGACCACCCGGTCACTCATGCCAATAACCTCCGGCAGGTCCGTGGAAATCAGTATGATGCTTTTTCCGGCCCTGGTGAGCTCATCCATGATTTGATAAATCTCCGCCTTGGCACCCACATCCACACCGCGGGTTGGCTCGTCCAGAATCAGTATGGACGGGTTTGCTTCCAGAACCTTGGCAAATACCACCTTCTGCTGGTTTCCGCCGCTGAGCTTACCGGCCAGCTGCTGCAGGCTGCTGATTTTAATGTTAAGCCGCTTAACCTGTGCGTTAATCTGTTTGGTCTCCAGCTTCTTATCCAGATGAATAAAATGGGTTATCTTATCCAGCGATGACAGGGAAACATTTTCCCTGATATTGCGTATGAGCACCAGCCCTTCCTGTTTCCTGTCGTCGGACACAAATCCGATTCCCGCCTTTAAAGCCTTCTTGGGGCTGGAACAATCTTTCTTTTCCCCGTTTATGTAAATCTCTCCGGAATCCATGGGGAGGGCTCCGTACACGATTTTAGACAGCTCAATGGTGCCTGATCCCAGCAGTCCGGCCACCCCCAGGATTTCACCCTTGTGAAGCCTGATATTCACGTTGTGGACGCCTTTGCCGCAGATATCCTTAAGTTCAAGTACGGTCTCGTCCTGCGTGTAATCCCTCTCAGGATACAGGTTGGTCACGCTGCGTCCAACCATCATGGAAACCACCTCGTCGTAATTGGTGTCGCCTATGTCCTTGGTCGCTATGTATTTTCCGTCTCTGAACACAGTCAGACGATCCGATATCTGGAAAATCTCATCCATTCGGTGGGAAATATACAGAATGGAAATGCCCTCCGCCTTAAGCTCTGCAATGATTTTAAACAGAATACGAATCTCCTCGTCTGTCAGGGCAGCCGTTGGCTCGTCCATGATGATAACCTTTGCGCCTATGGTCAGACACTTTGCAATCTCCGTCATCTGCGATTCCGCCACAGACAGGTTCCGCACCTTTGTGCGGCAGTCAAACTTAAGGCCCAAACGGTCCAGCTCCTCCTGGGCATCCTTGTACAGCTTTTTCCAGTCCACTGCTCCGTAGGGTGTCTTAGGAAGCCTTCCCAGATACATATTTTCCGCCACAGACAGGTCCCGCACCATGTTGAACTCCTGGTATATCATGGCAATACCCTTGCGCTCCGCATCCTTGGTGGAATGGAACACCACTTCCTCCCCATTGACATACATGTGTCCGGAAGTATATCCCTGAGCCCCCGCTATAATTTTCATCAGGGTGGACTTGCCCGCGCCGTTCTCACCGCACAGGGCATGTACCTCGCCCCTCCTCACATCCAGATGGACTCCGTCCAGAGCTTTAACTCCCGGAAATGTCTTCACAATCGAATCCATCTGCAATACTAATTTTTCTTCCATGTTACCCCTCCCTTGCTGCTAAGAGTTCCTGAACATGCCCCCTTATGAGAGCAGTATCAGTAAGCGCATCCCGCCGATAAAATCACGTTGGTGTACCCGGTAAATTCACCGGTAAGCACAATGGCCTTTGCATCTTTGCTGCGCTCCTTAAGCTCTGTGTGGGGAATGTATTCCACCGGAAGCCCCTGGGGCAGAAGGTCCAGCGCCTTCTTGTGGAAATCCGGCGTCACGGTCAGCGCCTCGTCAGCAAACACAGCTCCCTCCACCACGATATATTTGAGTATCTCCTCCAGAACATCCAGATAGGCCGGATCACCGGGCCTCCAGCCCAGGTCCACACGCTCCACTCCCTTTGGAATGGGAAGTCCGGCGTCCCCGATAATAATGGTATCCTTATGCCTCAGCTCCGCCAGCACCCTGGCCAGCTGCGGATGTAATATTCCTGTTTTTAACATGTCTGTCTCCCCTTCTACTGATTATGATTCTACCGATTATGATTTTCCTGATGATACTTTTGACAATGGCGCTTCTGATTGCGGCCCTTTTGTCTGCAGCTCCTTTGACCGTGGTCCATCTGACTGTGTTTTTTTTGACCGTGGTCCATTTGACTGTGATTCTTTTGACTTTGGTTCTTTTGTCTGTAGTTCCTCTGGTTGCGGAGCTTTGATTGTGCTTTGACAATACCTATGTTAAGTGTCTGTGCGTCAGCAATCCGCGGTCTGACGATTCGCAGCCATGAATGCGTCAATCTCCTCCCTGACCGGCATGGAGGGCGTAGTACCGATTTTCTGTACAGACAGGGCTGCCAGGGCATTGGCAAAATCAGCTGCCTCCCACAAATTCTTTCCCTCTGCCAGCGCCGCCAGAAGGCCGCCGTTAAATGCATCCCCTGCTCCAGTGGTATCCACTGCCTCCACCTTATAAGCCGGAATGATTCCCTTCTTCTCTCCCGTGTTTATATATACGCCTCGATGCCCCAGTGTAATCAATACATTCTTTACCCCTTTGGAGAAGAACCAGTCCGCTGCCTTGTCCGCCGCTTCCTCGCTGTCCACCTTGATGCCTGTAAGAATCTCTGCCTCCACCTCATTGGGGGTAATCAGGTCAATTTTGCCTAAAAGCTCATCACTGACAGGCTGCACAGGGGCGGTGTTTAAAATGACCTTGACGCCCTTCCTGTATGCGATGTCCACGATGCGCTCCACAGAGGACACATTGGTCTCCAGCTGTGTCAGCAGGTACTCGGACCGGCCCACCAAATCCTCCAGGGAATCCACTTCCTGGTCCGTAATGGTATTGCAGGCCCCGAGTATAACCACGATTTCATTCTGGCTGCTGTTCTCATCCACCATAATCAGAGCGCATCCTGTCTCCGTTGTCTCGGAATACAAAACCCTTCCCGTATCCATGTGAAGCTCATTCATGGTATTGAGGGCAATATCGGCAAACGCGTCCCGGCCAAGCTTTGTCACCATGGTCACATCCGCTCCTGCCTTGTGGGCCGCCACCCCCTGGTTGAATCCCTTGCCGCCGGGTCCCATCTTAAATACGGTCCCCTTCACGGTCTCCCCTGCTGCCGGCAGATGCGGTGTCCTGCCCATCAAATCCACCACAAAGCTTCCAAATACTGTTACTTTTTTTCCCATATGCTCCATAATATGTTCTCTCTCCTTAATCCATCTTGCCGGCGCGCTCCGTACACGCTTCATGACAATCCTATGGCCGGCTCCCCATCGGCAATTCTGCGCCGGCAGTTTCCTATCGACATTTTTCCATTAACATATTTCCACCGGCAGACAATTTAAATCAGTACAATCCCGTTGCCGGCTCCGATTCTGTCCGCCCCTGCCTCAATCATAGCCGCAGCGTCTTCCGGTGTGCGGATGCCGCCGCTGGCCTTTACTCTGGCACGGTCTCCAACGGTTCTGCGCATCAGGGCAACGTCAGCTGCCGTAGCTCCGCCTGTGCTGAATCCGGTGGAAGTTTTCACGAAATCAGCCCCCGCCTTCACTGCCAGCTGGCAGGCCCTTACCTTTTCCTCATCCGTCAGGAGGCAGGTCTCTATGATGACCTTTACCACTGCGCCTGCAGAGGCTTTTACCACGGCCCGGATATCCTCCTCCACAAAGGAGTCGTCCCCGTCCTTAAGGGCGCTTATGTTGATAACCATATCCACCTCATCTGCCCCTGCCTTTACAGCCTCAGAAGCCTCAAAGGCCTTTGCGCTGGTAAGCATGGCTCCCAGAGGGAATCCCACCACACAGCACGTCTTTACACCGCTTCCCTTTAACTGCTCCGCTACCAGCGGCACAAAGCAGGTATTGACACAGACAGAAGCAAATTTGTGTTCCCTCGCCTCACTGCAATATCTTATGATAGTATTCTTACTGGCATCCGCCTTCAGCATCGTGTGATCAATCATGTGTTCAATTCCCATTTTCATTCTCCTTTTCCGTTTGAAGCTTTTACAGGTTGAAATTGTATTATGTATTTTCTGTAACCGGTTACACATTTCTGTAAAAAAATATGATAGGCTTTACATTTTTGTGTAACCGGTTACAGATTTGTGCAGAAAACAATCTGACTGGATTGTCAGGTTGTTTTCCTGTGTTCTGAACCCCGCAGGATTACCTTGTAGGGAATGGTAATCCGCTTTCCTCTCTGACGGCTCTTTCCTGAATCTTCAAAGCACTCCTGAAGAAGTCTCATGGCTTCCCGCCCCTGTTCCCTGGCATCCCTGTCCACCACGGATATCCTGTAATCGATCATCCGCAGGGCGTCAATGTCATCGAATCCCATCAGTGAAATGTCCCTTCCTATCTTTACCTTGTGTTCCGTCAGATACTTAAGACATCCCAGAGTGGAAAGGTTGTTGGATGTAAAGATGGCTGTGGGCGCTTGCGCAAGTCCCAAAAGCCGTCCGGTACATTCGTATGCCTTGGCAATCTTAAAATCGCCGCAGGCAACATATTCCTCAGGAACAGCCAGTCCGCTGTCCTCCATGGCCTGCAGATAGCCCTGGCACCGGTCCTTACCCGGCTTGGAGGTCTCAGGGCCGGTTATAATGGCAATCCTCTCATGGCCTGCCTTTATTAACTCCATCACTCCGTCATAGGATCCCTTCTGGTTGTCCACGAATACGCCGTCAAACTGGGCCCCTTTCACATCACGGTCCACCAGCACCACCGGTATGCCGGACTCCTCCAATCGGAGCAGGTAATCCCTGGTAACCGTATCTGTCTCTGAAATCGGCGTTATGATTACGCCCTTCAGTCTCTGGCTTTCCACGATTTTCAAAAAATCATGTTCCTTGTCCAACGTCTCATTGGTTCCCAGAAAAACAATATTATAATGGTACGATTCAGCCACTTCGCTGATTCCGCTTATAACCTTGGAAAAAAACTCATTCTCAATATCCGGGATAATGGTTCCCACGCTTAAGCTGTCCTGAATGCTCAGGCTTCTGGCGATGGCGCTGGGTACATAATTATACTCCTCCACTGCCCTAAGTACCTTTTGCCTGGTCTCCTCTTTCACGTATCCTGAATTATTGAGAACCCTGGAAATCGTAGCGGAAGAGACGCCTGCCCGGCGTGCAATTTCTTTAATGTTCATGACCCTTCCCCTCTCTTTTTCCTGTAACCATGCCAGCATAATCTGTAACCGGTTACATATATAATACTACCACATAGATTGTTAAATGTAAATAGTTTTTATCATTTTTTCACAATAAAGTCAATAGGAATTCAGTGGAAATAATTTAAGATGGATATCCCGGCTAACCCCCTATAGGATACATACAGAAAATCTGCCAAATGGATCGGATGATCTGGCTGTTATACAGCAGTCTATACTGCTTTAAGTCCGCTTATACAGTCAAAGGGAGACAGCCCAAAGACTGTCTCCCCTTTTAATCCCAACTCATGAAATGCTAAATCTATAAAAATATCAATTCACATCTTAATTTCAGTATGTAATGACATCACCTAACCGCTGCTATGCAAAGAAGGATATAATAAGAGCCACTACAAATCCCGTACCGCCCACCAGCGTCTCCATGATAGTCCATGTCTTAAGGGTAGTCTTTTCATCCAGCCCCACCAGTGATTTCACAAGCCAGAAGCCGGAATCATTAAAATGAGAGCACACCGTTGCTCCTCCTGCCACTGCCGCTGTGACACAGGCCAGGTACAGAGGGGACAGGGTTGCAATTTCCGGCATGGCCGCGATGATGCCGGCTGCCATGGTCATGGCAACTGTAGCAGACCCAACAGAAATACGCACCAGAGCAGCCACCACAAAAGCCACAACAACAATCGGAAGAGAGGCAGATGACACTGCATTGCCAATCACATCACCCAGACCGGAATTCTGCAGCATGAACCGCAGCACGCCGCCGCAGGCCGTTACCAGAAGAATCAGGCCCGTAGGCTCCAGAGACTTTGTCAGTACCTTTTCCAACTCCTCGTTGCTGTATCCGTGACGGTATCCCAGAAGAAACATAGCCACAACCGTCGCTATGGTGAGAGCCACAAACGGCTCACCCAGGAATCCTAACACCGGCTGTACAGAGGCAAGGGCAGGAACCACCTTTGCAATGGAATTCAGGATAATGAGAACCAGCGGAATCAAAATAATTCCCACGATTGTTCCGAACTTTGGAAGCTTTGATTCGTCAAAATCCTCCTGGTTGGCAATGTGTTCCGGAACCGGTATATCGTACTTGTTTCCGCAGATAGTCCCCCATATGGGACCGGCCACTATCATGGCAAAAATACCGCACACAATACCTACCATAATGACCCAGCCCAGGTCCACGCCCAGCATGGTAGCCACCAGCACGGGCCCCGGTGTGGGCGGAATAAATGCATGGCCTACCGCCAGACCGGCCAGCAGGGGAATGGCATAGAACAGGGAGGAGCGTTTGGTTCTCTTTGCAAGAGAAAAGGCAAGAGGAATCAGAATAATGAGTCCCGCATCGAAGAATACCGGCATGGCTATGACAAGTCCCGTGATTCCCAAAGCCCAGGCAGCCTTCTTGTCGCCGAATTTCTTTACCATGGTGACTGCCAGTGTCTGAGCGCCTCCTGATATCTCCAATATGGAACCGAACATGGAGCCCAGACCCACAAGCAGGGCGATTCCCTTAAGAGTACTTCCAATTCCTTCATTTACTTATGATATCCGTAAAGGGCATGCCTGCAATCAGCCCGATGGCCACTGCGCCTACCAGAATGGAAATCATTGCCTGCACCTTAAATTTGATGATTAAAAGCAGCAGAATCACCAGCCCTGCCAAGGCCGCGATAATCAGTCTGGTCGGATCCAGAGCTGCAGCTGTTGTTGTTGTCATACTTATTACCCTCCTATAATTTCACACAATATCCCTATTTCCGCTGATACTTCCATCTAATATTTCTCGTTCATGTTTCAACAATAGCTCCGGTCCATACTTCCCACAAATATTTCCCGGCCAGTTTCCGGCAATCAGACCATGTATCCGCCCTTCATGGGTGATACGGCATGCTCGGAATAAATTTTAAGTACGCCCTTTTTATACTTGGCTTCCCTGGGCTTCCAGGCTTTTCTGCGCTCTGCAAGAATACGTTCTACCTCTTCCTTGGGAAGTTCCTCTCCCTTCACGCCTATGATTTCCAGAACGCGCTCCGGTATATCAATTCTGATAAGGTCATCCTCTTCCACCAGGGCAATGGGTCCACCGTCCGCTGCCTCAGGTGATACATGTCCGATGGCTGGCCCTTTGGATGCCCCGGAGAACCTGCCGTCCGTGATAAGCGCTATGGTTTTTCCCAGCTCCGGATCAGAGGAGATGGCTTCTGTGGTATAGAACATTTCCGGCATTCCCGATCCCTTAGGTCCTTCATACCGGATAAACACGGCATCTCCCGGCTGTATCTTCCTGGAAATGACTGCCTCAATGGCGTCCTCCTCACAGTCAAAAGGTTTTGCCTTCAGGACTGCCTTAAACATCTCCTTAGGAACAGCAGAATGTTTCACCACAGAACCCTCCGGCGCCAGATTTCCTCTCAATATGGCCACGGTTCCGTCTGTCCCGATGGGTTCCTCAAAGGTCCTGATAACATCGGTGCGCTTCAGCCCCCATTTTTTCAGATATCCGTCGCACTTGTCGTAGAATCCGCCAGCCTTAAGCTCTTCCAGATTTTCTCCCAGGGTCTTTCCGGTAACAGTCATCACATCCAGGTGCAGCATGGACTTTATTTCCTCCATCACAGCGGGAACACCGCCTGCATAGTAGAAGAACTGTGCCGGCCATTTTCCGGCAGGTCTGATATCCAGCAGGTAATGAGCTCCCCTGTGCATACGGTCAAATGTGTCAGCGTCAATCTCCAGTCCCAGCTCATGGGCAATGGCAGGAATATGAAGCAGGGAATTGGTTGAACCGGATATGGCAGCATGCACCATAATGGCATTCTCAAATGATTTCATGGTCACGATATCGCTTACCTTAAGCCCCTTCCTGGCCAGTTCCATGACCTGGAGGCCTGCCTTATACGCCATTTCCTTCAAATCTTCGCAGGTTGCAGGCATCAGCGCTGAGCCGGGAAGCATCAGCCCCAGAGCTTCGGCCATGATCTGCATGGTGGAGGCAGTACCCATGAAGGAACAGGCTCCGCAGGATGGACAGGCATTGTGCTTATAATAGGTAAGCTTTTCTTCGGTAATCTCACCTCTCTGGCACATGGCTGAATAGGCGCCAATCTGTTCCAGGGTCAGCAGGTCGGGGCCAGCATCCATAACGCCGCCGGTCACCACGATAGACGGCATATCAAGTCTTGCCAGTCCCATCAGACAGGCAGGCACGGATTTGTCGCAGCTTGCGATGAACACGCCTCCGTCAAACCCTGTGGAATTGCCGTGAATCTCAATCATATTGGCAATCATATCCCTGTGCGCAAGTGAATAGTTGATACCGTCATGTCCCTGGGCAATGCCGTCGCATATGTCTGTGGTAAAATACCTGGCTCCCTTTCCGCCTGCATCCGCGATTCCCCGCATAGCTTCATTCACAAACTGGTCCAGATGGGCGCTGCCCGGATGGCTGTCGCCAAATGTACTCTCAACCATAATCTGCGGTTTATCCAGGTCTTCCCCCTTCCACCCCATACCTATTTTTAAGGGGTCGTTCTCCGGTGCCAGCGCTCTTACTCTTTGACTGTTCAGTTCCATTATAATGCCTCCTCTTTTTGCTTTACATCTGACGTCTGACTTCTTTATGGTTTTATAGTAGCATTTTTGAATTATTCTTTCAAGTCATCAGACTTGTTTTCTACTATATTGTCAAAAAAATTTGATTTATTTATGCACTATATCTAAACCGGTATTATTTTGCTTCCAGAATCCCCCATTTTCCTGCACGTTTAGCTGGTTTCGTTCTGATTCCTTTGCAAAAGTCGTCAGATGTATTTTGGTTTAAAATGAATTAAAACAAAAAACCTATAAGTTTAAGTATTCCCTTTTATTTGCTTCCGGGGTCTGCTAAAACTTATAGGTATAAATATTTATCAGGTCTGTCTTTCTCCCATGTCCGTATTACCACCATACTTCTGCATGGTTCTTATGCTCTCACGTTGCCGTCGCATCCCGCACTGCTGCCACATTCCCGCACTGCTGTCACATCCCGCGCTGCTGCTACATTCCCGCACTGCCGTCGCATCCCGCACTGCCGTCTCCCGCACTGTTGTCACACTACCGGCACGCTCCTACGCCTCACGTCCATCCTTCATCAGCTGCCGGATCATATTCCTGTTAAAAGTCATATGCATCATCATGGCGGTTTTGGCACCGATAGGGTCGTGCTCCGCAATAGCCTCGGTCACGGCCCGGTGGGTCATGATGGTCTCGTCGGTCAGCTTTTTGTGGGTCACATTGACAAACATAAGGACTGCTGTATCAATAATAGGGATCAGCTGTTCCACCACCTTATTCTTGGAACATTCAGCCACACAGGTATGGAAGGCGATGTCGTCTTCTATGTAACTGTCTCCAATCTTTATTTTCCGTTCAACACTGTCACACAGATTCCTCAGCTTCAGAACATCCTCCTGGGTTGCGTTGAGAGCCGCCATCTCTGCGATTCCCGGCTCCAGTATGATGCGTACATTTACCAAATCCAGGGCCAGGGCCATCTTGTCCTCCACCGCCCCCAGGCCCAGAGGGTCCATGTCCACCGGCGTAGTGCTGACCACGTACGTACCGGATCCTCTCCTGACTTCCAGAATTCCTCTGGAAATCAAAAGTTTCACCGCTTCCCGGATGGTACTCCTTCCCACACTGAACCTGTCTCCCAGTTCAAATTCATTGGGAAGTTTAGCGCCTACGGCTATGGGCGTTTCCAATATATACTGGTATATCTGCTCCTGAACCTGCTCTGCCAGCAGTTTATTTTTCAGATTGGACAGTTCTCCTTTGTTGGCCTTCTGCATTTTCCTAAAGACATCCTTTCCCGGTTATTGCTGTGTGCTCTAATCCTATACATTCTAACACATTTTAAACCGGTTTACAAATACATGCATGAACGCGCCAACTATCCATCCGGCAGCCGGAATACTTCCATGGCCCGGCTCCGGTATCCGTTTAAAGGGAAGGCCCGGAACCGTACGCGGAAGTTTAATGCACCCGGGCTTCCTCCCTCAGCAAAAACACATTTCCATCCATATCGTAGAACTGAAACATGCTGCCATAAGGCATTTTCATGATGTCTCCGGTTCTAACGTCTCTTTCCTTCATTTCTCTATGGGCGTTCTCCAGGTCGCCGGTGCATAAAATAACAGATGGATGGCCTACATTCACATCGGGATTCTGAGCCTTCATTTTTTCTTTGTCATAAAGAACAAAGGATGTCCCGCCTCCGTATTCCGGTCCCACTTCAAGCCATTTCTGGTCAGCACCCATCTGCTGTTCCAGGCGCACGATGAATCCCATCTTTTCTGTCCAGAAATCCCTGGCCTCATTCTGATTATTCACGTAAAGCGTTATCTTTCCAATGGAGTCTATCATGATTCATATTTCCTCATTTCTGCTTTCTTTTTACTATAAATAATTCCCTCCAATCAAGGTTTTCATTCGGTACAAGGAAGAAAAGAAAAAGCAGCAGCTCCCCCGGATGATATTCCGGAAAAGCTGCCGCTGCTAAACTATTTATTCTTTATACGTCATATGCTATTTATCACTGTACTTATTGCATATCTTTACCACAAGACCGCTTAGGGCAAGCAGGGCCATGGCATTAGGTATAACCATCAGACCATTAAAGAAGTCCGCCAAATCCCATACCAGCTCCAGCTTCAAAGCAGAACCGATTATGATGCAAACCACTACTAATAAGGAGTAAATCTTTGCTGCGCCATCGCCAAACAGATACTTCGCATTGATAAGGCCGAAGAAATGCCAGCCCAGAATCGTAGAGAAAGCGAAGAACAAAAGGCATATTGCAACGAATACAATACCGAAGGTACCAAATCCTCTCATGAAAGCTGCCTGTGTAAGAGCGGTACCATTCTTGCCAGACTCAAGAGCGCCTGTGGTCAGTACGGAAAATACAGTCAGGTTAAGGATTACAAACGTATCAATAAATACGCTGATCATAGCGCAAAGTCCCTGCTTATGAGGATTCTCTGCGGTAGCCCTTGCATGTGCATGAGGTGTGGAACCCATACCAGCCTCGTTGGAGAAAAGGCCTCTGGCAACACCGAAACGGATGGCTTCTTTAACTGCAATACCTGCGCCTGCGCCTAAAACTGCCTGAGGATCAAATGCGCCTACAAAAATCATCTTAATAGCTGCAGGAAGATTAGCAATATTCATGATAATAAGAATCAAACTTCCTACAATATACACGCCTGCCATGATAGGTACAACCTTCTCAACAACAGATGCCAGCCTCTGTGTTCCGCCCAGGAAAACAAATGCTGCTACGGCTGCTACGATAACACCAATGACAACCGGAGAGATAGTTATGTTAAATGCCCCAAAAGCCTCTGTAAATGCAGCGCCGATAGAGTTGGCCTGAACCATGTTGCCCATGAATCCCAGCGCAAGCACAATAAAGATTGCAAATAATCCTGCAAGAACCTTGCCCAGAGTGCCCTTAAAAGCTGCCTTTATGTAATAAACAGGACCGCCGGTAACCTCACCATTTACCTCAGTCTTAAAGTTCTGGGCCAGAGTTGCCTCTGCATAAATGGTTGACATACCAAAGAACGCACTTACCCACATCCAGAAGATAGCACCAGGTCCGCCTCCTAAAAGTGCAGTGGCTGCACCTGCCAGGTTACCGGTACCAACCTGGGCTGCAATTGCGGTTGCAATTGACTGGAACGGTGTCATCTCACCTTTTTCGTGCTTCTCACCATTAAGGCTGAGGTGCCCGAATACCAGTTTCCAGCCTTCACCAAACTTTCTCACCTGGATGAACCTCAGGCGGATCGTGTAATAAATTCCGGTGCCGCACAGAAGAACAATCAACAGAAAACTCCAGAGAAAACTGTTACCTTTTGCTACGAGATTTGTAATAACGTCCATTCCTAATTCCCCCTATACATTTAATTGGCCGCATATAGCGGCATTCATATTTGTGCTGATGTAATCAGCGCTCCAAAGAGCGGGATGTAAACATACAATAGGGACACCCACCAAAGATGGGATAGTATGCCTCCCTTTTGCCTGTGGGCATGGAAGATTTTATGGACGCTTATATCTGTCCTGCGCATTCGCGCCCTCACAGAATCTCCCTGGAGTTTTCCTGATTCCTCCAGCATGGTACTACATTATTCATAAAGAAAAAATCTATACCTGCGCTGGCAGAAAAAGGAATTTTTATAGATTGTTTTTATTTTATCATACTTTACCCATAAATTCAATAATTATTTATTTAGTTTTTAGAGAATTTTAGTTAATTTTATACTTTTTTAAAATTTATCTCATTTTCAGCTTGACAAAATACTATTGGCATATAAATACGAATGGAAAAAGCTGGGTTTCCTGCATTTCAGGATTCCCAGCTTTTATGTTTGTGATTATATGGTTTCTTATGAGAGGCGGCGGGGCTTACTATTCCCACTCGGCGTGTTCTTTGTTTCTCTTAACTATACTTGTTTAAGTTTTATGCAAATACACGCTACTTTTTACTTCAATTACATCATTTACTCTGGCTTACTGATTTTCTGTTGCCAAAATGTTGCCACTCTTTTAACTTACAATCGTTGTTTAAGTACATCATAAAACCGTTCTGTTTTTCGTTTCTGATAAGTGGTAGTTTCATATATAGAACGATACACGCGATATTCCTGATCAACGTCATTTCTAGCTGTAACATATTTTCGAATATCTGCAGGCTTCTTTAAACGGGGCCAATATTGCAAAAAGTCTGGCAGCAATACATTATCTTTCAAGAAAGTTGCTGTTGGCATATCAAGTTGTGCAGCCATTCCAACCTCAAATGGTACCCACTGAGAATATCGTGTTATCTCCGACATAACAACTATTATATCTGTACAGTTATTGAGATTTTTTCGTATGTGATTTGTAAGTTCTCTACCGCTTTGGGCTACTGATGGATCAAGCAAATCAAGGTAATAATCAACATGAATTGTACTTAACTCGCTTGCCATCTGATTTGCCATGAGTGCATCCTCTTGCTTATGCGAAATAAATATTTTCATTAGCGAGCTCCTCCAATCAACGCCTTCAGATTATCCCAAGTCCACTTATAAATTTTGTCTTCACCCTTAGCAGCTGTAGGCTTAATACATGTTTCTGATGGTCTTCCCCATAACAAGAAATATGGAATTCCTTCTTCTTGCGCTATTTTCAGTTCTGCACTGACACCCCTAGCAGAGTTAGTATATTTTCCACAGATTACGATGACCACATCACAACCTTTAATTCTAGTACGCGCATTATCTTTCCAGTCTTTAGCAATTGTTTCCTTAATAGACATATCAGTAATGGAAAAAGGAGAATCGCTATTCCTTGCCTGTCCAACTAAAAGTATCTTCAAATCACTATCGTGATCATAATCAAAGCTAATAAATGTTCTCTTCTTTGTCATTTAAATATCCTCCTTTAAATTGAACCATTATGTACTAATCTCCAATATTGTTTTCCTATCGAAGTCAAAGCACAAGATTTCGATTTCATAGCCGCAAAATACATATGTTCTTCACCTATAGGAACAACCAATCCTATTCCTTCTAATTTCTGCAAATCTGCAAATATCTCTGTGTTTATCAAATTTGCATATGGTTCGATCAATTCATGATTATCCTCTGGAGAATTCGTGGGTTCAAATGATGGGTCTAATTGCAATTCCGAATTCTCATCCGAAAAATATCTACAGAGTCTTCGGATGATAGACAAGTCCACTTGCGGCACAACATCTCGTAATGAAGTAAAACGAGTAACATTTGTTTTAAATACAGGTCTTTGTTCCCATGGGCCAAGTGCTTTATCTATGTAAGCATAAATGCCACCTGGCGTGATATGTCCAGTTACATCAGCAGCTCCACCCGAAAGAGCTTCAAGTAATAATGAAGTAAATAAACCATGTCCATTAACCTCTAACGAAGTTTCCGATGAACGACTTGCCGTTAGAATAGTCACTCCTTCGTTTATTATTGCTGTATTTTGCCCCGCTGTACTGATACTTCCCATGAAGCCCGAATAGCAACTATCTAAAATGATAATTTTATCTTTGCACCGCGAGTTGTTTGCAATAGTTAAAATGTCTTGCAACGACACCCCATAATCATATTTTGTAAAATCCGGGGTTACAAGATAACCACCTACAGAATCTACATGACCATGTCCAGAATAATAGAACAACGCCACATCCGCATCACCAGAAAAACATTCCTCTACAAGCTGCCGCAAGTTTGCTTTAGTTGCTACATTTTTCTTCAGTTTAACTGAAAAATTAGGTGTATCATTCCCATTCCTTGATAATAACTCGCTTACTACATCGGCATCATTACAGCATCCATGTAAAGGACACTGCAGATACTGATCAATACCTACTACTAACGCTTTTCTCATAATCATACTTCCCCTATTCTATATTATTCTTCGTGTTTCCATCCGCTTTTGAACGTATATATGTCGTTCCATTTGTTAAGTTAACTGTTTGATAATTTTTATAATTTGGATTTCCATTTTCAATCTGCCGTATTGCATGCTCCAATGAGATATGCCTCCCTGAATCCATATTAACAAACTCTGTGTTTAACCCTGTATTTGATTGTTTAGATACTTTCAAATTCATACTTCTGTCTCCTTGTTATCAATTATTGACTACAAATGTATTTTTTTAATCTATGTAAACAAAGAATGACCCGCTTTGAAATTAACTATATCACATTATATCGAACAATTGTTTTGGGATTGTAATATCGAATGATACATGATAAATTAGATATAACCACTTATCTAATGATCAATATGGTCATTAACAACTAGCTGAAGTTGCCGCTTCAGCTTTTTGTTGCCGCATTCGTTCTTAACCCCGCCATTATCACCTTCTTTCCTATTTTTAGTTTATTCCTAGCACCTTGTATAAAGGTTCCAATTCTGTGTGAACATTCTGTATTATTCTATCAATATCCAGTCGTTCAACCATACCATTACTTTTCATCCCCTTATAATACATTTTGTTTGCCTGCTTGAAAAGTTTTTTCAATTTATCATATCCATTTCCCCCAGATACTTTCGTTTTCTTAGGCAAACGGAGAAATGATATTATTCCATCTATGTCAAACAAGAACCAATCCTCAATGGAGTGCTTCGCCCTTACATGGATAACCTTTTGAACTCCATTCTCTTTAAAAACGGTTTCTACTTCATCCCAATTTATCGGAGGTTTGGGAGATAATTCAAAAACATCTGTATCTCTACATAAAGCGACACTAAACTCACATTCCTCTCCATACTTAGGCTTTATTTCTTTTATAAACTTACGCAGAGCAAGATTTTTAAATCCTCCAACACCTTTGACATTTTTACATTCAATGTTAATATCAAATCTTCCATCTACCCTCTTCTGCCTGGCGTTTGATATTACACGTTTATAAAACTCTACCTCTGTATCCCCTTCGACAAATAATACAAGGCATTTACTCATGTATATCACACTCCAGATAGTCTTCCCAACTACTTTCCTCATCAGCTAACATCGAAAACAGGTAATCTCCTATACTCATTTCAAAATCAGTAGAATCCTGTTGTAGTAATCGTTGACCCGATTTTTTAAATGTATAAAACTCAGCAATCCCTGGTTGTCTATTTACACCCACATGTATCCACGAGGGATCTAAATAACTCACAACGTAAGGAGAATGACTTGTTATAATTATCTTACAGTCATCCAATAACTGACTAATTATTTGAATATAAGCCTGGAACAAACTTGGATGAACTGAATTTTCCGGTTCTTCAATTGCAATCGAGGAAACATTTCCTTCATTTGCCAAAATAATCCTCGCCAATATCATAAACACTCTTTTTGCACCATCTGACATCATCGTAAAATCAATTGGATGCATTAAATTCTTATCTTTAACAAATAAAACATGTATTGCATTTGCTATTATAAACGGAGCATCAGCCGGTAATTTGTCACTATCTCCACCATTAAATTTGTATTGTTTTACAATAATATCTTCAACATTAGGAAACAAATCTTTATATACTTCTTTCAACAGAGCAAATTTATCTGGATTTTTCTCTTGCAATTGATATATAACACGCGGAAGGCTTTCTGCATCTACAGCCATATCTTCTAAACCTTTACGAATAATTGGATCTGGCTGGTAAAAACTTTTTGCATCCAGATTATTTTCCATATAAAATCTAATGCTATTCATTTTTTTTATAATTTCAGCATAAAATATCTCATCATATGCTCGAAGCTTATTTACAACAAGTTCCGTTAGTTCAACATTTATTTTGGAGGAACATCTGCCAGTTTCGGAACTTTTGTATAAAGCTTTCGAACCCTCTCTATTAATCAATTGCGTATATTTTTGCCCCTTATTTTCGGGCCTAATTCTCAAATATTCAGATACAATATAAGGTTCTGTACTTTCCTCACACTTCCAAGCAAATTCGTATCCGTAAAGCACACGATATTCTATATTATCCAGTTCAGTCAAAATCTCCATTTCAAATTTGTAATTTCTACCAAACATGTAACTATTAATTGGTATTAAATTTGAATTAGCCATCATATCAGCCTTATCTTCCATTGTAGCTTTAATAAATGTCAAGCCAAAATCAATCCCTGCAAGTACATTTGATTTTCCAAAATTATTCAAAGCTACTAGTGCTGTTATATTATCAAAACTAATTTTTACATTTGAAAGATTCTTAAACCCGTCAATCAATACTGCTTGTATTTTCATAGCAATGCACCTTTCTTTCTGTAACGTACCCATATCATACCACCTTTCTCATCAAAACGCAATACATTTTTTCGTTTTTATTATATTATGCTCATTTTTTTGCTTTTATTCGTTTTTAAACGCAACTTTACATTCCGTTATCTTTCTCTTTCTCCGTTTTAAGCATTTTTCTTTACCGATCATCTAAAATTCTGTAAATTTTTGTTTTAACATCCCATAACATCAAAAAAATATTAAGAAACTAAAAATAGCAGACAATCCATAGACCGCCTGCCATATAAAATATTCTGTATTAAATTCATATTTACCTGCCACTAAAATCTAAAACTTCCAATTCTGTTCATTTATTAAATAGACTTTCAAGAATCGAAATGTCATGCTTATCTTTATCCCTTAATTCATAACCCGAATGAAATATTTTTTGCCCCTTTAAAGAAATACACGGGATGGGCCTTCCTTCAAAAACGACGTTATCAAAATAGTCTTTCTCAAACTCATACCACCCACCTTCTAAATCAGCTTGCTTAGATGTACCGTCTCCATTCAAAACAAACGGATGAATGTCCAAATACCCATTTTGGTCACTATACAACTCTATTCTAACAGGCGCCCAATCCGTATCTACTTCATAACCATATTCCAAAAGTATCTTTAATAGTTTTTCCGTATGTTCAGCATCAAAATTTACATCAATATCTCTATGTAGTCTTGTCTGTTTTCCCGCCAAAATATCAACACCCCAACCGCCATCAATCCAATATATTATTCCTGCGTTTTCCAATATATTGATGACAGTCATTAGATCTTCTTTTGTTGTCATTTCTTTTCTTTTCATACAGTTTCTCCTTTGAAAATCCCGATTTTCACTATTCTAAAAATTATATTGCTCCTATCATACCTGCTTCAAACAAAGTTTCAAATGTATTTACCGCACCGCCATGCTCCACAATTAAGCCGTCGATTACTTTATCAATGTCAACGCCTGTAAACACTAATCGTTTGCCAGTTGGTTTTATTCCAATCCATTCCCCTTTATGTGTGCCTTCCATAATAAACTCTGAAATGACATAATCCCCATCACAAAACTGTTTGATAATCTTCATTCTATAATCGGGATATGTCTGCTTAGTTGCCTTTATGTGTTCTTTCATACCCTCAATACCAACTTGTATCAGCTTTTCTCCCATTTTTACACAGCATTCCGGCGATATAAACTCTGCCATTCTCTCAATTTGATTTTCAGATATGACAGTTTCATAAAAGTATTTTATTCTCTTTGCTGATTTCATCGTCCAATCCTCTCAAATCACATTTTCATTTACTATATAGCTATTCTACCAGAAGCCGCCATCACTTTCCACACATTATCAAAAGAAATAGCAAATCCCCACCAGCCAGTCAAGAGTAAACTGAACGGCTGCGCCGCGCTTGACTAACTGGCGGG
>ERZ791671.617-NODE-617-length-22129-cov-6.05799_pt1 | contig 22129 bp, 17 predicted proteins | sample MGYA00510052_ERZ791671 | MGnify/ENA primary metagenome ERZ791671 (study PRJEB30046, sample SAMN00715231) | human gut metagenome | study: EMG produced TPA metagenomics assembly of the A metagenome-wide association study of gut microbiota in type 2... | reverse complement strand
ACATCAGCTTAAATTCAGTCGTATAACGCAAAATGTACCCTCCTTACTGGGTGTCCAGTAAAGAGGGTACATTTCATGGTTGCGGCAGTTCTTTTTGTATGGAAAAACGGGTTCTCCGCCTTTCTTTTATTGTGCTTAATTGGAAATCCCGTTACAATGAAAAAAACAATGCAAAAAGAGGTGAGCCTATGACATCAATCTTTGACCTGGCCATTTTTCTTGGCGGTGACGGTGTTATTTTTCAGGTATTTTTTGGCATGGCCTGGACTGGACAGCGGGACGCGGCCTTTTATGTAGGTCAGAAAGTGGGGAGCCTGCCAGGCTTTATTTGGAATGCAAAGGATATGACCCTTTCCTATGAAGGAGAAACGTATGGCTATACTTCCTTTGGTATCCCCCAGGGAACTTGTTTCCTTATAAAGAAGGAAGACATTCAAAAAAAGCTCATGGCTGCTGCTCTCGATGCCTCACCGGATATTATCCAGCTCTACACCAAAAGCGGCGGCATCTCCTTTTTCAATCAAACGAGCCGCCGCTTCCTGGGAATTCCCCTTGAAGACAGTGTGGAAGGACAGGCTCTCCTTGATGTTTTTTCCTTGGATCCGGATTACAGTTCTGTCTTTACAGCTCTTAAAAGCGAAAATCCCGTCCATCACCGCTACGACTCCTACAAGTCAACGACTGGAAAGGAGCTCATGACCGTTGTAGAAGCAGAACCTGTCTTTGACGAAAAGGGCAGTCTGATTGGGGCCTTTTCCGTGGAGCGGGACATGAAGCCTGTCAAGACTCAGCTACAGGTTCTTCATGAAGTGGAAGCCATCCTGATGCGGCATCTGACAGAAGATTTTACCGTCAAAAGTGATGCCCACTACACCTTTGACGATTTTATCGGGTCTTCAAGCGTTCTTCGGGAAACCCTTCGCCTTGCCCAGAAAATGGCGCTTCGGGACATGAACATCCTCATTGAAGGGGAAACGGGGACGGGAAAGGAAATCCTTGCCCAGAGCATCCATCAATATAGCTCCCGGAAGAAGGAAAAATTTATCGCCGTGAACTGTGCGGCTTTTCCGGAAACCCTCATTGACAGTATGCTCTTTGGTACGGTCAAGGGTGCTTTTACAGGCGCCACGGATAAGATTGGTCTCATCGAAGCGGCAAATCACGGAACCTTGTTTCTCGACGAAGTGAACTCCATGAGTCCTCTCATGCAGGCAAAATTGCTCCGCGTCCTGCAGGAAAAGACGCTGCAGCGGATAGGAAGTACCCGTTCTATTCCCATTGATGTCCGGATCCTTTCCTCATCCAATGAGGATGTGTATCGCTTAAGTCAAGAGGGGAAGATGCGTCAGGATCTTTTTTATCGTTTATCTTCCCTTATCCTTGAAATTCCGCCTCTCCGCAGACGGATGGAAGATCTGCCGGAGCTCGTCCAATATTTTATCGACCACCATCCACATCTGACGGCTCAGCCCATCCATGAACTAACGTCCAAGTTTTGGCGCCGTCTTTTGGAACATGATTGGCCAGGCAACGTGCGGGAACTCTTTCATATCTTGAGCTATGCCATCAGTGTATCCCAAAATGGCATACTCGATGAACGTGATTTTCCCTCTTATTTTCTGCGTCATTCCGCTCCTTTGGAACGAAAGGAAACCGGACGGGAAGAGATGGATCCGGTTCCTGCAGCAGTGGGAAGGACCTTTGCCGAGCAAATGGACGATTTTGAACGGAACCTTTTGTGGAATACCTATCTATCCTGCGGGAAAAACGTAACAAAAGCAGCGGAGGCCCTAGGTCTTACGCGGCAAAATTTCCAGTATCATATGAAGAAGTTCCAGGAAACGGAAAGCGGGGATAGGCTATTAGATAAATAGAAATATTGGCGCCAGAAAATCTTGCTGCAAAAAATTCTTCTAAGAAAAAAGTAGGAAGCGCTTGGAATGATGGGAAAATGAATTCATGCCAAGCGCTTTTTGTACAAGATCTGCAAGATAAGTAACAGAACCTATTGGCTTGGCAGACCCCTGAACTCTTTTTTTAGTTGGCATGGCTTTTGCAATATACTTTAGTAAAGAAATGGCTGACTTAGCCAAAAGAAGAGGGAGGGTCATGGGGCATCCCGTCCGCTTTCTTGGTAAAACCTTGTATGTGCCCTTGGAGGTTGAAAGATCATGGATGGAAAGAAGGAAAGAGCTGTACGCTGGGATGTGTTCATTCCCTGCTTCCTTGTGATTGGCGGCGCCGCCATCTTAGGTGTTGTCAATAATGCATGGCTGACAAAAGTTACGTCCGCTATTTTTGGCTGGTCATTGGAAACGTTTGGATGGCTCTATCAATGGGTCGCTTTAGGGACGTTGCTCCTCATTACAATCTTGGCATTTTCTCCCCTGGGCAAGATTCGCTTCGGCGGGCCCCATGCCAAGGCAAAATTTTCCTTTGGCGCTTGGTTTGCCATGACGCTTACCGGTGGAATTGCAACTGGCCTCATTACCTATGGTGTCAATGAACCTATCATTTATTTGGGAAATATCTATGGTGAACTGGAAGGCTCGGGGATTGAGCCCTATTCCCAAGAAGCTGTCTTTTTTTCCATGGCCCGCTGCTTCTATAACTGGACCTTCATTCCCTATGCCATGTATGCCTTGAGCGGTGTGATCATTGCCTACATGTATTACAATCGGCATGAAGAACTTTCGGTCTCTGCTTCCCTAACACCTTTATTCGGGGAAAAGGTGACAAAAGGCGTCTTTAAGTCCGTTGTCGATACTCTTTCCGTCCTAGCCATTGGTCTTGGTCTTGCGGCTTCCTTAGGCGCGGGCCTTGCCCTTGTTGGATCTGGCCTTACCGCCGCTTATGGTATCAGTCAGGGTCCTTCTGTCTGGATCATCCTGACGGCTATTATTACGGCGACGTTCACAATTGCTTCGGTTCTTGGCATTGATCGGGGAATCAAGTGGCTGGCCAACCTGACGACAAAGATTTTTTATTTGCTGCTTTTCCTGCTTATTATCATTGGCCCGACGGTTTATATCTTGAACCTAGCCAATGTAGGTGTGGGCTACTGGCTTGACCGTTTTTGGACATGGGGGCTTGATCCCTATATTGCAGGCGGCAAGGCGCTTGTGACCTGGTGGACCATGTATGACTGGGCCATTTGGATTGCCTATGCACCGCTCATGGGGATTTTCTTTGCCATGATCGCCTATGGCCGCACCGTTAAGCAATTTTTGCTCATCAACTGGATCTTGCCGGCCGTCTTTGGCCTTGTTTGGTTTGCCGTTTGGGGCGGCACCGCTCTTGATTGGCAGCTTTCCGGCCGTGTTGACATCGTAGGGGCCATTAAGACCGGCGGCGCCGTGGCTGGGATCTGGACCTTCCTTCAGGCAATTCCTTTGGGATCGCTCCTGGTTCCTGTTATCATTGTCACACTCATCGCTGCCTTCTCTACGACGGCCGATACGATGTCCACGACGATTGCCGCACTTTGCACGGCTGGTGCCCGTCACGATGAGGAACCGGCTCTTTGGCAGAAGGTGGTCTGGGGCGTTTCCATCGGCGCCATTGCCTGCATCATGGTTGCTTTTGGCGGCGGTGCCCAAGGAGTTGACGGGGTCAAGTTCCTTGCAGCCTGTGGGGGATTTGTGGTTCTAGCCATCTTTATTCTTCAGGTACTGGCTGCTGTCAAGGTCTTCTTCTTCGACAATCAGACGAAAAAGGATATTGTAGACAGTGTTGACCAAGTAGAAAGGGAAGGAAAGTGATCGTATGGGAGCGATTTGTCTGGGCAAACACCTCTGCCTCAATCAATTTATAGACATTGTTCGCCGTCACGCCAAGGTGGAATTTTCGGCAACTTATCGAAACCGGGTCAATGCGTCCCGGGCTTTGGTGGAAAAATGGGTGGATGAAGAAAAAGTCATGTACGGGGTGACAACCGGTTTTGGTGCCCTTTGCACCAAAGCCATCGATAAGAAGGAAACGGCCCAGCTCCAGACCAATATCATCCTTTCCCATTCGACATCTGTGGGGGCGCCCCTTTCAGAAGAAGTGGTACGGGGCACGCTGCTTATGATGCTCCAGAACTTGGGACAGGGCTATAGCGGTGTGCGCCTGTGCGTATTGGAGCAGATCCGGCAGTGCCTCAATCTCGGAGTGATCCCCTGGGCCCCGGGGGAGGGAAGTGTCGGCTATTTAAGCCCTGAGGCCCATATGGCCCTTGTCCTTACGGGGCGAGGGAAGGCGTGGTCAGGCGGGGAGCTTTTATCTGGTGCGGAGGCGCTTAAGAAAGTCGGCCTTTCTCCTCTTGAACTATCAAGTAAGGAGGGGCTTGCGCTCGTTTCGGGAACGACATCACCGACTGCAATGGCAGCCATCGCTCTTTATGATTTCCTTAAGGCGGCCAGAACGGCTGATGTTATTGGCGCCATGAGTGTAGAAGCCCTCGAGGGCGTCATGAATGCTTTTGATGAGCGGGTCATGTCTGTGCGCCCTCATCTAGATCAAGGAAAAACAGCGGAAAACGTCAGAAATTTTCTTGCTGATTCTGCTGTCATCAAAAAGGCGGCAGGAAGCCGGGTTCAGGATGCCCTTTCGCTGCGCTGTATTCCCCAGCTTCATGGAGCAGCAAAAAAGACATTGAACGACGCGCTCGTAAGCATCGAAACGGAGATCAATTCCTGCTGCGACAATCCAATTATCTGGCCAGGGAAGAAGGACGCTGACGTTATTTCAGCCTGCAATCCGGATTCTTCCTACGTCGGGCTTGCCATGGATTCATCTGTTATCGCAGCCACCATGCTGGCAAAGATGTCGGAGCGGCGAAACAATCGTCTGATTGATGGCAGTCTTTCAGGTCATCCATGGTTCCTGATCAAAAATCCGGGCCTTAATTCCGGTCTTATGATTCCTCAATATACCCAGGCTGGTCTTCTCAACGAAATGCGCATCCTGTCAACCCCGGCAAGCATTGACAATACACCGACTTGCGGCAATCAAGAAGATTACGTGGCCATGGGGTATAATGCAACCAAAAAAGCGCTCATTGCAGCAGAAAAACTTGAATATATCCTTGCCATTGAACTCCTGTCTGTTTATGAGGCCCAGCCATTTGTTCAACCTGGTATCAAGCGGGGAAAAGCGTCTGCTGGGATTTTAGCGGAAATTGGCAAGAAAGTACCCGTCATGGAAAATGATATGTTCCTTTATCCCCATATCGAGTGGCTGCGGGATATGATCCATGAAGGCAGGATCATCGACTGGGCAGAAAAAGGGATGGGAAAGAAACTGAACTGAAACAGAGGACGACTGTTGATACGGGACCACAAAGAAATGATGCGTTCATTTCTTTGCGGTCCTATTTTTGTGTGATATGCTGGGAGCGGTATAAAAAGCAGGGAGAAGGAGAAAGTTTACGTTCTTTTTACTCATTGATTGATGAAACATTCCTTCTATATGGAAAAAGGGGCACCATTACTTATGACGTGTATGGGCATCCAGAACGAAAAAATGCTAAATAAGGGAGTAAAAATGGACTTTATAAAATTTAAAGAAAATCAAGAGGGAAAATAGAAAATAAAATAAACTCTTTATTATTCGATATGATATAAATAAAAATATAAGTAATACCTATTATATTCGTAATTTTACGTTTGAGAAAAAGCAAATCATCTAAAACGATAAACTGTATACAGAATGCAGTTATAAAGAAATAATGGCTCTGTGAGCCTTTTGTGACGGTAAAAGTGCTTTAGCGTGGTATATCATTGTCTTTCGTCAAAAAAATTCGGCTTTTTGCAGAAAAGAAAAATAACTGACAACAAAAATCTTTTTGACGTTTTTTTGTCAGACACTGACTAAAATGAAAACGTAAATTAACAGGAAGTTGAGCAGGCAGCTTCCCGATGATTTGATTGGTACGGAAAAACCAAAATGAAAAGGAGTTGAGGATTACATGGATATTTTGACCAACCCAATTGTCATATCTGTTGTTGTCATGTCTGCCCTCTGCTTGATGAAAATGAACGTACTGCTGGCCATCCTGATTTCCGGTGTCATTGCTGGATTGACGGGCGGCATGGATCTTCCCAAGACATTCAGCACCCTTATTGCTGGGATGGGGGGAAACTCGGAAACGGCTTTGAGCTACATTCTGCTGGGAATCTTGGCCGTTGCCATTGGCCGCTCCGGGTTGGCTGATATTGCAGCCCGCAAGATTGCAAAGGCTGTCGGCACAAAGAAGATCCTTTTCTGCTTCACCATTGCTTTCTTTGCCTGCTTCTCCCAGAACTTGATTCCTGTTCATATTGCTTTCATTCCTATCTTGATCCCGCCCCTGCTGCACGTTATGAACAAAATGAAGCTGGACCGCCGTGCCGTTGCCTGTGCACTGACCTTCGGCCTGAAAGCTCCGTATGTTTCCCTGCCTGTTGGGTTTGGTCTGCTTTTCATGACCATCATCAAAGATCAGATGGTTGCCAATAAAGTGGATGTAGGAATTGGAGATATTTCTTCCGTTATGTGGATCGGCGGTGCTTCCATGCTTGTGGGTCTTGTCTTGGCCGTTATGCTCTATGGCACGAGAGACCGTGAATATGAAGATCTGCCCATTGCTGGTGCCAATGAAATTTCCGAAGAAGATGTCAAGATGTCGGCTGATTGCTGGAAGGCCCTTGCTGCTGCCATCGTTGCCTTTGTTGCCCAGCTTCATTTCGAATCCCTGCCGATTGGTGCTTCCTGTGGACTTCTTGTCATGATCCTTACGGGTGCCATCAAATGGAAAGAAATCGACAAATACGTTGATGGCGGCGTTGCCATGATGGGCTTCATCGCTTTCGTTATGCTCGTAGCTGCTGGCTATGCTCAGGTCCTTCGTGAAACCCACTCTGTGGAATCCCTTGTCAATGCGACGACGGCTGTCATCAACACCAAGCTGAGCGGTGCTATCGTCATGCTCCTTGTTGGGCTGCTCATCACTATGGGGATTGGGACTTCCTTCGGGACCATCCCGGTTGTCGCCTCCATTTACATTCCTATGGGCTACAAACTTGGTTTCTCGACTGGCTCCATCATCCTGCTCATCGGTATTGCTGCCGCTTTGGGTGATGCTGGCTCCCCGGCTTCTGACTCTACCTTGGGCCCGACGTCCGGTCTGAATGCAGATGGTCAGCACAACCATATTTGGGACACCTGTGTACCTACCTTTATCTTCTACGATATTACCCTGCTGATTGGCGGCGTCATTGGCGCCATGATTCTCGGGTAAGGCTTTACCTGGCCGGCTGCCCCTTCCCTGCAAAGAGGCAGCCGATTCCTTTGGAAATTCTCTCTTTTGTAATGCTGGATCCATACATTCCATAAACCATGTGCTTATCTTGTAAGGAGGATGACGAACAATGCTGTTGAAAGATGTAAAGAACATTAAAGAAGTAGTCCTGACCGGAAATGACCTTTCCCTCGAAGAATTGGTGGCTGTCAGCCGCTACGACGCCAAGATCAAGGTCGATCCTGACGCTATTGACCGCATCAAGGCTTCCCGTGCCCTTATCGATGATATCGTAGATAATGAAAGAGTTGTTTACGGGGTGACAACCGGGTTCGGTTCCCTTTGCCGTGTTTCCATTTCCAAGGAAGACTGCAGCCAGCTCCAGGAAAACCTCATCCGCACTCATTCCTGCGGTTATGGCAATCCCCTGTCCCGTGAAGTGACCCGCGCTGCCATGCTGATCCGCGCCAATGCTTTGGTCAAAGGGTACTCCGGTATCCGTTTGGAAACTTTGAATGTTCTCGTCGATATGATCAATAAGGGTGTTCATCCCTATATTCCCGAAAAAGGGTCCCTCGGGGCTTCCGGTGACCTTGCTCCGTTAGCTCATATGGTCCTTCCGATGCTTGGATTGGGTGATGCTGAATATCAGGGCAAACTGATGAGCGGCAAGGAAGCCATGGATCGCGCTGGGATCCCGACCATCCGCCTTGTTGCCAAGGAAGGTCTGGCCCTCATCAATGGGACTCCGATCCTGACGGCTATGGGTACCTTCGCCCTTTGGGATGGCATGCTCCTTCTCAAGCAGAGTGATATCGCTGCTGCCCTTACGATGGAAGCTAACCGCGGCATCATTGATGCTTTTGACGAACGGCTCCATACGATCCGTCCTCATCGCGGCCAGCTTGATACGGCCTACAACATCCGCAGCCTCCTGAAAAACTCTACCTACGTTACCCATCAGGGGGAACTGAAGGTTCAGGATCCGTACTCCCTCCGCTGCGTACCGCAGATCCACGGCGCCAGCAAGGATGCCCTGGGCTTTGTCAAAGAAAAGGTTGATATCGAAATCAACTCCGCTACGGATAACCCCATTGTCCTGCCTGATGGCGCAGTCATCTCCGGAGGCAACTTCCATGGTGAACCGATGGCCCTTCCTTTTGACTTCCTTGGTATTGGTCTTTCGGAAATTGCCAACGTTTCGGAACGTCGTTTGGAACGGACCATCAACAACTCCCTCAGTGGGTTCCCGTCCTTCCTCGTTGCTCATCCGGGCCTGAACTCCGGCTTCATGATCACCCAATATGCAGCCGCTGCCCTTGTCAGTGAAAACAAGGTTCTTGCCCATCCGGCATCGGTCGACTCCATCCCAAGCTGCGAAAATCAGGAAGATCTTGTTTCCATGGGCGCTGCGGCAGCCCGCAAAGCGGGAGAAATCTGCTTCAACGTCCGCCGCGTGATTGCAACGGAAATCCTCGCCGCCTGCCAAGCTATCGACCTGCGTGCTGGTGAAGGCTTCAAACTGGGTGATGGTACACAGGCTGCTTACGACACGGTTCGTAAGACCAATGCCTTCATCGCTTATGATAAGGATATTGAAATGTTCAAGGAACTCGAAAAGATTACGGACGTCGTCAAGCGTGGTGACATCCTTGAAGCCGTTGAAGATAAGGCAGACCTCAAGTTCTTCTGATCCATACTTTGAACCGGAGTTATCGGTTACACAAGAGCAGCGGCCTTGGGCGGCTGCTCTTGTTCATAAGGCGGAAAAGTACTTCCTTTTTGGACGGTTTTTCTGACGGTGAAGCGTTTTTCCGTCAAAAAACAGTCGGAAATATTTTTAAAATGATTTTCTTTGACTGTTCAAATTCGACGTTTTTTAGATGATGAATCGATAGAATAAGGTCGTAAACGAGATGGGGGAAAAGCCCCGTTCATCAGGATATCGTGTGAAAGAAGGAGTGGTTACGACATGAAAAATGCTGATATCGCAAAGGCAATGACAATCAAACTGGAATTCCCCAATGGACTTCCTCCGAAGAAACCTTTCCAGGAAGGCATCCGCAGAGCCCCTGACCGCGGCTTCCGCCTCAGCCCTGCCCAGACTGAACTGGCACTGAAAAATGCCCTGCGCTACATTCCTGAAGAATATCATGATGAACTTATCCCAGAGTTCCTCGAAGAATTGACGACTCGCGGCCGTATCTATGGCTATCGTTTCCGCCCGGAAGGCCGCATCTATGGCAAACCAATTGATGAATATAAAGGAAAATGCACGGAAGGCAAAGCTTTCCAGGTCATGATTGACAACAACTTGGACTTTGAAGTTGCCCTCTATCCGTATGAACTGGTCACCTATGGTGAAACAGGATCCGTCTGCCATGACTGGATGCAGTACCTTCTGATCAAACGCTACTTGGAAGAAATGACACAGGATCAGACCCTTGTCATGGAATCCGGTCATCCCCTGGGCCTCTTCCGTTCTAAACCGGAAGCTCCGCGTGTCATTATTTCCAACGGTATCATGGTTGGCGAATATGATAACCTCCATGATTGGGAAATCGCCGAAGAAATGGGCGTTGCCAACTATGGTCAGATGACTGCTGGCGGCTGGATGTATATTGGCCCTCAAGGGATTGTCCATGGGACCTTCAATACGATCCTCAACGCCGGACGTATGAAACTGGGGATTCCAGAAGATGGGGACCTGGGCGGCAAACTCTTTGTCACGAGCGGCTTGGGCGGTATGAGTGGCGCTCAGGGCAAGGCGGCTATCATTGCTAACTGCGCAGCCATCATTGCTGAAGTCGATGCATCCCGCATCAAGACCCGTCTTGATCAGGGCTGGATTACGGGAGTCTCTGATTCCATTCCGGAGGTCATCAAATTGGCTCAGGATGCAATGGCTAAAAAGGAAGGCAAAGCCTACGCTTATCATGGGAACATTGTCGACCTTCTTGAATATATCGCTGACCATGATGTCCATGTTGACCTTGTGTCCGACCAGACCAGCTGCCACAACGTATATGACGGCGGATACTGCCCGCAGGGCCTGACTTTTGAAGAACGTACGAAGATGCTTGCCGAAGATCCCAAGCATTTCCGTGAACTCGTTGATAAGACCCTCCATGCCCATTACAATGCACTGAAACGCATTACCAGCAAAGGAATCTATTTCTTTGACTATGGCAACTCTTTCATGAAAGCTGTCTTTGATTCCGGTGTAACGGAAATCTCCAAGAACGGCGTTGATGATAAGGACGGCTTCATTTGGCCGAGCTATGTCGAAGATATCATGGGACCGCAGCTCTTTGATTACGGCTATGGCCCGTTCCGTTGGGTCTGCCTGAGCGGCAAGCCGGAAGATCTGCATAAGACCGATATGGCTGCCATGAGCTGCATCGATCCGAACCGTCGCTATCAAGATCGCGATAACTACATCTGGATCCGCGACGCTGAAAAGAACAAGATGGTCGTTGGTACCCAGGCCCGTATCCTCTATCAGGATGAAATCGGCCGTGTCAATATTGCCCTCAAGTTCAATGAACTGGTCCGCAAAGGTGAAATCGGTCCTGTCATGATGGGACGTGACCATCACGACGTATCCGGTACGGACTCCCCGTTCCGTGAAACGAGCAACATCAAAGATGGCTCCAACGTTATGGCTGATATGGCCGTTCAAACTTATGCGGGTAACGCGGCCCGCGGCATGAGCCTTGTTGCCCTCCACAATGGCGGCGGCGTCGGGATTGGTAAAGCCATCAATGGCGGCTTCGGCCTTGTTCTTGACGGCAGCCACAGAGTTGATGAAATCATTCGCAGCGCACTGAGCTGGGATGTTATGAGCGGGGTTGCCCGCCGCAGTTGGGCCCGCAACGAACATGCTATGGAAACGGCTGTTGAATTCAATGGTACCCGCGCTGGGATTGGGCACCTGACGATTCCTTACTTGGCTGATGATAAGAAGGTCAAGGAGGCTGTTGCCAAGGTATATCCGACGGCTCATGTCATCAAAGATTGAGTTTCCCTTCAATTCCTCTTCAACTTCATCATTTTGGTCGGGAGATTGCTGCCTTAAGGCGGCAATCTCTTTGACGATATGATGGGGGAGTCTTCTCCCCCCCTCTGAAAAAGGAGCCCACTATGACGAAAAAAGTATTGATTCGCAATGCATCCCAAATTGTGACGCCCCAAGGCCATTCGGCCTGCTTTGGCAAGGCAATGGGTGATGTCAAGGTCTATGAAAATACTTCCATCTTTATCGAGGATGGAATCATCAAAGGAATTGGTGACCCAGCCCAATGGGAAAAGGAAGTTCCCCGGGAAAACCAGATCGATGCTGCTCACAAAGCGGTCCTCCCCGGATTTGTTGATTCCCATACCCACCTTGTTTTTGGCGGATATCGTCCAGATGAATTTCTCTGGCGTATGGGCGGGATGAGCTATATGGACATCATGAACCGCGGCGGCGGAATCATTAACACCATGAAAGCAACTCGGGAAGCGTCGGAAGCGGAACTTGCCGATCATGCCATGGACCATCTCAAGAAGATGCTCGCCATGGGTGTGACTACGGTCGAAGCCAAAAGCGGTTATGGGCAGGACTACGACACAGAAATCAAGCAGCTTCATGTGACGCGGAAGCTGAATGCTTCCCAGCCGATTGAATTGGTTTCTACCTTCCTTGGGGCCCATGCGGTCCCGCCTGAATATAAAGGGCGCAGCAAAGCGTTTCTGGATTTCCTCCTAAAGGAAGTCATGCCTGTTGTCAAAAAGGAAAACCTTGCCGAATTTTGTGATATTTTCTGTGAAGAAGGGGTTTTCTCCGTTGACGAAAGCCGTCAGTACCTTAAGAAAGCCCGGGAGATGGGGTTCAAGCTCAAGATCCACGCAGATGAGATCGTATCCCTTGGCGGTTCGGAACTTGCTGGTGAACTTAAAGCCACAAGTGCAGATCATCTCCTTCACGCGTCCGATGCAGGCATCAAGGCCATGGCTGAAAATGGTGTCGTTTCGACCCTTTTGCCGACGACCGCGTTCTGCTTGCGTGAACCTTTTGCCCGGGCTCGGGAGATGATTGACGCGGGTTGTGCCGTGGCGCTTGCAACGGATTTCAACCCGGGAAGCGGCTTTACCTTCTCCGTACCGCTCATGCTTGGCCTGGCTGTGATCTATATGCATATGACGGCCGAGGAAGCCATTACGGCCCTTACTTTGAATGGGGCTGCTGCCGTAGGGAGAGCTGACCGGATTGGGTCCATTGAAGTCGGTAAACAGGCAGATCTGACGATTCTTCAATATCCTTCCTATAAGTTCCTCCCCTATCATACAGGCGTCAACATTGTAGAAAAAGTCATCAAGAAAGGTGAGCTCGTTCATACGGCTTCCGTTTAATCAAAGGAGGCTCCTGCTTTCGGGTGGGAGCTTCCTTTTTTGCCTTTTTGCGCGGCGCAAGGCTTTTGTATGCTGCTTCTCTAAAGACGTAAGGAAAAGCTTCGATCATCCAAACTGCAAATTGCGGAAACGGTAGGAAATAAGCCAACGTTACGACCGGATTCCTTTGTCATATCGGCGTTTTTATATTATAATGGAGGAGACTTTGAGTAATGACATCTGATGCGGATGCGTGCCGGATGATTGGAGGGAAAGGGATCATGGCGCATACTCTTGAGGCGCGTTTTTTAGGCGCACCAGTAATCAAAAAAGATGGGCAGGAAGTCTTTTTTCCGTACAATAAAGTGAATGCCCTCGTATATTATATTCTCGTCAAAGGAACGGTCATGCGTGATGAGCTGAGTGGAATCCTTTGGGGAGATAAATCCGATGCCATTGCTAGGAAAAATCTCCGCAATGCCATTTATGAAACGAAAAAGCTCTTGGGACCCAATGTCTTTGTCTCCCCACGGAAGGCGATTATCAAGGTCAATCCGGACATTGACTTTAAGGTGGACGTTACGGAATTTGAAAGGGACCCGGGCAACCAGCTGGACCTTTACCAAGGAAGTTTCCTCCAAGGTTTTTATGTGAAGGATTCCCCGGAATATGAATCCTGGTATCTTACGGAACGTGACCGTCTTGAAGGCCTTTATCTGGACGTTCTTTTTCAAAAGCTCAAGGAAGCTGTTGCCATTGGCAACATGGCCAAAGTCACGCGCTACGGCCGGCAGCTCATTACCCATAACCCCTATGATGAAAGCATCTATATCCTCTTGCTGCGTACTTATTGTGAGCAGGGCAATATGCGGCAGGCGTTGGAGCTTTACGATGAGATGAAAAAACTCTTCCGTGAAGAACTCCAGAGCAGCGTACCGCCAGAAATTGAAACCATGATGAAGGAGGCTTCGGCAAAAGAAGCCAAGGGACATTCCACCTTGAGCAGCCTGGGACCGAATGTTTTGGGGCGGGAAAAAGAAACCCAGCTGCTTCGGAACCAACTGGATCGCTTTGTGAGGGCGGGGGAAAACACAGCCATATTCCTTTATGGCAATGCGGGCAGCGGCAAGACCCTTGTGAAAGATGCGGCTTTGGATCAGCTGCCTCCGGAATTTGCTATCGTCCAGACCAATTGCTTTCAGCCGGAACGCAATATTCTCCTACGTCCGTGGACAAGCATCCTTGATGCGCTGCGCAGCCTGATCCAAAAGGAACATATTCGGGTCTCCACCATCGATCCCAACCGGATCTACAAACTTTTTCCACAGTTTGACGTGACGGATGGACATGAATCAGGTCTTGGCGAAATCAAGGAAATGCTGAAATTTGATGCCATTTTCCATACCTTTTATTCCCTTTTGGAAGAAGTGGCGGCTGCAAGACCGTTCGTGATTGTTTTTGAAGACCTGCAGTGGATGGATCCCTTCAGTCTGTCGCTTCTGACAAGCCTGATCCTTCATCAAAAATCCCATCGCTTCCTCTTTTTTCTCACGGCTCGCAGCAGTGAGGACAAGGACTTTCAGCAATTTGTCTCAACCGTTTCCATGTATGAAAAAGTGCACCGTGTGGAGCTTTTGCCCTTGACGAAGGACACGGTCAAGGCTGTCAGTGAAGCCTCCCAACCGGGCGTTCCCCTTACAGACGACATCATTAGTCAACTCCTTGCGGATTCGGAGGGCAATCTTTTTCTTCTCAAGGAATACCTTATGGCCTTGAAAACGACGGGGAGCCTCGACAACTTGACGGAAAATGTTCGAACCATTTTCCGCAATGGCTGTGCTGCTCTGTCCGATGAAGAGCGCAAGATTCTTGACTTCATCGCTCTTTTCTACGACGGCGCGCCGCTGGCCATGATTTCGGAATATATGCACCTCAATAACCTTCAGGTCCTGGAAAGCCTGGAAGTTCTGGAAAAAACAGGCTTTATCAAGGCCATTCCCCAACAGCCGGAAGTGCTCTATGAAATCATTCAGCAGAAACTGGCAAGTTATGTCAAACAGCAGATTTCACCGGAAAAATGGCGGATCCTTCATAGCTACGTGGCCGGACTTTGGGAAAAACGACTCACTCATTCCACTCAGGATATCCGGATCTATCGCCATCTGGAATATCACTATAAGGAGTCGGGGGAACTGGTGAACATGGGGCGCTATAAGCTCAAGACCCTCATGTATTACCTCAATTTCAGCAATGAACTGTTTCCTGTCCTTGACGTGACCGGCGGTGTGGAAGAAAGCCGGCTTGAAAGCTCTTCTTTGGAACTGCACCTGGATGAACTGGTGAGTGAAGTCGATGAGATGATGCACACCATCCATCGGACCTATGGGGAAACCAGTGAGGTCAAGGACCTTGATATGACTTACCTGCACCTTATGGGCCGCCATTATATCCGGACCGGTGAATATGAAAAAGGGGTCCGGAACATCTTGAGCCTTGTGGAGATTGCTTCCGAGGTGCGAAATCTCGATTATCTCCTTATGGGCTACAAGCAGATGATTTACTACGACATCCAGATTGGCAATACGGAAGAGATGCGGAACTATCTGGAACTTGCCCTCAATGTAGCCGATGAGTGCAACTATCATAAGGAAATGGGTATTCTCCTTCGTCTCAAAGGGCTTAACATGATCATGCAGGGGAATTTCTCTGAAGCGGAACGGCTCCTCAAGGAATCAATTTCCACTTTCATGGTGACCCAGAGCGTCCAGCGGCGGTATGCCCTGAATATTGCTGGTGCCTATAATTATTTGGGTGAAATCCGGCGCGGCATGGGCCGTTACCAAGAAGCCCTTGACTACTATGACAAGGCCATGGAATACGCACGGGACCAGGATGCCTACAGCTCTTGGGTTGTCTTTTCCTGTAATGCCGGTGTCGTTTGTTATGCCATGGGTCGTTATGAGCAGGCTGAGAAATATTTTCGCCAGGCCTATGAACTCTTCCCCCGTTATAATTTCTGCTGGCGCCATCCAATCGTGGAAGCCTATTTGGCGCTGCTTTCCATGCGCAAGGAGCAGGAAAAGGAGGCTGAGTGCTTCCTAGATGATGCTGTGCAGAAACTCAGTAAGATGAATAATCCCCGGGAAGCGGGCTATGTCTATATGGCGATTGCCCTGATCAAGCATCAGTATCCCCAACGTTCCATCAGTATCCATTACCCGGGAAGTATGTCCAGCTATGCGACCAAAGCGCTGCAGGCCCTTGACTCCCATCGGGATGCTTGGGAACGGCAGCAGCTGGAAAGTCTGTTTTGTATTACACGACGTTCCTAACGCGATTTGATTGATCACCAAGAGGAGGAAAAAACATGATTACTTTGAAACAAGCAGTGGAAGTCCTGGATGCCCAAGTGGCCAGTGGGGAAAATCTCCTGAACCGGGAAGTAAAAATGGCCTGCGGCAGTGATATGATGAGTGATGTCCTGGCCTATGCCAAGAACAAGGCAGTGCTTTTGACGGGACTTCTCAATATCCAAGTTGTCCGTACGGCTGATGTCAGCGATATTGCTGCCATTATTTTTGTTCGTGACAAGCATCCTGAAAGCGATGTTCTCATGGCCGCCAAGAGAAAGGATATCCCCGTTCTTTACACGAAGTGCACCATGTTCGAAGCTTGTGGCCGTCTCTACAGTCTGGGACTGCGAGGCTGCACCGCGAAGGATGCGGAGAGTCGCTGACGTGGAAAAGGAATATCCTGTTGTAAAAGACGATTTCGAACGGGCCGGTGCGGCGTCAATTTCCATCAAGGAAATGCTCCAGCAGCTGGGGCTCTCGCCGGAACTTGTGCGCCGCGTTGCCATTGGAACCTACGAAGGGGAAATCAATTGTCTGATCCATGGCGGCGGGGGCAAGGTCCTTGCGGATTTTTCGCCGAAAGCCATTACTGTAAGGGTCATCGACCATGGTCCGGGGATCCCGGATGTACAGAAGGCCATGCAGGAAGGCTGGTCCACGGCTTCGGAAGAAATCCGTGCCAAGGGATTTGGGGCCGGCATGGGTCTTCCCAATATGAAGAAAGTATCCGATGCGTTTGAAATCCAGACAAAGGTAGGGGAAGGAACTACGGTCATCATGACCTTCCTTTGTCAGTAACGAGAAAGAAGGTGACCCTCTGTGGATCGTTCCTATTTGAATTCCGTTCGTGTCGAAGAGGACCGTTGCACCGGGTGTCTCCTCTGTGTCAAGAAATGCCTTGTCCAGGCCATCCGGGTCCGGGATGGCAAAGCGGTCATTATTTCCGACCGCTGCATTGACTGTGGGGAATGTATCCGCTGCTGTCCGACCCGAGCCATTGCCGCTTTGGTGGAACCTTTGGAGGAATTGAAAAGCTACAAGGTCAACATTGCTTTGGCAACACCGTCTTTCTATGCCCAGTTTGATGGAAACATTTCTGCATCCATCCTTTGGCAGGGACTCAAGGAAATTGGGTTTGACAGTGTTTTTGATGTGCCCCTTGCCGGGGACTATATCAGTGAGGAAATCGAAGCCTATCTTGATTCCTATGAAGGGTCCTATCCTGTGATTTCCTCTGCCTGTCCTGCTGTGCTCCGCCTGATTCAAACAAAATATCCGGAACTCATCTGTCACGTTGTTCCAGCCCTTGCACCGGCTGAAGCGGCCGCTATCTATGTACGGCGTGAAACCATGAAGCGCTTGAATCTGGTGCCGGAGGATGTAGGCATATGGTTCCTTTCTCCCTGTCCCGCGAAGGGCACGAATATCCATCAGTCGGTGGATGTAGCCCATACGGCCGTAACCGGCTCTTTTACACTGGCATCCCTTTATGGACCTCTTTCCGTTGTCATCAGTGAGATCCGGAAAGAAAAAAATGAACTGCCCCAAGCTCTCGTGGGAACCAGCTATGAACTGCTTTGGGGCACCGAGCGAGGAGAACTGCTTTCTACGGGATGCCGTCATGGACTCAGCGTGAGCGGACCGGAAGACGTGGATGAGGTCCTAAAGCAGATTACGTTGGGGAGTCTCACCGACGTTGAATACGTCAGCTGCTATATCTGTGACGGTGGCTGTGTCGGTGGGCCCAGTGTGGCCGTCAATAAATTTGTCGGGACAAAGAACCTTGAAAGACGGGCCATGCTGCGGCATGAACGGGAGCGGGAGGACCGCAGGGAAGCGATGCAGGCCGCCCGCATCTGTGAAAATTTCCCAAGGTCCAAGGACTTTATCAAGTCCCTCCAGGCAAAACCGGCTCCGCCCCTTGACCCTGATTTTGGGACGGCCATGGAAAAGATGGAGCGGCTGACGGCCCTTGCGGAACGGCTCCCCGGCCTTGACTGCGGAGCCTGCGGGGCGCCAACCTGCCGCATCTTTGCAGAGGATGTCATTCGGGGCTTTGCCAAGGAGGAAGACTGCATCATCCGGTCGCGCCAATCTCGAAAGAAATGACGGCTGGGGTGTCAACTCATATTGAAGGCAAAACTGAGAAAACTTATGGGCTGAAGGGAAAGAGAATGAGAACCCATGCGGGCTTGAAAAACGTGTGGGAAAAATGCGCTTCCCCTTTGCTTGCAAGTTGTCAGAAATCTTGCTATCATCTACAATGCAGTGCCTTGAACGAAAACCGTTACATTGCCTTTCTTGGATATATAAGAAAAATCCCATGGGGGGGCAAGCTTTTTCCTATAGGCTATTTGGTGAAAACAACTAGTCAGTTTTTGCAATTTATGTTACAATGACTCTGTTTTAAATATTTAGTAAATTAATGAATTTTTAGATTTTCGATACAGATCCATAAGGGGGTATCGCATTTGACTACTAGAGAAAAAATCGATGATATGCTGCAGCGCTACGAAACAATAGAAGCTGGCGGCGGTGCCAAAAGAGTTGCCAAACAGCACGATTCCGGAAAGATGACGGCTCGTGAACGCATCAATTCTTTTTTGGACCAAGGCAGTTTTGTAGAGCTTGATAAATTTGTGGAACATCGTTGCTCCAATTTCGGCCAGGAAAAGAAATACTTGCCTGGTGATGGGGTTGTAACTGGCTATGGTACGGTCAATGGTCGTACAGTCTTTGTCTTTGCACAGGACTTTACCGTCGAAGGCGGTAGCCTGGGTGAGATGCATGCCAATAAGATTGCCAAGGTTCAGGCCATGGCCTTAAAAACGGGTGCACCCATCATTGGCATGGCGGATTCCGGTGGGGCCCGGATTCAAGAAGCTACGGATGCCCTTGCTGGCTTTGGGAAGATGTTCAAGCAGAACACCCTTTCTTCCGGTGTGATTCCGCAGATTTCGGCCATCATGGGCCCTTGTGCCGGCGGTGCTGTTTACAGCCCGGCCCTGACAGACTTCATTTACATGGTGAAAAAGAGCTCCAAGATGTTCATTACCGGTCCGGAAGTCGTCAAATCCGTAACCGGCGAGGATGTTGGTCAGGAGGACCTGGGTGGAACCTTCACGCACAGCACCCGCTCCGGCGTGGCTGATTTTGCGGCGGAAAACGATGCGGACTGCTTGGAACAGATCCGGTATCTTTTAAGCTTCCTGCCTTCGAACAACCGGGAAAAGCCGCCGGTCTATGATACAGGTGACAGCGCGTTCCGCATGGATGAATCACTCAATACCATCATTCCTGATGGGTCCCATATGCCGTACGACATGTATAAGATCATTCGCAGTATCGTCGATAACGGTGAATATGTGGAACCGCATCGTATGTATGCCCGCAATATCATTACCTGTTTGGCCCGCTTGGACGGAAGTACGGTCGGCATCATTGCCAATCAGCCGCGTATCATGGCTGGCTGTCTTGATATCAATGCTTCCGATAAGGCGGCCCGCTTCATTCGCTTCTGCGATTCCTTCGGGATTCCCCTCATCAACATTGTTGATGTACCGGGCTTCCTGCCGGGAACAGATCAAGAATACGGCGGCATCATCCGTCACGGGGCCAAGATGCTGTATGCTTACTGTGAAGCCACGGTTCCCAAGATTACTCTTGTGACCCGCAAAGCTTATGGTGGGGCCTACCTTGCCATGTGCGCCCAAGATCTTGGCGCCGACCACGTCATTGCTTGGCCGACAGCCGAGATTGCCGTTATGGGTCCTCAGGGAGCTGCTAAGATTATTTTCCGTCATGAGGAAGATGTCGAAGCAAAGACGGAGGAATACATCGAGAACTTTGCAACACCTTACTATGCGGCTAAACACGGGATGGTCGAAATGGTCATTGAACCGAAGACGACCCGTCCGACCTTGATCAAAGCGCTGCGTATGTTAAAATCCAAGCAGGAAGACCGGCCAAAGAAAAAACACGGTAATATTCCTCTGTGATTTTGATATAAACCATTACCTACGAAAAGGAAAGAGAGGTGACATTCATGACAGAGAATCCTTGGCTCATTGCGGTCATCAACATGACCATCGTATTTGGTGTGTTGATCATCCTTGGAATCCTGATGAAAGTGATTTACTGGATCGATCCGACAAAAAAAAAGAAAGCGCAGCCTAAGAAAGCTGCCGTCCCAGTAAAACCGGCTTCCAATGCCGCTCAAAAGCGCCAAGAGGAAGAAAAAGTAGCTGCCATCGCAGCTGTCCTGGCTATGATCCAGGATGAGGATGACGCAGTTGCTGCAGCACTCATGGCCGCCATTGCCGAACACAAACGGAAGATGGAACCGATGGCGCTGCCTCATCACTACTTTTGATGAATAGAAGAGGGACTATTCACCAATCATTCGCCATTAGGCAAACAGTTCAGTTACATTTTTAAGGAGGGTTTTCTCATGAAAAAATTCAATGTCAACGTTAACGGTACGGTTTATTCTGTAGAAGTTGAAGAAGTCGGCGGCACCGTCGCTGCTGCTCCTGTTGCTCCTGCTGCTCCTGCTGCTGCTCCGGCTCCTGCTGCCGCTCCGGCCGCTGCTCCTGCTCCGGCTCCTAAGAAAGAAGCTGCCGCTGCTCCTGCCGGTTCCATTACGGTTGAAGCTCCGATGCCTGGCAAGGTTCTGTCCGTCAACGTCAAAGCTGGCGACAAAGTTGAAGCTGGCGATGTCCTCTTGATCCTTGAAGCTATGAAGATGCAGAACGAAATCATGGCTCCGGAAGATGGTACTGTATCTGATGTCCGCGTCAGCGCTGGCGATACGGTTGCCACTGGCGACGTGATGGTTGTTCTCTAATCTCACGCCACCTATATCAAAGGAGGACGTTTAGATTATGGATGCTTTTCTGGTAGCTCTGAAATCTGTCCTGACGGACAGTGGTTTCATGGCTTTTACAGCGGGCAATGCCATTATGATCCTGGTTGGGTGCATCCTGCTTTACCTGGCCATCGTCAAGGGCTTTGAACCGTTGCTGCTTACCCCGATTGCTTTCGGGTGCCTTTTGGCGAATATCCCCAGAACCGGGTTTGAAACCGATCCTGGTGTTATGAAGCTGATCCTGGCTGGTATCAAGTATGAAGTCTTTCCACCGCTCATTTTTATGGGTGTTGGGGCAATGACGGACTTTGGTCCGCTGATTGCTAACCCGAAGACCTTGCTTCTTGGTGCTGCTGCTCAGGCTGGCGTATTCGTGGCTCTTCTTGGCGCTATGCTTCTTGGCTTTAACGTAAGGGAAGCCGCTGCAATCGGCATCATTGGCGGTGCTGATGGTCCGACTTCCATTTATCTTGCTTCCAAGATGGCTCCGCATCTGCTAGGTGCCATTGCTGTAGCTGCGTATTCTTATATGTCCCTTGTACCGCTTATTCAACCGCCAATCATGAAGCTGTTTACGAGCAAGGAAGACCGCAAGATCAAAATGGCTCAGCTCCGTACGGTTTCCCACTTCGAAAAAGTGGTATTCCCCATTGTCTGCACCATTTTCATCTCCTTACTGCTTCCTTCCGTATGCTCCCTGATTGGGATGCTCATGCTGGGTAACCTCTTTACCGAGGCAGGCTGTTTGGGCCGTCTGTCCGACACGGCTCAAAATGCCCTCATGAACATCGTGACCATCATGCTGGCAACGGGGACCGGCCTTACGATGAAGGCCGAAAGCTTCCTGACGACGCAAACAATCCTGATTATTTTCCTGGGGCTCGTCGCTTTTGCCGGTGGTACCGCTGCTGGCGTCATCTTCGGCAAATTCATGTGCATCCTGGATCATGGCAAGACCAATCCGCTAATCGGCAGTGCCGGTGTTTCCGCCGTTCCGATGGCAGCTCGTGTCTCCCAGGTTGTCGGCCAGAAAGCCAATCCGTCCAACTTCCTGCTCATGCATGCCATGGGCCCGAACGTAGCCGGTGTTATTGGTACGGCTGTTGCGGCTGGTACCATGCTGGCCATGATTGGCGCGGCCAAATAACTTTGTGCATGACGCACAATTCTCTGTCATCAATAAAAGGACTGCTGCAGGTTTCTGCAGCGGTCCTTTTTTCGGTTCTTTGTCAAATGTTGGGGTGCCCCACAACTAAATCGCCTTTTAGGAACTCG
>ERZ791671.608-NODE-608-length-22482-cov-2.73108_pt1 | contig 22482 bp, 19 predicted proteins | sample MGYA00510052_ERZ791671 | MGnify/ENA primary metagenome ERZ791671 (study PRJEB30046, sample SAMN00715231) | human gut metagenome | study: EMG produced TPA metagenomics assembly of the A metagenome-wide association study of gut microbiota in type 2... | reverse complement strand
CGGGGGCATCGGGGTCCTGACCTTGTTTGTAATCATGTCCTACTACAGTGTAGTGGGAGGATGGGTGATGAAATACATTTCGGTGTACCTTACCGGGGCGGATTTCAGTGCCTTTGGAAACGACAGCAGCAGATTTTCCGCTTATTTTGCAGATTTTATATCACGGCCTGCAGAACCGCTTCTCTGGGGCGCCGCCTTCCTCCTTCTGTGTATCTACGTGGTTGTGCGGGGCGTATCAGAAGGAATTGAACGGGTCAGTAAATTTTTAATGCCCGGCCTGTTCGTGCTCTTAACCGGAATTGTGGTCTATGCCATAACCCTGGACGGAGCCGCCGAAGGCCTTAAATATATGCTGGCAGTGGACCCCGCGAAATTCAACGGAGGAACCGTGGTAGCCGCCCTGGGCCAGGCCTTTTTCTCCCTCAGTGTGGGAATGGGCATCATGGTGACCTACGGCTCCTACGTGCCAAGGACAGAGAATCTGGCCAAAAGCGCCGGCTGTATCTGTATCTTGGACAGCCTTGTGGCCCTCCTGTCCGGACTTGCCATCGTGCCTGTGGTTTATATTACGGCTGGTCCCGAAGCCATGGGCATGGGAGGCGGGTTTGCTTTCATGGCTCTTCCTGAGGTGTTCAGCCGGCTGCCTGGCGGCGTGTTCTTTGGTTTTGCCTTCTTCCTCCTGCTGTTCGTGGCAGCCCTGACCAGCGCCATCAGCATCCTTGAGAGCTGCATCGCATGGCTTACGGAAGAATTCGGTTTTGCCAGGTTAAAAGCAACCCTGCTCCTTGTGATTCCCATGTCATTCTTAAGCGCAGGTTATTCGCTGTCCCAGGGAGCCATGGACATAAAGCTGCCGTGGTTTGATTTTACCAACGGCGTCCAATATCTCCCCATGAACGCTGTCATGGAAAAATTCACTGACAATCTGATGATTCCCCTGGGAGCCCTGTGCTTCTGTCTGTTCGTGGGATGGGTTTGGGGAACAGACAACGCCTCAAAGGAAATTGAAGCCTCAGGCCACAGCATGGCCTGGAAACGCCTGTGGGCCTTTCTGGTAAAGTTCCTGGCTCCGGCGGTTATTATTGTCATATTATATTTTACAGTTGGCCGCGGACAGGGTCTGTCCTGATAAATCCATTCTGTAAATCATGAAACTAAGGTTCCGGTATCCGTCTTTCCGGAACCTGTATTTTTTGCATTCCCGCTTTCCTCTGTCCAAATTCCTGTGTTGTTTTCTGCCCGGATTTCCGTCTTGTTTTCTTCACTGCTCTTTTCTGCCTTATCTTCCCTTACCGGATCATCCGCTTCCCGGTTCTCCTCCAGCGCATCCATGCTGTCTCCAAGGCTCTTTGCCTGACTGTCCCCAAGGGCCGAAGCCCGGTCTCCCAGCGCCGCAATTTCCATCTCCTTCCGCTTTAATGCGCTCGTCTCATTGTCAACCATGTCCGCCACATTGGCAGCGCCGCCCATGCCTTTGCTGACCAGGGCATCCACATGCACACCGCCCTGGCTGACCTCAGCTTCCTTCACATGCATCTCACCCTCAACCCGGTCCTTTACGGCGGATATCTTCTCAGCATTCCTGATACCGTCCGATACATTGGCCAGACTGCTTAAACGCTCCACCTCGCGCTGTTCCTCCGTCTTATGAGGGTCAGTCCTGTCCGTCTTTTTCTTGTCATCCGGTTCCGCACATGCCTTGGCCTGCTGGGCATACAGTCCTGCTATCTGTTTATCCAGGTCGGCCAGCTGCTTTCCGTAGTTTTTAAGCTGGTCCTTGATGTCATCCACCTTACCGCCGTTTTTTAAGGTGTTCTCCATCAGTTCATTCTTTCTGTCAATGATGGTCTGCTTCTGCTTTGTCAGATTCTCTATCATGCTCATCAGCTTTCCCTGGGGCGAGAAATCGGCCCGGTCACTGCGCCCGGTTCCGGCAGATTTTCCGGTTCTGCTATTATTCTTTGCAAAGGAGGCGTTTACCCTTGCCGCATTGATAATGGTGTTTTTAGGCTGGATTGCGTTAAAATTTATCCTCATTGTTTACCTCCCACTGGTGTTATAGGATTTTTGGGGTTTCTTATTTCTATTTATGTTATCGTACGGCTGCGGTTAAAGTTTATAGTCAGGCTCCATTTAAAATGATTTTGAACGCGGCAGTCCTGCACAGACAAATATCTTGGAAAAATGTCAATTAATATCACTGTCCGCTCTCGCATTTTCAACAAATTCCGCGTTATTAATTTAACTTTTATTGACTATTTTGCCCATATTTGTTAGGTTAGTCTTTATGGATACACATTATTTCAGAAAACGGACATAAGGAGAATAAAGCATGGAAATCACCAGCCAACTGACCGCCGAGGAAAAGAGGGCTATCATCCGGGACAACGGAGGGGACAAGGAACACCTTCTGGCTATCCTCTATGAGCTGCAAAACGCCTCAGGCTACAACTACATTGATGAGGAAACTGCTGCATTGGTGGCAGAGGAAGTGGGAATGAATCCCACACGGGTATATGACATCATAACATTTTATGCCATGTTAAAGACAGAACCAAAGGCCAGGTACGTGCTGAAGGTATGCAACAGCACTCCATGCCATTTCTCCCGTTCTGAGGAAATCGCACAGATTCTGAAGGAGGAGCTGGGTGTGGGCATAGGCGAAACCACAGAGGACGGCGTCTTTGCCTACCACTATATCCCCTGTGTGGGAGCCTGCGACATAGGGCCTGTCATCAAGGTAAAGGACACGGTATACGGGAATCTGGACCGCCGGAAAATACGTCAGCTTCTGGCTGACTTAAGGTCCGGTAAACGCAATCAATAATTGGGGGAGAACACTTACATGGAAATACAAGAATCTGTTTTATTAAGACGCGTGGGCAGAATGGACCCTGTATCTGTCCCTGAGTTTGAAGCTCTGGGAGGATTTTCAGGCATACGCAAGGCTCTGTCCATGGAAAAAGAAGAAATCCTGGAAGAAATCAGCCGCTCCAACCTAAAGGGCAGGGGCGGCGCCGGTTATCCTGCCGGGCGGAAATGGAAAAGCTTATACAGGATCGAAGGGGATACAAAGTATATTGTATGCAATGCGGACGAAGGAGAGCCCGGCACCTTTAAGGACCGGGTGCTGCTGGAAGAAACGCCCCTGAGCGTCATAGAAGGCATGCTCATTGCGGGATATGTATTCGACTCTAAACAGGGTTATATCTACATACGCGGAGAGTACCGCAGGATACAGAAAATTTTTGAGACAGCCCTGCAAAATGCAGAGGATGCGGGATACCTGGGAAAAGATATCCTGGGAGTTCCGGGCTTTGATTACAGCATCACCGTGGTTTCCGGAGGAGGAGCCTATGTATGCGGCGAGAATTCCGCCATGCTCAACTCCATTGAAGGGAAAACAGGGCGTCCCAGAATCAAACCGCCTCATCTGGCCGAAGTAGGTCTGTACGGCAAACCCACCCTGGTCAACAATGTGGAGACGCTGTGCTGCGTGCCCATCATCCTTGAGGAGGGCAGCCAGAAGTTCCTTTCTTACGGCACAACTGAAAGCGGCGGCACCAAACTGGTATCCATAAGCGGTCATGTCAAAAACAGAGGCGTGTTTGAGGTGGGACTTGGCATTTCCCTGCGCCAGCTGATAATGGATGAGAAATACGGCGGGGGCACGTCTACAGGCAGAAAACCCGGATTTTTCCACATGGGCGGCCAGTCCGGCCCCATCGGCTTTCCCGAACAGCTGGATACACCCTATACATATGAGACCCTGGCTCCTAAGGGGCTGGCAGTGGGTTCCGGCGCCATTGTGGTCCTGGACGACAGTGTCTGTATCGTGGAATATATACAGAAGGTCTTTGAATTCTTTGTCCATGAGTCCTGCGGAAAATGCACTCCCTGCCGTCTGGGCACGACCCGTATTCTGGAACTCCTCACGGATTTCGTGGAAGGCAGGGCTAAGGACGGGGATGTGGAACGCCTGGAATACATGGCCCGGCAGGTGTCCCAGCTTTCGGCCTGCGGTCTGGGCCAGTCTGTGAATGTTGCCCTGATGTCTGCCCTCCGCCACCGCAGAGGCGACTTTGAAGCACATATAAACGGAGGCGCCTGTCCTGCGGGAGCCTGCGCATGTCATGAAAACGGGAGGAATAAAGCATGTCTCACCATATAGATCCGGATACCAGGATACATATTGAAATTGACCATATACCATGCGAGGTGGCGCCGGAGACCACCATACTTTCAGCTGCCGCCGGGCTGGGAATCCAGATACCCACCCTGTGCTATATGAAAGAACTGGCTCCTGACGGCTCCTGCCGCATGTGCGTGGTGGAAGTAGACGGCGGGCGGAAAAAAGGGCTTGTCACTGCCTGTTCCGAGCACTGCACCGAAGGCATGGTCATTTCCACCCGCTCAGAAAAGGTGATGGAAGCCAGGCGCTTTGTCCTGGACCTCCTTATGAGCAACCACCGGGAGCACTGCTTCTCCTGCCCTCAGAACGGCTCCTGCAAGCTTCAGGATTACTGTATGGAATACGGCGTGGAGTATACCAGCTATGACAGTGGAAAGCGGGTAAACGCCCCAAAGGATACGTCCAATCCATTCTTTGAATACAATCCGGAGCTTTGCATCATGTGCCGGCGCTGCGTACGGATATGCGAAGAGCTGCAGTGCAGAAACGTAATCAGCCTGAAGGACCGCAGCTTTGATACCATCATCACCACTGCCTACGGCAGGCCCTGGTCTGAGACCACCTGTGAATCCTGCGGAAACTGCGTTTCCCACTGTCCCACAGGAGCCCTGTCAGCCAAGGACCACAAGAAGTACCGCAGCTGGGAGGTCAGGAAGGTCAGGACCACATGCCCCCACTGCGCCACCGGCTGCCAGATGGATCTGCTGGTCAGGGACAACCGCATCGTGGGCGCAGAACCGGCTGACGGGCCGTCCAACCACAATCTGCTGTGTGTAAAGGGCAAATTCGGTTCCTACAAATTCGTGGGTTCCGGCGACCGTCTGACCCATCCCCTCATACGAAGGAACGGGCAGCTTGAACAGGCTTCCTGGGATGAAGCCCTGGATTACATGGCAGAACAGTTCAGGGAAATCCAGAAAAAGTACGGCAATGACGCTATCGCCGGTTTCTCCTGTTCAAGAGCACCCAACGAGGACAATTTCGTGTTCCAGAAAATGATGCGCGCTGCCTTTCGCACCAACAACGTGGATAACTGCGCCCGTATCTGCCACTCTGCCTCTGTGACCGGTCTTGCCATGACCCTTGGTTCCGGCGCCATGACCAATCCCATTGCGGATATTACAGGGGATGTGGATGTGATTCTCCTTGTAGGCTCCAATCCAACCGAAGCCCATCCCGTAGCAGGCACTCAGATACGCCGCGCAGTCAGGCGGGGCACCAAACTGATTGTGGTGGATCCCAGGAAAATTGACCTGACAAATGACGCGGCCCTGCACCTGCAGATAAAGCCGGGCACTAATGTGGCCTTTGCCAACGGTATGATGCACATTATATTGAAGGAAGGCCTGGCTGATATGGATTTCATATCCTCCCGGACAGAAGGCTTTGAAATCCTGGAACAGATTTTAGAGGATTATCCCCCTGAGAAGGTGGCCCAAATCTGCCACATCCGTCAGGAGGACCTGATACAGGCTGCCCGGATGTACGCAGGCGCCTGCAAGGCGCCCATCATATACTGTCTGGGCGTAACAGAGCATTCCACCGGCACAGAAGGCGTCATGAGCCTTTCCAACCTGGCCATGATGACCGGTAAACTGGGCAGGCCAGGCTGCGGCATCAACCCGCTGCGGGGCCAGAACAATGTACAGGGCGCCTGCGATATGGGATGCCTGCCAACAGATTTCCCCGGCTACCAGAAGGTGGCCAACCCGGACGTCATCCACAAATTCCAGACAGCGTGGAGCGTGGAATTAAATACCAGGCCCGGCCTTACCTCCACCGAGGTTTTCCCGGCAGCCATAAAGGGCAGCATAAAGGGACTGTATATCTTTGGCGAGGACCCAATCGTGACTGACCCGGACACGGGACATATTGAAAAAGCATTAAAGAGCCTGGATTTCCTGGTGGTGCAGGAACTTTTCATGACAGAGACAGCTGCCTACGCTGACGTGGTTCTTCCGGGCGTCAGCTATGCTGAAAAGGAAGGCACCTTCACCAACACGGAGCGCCGTCTCCAGCGGGTCCGCAAGGCTGTTGAACCAGCGGGGCTGGCAAGGGATGACATACAGATATTCTGCGACGTTATGGGCAGGATGGGATATCCCTGCCATTATGACAGCGCAGCCCAGGTCATGGATGAGATAGCCTGCGTAACCCCGTCCTACGGCGGAATCAGCCACGCCAGGCTGGATGCGGGTGAGAGCCTGCAGTGGCCCTGTCCCTCCAAAGATCATCCGGGTACGCCCATTCTCCATGCGGGCAGATTCTCCAGAGGGCTTGGATATTTCTATCCCGCTGTTTACAAGGAATCCAGGGAGCTTCCGGATGAGGAGTACCCAATCCTGCTGACCACAGGGCGCATGCTCTACCACTATAACACCCGTGCCATGACAAAACGGACCGAGGGCCTGAATGAAATCTGCAGCGAATCCTATATCGAGGTCAACGAGGAGGATGCTAAGGCCCTTGGCATCAGCCATGGAGACAAAGTACTTGTGTCCTCCAGACGCGGCCGGATTACCAGCACCGCGCGGGTGGGACAGAAAGTCAGCCCGCAGGAGGCCTTCATGACCTTCCACTTCGCGGACGGCAATGTGAACCGGATTACCAACGCTGCGCTGGACGACCTGGCGAGAATCCCAGAATATAAAGCCTGCGCAATCCGAATCCAAAAAGCGTGATGGAAAGGAATATAAAACATGATGGAATTCACGAAACAGTATCCTGTCATACGGTATGAAGACGGCAGGGAAACGCCTTCCATGGACGAAGTGCTGGCGGAATGTTCCCTAAACGTCCATATCAACGGCCGCTGCACCGAAGTCCTTCACTGTATTCCGGAATATCTGGAGGAGATGCTCTTAGGCAGGCTTTATACCTCAGGCGTCATCTCCTCCCCTGAGGATATAATGGATTTAAGCATCCGTCCGTCTCTTAACCGGGCGGATCTGAAAATCCGGGAAACGGACCGCACCATGGTCCGCCTCCCGGATTTACACATCTGTCCTGATCACATACTCTCTCTGTCACAGCACCTTCTGGACGCCTCGGAGCTGTTTCGCAAAACCGGCAATGTCCACAGCGTAATGCTGTGCCGTGACTGTGCGGTCCTTTACATGACAGAGGACCTGGACCGAAGCCGGGCCTTTGAAAAAACAGTGGGCCGCGCCTTAAAGGACCGTGTGGATTTTGCAGGCACCAGTGTATATACCACAGGCCGGATTCCGCGCCCCATTGCAGAAAAGGCCATATGGGCAGGCATACCTGTCATTGTATCCCGCTCCGCACCCACAGACCTTACCCTGGAGCTGGCTGCTGAATACAATCTGACTGTCATCGGATTTGCCCGCAGAAACAGAATGAATATCTACCGTACATCCCGGGATGGTTCAGCCACCCCTTCTTAACCGTCCCCTGTCATGCCAGATATGTAATCACAGGAATGGTGAGCACGGACAGGATGGAGGTCAAAGCAATGCTTTTGGCCGATATCCTTCCATCCGTGGCGCCATATTCCTTCTCAACCAGCATAACCACGCTGCCCACCGGCATTGCAATCAAAAGAATAAAAATTCCATAAGAAACCTTGTCAACAGGCAGCATTCTCATAAACGGTATGCAGACTGCCGGTATGACCAAAAGGCTGATAAAGGCAAAGAGAAGCTGCTTTTTGTCTGTTACCAGGGACTTTAAGTCCGACTGGGCCACCATGATGCCCACAGTCATCATGGATAAGGGCACTGCCGCGTTTCCCATGCTGTCCACAAAATCAGCTGCCGGCTCCGGCACCCTTATGTGAAAGGCAAATATAAAAATTGCCGTGATACAGGCGCCCATTCCGATATTGAGCATCTTCTTCCAGGGAAGCCCGGCCCGTTTTGCCGCTTCCTTTCCAGCGTCTTCGCAATCATCCCTTGTCCCCATAGCCAAAAGTATGCCGTAAGAATAAACCAGAAGATTATAACCAACAATATAAAATGCCACGAATATTACAGCCTCCTCACCGTACAGGCTGCGCACCAGCGGGATTCCCATAAACCCCAGGTTGGGAAATATCATCATGAGACGGTAGCTGTTTACCTCCCCCGGCAGAAGCCTCATCATCTTTGTGAACAGACGGCTCAGGACAATGAGCACCAGAAAAAACACGGCCACCAGAACCAGGTTCTCTGCTACCATGCGGGGACTGTATGTGATTTTCTTATTCAGTACTCCGGATATGATGAGACATGGGTTAAAGATATTAATGATAACCGAGGACAGGCTCTTAGAGCCGGCCTGTGAGACTATGTGCGCCTTAAAGGCAATAAAACCTGCCAACATCATAAAAAACAAAACCAGCATCTGCCCGGCAATGATTCCTGCGTTCATTTCTATTACCTGCTTTTTATCTTGATTGTTCCATTGTAGCTGATTCCATTCTTATTTTCAATCATTACTCCATAAATTAGGTTGAGCCGGTAAGAAAGGCCCTCTGCCAATCCCACCGGCTTATTATGTATGGTATCTATATTAAAAGCTCTGACTGCTTGTTTATGTCTTATAGTATACCGGCTATTTGTGTCTTAAGTTTGACTGATTGGTAAATTGTTTCTAAAGAGGCTTAAGAAAATATAACAGAATCTTTTGAATTTCTTGTGTTGACATATAATACTATATGCTGTATAGTATAACTATATTATATATTGTATAATATGACGCAACTAATAATATTGTTTTTAGAACAGAGGGGTGCTTATGATATTTAACACTGGCTCCGCGCTTTTAGACGCTATTGTGCTGGCAGTTGTCTCTAAGGATGCGGAAGGGACTTATGGATATAAAATCACCCAGGATGTCCGGCAGGCCATTGATATTTCGGAGTCCACCTTATATCCGGTGCTGAGACGCCTCCAGAAGGAGGACTGCCTGGAAGTGTATGATATGGCCATTGACGGCAGGAACCGCAGATATTACAGGCTGACGGAAAAAGGCAGGGTACAGCTGAATTTGTACCGGGGGGAATGGGTAACTTATTCACAGAAGATATCCCAGATATTTAAGGAGGCGAAGCTATGACCAGGGATGAGTTTATGAAGGAGCTTGCATATCTTCTGCAGGACATCCAGGATGAAGACAAGGACGATGCGGTCCAATACTATACAGATTACTTTGAAGAGGCCGGTCCTGATAAGGAAGCAGAGGTCATCCAGGAATTAGGAAGCCCTGAACGGATTGCCGCCATCATCCGTGCTGACATAGCCGGACATCTGGAGAGCGGCGGAGAATTCACAGAACAGGGATATCAGGATGAGCGGTTCCGTGATCCCGGCTATGCCATGGCAAAGCGTCTGGACCTGCCGGAAGAGCAGGAGAGCGGCGGCCAGGGAAGCGGCAGCCGGGGACAGGGCTATAACCGGGAACAGAACTTTGACCGGGAACAGAGCTTTGACCGGGAACAGAGCTTTGACCAGAAACGCGGTTTTAACCATGGGCCGGAGCAGACTTATACAGAGGAGAACAATGGAACTTCCAATCCCCCTCCGCCCAGGACCAGCAAGGTGATAAAGCTCATATTATGGGCTGTGCTCATCATTGTGGCCTTTCCCGTGTTCCTTGGTGTTGGCGGCGGTCTGCTGGGTCTGGCCGCGGGAGTCCTGGGCATTCTGACAGCTGTCCTGGTGACACTTGGGGCCACCACCTTTGCAGTGCTCCTGGGCGGTATCGTTATGCTTCCCTACGGTGTGTTCCACATGTTTTCCCATCCACTGGATGGACTCATGGCCTCCGGCACAGGATTAATACTGCTGGGCGCCGGTGCCCTGTGCCTGGCTCTATCCGTACTGTTTTACGGGAGGTTCATCCCCTTCATTATACGAAGTATCGTAAATGGGCTTAGCCGCCTGCTTCACCGAGGGAGGTAATAAAATGAAGAGATTCGTAAAAATATGCGCCATCACCGGACTGATACTCCTTCTTCTTGGCCTGGGCATCACTGCCGTTTCAGCCGCCATGGGAGGACGGTATACAAACAGCCTGCCGTCCCGCCTGGCCTCCAGGGTATGGCACAACCACATGCCATGGCTGGTCCGCTGGGGCGATGACCGGGCGGATGACTGGGATGACCGGGATGACTGGGATGCCTGGGATAACTGGGATGACTGGAATAACCCGGATGACCCGGATGATACAGACCGCTCCCGCGGCTCCTCACAGATAAAGACGGTATCCGATCCCTCCTATGCACAGGCCAGAAAACTGGATGTGGATATAGACAAAGGGGTAATCCGCGTTTCAGAAAAAGAGGGTATTTCCCAAATCCAGGTCAACGTACAGGATACCTATAACCGCACACAATGCTACATGGATGAATTCACACTGAAGGTTAAGAGGGAATCAGGACGCAGCCGGGGCAATGAGGCTCCTCGAATCGAGATTCTGATTCCGGCGGGATACGGGCTTGACAAATTGTCCCTGGATCTGGGCGCCGCGGAGTGCACGGTCCTTGGTGTCACTGTCTCCAAACTGGAGATTGACACAGGAGTTGGCGCCATTACATTTTCAGGCACTGTCAACGGGGACGTGGAGGTAGAGACAGGTGTGGGAGATGTGACCCTTAACCTGACCGGTTCCCAAGACGGGTACAATTACCAGGTGGAGTGCGGTGTGGGAAGCATTGATGTGGGCGCTGAACACTACAGCATGCTCTCACACGAAACTCACATCAACAACAAGGCTCCCTACACCATGGAACTGGAATGCGGCGTGGGAAACATTGCTGTAAACTTTGACCAAATCTTATAGATTCCTACAGAAAAGGAGATAGAACTATGGATAAGAAATTATACCGTTCAAACATAAATAAAATGCTCTGCGGCGTATGCGGAGGCATTGGAGAGTACTTTAACATTGACCCCACCATCATCCGCCTTATTTGGGCCATCTTTGCCTGCTCCGGCCCCGGAATCATAGCTTATTTTGTGGCCGCCATCATCATTCCCCTGGCTCCAAACTAAGGCTGGCTAATTATCCGCCTTTTCCGGGATCTGCAGCCATACGGAGGCATAAAACATACCGGCTTTTTGTTCAAATAATGTATCTCCTCCATACCTGTCCGCAATTTCCCGGATGGAGGATACGCCGATTCCCACCCCTTTCCGCTTGGAGGAAAGGGGTGTTTTTCCGTCAGTGTCAAACGGCACTGTCCCGGAACAGGTGTTATCTGTCAGAAATACCAGGCTGCTGTTTTTCCTGAATATCCGCAGCCGGATGGAGCATTTACCATTCTTCTCACGCAGACAGGCCTCCACCGCATTTTCCAGCAGGTTGCCCAGTATCACCGTCACCTCCGTATCCGGGACATGACATTGCTCCGGGTAGTCCGCCTGGGCTTCAAAACGGATTTTATGCCTGCGGGCCTGGGAGGCATAGTAGCAGATTAACGCATTGATTACCTGGTTGCGGCAGTATATTTCTATGATATCAGGAGGCAGCTCTGTCTTATAAATCTCAATATACTCGGACAGACCCGCCCTGTCATTCCTCTCTATGTAGGACTGAACCACGGCCAGATGCTGGCGCAGGTCATGGCGCGCCTTTTTCATTTCCTCCATATGGGCTGATACGGTTTCATACTGCTTTTTCTGGGCCAGAAGGCTCCGGTCCGCATACTTTAATTCCTCCTCCAGCTGTGTCTTTCTGCGGGATATTTCTAACACCTTCAAAAAAACATAGGACACATAACAGGTTCCAAGCAGCATCAGATACCTGGAAATCAGGAACTGCCAGGAAGCATAGGCATACACATCCTGCACCGTGCAGTACAGCATGCCGAACAAAGTGGAAAACAGCGGAATCTTCCACATGTACTGCCACATCTTCCTGTCCTCCATCTTCAGGGCTTCCCTCACGGTATGTCCCAGAAAATGGAGTATAAAGGGATAGGTGATAAGCAGAATCGCCACCCTTGCCGTATTATAGATGAGATACGGATGTCTGTCTGAAAAGTCCCAGAAAAACCGGCTTTCAATGAAATTGGCATTGCCAAACACAAAAAAGGACCAGGACATTAAAAGCAGGTATGTGAACATAAGCTTCTGGAACTGCTCTCTGATTAATAAAAATGAACACATCAGATTAAACAGCATAAAACCATACCGCATCAGGGTAGTCCAGCGGGCAGCTGCCTCATAGCCTTCCTGATTGATAAGATAGAAGGCTGCGCTGTTCACGCACGATACCGCTGTCAGCAGCACCACCACATACCTGTACTTGATTTTTAATTTATCCCTGTGAATCCAATACCTGGGAAGGCCGAAGGGTATAAAATCCAGAAATGGAAACAGTAATATCATGGCAGTATCTATCATAACAAATCCTCCCCCCTTGCCCGCCGGAACATGTACTGTGAAAACCGGCTCTTGATTTCCTTATGGTCCCGCTTGCGAAACGGAACACGTTCACCGGTATCCATAAGGAATTCCAGCTCCTCCATGCGCCTCACGCGGTCCATGTTAATGATGAGTCCCCTGTAACAGGGCAGGAATTGGGGATAGGCGGATAATACCGCCTCCAGAAACGCAACGGTCACACGGTATCTCAGGACTCCCCGCATATCCGTATGGATCTGCACATAATGGCCGTCCCGGTCACACCAGAGGATTTCCTTTAACAATATCCTGTCATCACCCAGGGCAATGAAACGTGCGTTCATTATCTTCCCCAAGCGGGCCAGTCTCATGGTTTCCCCAAACGCCTCATATGTAAAGGGTTTTATCAGATAACCGCAGGCCCTGACCCCATAGCTGTCCACTGCATGGTCGCAGCTGGTGGTAACAAAAATAAGGGCAGCCTCCTCATCCACCCTCCGTATCTCCCTGGCAGTGTCCATGCCAGACATCCCCTCCATATACTGATCAATAAAAATTACATCATATACCTGAGGCCGGAAGGCGTCAAGGAACCTGGTCCCGCTTTCAAACTCATCCAGTTCCGGCTCCTCCCCCTGGTAATTTTCACGTATATAGCGCAGCAGATATTCCTTTATATCCTGTCTGCACACCGCTAAATCGTCTATAATGGCAACTTGCATAAAATCCTCCCCCCGTACCGGCAAGAAATGCTTTCCTGATTTCATTTTACAAAAAACAAATCCGTATGGCAAATGCAAAATCGGGCCAAAACCTGCAAAATGAAGCCACCCCATTGAAAATATGGCAGAAAAACGTTATGTTTGAATTAAATCTAAGAACCCATATACGAAAGGGGGAGCACGGCATGGAAATCATCATATGTGACGACAACCTGTCAGAACGATCCTTAATGATAGATTACATTCTTAAATGGGCCTCGGAAAAACACCTTGAAATACAGATTAATACCTGTAAAGACTGGATGGAACTGGCCGCTGCCCTGGAAGGAAGGGAATGGGACATAGTCATCGTTTCCCTGGACGGCGTGAGAGGCCTGGATACCGCATCCAGTGCGCAGCCGCTCTCCAGAAGGCTTATCTGGATTTCCGACCTGGATTTCGGAGTACAGGCCTACAGAATGTGTGTGAGCTACTTCTTCATGAAGCCGGTCAGCTGTCAGAAAATGCAGCGGGCTCTGGAGTGTGCTCTGAAAGGGCAGGGCACAACGTGATATCTGGAGGGATGTAAAATGAAACAGAGACAGCATACAGACATTTACAAAAAGACGCGCAAACAGCTGGAGCAGGAAAATTGTGCCCTGCAGACCCTGGCGGAACTGGATGGACTGACCGGACTGTATAACCGCATCACCATGGAACGCAGGGTGGACGACCATCTGTGCCGGAAGCAGCCGGGAACCATGATTGTTCTGGACCTGGACCATTTCAAACAGGTAAATGACCGTTACGGCCATATTGCCGGGGATATGCTGCTGTGCACCATTGCCAATGTGCTGAAAAAAATGTTCAGCGGCCGCAATCTGGTGGGGCGTGTGGGAGGAGATGAGTTCGTAATTTTCATTCCCTCTGTTCTGGACGACCCAATGACAGCCGGAGAATGCCTGCGGATTCAGGAGCGGTTCCGCGAAGTGCGGCTGGGTGATTCCATCCTAATTAAGCTGTCCATCACCATAGATAGTGCAGACAGCCGGACCTGCACCAAATACCGGGATATGTTTGACTGCGCGGATCAGAAAATCATGGCAAAAAAGCGCCTTCGCAATCTAAAGGATGACACCGGCCTCATATCCCCGTCCAGGGAACCGGCCGGCATACAGCCCGATATGAGTCTGATCGCCATGGAAATGGAGGAAAAGGAAACCCAGCCAGGAGCCTACTGCCAGGATTATGAAACCTTTAAACAAATCTACCGCCTGGAAGAACGGCGCCTCAGAAGGGATAAGAAAAGAGCTTTCATCATATTGTTTACCCTGACAGATAGAAATAACGGTTTTCTCCCCCTGGACAAAAGGGATGCTGAGATGGATATTCTGGGGGAGAAAATAAAACAGAGCCTGCGTATGGGAGATGTGTACACCAGATACAGCAGCTGCCAGTACCTGGTAATGGTGCTGGATGTGTCCATAGAAAATGTGGGAGTCATCGCGGACCGCATCTGCAGCGCCTACTACCAGATGCATCAGGAAACAGCTGACAACCTGATTCTGCACCACAGTTACCCTTTAAAGCCGGCACGGGGACGGCCCAGGGCCTCCCGTCCCCAATGAAGCCTTAACCTGTCAAATACCCACTGGAACAACAGCGGCAGCACAATGGCCCATATAAGATAAACCACCCTGAACTGAGGCAGAGCTTTGGGAAAATAGCAGTACCAGAGGTCTGCCTTATACTGTTCAAAACTGAATCCAGGAAAGAGGGCAGTGTACTTTGCCAGTGCAGCGAACAGGGTTTTAAGAACCATGAGAGCCATGATATGATGCATCATCACCGCATATGTATGGCTGCCAAAATACCTGATATACCTGCCCTCCCCAAATGCTCCGGCCAGGATGCGGGATACCCTGAGCCAGAACGCGATTCCCAGTGCAGCCGTGACATAGGGCATCAGGATTCCTGTAAAACCGTTGCAGAAGGCCACGGAGTAGATGAGGGGGCGGCCGGACATGGCCAGAAGCAGCCAGGCAGCCAGGATAATGCCAAAGTACAGCCCATGGTCTGCCCTGTCCCCTGCCTCCAGCTTCTCCTTATACAGGGTGCCTGCGCCGTAGCAGGGCAGCAGGAACATCATACGCACCAGCGTAAGCCATCCGCCCTGATACCGGCCGGATAATGCCAGAAGGATGCCGCATACCCCTATGGACAGGTACAAAAAAAACACTGCATATTCAGAATCCACCCGCTTTAAAAGGCGGCGTAAAAGTACATTGGCCATTTCCACCAGAAACAGGGCCGGCACAAACCAGGCAGCCAGATTATATTCAAACTGATGTCCTGTGATAAATGGTTCCACAAACAGATTCCATAAGCTCAAATCTCCCCCGAAGGCAAAGCCGGCTCTGTGGAGCCCCTGGGCAATCATGCCATAAATCAGATTGTACACCATATACGGCCCCAGCAGACGGATTATCTTTTTCTTCGTATAGGCACCCAGCCGGTGCTCGCTTCCCTTTTTGTAAAAATACCCGGAGATAAAGGCAAACAGGGGCATGTGAAAGGAGTAGTAGGGCACCAGTCCCCCGATGTCCAGATAACTGTTATTGAGATGCCCGTCCACCACAAAAAACATACCCAGGGCCGACAGGATGCAGAACTGCATATTAAACCCCGCATAGGGCTGCCCCTTCGGCATCTTTGCAGCCCGGTTCCCGCCGGGACGGGCCGTATCAAATCGTCCTTCTGCCATGTCCGGCCTCCGTCTTATACATTTTCCTGAAATTCGATGGCGTCATTCCCATGACCGACTTAAACACCCTGTTAAAATGAGTGATGTTGGAGAATCCTGTGTCCCGGCTGATTTCCGTGATATTTTTATTGGTTTCCATAAACATCCTCTGTGCATTCATGACCCGTGTAACATTCACATACTGGATAATGGTGCTGTTGGTATACCGCTTGAACTCCCTGCACAGGTAGTAGGGACTCACATAGGACATCTGGGCCAGCTGGTCTATGGATATGTCCTCCTGGTAATTCTGGTGGATATAGCTGATTACATCTGTTATCCGGTTGCGCTTTTCCGGCTTCACCGGTGTCTGAATGTTTCTGGCAATGGTCAGTAAGGCCATGTTTAACAGGGTATGGATATAGTCCTCATGATAAGCCTGAGGGTCGTCCTGTTCCTTAAGCAGGTCATCCAGCATGCGGTGCACCACCTGCTTTTCCCGCTGGTCCGGCTTATATACCCCGGTTCCCTTTTCCAGCACCTTTAACAGCTGCACGGAGTCCACTTCCTCCTTAGAAAAATACACCAGGAGCCGCTTAAACGGCACATTCTCCTGGCCGTAGGAATGGTGCATCACATAGGGGGAAAATATAAGGAATTCTCCCGGATGGATGCAGTAAAGACGGTCCTGGATAATGTGAAACCGTTCTCCTTCCTCCAGATAATATAATTCAAAATAATCATGATAATGGGACTTTGACATATTGTCATTAACTCCCTGTATGCGTTCGCCGGCAATGCTCCTTCCCTGAGCCATCATAATTCCAGCCTGGTCTATCAATCCGTTTTCTCCCTTCTTTGGTACATATATCCAATTCCCATGTTTTTATATACGTAAAACACACGGAAACACCATAGCGCTTCCAAATTAATACAGCAAGATATGTTTAATTTCCACCATAATACTGCAAATATTGTCTAGTTTAGGCGGCCTTAATTCTATATGATAATAACATAAAACCGGTTGAAATAAAACAAGGAGGCAACAATTTATGAAGGTTTGTACGAATGCTTACACGGTCGCCAAAAAGGACAGTTACTTTTCAGTGATGACCAACAGTGTGGAAATCCGCATTCTTTTTCTGACAGATTCCATCCTGCGTATCAGGGCCGGATTTGACGGCGATTTCGCGGAGGAATCCTACAGCCTTGTGATGACAGCATGGGAAGACCGGATGGATGATTTCCTGAAGGGCCGCAGAACACGGGTGGAAGCGGCAGACGCAGTCCTGTCGGACGGGGACAGGGAGGCGGTAATTGAGGGACGTATTCTGAAGGTAGTGGTGGAGAAGGATCCGTTTCGCATCTGCGTGTATGACAAAGAGGGAACCCTGCTTCACGCCGACATCGTGGATTTGGCCTATATGGAGGACAGCAACCACCGCCGGATTCACACCAGTGAGATTTCACCGGAAGACTGTTTCTACGGTTTTGGAGAGAAGAGCGGCAGCTTCAACAAAGCCCAGAAATTCATGAGCATGAGCCCCAAAGACGCCATGGGATACAACCCCAGGGAAACCGATTCACTTTACAAACATATCCCCTTTTACATAAAATTAAACCGCGGAACCAGGAAGGCTGTGGGGTATTTCTACCACAACACCTGTGAGTGCGATTTTGATATGGGCCGCGAAAAGAGCAACTACTGGAAGCCCCCCAGCCGTTACCGGACAGACGGCGGCGACATTGACCTCTTCCTCATTGCAGGCCCCTCCGTGCGTCAGGTCGTGGAGCGCTATACGGATCTCACCGGCAAATCAGCCATGCTTCCCCGGTATGCGCTTGGATACCTGGGATCCTCCATGTACTATCCGGAGCTGGATAATGACTGCGATGACGCTATCCTGGATTTCATCGACACCACCAGGGAAGAGAAGATACCGGTTGACGGTTTCCAGCTTTCCTCCGGCTACTGCACCGTGGAAACGGATAAAGGCATCAAGCGCTGCGTCTTTACCTGGAATAAAAAGCGCTTCAAGGACCCCAGGGAATTCTTTGCTCAGATGGAAAAGAGAGGAGTAACCGTGTCCCCTAACGTCAAGCCGGGCATCCTCCTGATTCATCCTAAGCTGGATGAGATGAAAGCCAAAGGCATGTTTATAAAGGCCAGCGGCAGCGATGAACCCGGTATCGGAACATGGTGGGGCGGCAAGGGTGTGTTCGCAGACTTTACCAACCCCTGCACCCGGACTTACTGGAAGGAAATGCTTAAGGAAAATGTCCTGGAATACGGCACCAGCTCTGTGTGGAACGACAACTGTGAATATGACAGCCTGGTGGATAAGGACTGCCGGTGTGATTTTGAGGGCAAGGGCGGTACCATCGGCCAGCTGAAGTCCGTCATGTCCAATATCATGTGCCATATCACGGATGAGGCTATTCACGAAACCTTCACCAACACCCGCCCTTATATCGTGTGCCGTTCCGGCCACTGCGGCATCCAGCGCTATGCCCAGACCTGGGCAGGAGACAACCTGACCTGCTGGGACTCCTTAAAATACAACATTGCAACCATCCTGGGCATGAGCCTTTCCGGCGTAGCCAACCAGGGCTGCGACATCGGCGGCTTCTACGGACCGTCGCCGGAAGCAGAGCTTATGGTGCGCTGGATTCAAAACGGTATATTCCAGCCCCGTTTCTCCATCCACTCCACCAACACCGACAACACGGTGACAGAACCCTGGATGTACGGCGACTGTACGGATTACATCCGGGAGGCTATCGGACTGCGCTACCAGTTAAGTCCCTACCTCTACTCACTGATGGAGCGGGCCCATGAAACAGGACTTCCCATCATGGAGCCCATGTGCAGTGCATTCCAGGAAGATGTGAAGTGCTACGAGGAGGGCGTGGACTTTATGCTGGGTGATTCCCTGCTGGTGGCCAATGTGGTGGAAAAGGGCGCCGTCTCCAGAAAGGTATACCTGCCTGAAGGCGAAACCTTCTACGATTTCTATACAAGGGCCGCCTATGAGGGTGGACGCACCGTGGAGCTCCCTGTGGACCTGGGATCCATACCCCTGTTTGTGAGAAGCGGAGCCATTATTCCCATGGCGGAAGACAGGCTTGATAACCTAAAGACCCAGCAGGCAGAACACATACGAATCCTGTGCGCGGCCGACAGGGACGGCCGGTTTGAACTCTATGAGGACGACGGCATTTCCATGGACTATGAAAAGGGAGGCTGCCTGAAGACCTCCATAACCATGACAGCCGGAGAACGCACTGTTTTGGATTTCCATCAGGAAGGCCATTATGAGACAGCCGTAAAGACGCTGTATCTGGATATGATACACCGTGAGAAAGCACCTTACTGGGTTAAGGCAGACGGCGAGACCATTCCTCATTTCCTCCACAGGAGAAAATTTGAGGATGCGGACTGCGGATGGTATTACAGCCAGAGGCTTAAGTCCGTTCAGATTAAATACCCTAATCCTAAGAAGGATTATCAGGTGATCGTATCTTTTGAACAGTTCGACCTGATTGGTATGTAAAGACAGGCATTCGCTTCCCCTCCCGCTTACAGAGGGGAAGCCGCTACATAGAAAGGGGATATTGAAAATGAAAAAATTTGCAGCAGCAATGGCAGCGGCTTTGAGCCTGGCGGTACTGGGGCTTTCCGGGTGCGCCCAGAGCGGCGCCAAGACCAGCGCGGAGGCCTCAGCGGAAAATCCCATGGTGCTTACTCTGGCTCACGGCCTCAGCGAGACCCATACGGTACATATTGCGATGACAGAATTTGCAGACAAGGTGGAGGAACGGACAAACGGACGAATCCAGGTCCGCATCCTTCCAAACGGCCAGCTGGGTTCCGAAAATGAGAACATGGAGCAGCTGATGGCCGGTGTCATTTCCATGACCAAGGTATCTGCTCCCGGCCTTGCCACCTACAACGAATCCTATCATGCCTTCGGCCTTCCCTATATCTTTGACGATACGGAAGACTTTTACCATGTAATGGATTCTGATCCGATGCAGGACTTCTTCCTTTCCTCCTCTGACGACGGATTCGTCACCCTGACCTACTACACCTCAGGCGCCCGTTCCTTTTACACCAAGAACAAGGCAATCCGCACGCCGGCTGACTTAAAGGGGCTGAAAATCCGTGTACAGGATATGAAATCCCAGACTGATATGATGAAGGCCTTAGGCGGAATCCCGGTAGCCATGTCCTACGGCGATGTATATACCTCTCTTCAGACCGGCATTATCGACGGCACTGAGAACAATGAAACAGCACTTACCACCGGCAAACATGGCGAAATCTGCAAGGTATATTCCACAGACCAGCACGCCATGATTCCCGATGTAATGGTCATGAGCGCCAAGGTATGGAAGACCATCAGTCCCCAGGACCAGAACATCATCCTGGAAGCAGCCCGCGAATCCACGGAAAGCCACAAGATTGCATGGGATGCCGCCATTGATGAGGCCATCCAGGAGGCAGAGTCCCAGATGGGAGTGGAATTCGTAAACGATGTTGACAAAGATGCGTTCCGCCAGGCCACAAGCGGTATGATTGACGATTACTGCGCACAGTATCCGGGTGTGAAGGAACTGCTTGACACCATTGATTCGGTAGAATAAGGGGAGGTAATCACATGAATGAAATATTATCTGTCATCAAAAAGTGGATGACCCGTCTTTTAGCCGGCATAGCCACTGTGCTGCTGTCCGTTATGACCCTTCTGGTCCTGTACCAGGTATTTACACGCTACGTGCTCAACAGCCCGGCTGCCTTTACCGAGGAGCTGGTGCGTTACTTCCTGATTTGGACCGGTTTCATCGGAGCTGCCTATGCCTTCATCACCAGGGAACACATGTGCCTGGTGCTGGTGCGTGACAGCTTAAGCCCGGCAGGCCGCCGGATTCTGATGACAGTTATTGATGTGCTGATTCTGCTCTTTGCCGTCTTTGTCATCACCATAGGCGGATTCAAGCTGGCGTTAAGCGCCCAGAAGGTGTTCTCCGCGCTGCTGGGGATTCCCAGAAGCCTGGTATATGCCATGGCGCCCATCTCCGGACTGTTCATCATCCTGGCACAGATTATCAACATCTATGAGGATGTAACCGGAATCACCATAGAAGGAGGGAATGAGTAATGAGTATCGGACTTACAACAGTCATTCTGTTTGCGGTATTTGGCATCCTGCTGTTCCTCAGCTGCCCAATCTCCGTCAGCATCGTAATCGCATCCATCGTAACTGCCGTCTCCAGCCTGTCCTGGGACCAGATTACCTTCATCACCATGCAGAAGATGAACAGCGGCGTGGAGAGCTTCTCCCTGCTTGCCATCCCTCTCTTCATCCTGGCCGGCAACATCATGAATAACGGCGGTATCGCCAGACGCCTTGTCAACTTTGTGGGCTGGATTCCAGGTTCCCTGGCCCAGGCCAACATTGTGGGCAACATGCTCTTTGGCGCGCTGTCCGGTTCATCCGTGGCAGCTGCATCCGCCATGGGCGGCTGTATCTATCCCATCCAGAAGGACGAGGGCTACGACCCTGCCTTTGCCACGGCCGTCAACATTGCCTCGGCTCCCACCGGACTCCTGATCCCCCCTACCAGCGCATTCATCGTGTACTCCACGGTAGCAGGCGGCGTGTCCATATCCACTCTGTTCATGGCCGGATACATTCCCGGCATACTGATGGGCGTTGGCTCCATGGTGGTGGCTTTCATTTACGCCAAAAAGCATAAATATCCGGTATCCGGCCGCACCCCCATGAAGGAAGCCGTAAAAGTGACATTGGAAGCCATTCCCAGCCTGCTGCTCATCATCATTGTAATCGGCGGTATCGTGGGAGGCATCTTCACTGCCACTGAGGGAGCAGGTATCTGCGTGCTTTACTGCCTGATTCTTTCCATCTGCTACAAGAGCCTTACCGTGAAGTCCTTCATGAAGATTCTTGTAAGCAGCGCATGCACCAGCGGCATCATCCTGTTCCTGATATCCGCTTCCTCCGCCATGTCCTTTGTCATGGCATACTCAGGAATCCCGGCAGCCATCAGCGAAGGCATCATGTCCATCTCCACCAACAAATACGTGATCCTGCTGCTGATGAACATAATCCTGATGGTTGTGGGAATGTTTATGGATATCACGCCGGCTATCCTGATTTTTACTCCTATTTTCCTTCCTATCGCCCAGAGTTTAGGAATGACTGACATTCAGTTCGGCGTCATGTTAATCTTCAATATGTGCCTGGGCAACATCACGCCTCCTGTTGGTTCCGTACTGTTCGTGGGCTGCGGCATCAGCAAAATCAGCATTGAACAGGTGACCAGAACGCTGCTTCCCTACTTTGCGGTACTGTTCCTCCTGCTTATGGCCGTTACCTATATACCGGCGCTGTCGCTGGGTATTCCGGGCCTGATGGGATTAATTTAGGAAAATCATAAAATGCGTTTTAGTATGCAACATAACAGCAGGCCGCC